>ERZ1029858.138-NODE-138-length-24271-cov-132.076891_pt1 | contig 24271 bp, 17 predicted proteins | sample MGYA00519237_ERZ1029858 | MGnify/ENA primary metagenome ERZ1029858 (study PRJEB33666, sample SAMEA4610919) | skin metagenome | biome: Human-associated habitat; feature: Malodor aspect; material: skin | place: Philippines | collected 2015-08 ...
GTGTCTCCATGGATTCTGCGGCCATCGCCTGGATCAGTGCGTCGAACGGGTTCATACCCCGGCACACTAACCACCCCACAACCCCACCCCATTCGGCCCTGTGGAATTCGCGCACCCACCCCTGTGGATAACCGGCAAACCTACAGGTATTTAGAGTTTCAGTCGGCCGGTCAGCGCGCGGGAGAGCGTCAGCTCGTCGACAAACTCCAAGTCCCCGCCGAGCGGCATGCCGGACGCCAGGCGAGAGATGGTCAGGTCCGGGAAATCCTTGAGCAGCCGCACCAGGTAGGACGCCGTCGCCTCGCCCTCGGTGTCTGGGTCGGTGGCCAGAATCACCTCGGACACGGCGGGCGCCTCCGCCCCGTCCAGATCCGGTAGCACCCCGCCGATGCGCTGCAGGAGCGGCGCGATGGCCAGGTCCTTCGGCCCCACGTTGGCGAGCGGGTCCAGCGCGCCGCCGAGCACGTGGTAGCGCCCGGAGTACTCGCCGGTGCGCTCGATGACCTGGATGTCTTTCGCGTCCTCGACCACGCACACCGTGGATTTGTCCCGTCCGGAGTCGGCGCAGATGCGGCACACGTCTTCGCGCGAGACGTTATTGCAGATGCGGCAGAACGTCACCCCGTCGCGCACGGCGGCCAGCGCAGCGCGCAGCCTATCCACGTCCTCCGGGTCCTCCTTCAGCAGATGGAACGCGATCCGTTGCGCGGATTTCGGTCCGACGCCGGGGAGGCGCGACAGCTCGTCGATAAGGTCCTGCAGTGGTCCTTCGAACACGGCGTCCTTTCACAAAGAAAAAGGCGCCCGGCCGCGGGGGCCGGACGCGCGGGGGCAACAGTTAGATGATGCCGCCGAACGGGATCTCGCCCGGGCCTGCCTGCTGACCGCCGACGGGGTTGCCGCCCTGCGGTGCACCGCCGCCCATCGCGCCGCCGGTCAGCGGGGCGATCTTCTCCTCGGCGAGCTTGCCGGCCTGGTTGTGGGCGTCGCGGTACGCGGCGAGGATGAGGTCCTGCAGCGACTCGATGTCGTCGGCGTCCACGGCCTCCGGCTTGATCTTGATGTCCGTAATCTCGGCACCACCGGTCATGGTGACGGTGACCAGCTCGCCGCCGGCGGTGCCGGTGACCTCGGTCTGGAGCAGCTCCATCTGTGCCTGCTGCAGCGCAGCCTGCACCTCGGCTGCCTGGCGGATGAGCTCCTGCATGTCCTGGGGCTGGGTCATGGTGTGTCCTTTCGTTCGCTAATAGTCCGCGTGCCAGTCTACAACGGCTTCGCGCCGAGCTCCGCCGCGAGCAGGTCCATGGCGACCTCGGTGGCGTCGCGCCGGTCGGCGCTGCCTTCCTCATCGCGCGCTTGATCCGCCATGTCGCGTTCTTCGTCCTCGCGGGTGTACGCGGGCTCCTCGCCTATCGACGCCTCCGGCTCCCCCTCGTCGTAGTCGTACGGTTCGGGCGGGGGCGGGATTTCGTCGCGCTCCTGTTTCGCCTTCGCCGCTGCTTTCTGGCTGGCCGCGAGGGCTGCCGCGCGCCAGTCGTCCTCGCGCTTGGCGGGCTGGGGTGGCTGCGGCTGCGGCGCAGGTGGCTGTTTCGGCGGAGCCGCCTCCTGCGGCCTGCCGAGCGCGGCGGGCGCGTCCCACCCGCTGGCCGGGGCGGGGTCCTCGGACTCGGTGGCCTCGGATTCGGTACCCGGGTTCCACACCTCGCGCTTGGCGGGGCGCCGCAGGTTCGCGGTGGCGGGGTCGGTGCCGATGACGCAGCGGACCTGCACCTTCGCACCAAGCTTCTCGGAGAGCACGGCGGCGATGTCGGCGTTGTTCTTCTCCGCGTTGATGCGCTCGGCTAACGCGCCGGTGTGGTGGCCGACCACGAGCACGTCGCCGTCAAACCCGAGGGGTTTGGCCTCGGTGAGCATGATTTCGGCGACCTTGTTGCGTTCGCCGACGGACTGGCGCAGCCGCGTCCAGTCCCGCTCGATGCGTTCGAACAGCTCGTCGGTGTCGGGTTCGTTGGCTTCCGGCGCTGCATTTTCGGCAGGCTGAGGGGCCGGTGCACTCTGCTTCGGCTGCGCGGGCCGCTCGGCGGGCTGTTCCTGCTGGCGGTTGCGCGAGTTCGCAGCTGCGGCCGCGGCAGCAGCTGCCGCGGCCGCGCCGCCGCCCTCGCGGGTAGGGCGGCCAGCCTGTGCAGACGGAGCGGGCTGGGCAGGCTCAGCTGGCGCAGCCGGCGCGGGCAGCGCTGCCCCACCCGCCTCGAGGGTGAGCAGGTGCGCGGCCATGATCTCCAGCAGCAGGCGCGGGGAGGTGGCGCCGCGCAGGTCCGCGATGCGGTCGTTGACCTCGGAGGCCAGCGTGGCCAGGTGCTGCGGGCTGAACCGGTGCGCTTGTTGGGTGAGGATGTCGGCGCGGTCCGAAGGGGCGTCGACAAGCCCTTGCCCAAACGCATCGGGAACGGTGCGGATGAGCAGCAGGTCGCGCATGCGGTCGAGCAGGTCGAGGGCGAAGCGGCGGGGCTCGTGGCCGGACTCGATGACCTCGTCGATGGTGCGGTACAACGCGGCGGCGTCGCGGTCGGCGAGCGCGTCTACGGCGGCGTCCAGGAGTGTCAGGTCCGTCACGCCGAGCAGCGGCAGCGCGAGGTCGTAGGTCAGCCCATCGGGGCCGGCGCCGGCGAGCATCTGGTCCAGAATCGACAGCGTGTCGCGCGGGGAGCCGCCGCCGGCGCGGATCACCAGTGGGTAGACGTTCTCGTCCACGTGCACGCCCTCTTCCGCCACCACGTGCTGCACGAGCTCGCGCATCGCCTGCGGCGCGAGCAGGCGGAACGGGTAGTTGTGCGTGCGCGAACGGATGGTGTTCAGCATCTTCTCCGGCTCGGTGGTGGCGAAGATGAAGATCAGGTGCGCCGGTGGCTCCTCCACGATCTTGAGCAGGGCGTTGTTGCCCTCCTTGGTAATCATGTGGGCCTCGTCGATGATGAAGACGCGGTAGCGCGACTCCGCAGGCGCGAACAGCGCGCGTTCCCTAAGCTCGCGCATGTCCTCCACGCCGCCGTGGGAGGCGGCGTCCAGCTCCATCACGTCCAGGTTGCCGGACCCGCCGGGCGCCAGCGACACGCACGATTCGCACACGCCGCACGGGGTCGAGGTGGGCCCCTCCACGCAGTTCAGCGAGCGCGCCAGGATGCGGGCGGACGAGGTCTTGCCACAGCCGCGCGGGCCGGAGAAGAGGTAGGCGTGCGAGATCCGCCCGTTGTCCAGGGCGGTCGACAGCGGCCGGGTCACCTGCTCTTGGCCGATGACCTCGCCGAACGTTGCGGGGCGGTATTTCCTGTACAGAGCCACGCGGGCAAGTGTACCCAGCGCCCCGACGCGCCTACTTCGCGTTCGCCTCCGCGGCTTCCACGCAGGCCAGCAGCACGCAGGTGGCCACGCCGTCCATGGCTGTGCGCACCTCGTCCAGCGGCGGCAGCGACGGCGCGAGGCGGATGTTCGTGTCCGTCTCGTCCACGCCGTGCGGGAAGGATGCGCCGGCCTTGGTCAGGGTGATGCCCGCGTCCTTCGCCAGCTCCCACACGCGGGTGGCGGAGCCGTCGGTCACGTCCAGGGAGATGAAGTATCCGCCTTTCGGCTCGGTCCACTCCGCCACGCCGTATTCGCCCAGGCGGTCGCGCAGGATCCCAATGACGGCGTCGAATTTCGGCGCCAGCGAGCCGGCGTGCTTTTGCATGAGCGTGTGCAACCCTTGGACGTCGCCAAGCAGACGCGCATGTGCGAGCTGGTTTTCCTTGTTGGGGCCGATGCCTCGGATGGACGCGTGGGAGGTGTACCAGTCCAGGTTCTCCTTCGAGGAGGCGAAGAAGGCGACGCCGGAGCCTGCGTGCGTGATCTTGGAGGTCGACGACATGTACCAGAAGCGGTTCGCGTGGCCGTGCCGCTCGGCCAGTGCGAGCACGTTGGGGTTGTCCACCTGGTCCTCGGTAAGCGTGTGGATGGCGTAGGCGTTGTCCCAGATGATGCGGAAGTCGGGCGCTGCGGTTTCCATCGCCGCGAGCTTCTCGACGACCTCCGGTCCGAACGTAATCCCGGTCGGGTTGCCGAAGATGGGCACCGTCCACATGCCCTTGACCTGCGGGTCCTTCACCAGCTCCTCCACGGCGTCCATGTCAGGTCCGTCGGGGGTCATGGGGACCTGGACCATCTCAAAACCGAAGTGCTCGGTGATGGCGAAGTGGCGGTCGTAGCCGGGCACGGGGCAGAGCCACTTGACCGTCTCTTCGTCCTTCCAGGGGCGCTCGGAGTCGTTCGTGCCCCAGATATAGGCGTAGGAGATGAGGTCGAACATGATGTTCAGGCTGGAGGAGTCGCCTGCGATGAGGTTCTCAGGGGCAATCCCGAGCGCCTCGGCCCACAGCTCGCGGATGTCCGCGATGCCTTCCAGGTTGCCGTAGTTGCGCACATCCGCGCCCGTTTTGTCCTTGTAATCTCCCTCTCCGGGCAGAGAAAGCAGCGTGTTAGAGAAGTCCAGCTGCTCGCTTGACGGCTTGCCGCGCGTGAGGTCCAGGTTGAGGTTGCGCGCCTTGAGCTCCTCGTATTGCTGACGGGTGCGCTCCGCTAGCTCAGTGAACTGGTCTTGGGAGAGATCCTTAAGTGACATGCGCCCCATCGTACCGGCATAGAAAAAGGGACCCCACGCACCTGCCAGAGCTCGCTGACCCTTGCTGCGTTCCCGCCCTGGGGGAGTTCACAAGATAACACCGCGTGGGATCCTGCCCGCTACTGTAGCCAGGAAGCGCACGCACTTACAAGCTGCCCGCCCGAGCTGCGGTTTTGGCCACGGGCCCGGGGTGGTCTAACATGTGCCAAGACGCTTTCGAGTGTCGCTGGAGGATTCGACTAGCGGCCTATGTCACACGCCTGGAACGCGTGCGGGTTTCACGACCCTCGTGGGTTCAAATCCCACATCCTCCGCACTTTCCTGCCTCGCTCACGCTTTTTCAAAAGCGCGGGCGAGGCATCTTCAGTCTGGCAACGTCTCTGTTCGCAAGGCCATGCTACGGTGTCCGAGTGCAAAAGCCTGGCAAAAGTGGAAGACAACGACGGCTTGTCGATATGGCAGTCAGCGCGCCCGACTTTCACTACACCCGGCCGGTAAATGCAGAAAAGGTTTTAGACAACGCAATTGTGCTTCAACCTGAAGGCACCTGTACGCTGCGCGTGGTTGCGTGGAACTACCGGGGAAAGATCGTGGACTTCGCGCTCACCCAGATGGCAGACGAGGTGGAGGATCCGCGAAATGGAGACGACCACGTCGCCCGATACGACTGTTGCCACAGCGAGGTTCATAAACACTAGTACTTTCGTTCTGGCCACCATTTTCAGACAGGGGCAAAAGAGCAACGCACGGTTATAGCCAAAATTGAATCTCAGGACACCTCTTGGGAAACTATCGACGCCGAGTATGATCACTGCTACGACGACATGACTGAATCTTGGGCAGCGAACTACAGGAGGTGGGATTCGGATGGACGCGAGCAACAGTGAACGCATCAAATCAGGCAGAATGGCCGTTCGCCTGTTGGCAGATCCCCAAGTCCGCGAGAGCCTCCGTCGTGCATCAGTCCCGTTCGATGCCCCCGTTGTTGTCTGCGAGTGGGAAACTTCCATGGGGGAAGTCATGTGCATGATCGAGCGCGGGTGCGCAGCAACATCGGCACAGGTGGAGCACGTTGTCATTGCGTTCCGCCGCCAAGATGAGATGTTCACAATCATTGCCTCCAGCTCAGACGTTCAGGTTCTGGGGGACTACATCAGTGCGAGCGAAATACATGCCGCGAGTCCTATCGGGCACGTTTACGAGGCGCTTCAGCCGCATAAGAAGTGGAACCTCGACTTTGCAAGCACGGCCCCTACGGAGCCTGCGGTTGTCAGTCTGGCCGGATTCAACTTTGAACTCGTGTAAATCCCGCAGAATTACCTCGGTGAACTCCGCGCGAACTTCGGGCGAATTCCCTGCTAAGTAGCCCTCCCCCGGTCGCGGGCGCACCGGTTCGGCCCCAAGATATGGGGCGTGTGCAGCTACGAGCGGGTGAGGGAGCCGAAGGCCGTCGATAGGCAGACACGCGTTTCGCGGCGGAGGTTTCTGCGCACGGCCGCTGTGGCGACGTCGGCGGCGGGCGCGGCGGCGATGGTGCCCAGCGCGCAATCGCAAAGCCCCCTTCCCGCCAAACCCGTCCCCGCCGAGGTGGAGCTGCAGCCGCTGCCGTTCGTGCACGGCGTGGCCTCGGGCGATCCGCTGCCGGACGCGGTGGTGATCTGGACACGCATCACCCCCGACGAGGCCGCCTTTCCGGGCTCCGGCGGCGGCGCGGCCACCCGGGTGCGCTGGCGAGTGGCGCGCGACGAGGAGCTGCGTGATGCGGTTGCGGAGGGCGAGGCGGAAAGCCACCCGGAGAGCGATCACACCATCCACGTGGACGTGCGCGGTTTGGACGCGGGCACGGTGTACTACTACGCCTTCACCGTGGTCGACGGCCCGCACGCGGGTGCCGTCTCCCCGCTCGGGCGCACCACCACCGCCCCCGCCGGCCACGTGGACCGGCAGCGCTGGGCGATCGCGTCCTGCGCCAACTGGGAGGCCGGGTTCTTCTCCGCCTACGCGGACATGGCGCAACGCGCCTGGGCGGGCCAGTTAGACCTCACCGTGTTTCTGGGCGACTACATCTACGAGTTCGCCCAGTACGAGTACGCCGGCTACGGGCCGGTGCGCCTGCACCACCCCGCCCACGAGACGGTGAGTTTGGCCGATTACCGCATCCGCTACGGCCGCTACCGCACCGACCCGGACCTGCAGGACGCCCACGCCGCGCTGCCATGGGTGGTGGTGTGGGACGACCACGAGGTAGCCAACAATTACTGGCGCGACGGCGCGGAGAACCACGACCCGTACGAGGGCGACTTTGGCACCCGCCGCGACGCCGCGATGCGCGCCTACTTCGAGTGGATGCCGGTGCGCCTGTCCGAGACCTCGGAGCAGGGCCGCATCTACCGCTCGCTGGAATTCGGCGACTTGGTGGAGCTGACCATCATGGACCTGCGCACCTACCGCGACGTGGAGTTTTGGAAGGGCGGGGCCCGCCAGCCCGGGGACGCGCGCTCCATGCTGGGGTCCGAGCAGTACGACTGGCTCACCGACACCTTGGAGCGCTCCACCGCCGCGTGGAACGCCTTAGGTAACTCCGTGATGTTCTCCCCGCTCCACGTCGGCGCCACGTTCAACAACCCCGCCACCCGCCCGGTCGTGGAATCGCTGAGCGCGAACATGTTGTCCACCAAGGTCCCCGTCCCGGAGCTCAACGAGCTCCCCCTCAACGGCGACCAGTGGGACGGCTACGACTTCGAACGCCGTCGCCTGATCAACACCCTTGGCCGCCTGGGCAAGCACCCCATTTTTCTCACCGGCGACATCCACTCGGAGTGGGCGCACACCATCACTCACGCGGGTGCTGAGATCGGCTGCGAGATCGTCTGCTCCTCCATCACCGCCCCAAACGTTGCGGAAGCGACGAAGATCCCGGCTGGTCACCGCGTCTTCGACGTGGCCAGCAGCTACCTCCGCGCCGCGAACCCCAGCCTGCACCATGTGGCTCTGGACACGCACGGCTACACCATCGTGGACATCACGGCAGAGGCGGTGGGCGTGGAGTACCTCCGCGTCGGCGACATCCTGGCGGCGCACTCCCCCGTCCGCTCCGGCGCAACCTTGACGTGGCGCCGGGGCGCGGGCTTCGGGCAGTAGCTTGCTTGACGACGCCACGTTCCGCCCCCGCGCAAAAAGGCCCAGCCACGCGGGCTGGGCCTTGAGGCGTTACAAGGGGCTACTCAGCGGCGGGCTTGTCCGCCTCGTCCTTCCGAGAGGAACCCTCGGTGGAGGAGGATGCCCACTCCGGCAGCTCGCCGTCCTTGCACAGGGCGGCCAGCACGCCGAGGCCTGCGGCGAGGCTCGCCAGGGCGAGGCCGACGGCGGCCGCCTGGGTGACCTCCGGGCCGAACTGCGCCTGCAGGCGGTTAGCCTCGACCTGGATCTGCGTCATCCACTCCGGCTGCGGGCGGCGTTCACCGCCGAGCCCCAGGTCCGCAAGCGGGTTGGGAATGTTCATCTGTGCAGACACATTCGCCGCCGCCTTGCCCAGCTCCTGGCCGATCGGGCCGGCCAGCGGCGCACCGATGGCGATGAGCAGCCCGAGCGGGACCAGCCACAGCAGCGGGTTGGACTCGGATGACATGTTGGCAAAGCACTTCTGTAGGTTCTCGGTGGAGCCCTGCTCGGCGACCACAACGCCGTCAGCAGGCTGCTTCACCTCGACCAGGACCTTGACCTCGCCGGCGCCGTCCTTGGTCTTGAACACGAGCTCGTAGGTGCCCGGCTTCGTGCCCTCCGGCACGCCGATGGTGAAGGTGTTATCGCCACGCTCGACGATGGTCCAGCCTTCCGGCAGCTTCGGGTCGGTGCCGTTGTCCGCGTTCTTCGGGACGTAGACGACCAGCGGGTCCTTCTGGCCCGGGGTGTATGGGATCGAGCCTTCAGCGATCTCACCCACCTTCACCGGTACCTTCTGGATCTCCTTCTTGCCGCTGGGGAAGGTGATCTCCACCGGAATCTCGAACTTGGAGCCCGGGGTCGCGTCCTTCGGTGCGGTGATGCTCACGTCGCCCGTCTTCGGGTCAACGGTGATGGTCCAGCCGTTCGGAATCTTCCAGCCGTCCTGGATCTTGTAGGACGGATCGCCCTCACCGCCGCCGATGACCTTCGGGGTCAGTTCCTTGGTTTCGCCCGGAACGATGATGATCGACGGCCCGGTCTTCTCCGGCGTCTCTGGGGTCTTCGGCGTCTTCACAGTCACCGTGGCCGGAACCTCATCGGTCTTGCCGTTCGGGTCGGTGACGTCGACCAGGATGTCCTTGGTCTCGCCCGGCTTCGCGCCCTGCGGGATGGTCACGGTGATCTCGCCGGTGGTCCCGTCCACGGTCGGCTTCCACTCACCCAGGTCCTGGTTCGGCGCGATCTCGAAGGTAGAGCCCTCGACAACCCTGCCGGTCTGCGGCAGGGTGACCGTCTCGCCCGGCTTGTCGGTGACCGTGCCGTAGCCCGGCTGGTTGAGCACGGTGACCTTTGCCGGGACCTTCTCGTCGATGGAACCGTCCGGGTACCTCACGTCAACCAGGATGGTCTGGGTGTCGCCCGGCTTTGCGCCCCGCGGGATGGTGACGGTGATGCGGCCGGTGGCCTCATCCACGGTGGCTTTCCACTCGCCCAGGTCCTGGCCCGGGGTGATGGTGAAGGTGGAGCCCCCGGGCAGCTTGGTGTTCTGGGTCAGGGTGACCTCGGTGCCCGGCTTGCCGAACTTTTCGCCGTAAACAGGGGTGGTCACGGTTGCGTCCAAGTCCACGACCTTCACCATGGGCGTGAGCGTATCCACGGAGCCGTCCGGGTAGGCGACCTCGACGGTGAGCTTCGCGGTGTCGCCGCCCTTGGCGGTCGCTGGTGCGGTGACCTTCAGGGTGCCGTCGGCGGCCGGCTCGGCGGTCCAGCCCGTCGGGGCACCCGTGACGGTGTAGGTGGCGTCCACCGCCGCGCCGCGCACGTTGCCCGGCTGGGTCTTCAGCGAGACGTTGATGGTGTTGCCCGGCTTCACGCTCTGCGGGGAGTTGTACTCCGGCGCGAACTTGGCAAGGGGTACGTCCGCGTTGAACAGCGGGGACTGGTTGGTGACGGTGCCGTTGTCGCCCACGACACGCAGGGTCTGCGGCGAGTTGTAGGACTCGTAGCGGTGGTTTGCGGTCTCCTTGCGCGGGTTGGCCGTGAGCTCAACGCTGACGTGTGCCGGCTTGTCGTTGTCAACGTCCCCGGTGGCGCCCTTGGGGAGGGTGACGTACACCTTGCCGTCGGCGTCGACTCGAACCTTCGCACCCGCGATGGTCTTGCCGCCGACGGAAACGGCGCCGGACAGGCGTGCAAAGTCGGAGGCGCTGCCGTTGGCGACGGTGATGCCGGTGTCGTACTCGGTACCGTCAGCGATGATCGGCTTGGATTCGGTGGAGGACGGGGTCAGCGGCAGGCAGTCGTCGTTCTCCATCGGCCACGGTGCGACTTCGGCGTCCACGCGCGAGGCGATGCTGGAGAGATCTGCGGCCTGAGTCGAAGGTACGGTGACGTCCCATGCCCACGTCTGCGTGTCGGTGTTCGCGTCGATGCCCAGGGTGCCACTCGAGGTCAACGACCCACCCGGGGCGACGGTGACCTTGCGTGGCGCGACCGGCGCCAGGTCGGTGACGTCAATCTGCGCGGGCAGCTTCGGATTGACATTGGGGATGTCGTAGCTCCCCTTGGAGGTGGACGACAGCGTGAAATCCAGATTCTTCGCCGGTTTGGAGGTGTTGTTCACCTGAAGCTCAACGGAAGCCGATTCGACGATCCGGCCGCCGTCGCTGGAGACGGTAATCCACGGACGGTAGACGGTGTTGGCGGGGTTATTACTCGTGCCCAGGGTGATGCCCTGGTAGGTCTCCGCCTCTACCTGGCCCGGCTGGGTGTTGCTCACACTGTTTTCAAACCGCACGTTGCACTTGAGAAAGCCCGGGTTCGAGCTCACGCCCGGCGGGCTGATGAAGGTGTCCGGCAGCGCCGACGCGTTCGGTGCGATGAGAGCGGAGGCGCCGAGTGCAAGGGCGACGGTGCCCGCGGTGATCTTCTTCGGGTTCACTAAAAATCTCCTCAGTTAGTTCGGTTACACCACTGCCGCCACCCCCGAGGGCGGGCAGAGGGCCACCGACAAATATGGAGAAAGCTGAGAGATTTAGCAATATTTTATTGTATAATCCGCAGATTATGTATTGAATACCCTTAAACAAGCTCAGCCTGAAAATACCCACGCATCCCGCGGGAGCCGCTCCGGGTCGAACCTCTCCAGCAACGTCTGCGCGTCGGATATCCCCACGTAGCCGAGCGATTCCGCGATTTTTTCCACTACATCCGCGGCGCTTGCGTGGGCCATCATTTCTCGCAGCGTCACGGCCCCATCGCGCTTAGCTAACCGACGTCCCTCCGGCCCAACCACCAACGGCACATGAATATAAAACGGTGCTGTGAACCCGAGACGGTCCGCCAAGTACGCCTGAGCCGGTGCTGAGAAGAGCAGATCGTCCCCCCGCACCACCTGATCGACGCCTTGGTATCCGTCGTCGACCACCACAGCCAGGTTGTACGCCCAGTCCCCCGCCTGCGCCTGATCAACCCGCCCGCCGCGTTTGAGAATCACGTCGTCCACCGGGCCGGTGTACTCGCCCTTGTAGTAGTCCCGCACCGTCCACTTTCGCGCGTGCGCACGGAGCCGTATGGCGGGGAGGCGACCCTCGGCGTGGAGCTCGGAGCGTCGTAAAGCACGCTGCTCATCCGTGAGATCGCGGCAGGTGCCCGGGTACATCCCCGGCTGCGCGTGGGGCGCGGACGCCGCCTCGCGGATGTCGCGGCGGGTGCAGTAGCACTCGTAGGTGTCCAGCTGGGCGAGGGCGTCCGCGTAGGCGTGCCCGCGGTCGTGCTGGTACAGCACGGGCTCGTCCCACTCGAGCCCGATCGCCGCAAGGTCCTCCAGCTGGCGTGCCGCGGACTCCGCGCTGGAGCGCTCCGAGTCGATGTCCTCCACCCGCATGTAGAAATTACGGCCCGATTGGCGCGCAAACAGCCAGGCGAGCATCGCGGTGCGGAGGTTGCCAACGTGGAGATCGCCGCTCGGGGATGGAGCGTACCGACCAGCTGGCGCAAAGAAGTCAGACATGTGTGCCATGATAAAGCGCATGTCATCCCGCGTTTCCCGCTCCCCGTACCCATACCTGCTCGCCGTGTTCTGCGCGGTGTTCCTCATCTCCAACATCACCGCCCAAAAGGGCGTGCAGCTCGGGCCGCTGATCACAGACGGCGCGTTCTTCCTCTTCCCCGTCTCCTATGTCATCGGCGACGTCATCGCCGAGGTCTACGGCTTCAAAGCTGCACGCCGCGCGGTGTTTACCGGCTTCGGCATTGCCGTCGTTGCCGTTCTGTCTTTCTACATCGCAATCTGGCTGCCCGCCGCGGAGTTCTACGACATGGACGAGACGTTCTCCGCAGTCCTGGGGCTGCTGCCGCGCATCGTGCTGGCGTCGCTGACCGGCTACGTGGTGGGCCAGCTACTCAACGCGTGGGTGCTGCAGAAAATGAAGGACCGTTTCGGCACCGGCAACCTGTGGGCGCGCCTGATCGGCTCCACCATCGTTGGCGAGTTCGCCGACACGCTGCTGTTCTGCTCTATTGCCGCCAGCGTGATCGGCATCGACTCCGCCGGCGCGTTTGTGAACTACGTGCTGGTCGGCTTCGTGTGGAAGACGCTCATGGAGGTCGTGCTGCTTCCGGTGACCTACCCGACCATCGCCGCGGTGCGCCGGGCCGAGGAGCGCGCCGACTACCGCCCTGCGTAGTAGCGGCCCAGGAACTCGTCGCGGTAGGCCTCGTAGTCCCCCGCGTCGATGGCCGCGCGGATGTTGTCCACCAGCCGGATCATGAACTCCAGGTTGTGCATGGTGCACAGCGTGCCGGCCAAAAACTCCTTGGCCTTGAGCAGGTGGTGGATGTAGGCGCGCGAGTAGTTCTCCGACACGTAGCCGCCGAACTCCTCGTCCACGCCCCGGAAGTCCCGCTTGAACCGCGCGCCGGCGAGGTTGAGACGCCCATCTAGGGTGTACACGCCGCCGCGGCGGCCCAGCCGGGTCGGCGCGACGCAGTCGAAGGTGTCGGCACCGGCCTCGACGGCGGTGAAGATGTCGTCCGGCTCGGAGATACCCAACAGGTGGCGCGGCATGTCCACGGGCAGCTCGTCGGTGACCCAGCCGACAATGGTGCCTAAGTTCTCTTTCTCCAGCGCGCCGCCGATGCCGAAGCCACCGAACCCGCGGCGACCCTCCGAACGGGCCTCGTGGTCGAGGTCCATCAGGCCCCGCACCGCGTAGCGCCGCAGGTCCTCGTACTGGGCGCCCTGCACGACGCCCCAGAGGCTCTGGAGGGGTTTGCCGGAACGCGCCGTCGTTAAGCGGTCGTGCTCGATGAGGCACCTGCGGGCCCAGCGGCGGGTGCGCTCCTCGGAATGCTCCTGGTAAGCACGGGTGTCCACCAGCGTGGTCAGCTCGTCGAACGCGAACATGATGTCCGCGCCGAGGGAGTGCTGGATCTGCATGGACACCTCGGGCGTGAAGCGGTGGGAGGAGCCGTCGATGACGGACTTAAAATCCACGCCGTCGTCGTCCACGCGCGCCATGCGGTCCTTGTTGGCGGCGCGGATGTCGCCCTCGGTCAGCCCGGCTGTGTCCATGGCCAGGACTTTTTTGAATCCGACGCCCAGGCTCATCACCTGGAACCCGCCGGAGTCCGTGTAGGTAGGCCCGTGCCAGTTCTCAAACGCGGCCACTCCCCCGGCCTCGTCCACGATGTCGGGGCCCGGCTGCAGGTACAGGTGGTAGGCGTTGGACAGGATCGCCTGGGCACCGGTCTGGCGGATCTGCTCCGGGGTGAGCGTTTTCACCGTCGCTTTCGTGGCCACGGGGATGAACGCCGGGGTCTGAATCGCACCGTGCGGGGTGTGGATCACGCCCGTGCGGCCGTGGCGGCCCGGCGCGGGTTCGAGCTGGGTTTTCGCCTCAAACGTCACATCGGTCATGCGTGTTCCTTTTCTAGTTCGGTGCCCTCCACGTCCACTTCGGGCAGGATGCGGTCCAGCCACCTCGGCATCCACCAGGTGGAACGCCCGAGGATGTACATGGTCGCGGGCACGAGGGCCATGCGGATAAAGAAAGCGTCGAAGAGCACGGCTACGCCGAGCGCGAAGCCGAAGATCTGGATGAACGGCAGCGGCTGGTCTAAAAACGCGATGAAGACGGCGATCATGATGATCGCGGCGGCCGTGACTACGCGCGCGCCTTGCGCGAAGCCTTCCACGGTGGACTGGTGGACAGCACGCAGCCTATCGACGTCGTCCCACTCCCCCGCCTTCAAATACGCCTCCCTGATACGGGTGACCAGGAAGACCTGGTAATCCATGGCCAGGCCAAAGGTCACGCCGATCATGAAAATGGGCAGGAAGGACAGGATCGGGCCCGGGGTGTTGACCAGACCGGTGAGGCCCTCCTGGAACACCAGCACGGTCACGCCGAACGCTGCGCCGACGGACAGGAGGAAGCCCAGCCCGGCCACCAGCGGCACCATGATGGAGCGGAACACCACCATCAGCAGCACGATGGCCAGGCCCACCACGATGGTGAGGTAAAGCGGCATGGCGGCGGCGAGCTCTTCGGTGATATCCATCTGCACCGCCGTGAGACCGGTAAGGCCGATCTCGGTGCCCGTGGCGTCTTCGATCTGGCCGATCACGTCGCGCACGCCGTGGGCCACGGCGAGAGTGCGCTGCTCTTCCGGTCCGCCGTCCGGGGTGGCCAGGATCTGCGCCGCGGTGAGGTCCTCGTTGGCCGCAATGAGCTGCGCGTGCTGGATGCCTCCCACTGTGCCCACCTCGCCCACGGCGTAGAGGAAGCTGGCCAGGGCGGCCTTCTCCGCATCCCCGCCGGCCTCGTCCGGGATGGCGTTCATGTAGGGCTGCAGGATCTCCGCGCCCGGGTTCACGCTATGGGCGTCCACCACCAGCAGCAGCGGGGCGTTCACGCCGGGGCCAAAACCCTCGGCCATGAGGTCCGCGGACTTGCGCTGGGTGGTGTCCAGGTTGGAGGTGTTGTCCGACGGCAGGGCCATCTCCAAGTCCAGCACGGGGATGGTCAACGCGCCCAGGCCCAACACCACCACCGCCATGACCAGGCCGGGAGCCTTCTCCACGAAGCGGGCCCAGCGCCTGCCCATGGAGTTCTCGTCCAAGTTCTTCCCGGGCCGCGCACCCGGTCCGGGGTTGCCGGCGATGCCCGGGATCTTGCCCGCGAACGCTTTGGAGCCCCACAGGCCAAGCAGCGCCGGCACCAGCGTGAGCGCCACCAGCACGGCGATAGCCACGGTGGCAGCGGCGGCCAGGCCCATCCAGGTAAGGAACTCGATCTGCGCCAGGGCCAACGCCACCAGCGCCGTGAACACGGTCGTGCCGGCGAAGACCACGGAGGAGCCGGCCGTGCCCACCGCCATGCCCGCGGCCTCCTCCGGCGGCAGATCCCTCACCTCCTGGCGGAAGCGGGAGAGGATGAACAGCGCGTAGTCGATCCCCACGGCCAGCCCGATCATCACGGCGAGCACCGGGGTGACGTTGTTCAGCTCCACCCAGTGCGTAGTCAGCAGCACCAGCAGGGCGCCGATGCCCACGCCCACCACGGCGGAGATCAGCGGGATCACGGACGCCGCCAGGGAACCGAAGGTGACCACCAGCACCACAAACGCCACGGCCAGCCCCACCAGCTCGGAGGTGGTCTTCACCGTGATCGGGTCGCCGAAGCCGGCACCGCCCGCCTCCACCTCAAGGCCGGCATCGCGCCCGATCTTCATGGCCTCGGACACCACATCGCGATCCGCCTGCTCCACGGACATGGAAGACGGGGCATCGAACTCGAAGGTGGTGTAGGCAATACGAGCGTCATCGCTAAGCATCCGCACGTTGTACGCGTCCGCCTTCGCGCGCTCCTCGGGAAGGCCCATCCCGGTCATCTGCCCGACGATGGTGCGCTGCAGCTCCTCGTTCACCTTCACCGGGTTGCCGAAGCGCTGGCCCTCCACGCCCAGGTGGTCGCGGATGTAGCCGACGGTGGCATCCATCGCGGCCATGTTGTCCGGGGAATCTAGCCGCTGGCCCTCCGGCGCCGCGAAGACCAAGTTGACACCGGGCGCGGTGGCGACGTTGCCGGCGTCCGGGAAATTTTCCGCCATCGTGTCCAAGGCGGTGATGGCAGGGGTGCCTTCGATGGCGAACTCGTCCGTAAACGGCCTCATCAATGAGAACGCGCCGGCCGCCGTCGCGCCGAGCAGCAGCAGCCAGGCGACGATCACCCGCCACTTGTGCAGGTAGGACCAGCGCCCCAGTTTGTACAGCAGTTTCGCCACTTACGACACGTCTTCCTTCCCGCCCGCTACCCGCGCGAGCGTAACCCGGCCCATCCTAGTGGGCGCCCCGACATGCGAAAAGCCCCCGTTGCCGGGGGCTTCACAGTTGGCGGTAGCGGCGGGATTTGAACCCGCGGTGGTTTTACCCACACTCGCTTTCGAGGCGAGTACCTTCGGCCGCTCGGACACGCTACCGCCGAATAGATTAACGGCAGCGCGGCCGGTTAGCCAAATTAGCGGTTGGTCTCGTCCTTGGCGTCATCGGCCTTGTCCTCAACCTTTGCGGCGACCTCGTTGGCCTTGTCCTTAATTGCATCCCCAGCCTCGGACAGCTTCTCCTTGACACCACCGAGGAGCTGGTCAGCCTTGCCCTCGTTCTTCAGAGAGTCGTTGTCGGTGAGGTTGCCGAAAGCTTCCTTCGCGTCGCCCTTGAGCTGGTCGCCCTTACCTTCGAGAGCCATAATCATTCTCCTTTGCTCTAAGTTTTTGGTTCCGCTCGCCAACTATAGGCGCGAACCTCGCGGCGTGGGATAACGATTCAATTACTCCTCAAACTTTCAAAGAACTCAGACAGTAAACGCCCAGCTTCGACTTCCAGCACCCCACCCCGGACCTCCGGGACGTGCAGGTGATGCGGGTCCCGGATCGCGTCGAGCACGCTGCCCACCGCGCCCGTCTTCGGCTCCCACGCGCCGAAGACCAGCGAGGACACCCGCGCACCCAAAATCGCACCGGCGCACATCGTGCAGGGCTCCAAGGTGACCACCAGCTCGCAGCTGTCCAGCCGCCACGTACCCAGCGTGCGCGCGGCTTCCCGGATCGCCTCCACCTCAGCGTGGGCCGTGGGATCGCCGAGTGCCTCTCTGCGGTTCACCCCCCGGCCCACCACTTCCCCGTCGGCGCTGTAGACGACGGCGCCCACCGGCACGTCGCCGGCGGGCGTCTGCGCCGCGGTGGCGAGCGCCACCCGCATCCGCTCCTCGGCGCGGCGCAAGCTAGCCGACAACGTCGTCCAACTCGTCGCCGAAGCCAAGCTCGTCTGCGATGGTCTGGGCGAGGTCGGCGGGATCGGCGTCGTCGTCAAGCAACATGCTCATCTGCTCCTCGCTGAGCCCCAGGTCCGCGAGGATGGCGAAGTCCCCGTCCGCCCAGGCGTCCACATTGTCCAGCTCATCCGGGTCGATATCCGGGACTTCAATGTCCGCCTCGTCGAGGATGTCCGCCGCGAAGTCGTCGTCCACCGCCATCGTCGCGTCCGAGATGAGCACGCGGGTCTGCGCGGGGCCGGGGCGGACGATGACCAGGTAGTCCTCCTCCACGTTCAGCAGCGCGAACGCGGCGCCCTCGGAGCGCAGGTTGCGCACGGCGGTGACGGAGGTGGCGAGGTCCGTGAAGTCGTCGTCGAATTCGCGCACGCGCCACGCGCCCCCGGTGCGCTCAACAGTGACGGCGTACCCGTCCGGAAAATCCTGACTCATGGGTTCGAAGCGTAGTCCGCGGCCGCGGGGGTGTCACTAGACTTGTCCCGGTGACTACCCATCAGCTGCCTCCAGTGTGCATCCTCGGCCTCGGACTCATCGGCGGATCCCTCATGCGCGACCTGCACGCACGCGGCGAGCGCGTCTACGGCTTCACGCTGCACGGCGCACGGGGTGCGCGCAGGGACGGCTTCGACGTGTCCGACTCCGTGGAGGAGGTCCTGCGCCGCGCTGAATCGGACAACGCGCTGGTTGTGGTGGCGGTGCCCATGCGCGCAGTCGCCGACGTGCTGGACCAGGTGGCGAAATTCGCGCCCTCGTGCTGGATCACCGACGTGGTGAGCGTGAAACAGCCGGTCTTTGAGCTCATCGTGGAGCGCGGCATGCAAGCCCGCTACGTGGGCGGGCACCCGATGGCCGGCACCGAATTTTCCGGGTGGACCGCCTCCCAGGAGGGGCTGTTTGCTGGTGCCGCGTGGGCCGTGACCTACGACTACGCGCGCACCAACCCCACCGACGCGTCCTGGGCGGAGCTGTTCACCACCGTCTGCCGCATGGCCGCTGTGGTGGGTGCGGAGGCGGTGCCGGTGTCCGTGGCGCGCCACGACGAGGCCGTCGCGCGCGTCTCCCACCTCCCCCACGTCATCGCTGAGGCCCTGGCGCTGGTCGGCGACCGCGGCGGCACCCTCGCCCAGTCCCTGTCCGCCGGGTCCTTCCGTGGCGCGACCCGCGTGGCCAGCACGTCCCCTGAGCTCGTGCGCAACATGTGCGAGACCAACGCGGAGTCCCTCGTCCCCGTCCTGGACGAGTACATCGAGCTCATCCAGGCCGCCCGCGACTCCTTAGCCTCCACTCCCCCGTCCATGAAGTCCCTGTCCGAGTCCGGCCACCGGGCGCACCTGCGCATGGCCGCCCGGAAGGGGGCGCGCCGCGAGTCCGTCTCCCCCGTGGAAATCTCCTCGCGCCCCGTCATGCGCGTGCACCCTGGCGCTCCTGACTGGGTGCAGCAGCTGGACCAAATCGAGTCCCTCGGCGGGCGCGTCGAGGTGTTCTAGGAGCCCACTGCCTATCGACGACCAAAGGGCAGCCCCGGGAATCCCCAGAGCTGCCCTTTAAGGTCTTACGCGTTCTCGCGACGGCGCCCCAGCGCCAGGTACGCCCCGCCGATCAGCATGGACAGCACACCGAGGGCGATGACCGCGCGCATCGGGGTACCGGTATCCGCGAGGTCTCCATCGCGCTCGTCCGTGTCATTGTCGGAGACGGTTGCGCGCGTGGAGGTGTTCGCCTTCGCCACGGCGGTGGATTTGCCGGCACGGGTGACCACGGTTGCGGACGGCGTCACGCTCGTGGAGCGGCCCGTAGCACGGCTGGTGGTGCTGGAGGTCACGCTGGTACCCGCGAACGTGGTCTTCGTGCTCTTAGTCCCGCGGGTGCCAGCCGCACCGACGGCGCCAATCGCGGCCGCCGGCGCCAGGAAGGACGACGCCACCGGCCTGATCTCGTTGATCGCCTTGAGCACCTGGTCCGGCCTGCTCAGCGTGGAGGACGGGGTGGCCTTGGGGTCGCGCGGGAGGACGAGCTCTGCCCGACCATCGCTGCGTCGAATGGTTACATCGGTGTTGGTGTAACCCTTCGGGGCTTCCTTCAGGGTCAGGCGGATCAGGTTGACGTTGGCGTTTTTCGGATCCAGGTAGATGGTGCCGCGCCCATCCGCACCGGTGGTGCCAGCAACGGCGCCGTCTTCGCTCCTGAACTCTGCGCCTTCAACAACCTTGTCATCGGCCGTCCTTACGAAAACCTCAATGGGGATGAGGTTGTCGCTGGTCGTCGCAGAACCGGCAACCGGCTTCGGCGTATTCACCGTGGTCGTGGCCGTTGCGTTCTCGCCTGCAGGCAGGGTGAACGTGACGGTCTCAGCGCCGCGCTCTACCACGGCAACGGCATTGCCCCAGCTATCCGGTGCGCCAGCCAGGGTGAGCTGCACGAAGTCCTTCCCGCGGGATGCTTCGTTCAGGGTCAGGGTGATGTCTGCGGCGCCATTGTCGCCAGTTTTGCCCGCTACGGTGCCGTCAGGGCTGGTGAAGGTGGCGCCGCTGACAAGACCGCCCTCCGCGGTCTTCACCACTGCCTTGAACTTGCGCACCTCGGGTGCTACCTGCGCAGCGGAGGGCTTGTTGCTCGCAGCCGGGGCAGGCTCAGCCGGGGCCGCGGGCGCTTCGCTGGCCGGCTTCGCCTGCAGGCCTGCGACGGCCTTGTAGTTGTCCTGGGTGGTGTGGCCGGAATCGGCGGCGACAATGTTGCCGTTCTCCAACGTCACGGAGTGGCCGGTCTCGTCGGCGAAGATGGTGGCGTCACCGTCGCGGTACGCGTAGGCAAACGCGTCCACCTTGGACAGGTTCACGGTGTCGCGCACGTCCACGTCGGCCTCGGAAATGGTCGCCTTGGTTCCATCGACGTTCAGCGTCCAGCTGGTGGCGTCGCCGTCTTTGGTGGTGGCCAGGGCGACAAGCTCGTCGGCGTTGTCCGTCGGTGCCCATGCCAGGGCCGGAAGCGCACGCTCGGTGTCGATGGCCTTCTTTTCAAAAATCAGGTTGTCCGGGGTGTTCGACGGGCCGACGGGGTCGTTGGCCAGGTCCTTGAGGTAGACGGAATCGCCGTCGATAAGCACGAGCGTGCCGTTTTCAGTGAAAGCCGCAGAGGTGATCTTCTTCTCCGCAATGGTGGGGATCTCGCCCAGGTCATTGACGTTGCCGGTCTGCGGGTGAATGCGCAGGAGGTGACCCTTGTCGGAGATGGCGTAGAGGCGGCCGTTGGTGGGGTTGCTGGCGAGCGCGGTGTACTTCTGGTTGTTCGATTCAAAGGTGACGCCCGAGGTGCCGGAGCCGGTCGCCTCCGCCGGCACAATCAGTGCTGCGAGGCCCTTGAACACTGCGGCCCAGTCCGTAGTGGGCGCCACGCTTGACGACGCCTTCGGGGTCTCCCCATCCGGCTTCACCGTCGACGAAGCGGCAGAAGATGGCGTGCTGCTGGAGGGAGTGGCTGCATCAGGGGTGGACACGACCGGCGCCACCGACGACGGGGTCTCCACAGACGAGGAGGGGGTTTGCGCCTTTGCGACAGGCACAAGTGTCAGCGTGCCCGCTACAGCAGCGGCGAGCGACAGCCCGGCGATGCGGTTGACCTTAGAATTTGCAGCCATAGTTACCTCTCGAATGTAAAAAGCGCTCGAACGCCCCAAAAGCACCTACGAATGTATACGTTTCATCGCGCTGGCTCAATATTTACAACACACGAAAAGCGCAGCACCCCGGCCCTGTCGTGCGGGTCGGGGTGCTGCTGCGGACGCAACCGTGGTGGGGCGGGGCCTTAGTTCGCCGACTCCGCCGGTTGGTCAGCGTTGTCGGAGTTCTTGGCCTCAGTCTCGACGACCGGTGCAGCCTCGGTTTCCTCGGTGTCGCTCTCCTCAGCCTTCTTGGAGGAACCGAAGAGTCCCTCGGAGCTGGAGGACGATGCCTTTTCCTCGGCGCCCTCGGTGGAAGGAGCCTCGCCTTCCTCGGCGCCCTTCTTGGAGGATCCCGCACCCTCAGCCGTCGGCTCGTTCCAACCGAGCTGGCAGCTGGCGTAGTACAAACCGGTGACCAGACCCGCGATAGCCAGCAGCGCCAGACCACCCGCGGCAGCCGGTGCTGCCGGGTTGATTTCCGCCAGCTGACGGTTCACGCGATCGACCTCAGCCTGGGCTTGGACCATCCACTGCGGCCTCTCGATGCTCAGGTTGACGTTGGGCATCATCTGCTGAAGTGCGGCGTTCGCCTGAGCCGAAGCTTGGTTGAGCTCGTCCTCAAACATCACACCAATGCCACCGAGAACCGCGCTGAGCAGACCAATCGGTACCAGCCACGCCACCGGGTTGGAGACGGAGGAAGCCGTGGATAGGCACTTGCCCAGGTCACTGGAGCTGTCGATCTTCTCCTGCTCGGTAACAGTTGTGGTCACAGCCGTCTGCGGTGACTCCATACGGAGATCGATGATGCGTTCCTTCTCATCAACGTTGAACGGCTTGGATTCGAGGATCGAGCCCTCGGCGAACGAGTTCTTGTCCGGATCCTTCGGATTAATCAGACGCAATCCACCCGGGTTTTCCACTTGAAGGGTGTACTCGCCGTACGGAGCATTCTCGAACAGAATGTTGCCGTCGGTGTTCGTGACACCCGACACCGCCGGGGAACCGTCCGTCGGAACCAAGGACACCTTCAGACCGCTGAGGCCCTCACCCGGGTCCTGCTTGCCGTTGCCGTTCGTGTCCAACCACAGCACAGTGGAAACGTCGTTTGCCAGCGCCGCCCCCTCGGACACCACGATGTGCGCGTTGCCCTTCAGGTTGGAACGCGGGGAGATGATCAGGACAGACGACGGATCCTCACCGTAATCCGGCTCACCTTCAAATTCGCGGCCACGAGCGGGGCGCTTCGGCAGCTCACCCCGAGCTTCGGCAGCGTTGAAGTGCCGGCGACCCGGCTTCAGGCCCTTGGGCAGCTCAGCAGTGAAGACAACACGCTGGCCCGGCAACAGGGTGCCGTTGAAGCCGTCCGGAGCCTTCACCTTGAGCGGGGTGCCCTTGCCCAGCTTCTCCGGATCGACGATGAGGTTGCCCTCAGCGTCACGGAAGTCAGCCTCGTTGCCTTCGTAGACGGTGTCGGTGACCTTGACGTTGACCATCGGCGCAGAGCCGGTGTTGACGATCTCGTACGAGAAGTTCAGCGCCTCATCCGCAGCCACGGACACCGGCTTGTCCGGGTTGGTGGCAAAGCGGGCGTTGACCTTCTTCTCCGCCTCAAGCGCCATGAACTTGGTGTAGGCACCGTCAGCGTTGGAGCCGACCGGCTTGCCGTCCTTGGTCTTGCCCTTGACGGTTGCGACGTTGTTGAAGTCGAATGCATCCGGTGCGGTCATCTTCGCGGAGAAGACCACCGACTTGCTCGGTGCGAGGACAGACTCCGCGGTCCAGCCTTCCGGCATCTGGATCTCGTTGTCGCCTAACAACGGGTCGTCGACGGAGCTCGCGTCGATTCCCGTGATGTCCTGGTCGCTGGTGTTGGTGATGATGAAGGTGTAGAACAGCTCCTCGCCCACACCAGCAGTCATGACGTCCTCGACCGGCTGGCCGTTGGCGTCGTGGATGACGTTGCCTTTTTCGTCCTTGGCGTAGCCGTCGTAGTCGGCGTCGCGGCCGAACACACGCTTCTTCAAGTCCAGGGTTGCCGGGGTGATCTGGATCTCCGGCAGCTCCACCTTCTCGCCCGGGCGGATCGGCACTACGATCTTGTCCTTGCGACGCTCACCGTCCGGAGAGATGATCTCCACCTCGTGGACACCCGGAACGAGCTTGTCGATCTCGTAGTTGCCGTTTTCGTCGGTCTCCACCACGTGGGAATCGCCGCGCGGGTCGGTGACCACAACGATGGTGCCCGGCACCGCGTTGCCGTTGCCGTCGTTCACGGAGCCCTTGATGGACTGATCCGTCGGAGCCGGGATGTTCACCGGCGGAATTCGCAGCGGGGTATCCGGGGTGACAACGCGGGAGCCGGTCTCCTTATCGATCGCCGGCACGCGCAACGGCTTGCCGTCCTGATCGAAGAGGGGGTTACCGTTGGCGTCCTTTAGCGGGTTGCCGTCCTTGTCCTTGGTGGGCCAGCCTTCGGGCAGGTGCACCTCGTAATCGAACTCAGCCTCACCGTCCGGGAAGTACTTGAAGTCGATCTCCGGGGTGATGAAGTACCCGTCCTCATCGACCGTCACCGGGACCTCATACTCGAAGACCTCGCCGGTCTCCGGGTTCACAGCATTCTTGCCGATGAGCACGACCTTGCCGTCGCGGATCGGGTAGTTCTTGTCATCCACCAGGTAGCCGGAGACGGTGCCACCGACCTCACGGTAGGAGTTGTCCTTCAACGGACGCTCGGTCGGCTTGACCTCGAACGGCGGAACGGTCGGGTTGGAGCCCGGCTTGACCTCGACGCGCTCTGGTTTCGGCTTGGCGTAGCCGTCCGGCACGTTCGGCTCGACGATGTACTCACCCTCCGGCAATTCCTTTTCAAACTTGCCGGTCTCCGGGTTCACCGGAACCTCAACCTTGGTTCCTTCCCCGTTAATGTCGCCGCCGTCAGTCCTGCGGACGATGACGGTGGTGTCGTGGATCGGGCCCGGGTTGCCGTCCTTGTCCTGGGACGGGATGACGTTGCCGTTGCCGTCCTTGATAACGATCTTGCCGGTGACGGTGTCGGAGTAGTCCTCCGGCGTGGTCGTCGGTACGGCGGTTACCGTCGGGGTGACGGTGGTTGGGCCGGCGGTGACGGTGGTTGTGGGTGCCTTGGTAACGGTGGTAACCGGAGCCGGAAGTGTCAGCGTGGTTGTCGTTGGAGCCGGTTTAACACTTGAGGTCAATACCTGCGGCTTGCCCTGGACCGTGGTGGTAACGGGATTTGGTGTGGCGGTCAGAGTGCTGGTTATCGGCGAGAGCTTAACCGTCGTCGTCACAACCTCCTGCGAGCCTTGCACCGTCGAAGTCGTCGGCGACGGAGTCACCGTCGAAGTCACAACCTCCTGCGAGCCTTGCACCGTCGAAGTCGTCGGCGACGGAGTCACCGTCGAAGTCACAACCTCCTGCGAGCCTTGCACCGTCGAA
>ERZ1029858.139-NODE-139-length-24217-cov-573.817854_pt1 | contig 24217 bp, 27 predicted proteins | sample MGYA00519237_ERZ1029858 | MGnify/ENA primary metagenome ERZ1029858 (study PRJEB33666, sample SAMEA4610919) | skin metagenome | biome: Human-associated habitat; feature: Malodor aspect; material: skin | place: Philippines | collected 2015-08 ...
CACAGGAAACAAAATACGTTTCTCCGTTGCAGTGTGAAAACGTTGTAGGTGGTGACATGGGGATGAATTTCCTTCTCACAACCTACGACAGTTACGGTAAAACTACGTTTTACTCAGGCAAAGACGTAAAACAGAAACGTGGAGATTACAAACAAACTCGTACTGATCTGCAACGCAAAAATACTTCGTCTTCACGGAAACGACTAGCAAGCATCGGTTCAAGAGAAAACCGTTGGATGAATGATGTTAACCATTGCTTATCTAAGGCACTCGTTGAACGAGACGAACCTACGTTATTCGTGTTAGAAGATTTGACGGGTATTCGTAGTGTTACAGAAAATGTTCGGAAAAATGATAAGTACTTCTCCGTTTCGTGGGCGTTTCATGATTTACGTCAGAAAATTGTGTATAAAGCAACAAAAGAAGGTCATGTTGTTGTTTTTGTTGATCCTCATTTTACTTCTCAGCGGTGTCCGAAGTGTGAATGTGTCGATAAAAGAAACAGAGACAAGTTAAAACATGTGTTTAAGTGTATTCGGTGTAAATATACGTCGAATGATGATCGTGTTGCTGCTATGAATTTGAAATGGTTAGGCGATGTATTTCGTTTAACGTTAGCTTCGAATATATTTCGAATGCTATGGGTAGCTGTCAACCTGCCCGGTAATTTAATACCCTTAGTGTTGCCCCAGCTTGATGTTTGTGGGTTTAATTCTGCGACTGGTTTGCGGATTAAACCTACAACGGAAGTAGAAAAGGTAGGAGATACGTTCTCTGTTTCAGGAGGATGTGTCGTAACTACTACTGGGGAGCGACAAGCCCCTCACGTAAGTGAGAGGTAGTTGACTGGGCAAACCTAAACACTTTCCATTGTCCTTCAGGGTCTTTTTCTATCTTACCCTCAATTTGTATTTCAGGCCCAGGTACTCGAATTTGTTCTCCTGTACCTGGTTGTATTGACCAACTTCCTTTTGGCGTTCCTACACCTATGGCTGTTGTTTTCTCGGGGTTAAGTGTAACAATAAATCGTTCTGTAGAGAAGTTAGGGTCCTCATTTTTGACTGCGGGTTCTTGCTCAAGTCCTGTGAGTAAATCCGGCATAGGGAAGATATTGTTAAGGTCATCGTTTGCATTGAGAATGACCCACTGTTGCATAGGCACGGGTTTTCCAATAAGGTCGCCTACAATACCGTCTTGGTTTTTCACAAGAATCATTTTTTCAACGAGATATGTTTCAGTTTGTTTTCCGTTGAATGTAAGCGTGCCCGATCCACTGACGTGATCAGGTGTCCACACAGTATCGAACGCAATTTTTTTATCCCCCGCGTTAATTGTTCCGACAGTGTGCACAATCGCCGCTTCGTACGCCTTTGACACTGCTTGTTGAAGCGTTTGTGGTGTTATCTCTTGATTTACAGGGGGCTGGGTTTCCGGCATGTTTTGGGTGGTTTGCTGTAGAGATTCTAAGTCATCTATAGAAGTTTCTTCTGTTTTTGGAACAGACGTGTCTCTTGGCTGCAGTGTTTCACTATTCGATATTGAGCCTATGGCATCTTTTATTGAATCTCGTTTCATATAAGCTACCCCAATCAGAGATACTATCAATACGGGGATAAGGATAAAGAGAACAATTTTTTTAGCACTCAGTTTCGTCGCCTCACGCCTTGGGCCGGCTGAATATGAATTTTTTGAGGTTATTCTTGCCACAACATCTCTCCTACTACACTGGTATACTTTGCCGTTATAGTTGTATTTTGTCTAGTTGTTAAGGGATTATAGCGTGAAATTACATTCTGTATCGTGGCTTATTGCCCCTTTAATTGTTTTAATTTTGGTTTGGGCCGGTGCGGCTTCTTCTAGCCAAATTGCGGAATCTCTAGTTGAGACAGGTTTGTTGGTCCCTTCTGGGTCTGCTTTGATTTTATTGCCTGGGGCTCGGGGTGCAGGTATTGGTGTGGCTAGTGTTTTGATTTATACTGGAATTAGTTTCATTATCGGTCCTTTGATTGCATTGTCTAGCAAATTGGATTATGTGTGGGATGATAAAGATATGATTTATGCAGGCTCCGAACAAGAATTGGAGTCAGAAAAAGGTTCCGTTGTTGTGGAGGATTAGACCTAAAATGAGGTATGATAAGGGGGCAATACTTAATTTAGCTAAAATCAGGACTAGATATGACAATTAGTTTTTCACAACAACAAGTAAACCAGTTTGTAGCGAATATTAATTCGTCTACTGGATCGCTAAAAGCTATCCAACAAAACTTAAATGATTTCAAAGACCAATTCAATAAAGTGGATGTGACACTTGTTGGTGGCCAGTGGGATAGCGAGGTAGATGGTAACAACCTTTCAGGAATGAATAATACTGTTATTGAACTGATAGGTAAAATCGATGCTGATTTTCAAGAACTTGCACGTAGGCAAGAAGAATTATCAGAAGAATTGTCTTTATTTATGCAAGCTAACATAGAAGTAGAGCAGGAAGCTGAAAATGCAGTGGAATCTGCCGATGGAGAAGGATAAAATATGGCTATTAGTTACAGTCAAAGTGATGTAAAGAAAATTGTGGATAGTTTGGTGCAAGCTATTGATGAGTTGGGAAGGGTAAATGCTGCACTTGATGAAGTGACAGAACAATTCCATCAGGGTGTTCCTGATGGGAAGTGGTCAACTGAGATTACTTCCGAAGCAGAGGCGATTGCCCAGGATGCGGACAAAATAGCAGAAGATTTGAAGAATGAGATTAAGGGTATCCAAGATAGTTTTAACCAGCTTAGTGTTGCTACAGTGAATTTCATTGTTCAAAATGCTGAACTTGAAGATGCTGCTGTCAGTGCGATAACCAGTGTGTTGCCGGATGATGTGGAAGGAAATATTGATAATATAAGTCCACTTGGAAAGGAGTCTTAGGATGTCACAACCTCTTGTAATTAATACGACAGCCTTGAGAGAGTTTTCAGGGAAGTATTCTCAGTCGGCTGAGGCGTGGTTGAACGTTGCGAATCAGTTGCAGCTTATTCTTGACCAGTTCGATGCAGAGGCTTCTAGTAAAACAGAAAACAAGAAGCCGATGCCTGTTACGCAGGATACTAGGAGAATTCTTTATAACCATCTTTCTGGTGTCGCACAGGCATGTCAAGATTATGCTAATACTATTGTAGAAGATTCTCAAGGTATTTTGTATCTAGCCGACGCGTTCGATGAGAATGAAGAAGTTGCTTCTGCCGCGTTAGAAGCTACATCTTCCCCAGCAAACTCTATGACAAATCCGTTAACAGACCGCTAATCATTTGATTAATTCATGCCTCTCTTTCCACTGCGAAAGGGGGCTTATTTTTGTTGCGTAAGCTTGGTGTTTAAGAAGAGTTTGCACATTGAAACAATGTACTGTACAGTGAGTATTACTCAAGAAGAAAGTATCCGTTTTCTTTAAGAGGACTGTAGGTTTCTGCGCGAACCTATGGGGCTTATGAAAAGTAAGCTTTGCCAATTGCAATCCCGCAGTTGTGTACTAAATGCGTACTGACCAAAGAAAGGGAACACGGAATTGACTGCTCCGACGTTCAACCCTACTGCCAATGGCAACCCGTTCACTATGAATGTTTCTAACATTGAAACAGCAAACCCGTTTGTCAACAATACCTCTATCGTCGAGGAACCCCAGCAAGAGCAGGGTAAGACTACTCCTATCAAGAATATTCCTCTGCCATCCAATTCAGGACCAGAACGCAACTTCAAGTATGTGGATGGTGGATTTAAACTCCCAGATCCTGCTAAGAAAACGCGTTCCTCGAACAAGGTTCTATTGCTGCTCGATTCGACGCTTTCTAATGCACTTAATGAGACACGACCGTTCATTTCTCTAGCAAAGTCACAACTTCTACGGTCTATTATTGAAGACCCTGAAGCAATTTCTACTCTTCGAGTGGGAGCTTCTGATGAAGATATCGATGCTGTTGCTAAGCATTACGACAAGCATGGTTACGCTGCTGTAACTGCTGAGGTAGCGACTGCAATTACTGCGTGGATTAATGCCTTTGATTACGCTCATTTCGATATTGATTCGATGCCGGAAATGATTCAGCCGTATGTTAAGGCGTATGCTAAGTTCTGTGCAGATTATGGTCTAGTTTTTGATGAGATTCTCTCTAACAGGCTTATTACCGCTGCAGGTGACAACAATATCACTCCAAATGATGGGGAATATGTAGTTTGCAACACCAATCGTGTCTATCGGGATGGGGAGGGAAATGTTGTAAGTCTTAAGTTGACAACCTCGTCTTCTCCTGAGCGACGTATGGCAGGATATTCCGCAAATGCTGGATTTGCCCGCCACGCTAAGCGAATTCTTGGAAACTCGGCTAAGTCTGGCTGGGATGATAAGAAGTTAGCAGAGGCCAACTGGGAAAACACTAAATTTGGTGTACTTAACATTCCGCGCTACATTGATGCTAACGGCAATGCACAAGCTAATATCTTTGGACTTGAGCCTCAGCGAGCTGATGTGATGGCTGATGTCGCAAAGGGCTTGTACAATGCTAACAAATCTGGTGAGGGGCTGGTGGACGATTCCATGTTCTACCTCTATGACCCTATCACTGCTGAAATTAATCAGATTACTAACCCTGATGATTTCTACAACCTGTTCGAAAAGTACAGAGGTACTTGGACTCAGGAACATACTGCCCTAGCACTTGCTCGTACAAGTGCTCTGGTAAATCAAAACAACTAACATTTCTAGGAAAGGAAATACTTATCATGACTAACCCAAACAACGGCTTCAGCTCCGACAACCCATTTGCAAACGGTGGTGGATTTAACCCAGCACAGGCTCCGAGCAACGGCAATGCTAACTCCTCTCAGACAGACCCTTGGTCTTCTAGCTATGATGACAATTCCGGTCAGCAGGACGTGAATAACCAGTCCTCAGGTGGTCAGGAGCAGAACGGCTTTGGTAATGCTCAGGGTCAGTCCGGTTTTGGCAACAACCAGAACCAAGGTGGATTCAATGGTGGTCAGAACCAGGGTGGATTCAATGGTGGTCAAAACCAGGGAGGGTTCGACAATGCTCAAGGTCAGAACCAAAACGGGTTTAATGCTAACCAGAACCAAGGCGGTGGCTTTAATGACGGTGCACAAAGCGGTTTTGGTGGCAACCAAGGTGGTTTCAATGGTGGTAACCAGAACGGTTTTGGTGGCAACCAAGGTGGTTTCAATGGTGGTAACCAGAACGGTTTCGGTGGCAACCAAGGTGGTTTCAATGGTGGTAACCAGAACGGTTTCGGTGGCAACCAAGGCGGTTTCAATGGAGGTAACCAAAACGGATTCGGTGACAACCAAAATGGTTTTGGTGATCAGCCCCAGCAGTCAGGTGATACCAACCAGCAAAATCAGTCTTTCTCTATGAATGTGGACCTTAACAATGTTGCAGGCAGCATGTACCAAGGCGGTAGCAACGCTGACCGTGGTGATATTCGCAAGGAAAACGGGGCTACTCTTCTCATTATCCCTGGCAAGATTGAGTATGATGTGAAATCCACTAAGTACAACAACACCTATACACGAGCTGTGTTCGATTACCTTGTTCTCGACGGGCCTAATGCAGGTAATGTTTACTACAACTCAATGAATGCTAATGCTTTCATTTGGCGTGACATTGAGAACGCTGGTAAGCGAGGTGTCCCAATCGTTGGTCAGGTTGTGAATCGACCTACTGAAAAATCTGCCCAAGGTGCCTGGATGATTGACACCATTAATGATCCAGATGCGTGGCGTAACGCTATCGAAAAGGGTCAGCAAATGGGTCTTATCTAGAGATTCTAGAAAAAGACAAAGCCCACCTTCTTTTTCAAGATAGGTGGGTTATTTTCTGAGTTTTTTCAGCTCATTTCCAATGGCTCTTATGGTTGCGCCTTCTTGAACAATGATAGAATCGCCGTTTATATCAGTACTTATGTGAGATAGCACCATTCCTACTCTGTGCACAAATTCAATTGTGAAGAAATTACTTGATGCTTGATTTGTTTTCGAGGATGTGCATAGTATCTCTGTTTCTGCGAGTTTCTCGGATTCTATGAGCTGTGTGAATCTAGAAATAATATCGCGTGGCACTCCGTTTCGTGCAAGTTCTGTTTTAATCATGCGAACAGAAGTTGCTTTGTCATAAATCCTCCCATTTGCGTCATAGGCGGGAACTTTTTCTACTGCGTCAAATGGTACTTTTATTGTGGTGAATTGAGCGGGAGGCCAGATGTTCACTGGATTTATGACAGAAAGAATAGCAGTAGCAAGAGCGTTGTCTAGATTCTCGTTAGTTGTGGACATTTGGTTGATTGTAATGTTGTCACCGGCTCTCATCGCGATTGTGATAATTCCGTTTGAATATGATACTTGCCAGTAAACGCGTGGGGTGTCAGGAATTGCTCGACCTAGTCCGATGTCTATGAGTTCTTGATCCATTTCTAGTTGGAAAGGTTCCTTTTCGTTATGCAGCAACAGGGCACCCCAGTATGCAAAATCGTATTCATATAGTCCTCGAAATAGTTTTCGTGCCTCGGGGGTAAGTTGAGAAGTTGAATCGATGACTCCCCATTTTTGAAGTTGATTGCCTAGTTCGCGGGATAGTTCTTCAGGTTCCACGCCTGATATCATTCCTAGCGTGGTGGGGTATGGGATGAGTTCTCGGTAAATCATCCATGAAAGGTGGTAGGGGCTGAAATTTTCAAATGTTGGTGATGTCACGTACATGTCCTTTGATATTGGGAGAACAAACAGTTAATGCTTCATTCTAGTCTATTTGTTAGCCCAGTAGGAGAATGTGTGATGTGAGGATTGATTTATTTTTCTGATTTGTGTTTCATTTTTCCCTTGTTGAGGGATTTTTGTGGTACGACTTGCTTTTTAAAAACTCATGGTATACAGTTTCTAAGTGACACAGACAGTACAACGTTTCAAGGAGAAACACATGACCACCGCGACTTTCAACCCGAGCACCAAGCACTTTAAGGCTCTCCCGTCTGATAATAAGGAACAGTGGAAGGAACAGCGGCTTTCCTCTATCACTGCAACGGACGCAGCTAAGTTGTGGACTAGCCCTACTCCCGGCACGTACCGCGATATCGCAGCTTCGAAGGAACAGACGCAAAATATTCCGTCTACTAAGGCATTTGAGCACGGTCACGAGCGTGAACCGGAAATCATCAAGCAGGTTTCCGAATACCTCGGTGTCACGTTGTATCAAAATGAACTTCTTTGGGTAAACACTGAGCACTCTCAGTATGGTGCTACCCCAGATGGGTTCGGAACTGATGCTGGCAAGGATGAATTTAACGGAATCCTTATGGAATGCAAGACTCACAACACGCGAATGGGTGGGAAGAGTTTCGAAGAAGTTCCCAACCGTGGACTTCGATACTTCGAAAAGGACGAATATGGTGTATACCGTGAAGTGTCTACAGGCGAGGTGCTTGATGGTGAAATTCCTGAGCTTCACGTAGGTCAGATGCGTTGGCAGCGTGTTGTTGCTGGTGGAAATGTGAAAGGTAATAAGAATTGGCACTACTACGCGACGGAGTCTCATGAAAATTTTGACCCTTCAACGTATGAGCTGACGATTATTAAAGTTGAGTTCACTGATGATGAACTTGAAGACATCACTCAGGCGGTTGAAGATTACTTCGCCACTGATAAAAACTACAAGATTGTTTCCGAAGAACTAGATAACCTTATGCTTCAACATGAGGAATTCGCACTGTTGGAGAAGTACTACAAGGAGCAGAAGGAAGCAATCAAAAACCAAATCCGTGAAATTACTGGTGCTGGTGTCATTGAGGTGGCTTACCAAACTCCTGTTGGTAAGATTACCTCCACGTACAAGATTACTACAAAGCTTGATAAGAAGAGGCTAGAACAAGACCACCCTGGTCTCCTCGACAAGTACACGGACGCTGTTGAAAGTGACCGACCCGAACTCAGGGTCACTCCCGGCAAGGCGTTCAAGACTAAGGTCAAGGACGATGTATATGTTAAGTACGGTCTAGATGACACAACCAAGGAAGTAAAGTAGCGGAAACAGCACATCCTAGTTTCCTAGGGTGTGCTTTAACCTTTTTGAGCAAGTTTAAGGAATGTTTCCCATATGAATAGAACAACTACAAGAAAGCAACCACTATCCGACCTTTCATCTTATATTCCACTTTCTGTAATTAGTACAGAACAAGCAACTGATTTAATCGATAATATTGTTGAAAATCTTGACGATAGGTGGTTCAGATGGGGTAATTGTGTAGGCAAGAACCCAGATTATTTCTGTGCACCTGATTACACTTCTGAGCAAACCCCGCAACCAGAAGCCGCTGAACTATGTGCAATGTGTCCAGTGAAAGTTCAGTGTGCTAAAAAGGCACTAGAGAATCTTGATGAACACTCATGGACTGTGATGGGAGGTGTTTCACTACCGTTTAACCCACGTAAATCAAATCGTGCACAAAGACAGCTTGAGGCAGCAAGCGAAGAAGACCCCTATGTTAGGCGTAAGGTAGCTTGGCACGTTGTGATGTCTCTTTATGCATTGAAATCTAAAAAATATGACACTGTCGCTGCTTGGGGCATGATACATAATCGTGTTAACTGGGGTGTTTTTGTCAGAACGTGTGCAAAGATAGGTCTTACTGCTCCGCGAACCCCAGAAATTGTTGCTAAAATGGATGAAAATACTTCTACTACATAAAGGAACTTCCATCCATGGAATATACTAAAGTACTTCTTCGGGCTGAGTTGTGTACAGTTGCGGCGGCCGCTTTGTACGCTCGTGACATAGAACTTACTGATAAGCTTAACAAAGCTATCTATGATGCTGTGCATAATATTAAAGCCCCTTCAACAGGTGCTCCTTTGGTAATGAATAAAGATGAGGTTAAGAACCTTAGAATTGACCATATTGTTGTAGCCCCAACAGAAGAAACAATCAAAAAGTATGAGTTCAATGAGGTCGGTGATGAGGTATACATTTGCGTACGGGTGCTCGGAATAATTTTTGAGACAGGTAACACCGAAGATGTTGAATTTGTCATGAATTCTTTGTCTAATGATCCTAAGGTAGCAGAATTTGATGGGCTTGCGTGGAAGTATTTCGACCCTGAGGTTGACATTCCAAAACGTGACTAGTCGTTTATACTAGACGCATGTTTAATTTTACTGATTACAATAAGCGTGTTTTAAGCGTTGCTTTTTTCTGGGTGTCTCTGGGGCTTTTCCTCATGGGGGTGGGGTTTTTCTTGTACAGAATATCTACCTCTTTGCCGAATTCTCAATATTCTGGGTTTGGTGTTTTTTTAAGGGGTTTGTTTCCCTTTGTTCTCTCGTTTATGGCTGGTCTTGGTTCTAGGTATTTGTACACTCACAGTTCTAGTCCAACTCCGTTAAGAGAAAACATAACAGGTTCTTTCCCGAATTATGTGGATGTGCAGTCCGATGTGAGAGATTCTCAGCCGCAACAGAATTTAGTTGATGAAGGTATAGCGGAGTCTCCTGCACCTATTACCCCTGTTCCTGCACCGTCCGAGCCTTTTGTTCCTGATGCTGATATGTACGCAGCTAGAAAGCAAGGAAAGCTTTCTGCCAAGGATGCTCAGTCTTCAATTTTGTCGCGTGTGCAAAAGATTATGATGCAGTCATACCAAGATGTGGCTTTGCTGAACAGTTCAGAGACGGAATATGAATCACAAGATGATAAAGAGCCTTCATTGTTTGTGATTCAGGCAGCGAAGGACGGTGGGTTTTCTGATGCTGCACTTGTGGAAAAAATTTTTGACAGGATTACAAAATCTATTCCGAAAGGTCAGATTTTGTGGGGTATGCAAGAGAAGCTATCTGAAGATAAGCTAGTCTTTTCTAAGAAAAAACCATTCCCTAAATTCTTGTTCCCCGAAATACCTCGAAAGATTATCACCAGTGATAAAGAAGCTGTTGAAGCCTATCAAAAGAAAAAATTCATTGTGGGTCAAGACGCTTATGGTAACAATATTGAAATCGACCCTAAAAAATCACCTCATGGTCTTGTGATTGGTGGAACAGGTTCTGGTAAATCTGTGTTTACTCTTGGTCTTATTGAGGATTTGCGTAGCCAAGGATGGCAGATTGTCATTTGCGACGGTAAGCAAACTGACTACACAGCACTTATTGATGTTCCGAACGTTATTGCTATTGGGTCTAAGATTGAGGATTGGGTAAGGATTACGCAGTTCGTTGAAGAACAAATGAATGCTCGTTATGCTTTGTCTGGTGAAAGGGCAAGAAAGGGTCTTTCTCCTAAGTTTAATCAGCCTCCAATGCTATTTCTTCTTGATGAGTTCGGTTCTGTCCGTAGGGAAGTGAAATCGAAATATGGAAAGGCAGGACTTGACCAGTTTGATAACATTTTGAAAAATATCGCGGCGAAAGCACGTGCCGCTGGTATTCATATGGTTATTGCAACTCAGGATATTTTCTCTAACACGTTTGACGGTGACCTGCGTGCCAACTTATCGTTCATTATTTCATTAGGTATGGCTGAACAAAGAACGTTGCAGGATGCCTTTTCTAACGAAACGAGGTCTAAGGCTCGAAGAATTGGCCAATCTATTCAGGAGGAAGACAAGGGCCGTGGAATTATCGAGATTGGCACAGACGAAGGTAAGACTGTTGCAGAGTTTCAAACCTATTTTGCTTATTCTCCAGGTGCTGAGATGGTTTCGTTTGAGCCTGCAAAAACTGAGTGGGAAAAGTACAAAGAAGAAGTTTCTGATAACATTCCGTTACTTTACCCCAGAATGTGGTATATGGAACCAGAGCCTGATATCTTGAGTGATATTGATAACTTGGATGAATTGAAGAGTTTGACGTTTTTCCCTATCCAAAACAAGGACGGGTCTATTATTCCTTCAAAGGTAAAGTACGACGCTGCAAGTGATGAGTATATTGCTCGACAAGTCACGTCAACAACTCCTCTTCTTGGTTTTGTTGAGGAAGATGTTGCTGATTCTAGTGAGGACCCTAGAACTGAGGGAATTGTTTCTAGTAGTGATGACCATTGGGTGGAGGAGCAGTTGGATAGAAGCGATGATTTAGCGGAACAGCAACCTGATTTTGATTCGGTTGTAGAGAAGAAAGCTTAATCGAATATAGCGTCTCGCCCGTATTCCCCTCGAATGTTTTGAGAATTTAGAGCTTGTGTTATGTGTTGTATGATAATCTTTTTTAGGATGTTTTTGGTTGTGATGCTATTTCCTTGAATGTGGGAGGCCCATTCATCGAATTGGAATAGTTCTGATCCAAGTATAAGGCGGGGGATTTGTTTTACTTGGGTTCCCTTTTCAATAGTAGACGCAAATTGAATAAGAGCTTCGTCTAGTTTTGATGCCACTTGTTGGTCAGGAAGCAGTGTGGGGTGTTCTTTTAAGTTTGATTGGAGTCGTTGTATAAATAGTTGGGTGTTAATTATTTGTGGGTTCATCTGCGTAATCCAGTCTAGTTGCCGGTCATTGTGCAAGTTTTTATTTTAGCATGCTGAATGGTTCATTTTGTTCTGCTATTTATTCTTTCAAATACTGCTTGAAGTATTAGACTGTGGGTTCTAGTTTATTGTGAAAGATGGATCTTATGCATCATTTGTTTTTCAATCATCCGTGTTTGTTCTATGACCGGAAAGATGTTTTTGGTCAGCCGATGATTGAGTATGCAAGGTTTTTGCCGTATGAGATAGGGTCAGCTTTTGCCGCTGTGTGGGGGTATAACTCTTTGGGTGGAACACAGCCGCTGGATGAAGCTTGCACTTTTTTATCTGACGCGATTGCATCTGGTGTTGTGGAAGGTAATGCAGAAGTGGCTCATAAAATGAAAGCGAGCCTTGCTCTTTTTCCTTATGCTGGGTGGGATGATTGGGTTCTTATTGCTATAGCCGAAGGAGGGGTGGAACGTTTAATGTGGGCTGTTTCTGAGATTGAGAACCATAAAAGTAGGCAACATTCTCAATAATTTTGAGCACCTTTTGGCTTTCTATCCCCTCCTGCGCATGCCTTTAAATTTCTGCTCGTTGACATAATCGTGCCCTTCTGTTTCGACAACCCATTTTTCTAAAATGTATTCGCTTACGTTATCGGGTTGTATATCTTCCATGATGACACTTCGAGCTAAGTAATCAACCGTAGCCATGGTCAGCTCTTCATCTTTATATTTGGAACGTAGAGCCTCTATAATTTCTTGCGTGTTACACTCTGGTAGGCGTTGAGAAACGATATCAGTTAACGCATCTTGAAAAACATGAGTGATCGCTACACTTCTTTCAAGACGACCTGGTCTGCGTACTGCGGGGTCGAAACCAGAAGAATCGTTTGTTGTAGCAAGAAACATGATAGTGTTGTCGGTTTTTAGACCATCAACAACATTAAGAAAATCTGAAAACTCTTCATTTCCTCTTTCACCAAAGAAACTTTCCACATCCTCCAAAATAACCAGAACAGTATCAAACTTTTGGATTTCGTTAGCGATTAAGCCCATGGGAACATTCGCGTTTGGGTAAAGTATTGTAACATCTCCCTCAAGTTGTTTGGCAATACGTCTAACTAGGGTGGTCTTTCCTGAGCCTGGAGGGCCCTCTAAGAGCAACCCTGCACGTGCTGGAAGCGAGAGTTTGTGTAGTTTATTGACGGTTTCTTTGTTGGTGATAGATGTCATCCACGCAACAGCACGTTCAACTTCTGGTTCATAAGGTGCAAGGTTTTCTTGCTCATCGAGGTGAACAACAGAGATACCTTCGTCACCGATTCGGATAATCTTGCCTTCGAATGGGTCTGGTTCGAAAAAAAGCTCACTAAGGTAGGTATAAACTTTTTCTGGGTCTGTGCCGTTTGGGGCAAAAATGTTGATTTTTATCTGGTCATAGTCAGGATATCCACTGATACGAATTAAATATCCTGTGCTCGGGTTATATGCGTGGACAGTAAAACGCGTTTGAGAGTCAATGACTGTTACAATATTTCCTTCGGTCGGATGCGGTTGTACAGAGGTTGACCAACGTGTTTCTTGTTTTTCCCATTCTTTGTTTTCAATAATGTTAGGAAGTAACCTTAGAAGGATAAGTGTTGATTCTATGCTACGGTAGCTGTAACTAAATCCTGTTTCGAATCTGTCCCGTTCGAGGTCTTTGAAAGGCAGGGGTGGAGCTTCTGGGTCTTGATACTCATATAGTGCATTAATGATTGCCCTGACTTCTTCGAGCAGGTATTGAATATCGGGGTTTGGTGCTTGCATGAGGTATTTTATGGTGTTTGCGTGATGTTCCATAAAATCCGAGTGTTGTTGTTTTGTAACAGAAGACATGATTATAGACTACAATTTTCATCACACAATAGCAAATATCCTCTTGCAACAAGAAAAGCAAGAGGATATCGTACTGCCAACAAGCTTAAATCGCCGCGTCAAAAGCGATTTGTTGAATCGGCCACTTATCATCACCGTCAATTTGCTGACCCTTGCTAGCAAGATAAGAGGCAAGGGAAGTAAATTGCTCCGTGCGCCAAGTTTGTTGCATATACATAAGTTCATCGAGGTTATCGGTTACAAGATTCTTTTCAAGCATCTTCCATGCAACACGAGCAGCAGCAAGACAGTCAGCATCAGCTGCGTGAGCTTCATCCTCGTTGAATTCAATGCCATAGTGGGCAGCTACGTTGACGAGCTTACGAGAACCTTTGCGGTACTTATCGATACCCTTGTCAATGACAAGCGGGTCAATAACAGGTCCGTCGATTGTAAACTCGCCACCGGACAAAACATGGAGCATTGACAAGTCAAATGAAGCGTTATAGACAACGAGTGCAGCTCCTGCATCCCAAGCAGAACGAATGTGTTCAATGACTTCCCACAGAACAGTATCGTGGTCTTGACCGTCTCGTTGGGCGATTTCAGTTGTGATTCCGTGCACGTCAGAAGCTTCTACAGGGATGTCGATTCCTGGGTTTGCAAGCCACGTGTGCATATTGGTGCTAGGTGCCTGGGTATCAATATCGAGGCAAGCGGCGGTGACAATACGGTCGGAGGTTACATCTACTCCAGTTGTTTCAAGGTCAAATGAGCAAAGAAAACGAGGACATGCCATGTTGTGATTGTTCCTTAATGTTAGGTGTCTACTATATCTGATGAAGATGTTACACTGGAGTGTCATCATTATCAACTTTAGCATTGTGCTTTCTTATACAGTTGGGAGAAAAATCATGAAAACCACCGTTTTTGTTCCGGGCCAAGCAGCTCCTCAGGGGTCGAAAAATGCACGAATTATTAACAAAAAGGATGGAAAGCAGTACGTAGCCCTGTACGAGTCAAGTAAAAAAGTCAAACCTTATCGGGAAAAGGTGAGGAAACATTTACGAGACCAAGGTATTGAGCCTGTCCGGGGTCCTATTAGTTTAACTGTTGTGTTTGTCCGACCTGCCAAAGCAAACGCTCCCAAAACATATGTCCCGTTCGTGACTACTTTGCCTGATATTGATAAGCAACTTCGTGCACTCTTTGATGCACTAACTTCTGTTGCATATTACGATGATGGTCAGGTATGCCAAGTAAATGCTGCTGAAATTTACCCACAACCTGATTTTCCCGAAGTGGGAACATATGTCATTATTCGTTCGGGCAAGGATGTTCCTGAGTGGTTAGGCTCTTATCCAAAGGGCAAACAACCAGATTTTTAGAAATAGTGCAACATCACTAACGAATTGACGACACACTGACATTGGCTATAAACTATCTGGAAACAAAGGAGATTCATACCAGCAATGTCGCGTTTTCCTATTCCAGAAAGAACTCTTCAACCACCAGTGTCTAACTATACGACACCGGCAGATAGTTATTTCAACCATATTACGCGTGCGTCTTGTTACGAAGCAGAAGCAGCCGCTCATTATATTGCGGATAATCCGCCAGTAGGAAGAATCGTAGCTATCGACATTGAAACACGAGGTCTTGATAAGTTCTTCATCCGATGCGTTACAGGTGCTTGGGATGTCGGCAATGAGACAATCAGTGTTTTCCTTGACCCGCGACACCCGCCACAAAGGGAAGCTATTAAACGCATGATAGGAGTGGCAGGCACAATCGTTTTGCACAATGCTCCTTATGATATCCCAGGACTGTACCAAAACTACCTCATGGAACTTGATGACATTAACAAAGTGTGGGATACCCTCGTTCTTGCACGTATGTATAATACCGACTTCAAGGGAGGCCGAGACCTCGATACATTAGCTTCAAAATATGCTGATTTTCCTGAACTTTCTACCAAAATTGAGCAGTCTTTTGCAATCATGGGGTATAAACCTGCGGTAGATGCTGAAACTGGTGAGAAGTTTTCCGGCAAAGATATGGCGTTTAGGAATTCTACCCCTAATGATCCTATTTATAGGGCTGGTGCTATGGCTGATACTGTTGCCACACTTCGAATTTTGCCGATTTTGTGGGAAATGGTTCGTGAGCAGCAGGTTAATTTCGCCGCACAACTTCCCAGTCCTGGGTTTACTGGAAGTGTCACTGAAAGAATCAATTACCTTATTGAACGTGAACAAACCACAAATAGAGTTATGTTACGCAGGTCTGCTATTGGTATTTTAGCTGATATGGAGTATGCCGAGAATTACAGACGTGAATTCGAGCGGTCTAAAGAGATTAAACAGTCTGTTTTTAGCGACCTTGGTCTTAATCCTGCACCCGGTAAAATTACCCAAGATGTAGTTGATTATCTTTATGTCATGGGCAAGCTTCCATCTTCTTGGCCAAAGTCAGAGAAAACGTCTGTTCTTTCATCTTCAAAGAAGGAGACAAAGAATCTTGACAGTAGTTTGCTTAGGTTAGCTACGGATTTGAAGGAACACGATAAGATTTTAGGTTATCTTGACAAAATCATTGCCATGGCAAATGTGACTGGAAGGATTCACCCAGAAGTCGGCATTCTCGGTGCTCATGCAACAGGGCGTATGTCGTACAGGTACCCCGAGTTGCAACAATTCCCGTCTTCCGCTCGACCTATCCTGCATGCAGATCCGGGGCGTACATGGACATCAATTGACTGGTCATCTATTGAACCTGTTGTTTTGACTAATGTTGCACATGATTTCGATTATCTGACCGATTTTAATAAGGGCGGTGATTTGTATATCCCATCTGCGAAAATCGCGGGTCTTATTCCTAAAGATTTGGATGATGAAGCAGCTGGTAGTCACCCTGGTCGTAAGCAAGCGAAAACAGTTGTTCTTGCAAACATGTATGGTCAAGGAAAAGCTCTTTTGGCTAAGAATTTGGGAGTATCTATTGAGGAAGCCGAGAGCATTAAGAACCAGTATAATTCAGCTATGCAACCAACGGTTGATTTCTTGGCGAGAGTGCGTGATTTCGCCGGCCAGCACGGGTTTATCCGTACTATTGACGGGCGTGGATTGACAGTCCCTAAAAATACTCCTCGACCTGACAGACCTTGGGATAAAGACCCTTATACGGGCTATAAAGCTATGAACTTTATTGTTCAGGGTACAGCTTATTCCATGCTAAGTGAGACAATTAATGAGATTCATAGACAAGGATTGGAAGACGCATTAATTATGGCTATTCACGATGAGTTGGTTGTTGATTCAGAAGCAACTGAAGATATTCAGAAAATTATGCTTACTCCTCCTGAATGGCTTAATGATGCTGCGGGTCGTGTTGTAACACTTCGTTCTGATGCTAATTTTATGGGAGATCATTGGGAATATGTTTAGTTTTATAGAAGGGACGAGTATGAAGCGAGTTAACACCATTATTGCTAGTTTGGGGAGTATTTTTCTTTTAACAGGTTGTTCATTGACGAACTCTTATCTTGAACATTTATCGCAAGGCGAACCCTTTGTGACAAATACGCAAACCCCGCAAGCCACCCTTGAAGGAGAGGGAGAGGAAGTTGCGAATCAAGGACCTGTGTTAGATAACAATCTACCACCCACAGAAGGGGCTATTTTGCCCCCTCGCGACGCACAGGACCCGTGTCCTTACCTTCCAGATAGGCAGTGGGTTTCTGACACTTTAGGTGAGATGACACTGGCACAGGGAATTGATGCTAGGTTTGATACTCCTGCATGTGTTTTTTGGTCGTATAATGAGGCCCCTTCTTTGCAGGTTATTGTGAGACACTTCGTTAATGATGACCTTGCACGTCAAGCGGTTGATTTTTACGCACCGATTGATTCAACTTCTCCTGCCTCTAGGCCATTGGGTTGGAACGGGGGCAGGGGTTCTTTCCCAGGTATGTCTGTTTATGCTGTCCAAAAGGGAAATATTGCGGTTATCACAATTTCAAACCAAGAGCAGACCATTAAGGTTCAAGGTGCTGCGGAAGAAGTAATCAAAAACTTGGGTATCTAATTTTCGCATACATTTGACTTCAGTAGTCATGCTAGTACAATTAGTGACAATCCTATTGACAACAGAAAATTTTGAAAGGACAGTCATGGATAATAACCAGCACATGCTGGAACGCGTGGAGAGCCTAGGTATCGAGCTCGATAAAAAGCGTGTAGGTAAATCCCAAAACCCACATTTCCCCTCAGATATGCACGATATGTATGAGGTCACTCTTCATTTCAATGGGAATGAAGATACTTTCGACTTTTATTGGCCAAATTGGAAAGAAGAATCTTTTGACATTGAAACAGTGCTAAATGCTCTGTTTGATGATGCATATTCATTGAATGATTACCCTGACTTTGATCCTGATTTTCACAATGATCGCGAGTCGTTTTACGATATTGTTGAAACCGACAGGAAGCTCCACAACTTGTTTGGTGACAGGTATGATGACTTGATGTATGCTGAGTAACTAGGTATTAAAAGAAGCAATGATTCTTAAGACCACTGCTTCTTTTTGTATTGGTTGTTATCGTTTGTTTGCGACCAGATTGATAAGCCAGAGCAAGATAGCTGCACCAAGTAAGCATGTGAGGAAGCTGAAGAAGAATCCTCCGCTTGCAACATCAAATCCAAATAGAGTTAGCAACCATCCTCCGATAAAACCGCCGATTATGCCGGTAATGATGTTAGCAATTATGCCCATGGAAGCGTCGCGATTATTGAGTCTTGACGCTATCCATCCAGCGAGTCCGCCTATGATAATCCATCCAAGGAAACCAAGTGTAGGTGTCATGTTAATCTTCTTTCTACTTTGACTATGTCTTTAGTATAACCTAGTCAGTTTGTCTTGCAAAAGGAGTATACTAATTCAGTTATGGCACCTAATCCTCCTAGAAAAAGACAAGTCGCAAACAAAACATCCCGTGCAGCACAGCGGGGTGGTAAAGCTGTTGCACAAAGTGTTGCGTCTGACTCAAGGAGGAATGCAGGACGTCAGAAAGAAGCAGAAGTCGAGCAACCCCGCAACCTAGGTAGTGGTGTAAGTTTTGAAAAAGAAGCCCGTTTTTTTAAACAAGTGGGTCTTTTTCTTCTTAGACATTGGCAAGCTACGTTGATTGTTGTTGGTGTGGTTTTTCTGCTATTTATGGGTGCTGCTGTTATACAACAGGTGGTTGGCGTCGGTAAGGAAGTTGAGAGACATGTGGCGGGTCTTCTTCCTGATTCTTGGCAATCTGATATGGGGGATGATTACTTCGAATTAACTGATGAAGAAAAAGCTCAGGTTGATGCCGAAATAGCTGACGATGCCGATATGAGTAATCTTTTGCAATTATTGTCGGCCTGTTTGGGGGAGGGGTATGGCAAAATTGACAATGTTGTAGCCTTTGCGGCTGAAACAGTGGATAAGGACACGAAAGCGGAATATGCGAGAGCGTGGATCACGTACGTGTCTTCTGATCCTATTGCTCGTTCTGCGTTGATTTATTATCACCCTGAGGCGGCGGCTTTTGATGAAAAGGAAGTCTATACCCCTGAGCAGATTGCCGCTTCTGGGCAATACGTTTACACACGTGACGAGTTGTATTATCTGTACAGCGTGTATGAGTCTAATTTTCCAACAAGTCAAAGGTCAGCGTCTGATTTCGTGAGCAGAGTTGCTCCTTACGCTAATCCAGCCAGGTTTGAGCAACAAATCAATGCTGTTACGTGGGCTTTATATAATAAGGATATAACACCCGATGGTAACGCAAACACCCTTGAAAAAGTAGTTGAAGGCTGCCAAAATTCAATTAAGGGGCAATAATTACCAAATCGTTATAAAAGACATGTTAAAGTATCGTGGAGTTTCAAAAGCAATGTGTGAAAGAAGATAGATGTATGAATTTTAAGAAAGCAATTATACCGTCAGCTTTTGTTGTTGCGGGTATGACCGCGATGCTATTTCAGCCAGCTTCAAACGCTACACCACAAGAAACTGTTTCAAACGTTTCTTCTACGTCAACCCCAGACGCAAATGACGTGGATAAAAAGAATAAGAAGGATTCTGAGGATAAGAAAAAATCCATAGATTCTGTCAACGGAGATAAGACAAGGGAAACTAGTACACCTGTGGAGGAAACACCTACAGTAAATACAATCGAGCCCAAACTTCGGGGTGTTGACGCTGGCGAAAGTGGTGCGGATGTTGTTTCGGATGAGTCTTCTCTAGAAGCGAAGATTTCTAAGGGCACTGTGAATCAGTCCAATTCAACAATGTTGAGAGAAGGGTCAACTCCTAAGAAGATTGACCTTGGAAAATTTAACGTTACCCCTGAGCCGGAACCAGAGCCTGAGGCAGTTACTGTTCCTCAGCAACAAGAGACTTACAGCAATGATGCACCGTCTTCTACCACTGCCCAGACGCAAGGTCCTGCACCTATTTACAATGCAAATACAGGTAATGCAGTTGTAGATGCAGCTTTGTCTCAGGTTGGTACTCCTTATGTTTATGGAGGTTCTCAACCTGGTGGTTTTGATTGTTCAGGTTTGACTTCATGGGCGTATGCTCAAGCGGGTAAGAGTATTCCGCGTACTTCTGGTGCCCAGTGGTCTGCGGGTCAGGCAGTTTCTGTTAATGATATGCAACCTGGTGATATTGTTGTGTCTTACGGGGGAGGTCACGTGGGGATTTATATTGGAAACGGCCAAATGGTGCACTCACCAACAACTGGTGATGTTGTAAAGGTTTCTCCTTTGCAGCCTATTGATGGTGTGGTGCGTTTCTAGGTCAAAAAGTGGTTTTCATATTTGCTATGACTTTGCCTTCTTTTGTTAAGAGGGCAATTTCTTTTTGATATGTGTGAGGAAACCTTTGTGTTTGAACATTTGAAGTCACGTAATCTCCCACCTCAACACGAGCGTGAGCGAGCGTAGGCGGTGTGTTGAGTGACTTCTATGGGTAACGGTGTCTCTTTATTGAGACGTTTCTACTAGATTTTGGTTGTATGGGAAACATGCACTATACTTAAAAACGCAACAGTAAACACGTTAAATAGAAGGGGTGTAGATGAAAACGCTAGATAAAGGATATCACTATGTATACGTTCTCAATCACCACCTCATTCCCGTCACAAAATACAGACGAGACGTAATTACTGAAGCTATTTCAAACGAGCTGCGTGACATCTTTACAAAAACAGGTATGCGCTATATTCAGTCTCAGGGAGAATCCTGAAAATGGCTACGAAAATAATTGAAAGCCGTAAATACCGTATTTATCCAACAGTTGAGCAGGAAAATATACTGTTTCAAACAATAGGTTGTGCACGAAAAATGTACAACCTCATGTTAGATGAGTTCATCGAAATCTATTCCGACTATTCAGAAGGAAAAATCACAAAAGATGAGAAAAAGGCTCTTCAACACAGCGTGACACCTGCAAAATTTAAAAGAATGGAAGAATACGCTTATCTTAATGATGTTGACTCTACTGCGTTAAAATACGCTGAGAAACATCTTTCACAAGCGTTTAAAAATTTCAACACACAAGAAAACGCAGGCTATCCTAAACACAAGTCTCGAAACACCTCTAAGTGGTCGTATACAACGTGTCGTGCTTCAAGAAAAACGAGAAATGTTCGTCTCACAAAACAAGGACTGAAACTTCCTAAAATACCAGGATATGTGAAAACTGTTGTGCACCGTAACTGGCGTGGAAATCTTGTCAGTGTCACTGTCACGAAACAACGTGATGGTAAATGGTATGCCTCATGTCAGTTTGAAGTAAATGATGCGACTGTCACGGTGTTTCCTGAAACGTTGCAGGAAATAACGTCACCTGTCGGTATAGATATGGGAATTAAAGAGCTTGCTATTTTATCTGACGGGACACGTTACGAAAACAGGAGGCATCAATATGCGTTAAAGAAGAAAATCGCTCGTCTTGATAGGAAACTTTCAAGACAACGTGAACAAGCTAAGAAAGATAACAGAAAATTATCTGAATGCAAAAATTATCAGAAAACAATTACGAAACGTAACCGGTTATATGCGAAGGTAAGAAACAGAAGACAAGATTGGCTCCATAAGGTAACAACTGATATCATCAATAACCACGACTTTATCGGTTTGGAGAACTTATCGAGTAGCAACCTGTTGAAAAACCATAACCTTGCTTTTGCTATATCTGACGTGTCGTGGAATGAATTCAAAACATTTCTAGAGTATAAAGCTGAAAGGAACGCGACTGTTGTTTCGTATATTGATAGGTTTTATGCTTCAACACAGACATGTTTTGAGTGTAAATCTAAAACAGGACCAAAAGGGTTTTCTCAATTACATGTCCGTGAATGGACATGTGCGGAGTGTGGTGTTACGCATGATAGGGATGTTAATGCTGCGTTGAATGTTTTAGAAAAAGCGTTGCATGTGTTTTTAGAAACACATGTTGCTGAAAATGATACCGCCGGGATAGCGGGAACTGTTAAGATATTGTCTTAATAAGTTAAGTCTGGTCTTGTTTCATCATTTCGTTACAAGTAAGAATCCTAGGTTACTGGGATGCTTCCAGAAAAAGTTCCTTGAGACGTGAGATAGTTTATGGAACAACAATGATTACATTTTACGTGTCATACCGTCTCAGGAAGCCCCTACCTCAACGTGAGCGAAGCGAGCGTAGGTAGTGGGTAGTTCACTTGAGTGGGTGCTATATTTGAGTATGTTTAGTTTTCGAACGAGAAAGGGAATATTTTTATGTCGGATATGGTAAATCATCCAAATCATTACGCAAATAACAGGATGAGGGAGCTTATTGGTGCTGAGTGTATTGATTTTACTCGGCATATGTCGTTTGATATTGGTAATGCCTTTAAGTATGTGTGGAGGTGCTTGGACAAAGGAACTACTGCCCAAGATTTAGATAAGGCTGTGTTTTATCTTAATGATCACATAAATAATATTTATTATCTTGAACCGTATTGTGATGATGAATCGATAAAGGACCTTGTGGATAGTCTTTATCGTGTGGATGATAGCGATGCTACCGACTTTGAGAAGAAACAGTTGGAAGTTCTTCGGGAAATTATTGATAGTCCGAAAGAAGCACTTGATGTTTTGAAAAAGTTGAAGGAAATGGCTTAAGCAAAACCCCTGAACCATAAGGGCCAGGGGCTTTGGGTTAGTAATTGAGCGAAGTGTTATAGTTCTCTAATGCTGGGTTATGGATACCTGCAGCGTAGAGGCTACCGTTGGATTGGTAGTATTGCTCATTGTTCGTGGTGGCGTAGTCACCAGTGTGATTGTGTGATCCTAGAGTAATGTAAGCCATGTTCTCTCACCCTTTCTTTTTACCTGTTGTTAATTTTGATGTAATGAATTGTACATGCCAATTATTGAAAAAGCAAATTGAAAACCAAAATTTTTCAACCATCGTGCTAATATGCACAATGACCACCTGAAACAGAAAGAAAAACATGACCCATAATATAGAACCCATGCAACCTATCCAGATAAACGAAATGCACCCGCATAGAACCATTCCCAAATGGGTCAAAATTGTGTTGATTGTGACAGCTATTGCCATCTTATCTCTAGGATTAATCATTGCAACTGTTTTCAAAAATGCAATAACCACATTTAAAGAAGATGGCTCGGAAACAAAAACTATTGGAACACTGTCAATGGGTCAGACTGGGGAAAGTTTCAACGCAAAATTTACCGTCGATAACCCACGGAAGGAACAAGGGCCTTTTAATGAACTGTTTTGTTTTGACGTAAAGGTTGAAAACCCAGATACAAATGACAAGCCAGTATCTTTCATTCCTGCAAACTTCATTCTTCACGGTCCAAAAGAAGATAAGTCCATTTCCCTCTTGAGTAAAAACACAACTCTAAATGAGAGCACTTATGACATAGAAACAGGAGACAACCTAGATGGCAGTCTATGCTTCAATTTGGATGAAGACACCAAATCACAGTATACTTTAGGATATTCTCGCTTTATGTTCTCGACCCAAGAACAACTCAAGTGGAAAGTCGATCTTAAGGACTAACAATGTATGCTTTACTTTCAGCAGGTGTAGTGTCACTTACACTGGTATCTTTTCTTTCAGGATTATGGAGCATTGAGAAGCAAAAAGATACCACAGCGGCGATTTTCTTCGCATCCACTTTGTGCTGTCTAGCACTATTCGTGACACATTGGTTATACACAAAATAATCGCCCGATAAACACTTAACTCTGTTTTGTGTCATGTAGTATTCAAAGTGCCTTTTCTGGGAAGGCACCTTTTCTCTTTTAGAAAAGCCACACACCTTTACTCAACGCTTCACACATTGCTGTCGAGTATAGGTGTTTGCTGGTTCGTAGACTATGATAGTGCTTATTGCTATACTATAAAACTTGAAGCCACGATTCTAAGGAACACCAATGAACCTTTACTATGTCACATTTCCTCTCAAATACAACCAAAATGCACACCCTCTTTTCCCAGGGATAATTGATGGGAACAGCATTATAGAAATAGAAGCGGAAAACGAAACCCAAGCACGAGAATTCATCACAGACCACTTTGACATAAACTGGGCTTTCCTTTACCCAAATGATATGCTAGAGGGGCTATACGAAGCAAACCACAATGCTTGTATAATTGGTAAAATAACTCACAAAAACAAACTTGAATTCAGTTGACATCCTCCCCTTCCTTACGGAAGGGGATTCCCGTTACCGGCTGAATCTTTCACAGCCTCGGTAACAAGGTGGTCGGTAATATTGCCATCGTTATCACAACGAGAGAACAACCCAGTACGCTTCCTCCGATAAAAATCTTCG
>ERZ1029858.140-NODE-140-length-24112-cov-131.348048_pt1 | contig 24112 bp, 14 predicted proteins | sample MGYA00519237_ERZ1029858 | MGnify/ENA primary metagenome ERZ1029858 (study PRJEB33666, sample SAMEA4610919) | skin metagenome | biome: Human-associated habitat; feature: Malodor aspect; material: skin | place: Philippines | collected 2015-08 ...
CCTGGAAGAAGCCTTTCCACGACGCGTTGGACTCAGCTGTGGCGACGTGCATGCCGAGCATTTCGCGGTACCCGCCGGCGTTAACCCCAGTAGCAAGCAGCACTGAGCATTTGACCACGCGGCCGCCTTCGCGCACTTTGATCGTCAACGCATCGCAGGACAGGTAGGCGTAGCCGCCGGGATCGAGCGGGCGGTTTTTGAAATCGGCGACCATCTCGTCGAGTTCTTCCGCCATGCGTGAGACTTGGGATTTCGACAGGTTAGTGATGCCCAACGTGGCTACCAAATCGTTCATTCTGCGGGTGGAGACCCCTTTGAGGTAGCACGTGGCGATCACGGTGGATAACGCACGTTCTGCTCGCGTACGGCGCTCGAGCAGCCAGTCCGGGAAGAACGCGGGCGTGGCGCAGCTTCGGCACTGCCACATCGATCGTGCCGACACGGGTGTCAAGGTCGCGGTCGCGGTACCCGTTGCGGTGGTTGACCCGCTCCGCGGAGGCGACGCCGTGTTCGGCGCCGCAGACGGTGTCGGCCTGGGCCGAGAGGATCTGATTGATAGACCCTTGCAGCATCTGCCGCATCAGGTCAGGGGAGGCCTGGGCGAGCAGATCGTGGACAAAGACGGCAACATCTCCGTTGTCCCGGGCACCGACGTCGATGGCCCGATCACGGTCACCATCACCGACCCGGATCTGGGGGGCGGCAAGACGGACATTAAGGTCCCCGTCACCGGCCACTCCGAGGGCAAGGACGACAACGGTTCGGACAACTCCATCGTTCCGGGCACCAGGGTTGAGGAGATCCAGCAGGGCGATTCGTCCAAGCTGGATGACACGGTGTCCAACCCGAAGGACGGCTTGACCGGCGAGGTCCGCGATAACGACGGCAACGTCATCGAGGGCGCCGAGGTCACGGTCGATCCGGACACCGGCGAGATCACCGTCACGGTGCCGGAGGATGCCAAGCCGGGTCCGGCGACGGTCCAGATCAAGGACGGCGAGGACAACGTCGGCGGCCCGATCCACATCGTGATCACCGAGAAGCCCGCTGAGAACACGGAACCGGAGGGCCCGGTTGTCGTGCCGGTCGTGACCACCGTGGACGACTCTGAGGTCACCCCGGTTGATCCGACCAACGATGAGCAGCTCACCGGCATCGTGGTGAAGAACAAGGACGAGGGCACCAAGGTCTCCGCCAAGGACGAGGACGGCAAGGACGTCCCGGCCCGCATCGACAACAACGGCAACGTGCGCGTCACCCCTGGCGAGGACGTTGACGGCCCGATCACCGTCACCATCAAGGACAGCGATCTGCCCGACGGCTCCGTCGTCGTAGATGTCCCGGTCAACGGCCACGAGAAGGACGTCAATGACAACGGCATCAAGGTCGAGGTGGACAAGAACGGCATTAAGACCGTCGAGCCGAACGGTGAAGAGCAGCCCACCGGCATCGTGGTGAAGAACCCGTCGGATAAGACCACCGTCACCGCGGTGGATGAGGACGGCAACGAGGTCGAGGTCCGTATTGATGAGGACGGAAACGTCGTCGTTAAGCCGCAGCCCGGCGTAGATGGCCCGATCAAGGTCACCATCTCCGACCCGGACCTGCCTAACGGTGCTGTGGAGTTCGAGGTGCCTGTCGCTGGCCACGAGAAGAACCGCGACGACAACAACTCCGACACCCCGGCCGACCCGAGTGGCACGACTGTCGACGCCTCCGGTAAGACCTCCGTGAAGCCGACCGACGAGAAGCAGGACACCGGCGTCAAGGTCAACAACCGCGACGAGGACACCGATGTCACCGCTGTCGACGAGGACGGCAAGACCATTCCGGTCGAGGTCGACGAAGACGGCAACGTCCACCTGACCCCAGGCACGGACGTGGATGGCCCGATCACCGTGACCATCACCGACCCGGACCTGCCCAACGGCAAGGTCGAGGTTGAGGTGCCGGTTGACGGCCACTCCAAGAACGTGGACGACAACGCCATCTCCGTGGACAAAAACGGCATCGTGCCGGTTCAGCCGACGGGCCACGAGCAGACCACCGGCATCGTGGTGAAGAACCCGTCGGACAAGACAACCGTCACCGCGGTGGACGAGGACGGCAAGGAGATCCCGGCTCGCATCGATGAGGACGGCAACGTTGTTGTCACCCCGGGCACCGACGTGGACGGCCCGATCACCGTCACCATCACCGATCCGAACCTGCCCAACGGCCAGGTCACCGCAGAGGTGCCGGTGGTCGGCCACGACAAGAACGTGGACGACAACGGCTCCCACAACGCGGCCGTGACCACCCCGGATGTTCCGGCAGACGGCAACGACCACGTTGTCGGCCGTGTGGATAACCCGAAGAAGGACGGCGGCTACACCGGCACCCTGGTCGACCGCTCCGGCAAGGAGATCGAAGGCGGCAAGGTCGAGATCGACCCGGAGACCGGCGAGATCAAGGTGAGCGTGCCGAAGGGCACCGACCCGCGCGAGGCGTTCGTGGCTGTGAAGGACAAGGACGGCAAGCGCGTCACCGACAAGAACGGCTACGACCTGCGCGTCAACATCGTTGCCCCGAACTACGGAGACACCACCAGCGTCAAGCCGGGTGAGAAGGGCCAGACCAAGGACCCGTTCGCGGGTCAGAACGTCACCGCCACGATCGCGGACGCGACCGTCGACGGCTCCGAGGACGCGGACAACTGGGGCTTCACTATCGACGGCACCTCCGGCGTGATCACCGGCACGGCTCCGACCAACGAGCAGCTCCAGGGCTCCTTCAAGGAGAAGTTCCCGAACGGCACCACCTCCTGGGACGACTTTGTCAAGCAGTTCGACGGCATTGCCAACCCATCCGCGACGGGCTCCATCACGCTCACCGGCGTGAAGGACCCGCTGACCGGCGAGGCGAAGTTCGAGCTGGTGGGCCAGGACGGCCGGTCCATCCTGGACCCGAACGGTGACTTCGACGGCGACGGCGTGTCCAACCGCGCGGAGATCGAAGGCGAGTCCGACCCGTTCGACGCCGACTCCACTCCGAAGGATGCGACCAGGCCGGTGCCGTCGCCGAATCCGGCTCCCGGCAATGATGGCCTTACTGACGAAGAGCGCAAGCGTTGCATTGCCACCTCCGTCGGCTTCGGCCTGCCGCTGCTGGCACTGATCCCGATCGGGCTGGCCACCCAGACCGCCATCCCGGGCCTGACCCCGGTGGTGGAGCAGTACTCCCAGCAGATCCGCCTGGCCAACGCCCGGATCCAGCAGGAGTTGGGTGTGTTCAACCCGGAGATCGCTCTGCAGGTTGAGGTCATCAACAAGCAGCTGCGCCAGTTCGGTCTGGACGTGGCAACCGTGGGCGCAGGCCTCGCGCTGATCGCCGCCGGCATCCTGTCTGGCACGATCATCTACGACAACTGCACCCCGGGTGGTGGCAGCTCCGTTGAGGACGTCCAGCTGAAGGGCTCTTCCGGCAAGACCTACGCTGGTTCTTCCGAGAAGGAGGAGACCGAGAAGTAGTTTGTCTGGCCTGTAGCTGGGCGCACACTGCTGGCGTTACCCCCGCCTCCTGTGAGTAGGAGGCGGGGGTGGCGCGTTTCTAGCCCCATCCAGAAGCTTGCTGTAACGAAAACGTCACTCCGACGCGATACTCGCCATAGGTCGACGGCAAGACCACATTGTGTGGCAGAAATGCCGGCATCCGCGTCTCGCCCGGAACTGATCCGTCATTTTCTTTGAAAGGAAAATTCATGACCAAGAAAATCGCCGCCCGCCGGGGCGTCTTCGTCGCTGCGGCACTTTCTGCTGCTCTTGTTGCCCCGTCGCTCGCGCCGGTCGCTTCCGCGGAAACCACCGAGCCTGCTGATCAGGCCCTGACATCTAGTGGCGACACCGCCGGATCCTCCATCAAGACCGATGCCGACCCCGGTGCCGCAACCGGAGCCAAGACCGATGCGAAGTCCCTCAACTTCGAGAGAAATGTCACGGTAAAGCGCGGCGAGACCACCAACGTGGACCTGGACACTATCGCTACCTTGCCGCTCGGCACCCAGATCAAGATCAAGGCTGGCAGCGACATCGCATCCGTGGACGGTTCCAATCTGAAGCTGACTGCGCCGAAAGAGGGCACCACCAAGGTCGAGATCACGGCGACCCCCAAGGTTGGTCCTGCGCTGAACTTTGCGTTCAACGTCTCTGCAGGCGACAAGAACACCGTCACCGAGGACAAGCCGGGTCTGGAGGCGCTGGGTGACCTCTCCTCCAACGAGGGCGCTGGCTCGTCCCTGGAGAACACCGGTTCCTCCACCGAAGGCGACATTTCCCTCTTCGGTTCTTCGGACGACTCCGCCATCTCCAATAAGTGCAAGGTGGCGCTCGTTGGCCTCGGTGTCCCGCTGTTGGCGCTGATCCCGTTGGGCATCATGTCCCAGCTGGCGCTCAGCGGCACGGCCAACTTCACGGATCAGATTGGTGCCCAGATCCGTGGCATCAACGCCCAGATCCAAGACCAGGCCGGTGTGCTGAACCCGGAGCTCGCCGCTCAGGTTGAAGGCGTGAACAACACGCTGAAGCAGTTCGGCCTCAACGCCGGTTCCGCAGCTCTCGCGGTTGTCGGTGCCGGCGCAGGTCTGGCAATGACCGCGGCAGTACTTTCGGCCTGCCTCGGCAACGACTCCGGATCTTCTGAGAATGGTTCTTCCGCTCAGTGGAACGGCGATACCCGCACCGACAAGCCCACCGATGGCGAGGCAGACTCGGATAATTCCGGCTCCTCGTTCCAGCTCGATGGTTCTTCCAAGGCGGACGTCAAGGTTTCCAGGTAGGCCTGAGCCTGACCCCAGCCGCTTGATCTGCAGTGCACTGCGCCCCCGCATCCCGAAAAGGGAAGCGGGGGCGTTTTGGGTCCGACAATCTGTGCACATCACCCGCTTGCATTCCAGCGCGTACAGACAACTGTGGGATAATCGGCGACCATGACTGTTCCGCACTCTGCAGAGCACCCCTCCGAGCACTCCGCCGAGGACACGGGCGCTATCCCCACCGTCCTTGCCGCGCCTGCTGCCAGCGAGGAACCGATGGAAATGCCGCGCCGTGCGCTGATTTTGGGCGAGTCCGCGATGGCGCTGGACCTGGAGCAGGCCTACCGGCGGCTCGGGTATGAAACGCGAATCGGCGCGGCCAACGTCGCGGACGAGTTCCGCCCCGGGATCATCGTCACCACCGGCGACGCCAGCGACACGATCGGGGATGTGGAAGCGGCCGCGGAACGCACCGGTGCGGTTGTGGCTCCGAACGTGGCTGCGTGCCGCCACACCGCGGACCGCATGGCGGTGCGCAGGCAGGCCAACGAGGAGTTGGGGCTTCCCACGCTGGACTACGAGTTTGCCCAGACACCGCAGGAGATGCAGGACGCCATCGAGCGCATCGGGTACCCGTGCGTGGTCAAGGCGCCGACGTCGAACGACGGCGAGGGCTTCAGCCTCGTCCACAGCAGCGCCGACCTCGCGGATGCGTGGCGCGAGGCCGACAGGGGAGTGGGCCAGGGCGCGGTGGTGGAGCGCTTCATCGACTTCGATTTTGAGGTGACCATCCTCGCGGCGCGCTCCATCGACCCGGAAACGGGCCAGTTGGCAACGTGGTTTTGTGAGCCTATTGGCACCCGGCACCGCGAGGGCAAGCTTGTGGAGGCGTGGCAGCCCGCGCCGTTGCCGGAGGGCGCGATGGACAACGCGCGCTCGATCGCTGCGCGCATCACGGGTGCGCTGGCCAGCTGCGGGATCTTTTCGGTGGAGATGTTCGTCTCGGGTGAGGACGTGTACTTTTCGCAGGTCACCCCGCGCCCGAGCCGGGACGGTTTGGTCACTCTGGTCACTCAGCGCGTCAACCAGTTCGACCTTCAGGCGCGCGCCACGCAGGAGTTGCCGATTGATTCCACGCTGGTCAGCCCCGGGGCGGTGAGGTTTCTGCCGAGCCGGTGGTCGTCGCAAGGCGCGCTCGCAGCGGCGTTGGCGGTGGAGGAGACCACGGTGCGAACGTTTGGCGACGGCACGCTCGTCCTCGCCACGGCCGATTCCGCAGGCGAGGCCCGCCAGCGCACCGACGAGGCGGTACGGGAAATCAACCGTATCGACGGCAAGCCGGACACGCCGCCCACGATGGAGAATTAGATCACACCTTTTCTGTCCGTCGGTGTGTCGGTGTCGCCGCTAAACTGGTGGATGTTTGCCCACGACGAAAGGTGAAGCCATGTCTCAACGCCAATCTTTGCTGGTTACCCTAGCCAACCGCACGTTCGACGGGCTGGATCTGCAGCAGCTTGCCAGCCGCCTCGACTTGCCGGTAGTGCGCCTGACGGGTGGCAGCGTGGCCGAAATTTTCAACTCTGATCAGGTTTCTGGGGAGCCGACGCTGTACGTGGGCACCGGCGACTACAACTTTGACGCTCAGCTGGCTGCGGCCATCGGTGCCCCGGTGGTGCTCGCCGCGGGTGATGAGGCGGTGGCCGACCTCGCGAAGGTGCGTATTGAAGAGTTGGGGGCGGTCGTAGCGTCGATAAGCACTGGCGATCTGGGGGATCTCCAGGTGGAAGACGTCGATGCCCGGCAGGTGATGAGCCCCGTGGTGTTCGAGCGCCAGTTGATCGAGCAGGCGCGGGCCAACCGCAAGCACGTAGTGTTGCCGGAGGGCGAGGACGACCGCATTCTGCAGGCTGCGGACCAGCTGCTCAAGCAGGGCGTGGCGGAGCTGACCATCCTCGGCGACGTCGACGACATGAACCGGCGCGCGCAGGAGCTCGGCCTGGACCTTTCCGGCGCGAACCTGGTCAACCACCTCGAGTCCGAGCTGGCCGAGGAGTTCGCCGCGGACTTCGCCGAGCTGCGCAAGAAGAAGGGCGTCACCATCGAGCAGGCGCGCGAGACTATGAAGGACGTCTCCTACTTCGGCACCATGATGGTGCACAAAGGGCTTGCGGACGGCATGGTTTCCGGCGCCGCCCACACCACCGCGCACACGATTAAGCCGTCCTTCCAGATCATCAAGACCGCGCCGGGCGCGTCCGTCGTCTCCTCGATCTTCCTCATGGTCATGCAGGACCGCCTGTGGGCCTTCGGCGATTGCGCGGTGAACCCGAACCCGACCGCTGAGCAGATCGGCGAGATTGCTGCTGTGTCCGCGAAGACGGCAGCGCAGTTCGGCATCGACCCCAAGGTGGCCATCCTGTCCTACTCCACCGGTACTTCCGGCTCGGGCCCGGACGTGGACCGCGCCGTCGCCGCGGTGGAAGCGGCGAAGCAGGCGGACCCAGAGCTCGTCGTCGACGGCCCGCTGCAGTTCGACGCCGCGTGCGACCCGGGCGTGGGCAAGAAGAAGACCCCGGATTCCCCGGTTGCCGGCCAGGCCAATGTGTTCATCTTCCCGGACCTGGAGGCGGGTAACGCCGGCTACAAGATTGCACAGCGTACCGGCGGCGCGCTCGCCGTCGGCCCGGTCCTGCAGGGCCTGAACAAGCCGGTCAACGACCTCTCGCGTGGCGCGACCGTGCCGGACATCGTGAACACCGTGGCCATCACGGCCATTCAGGCGGGGGCGAAGTAAATGTCGTACGTCCTAGTCATCAACTCCGGGTCCTCCTCCATCAAATTCCAGATCGTGGACCCCACCTCGGACGCATCCGACACCCCGTTCGTCTCCGGCCTGGTGGAGCAGATCGGTGAGCCACAGGGCCGCATCACCATCAAGCACGCTGGCCAGAAGTTCGTCGTACAAAAGCCCGTGCCCACCCATGGCGTCGGCCTGCAGGAGACATTCAAGCTTCTCGACGCCAAGGGGATCGGCCCCACCCAGTTGGACATCGTCGCTGCCGGCCACCGCGTCGTGCACGGCGGCATGGTGTTCTCCGAACCGGAGCTGATCCTGGACCCGGTGGTGGACATGATCCGCGACCTGATCCCGCTGGCGCCCCTGCACAATCCGGCCAACATCGACGGCATCGAGGTCGCACGCGCCTTGCTTCCGGACATCCCCCACGTGGCGGTATTCGATACCGGCTTCTTCCGCGACCTGCCGCCGGCTGCCGCCCTGTACGCCATCAACGCAGAAGTGTCGGAGCAGAACCTGATCCGCCGCTACGGCTTCCACGGCACCTCCCACGAGTTCGTGTCCTCCCAGGTCCCGGCCCTGATCGGCCGCGACCCGCTGCACACCCGCCAGATCGTGCTGCACCTGGGCAACGGCGCCTCCGCCTCCGCTGTGGCCAACGGTCACCCGATTGACACCTCGATGGGCCTGACCCCGCTCGCGGGCCTTGTCATGGGTACCCGCTCCGGCGACATTGACCCGGGCATCATCTTCCACCTGGTGCGCCAGGGCGGCATGACCATCGACGAGATCGACAACCTGCTCAACCGCCAGTCCGGTGTGAAGGGCCTGTCCGGCGTTAACGATTTCCGCGAGCTGCGCTCCATGATTGAAGACGAAAACGAGAACGCCTGGCTGGCCTACATGGTGTACCTGAACCAGCTGCGGCGCTTCATCGGCTCCTACATGATCGCGCTTGGGCGCGTGGATGCCATCACCTTCACCGCCGGTGTGGGCGAGAACGACCAAGATGTACGCATGGATGCCTTGGACAACCTCAAGATGTACGGCATCGAAGTCGATCCGGAGAAGAACGCGCTGCCCAACGACGGCCCGCGGATCATCTCCACCGACGACTCCATCGTGAAGGTGCTCGTCGTACCGACGAACGAGGAGCTCGCCATCGCGCAGAAGGCCGCAGCTGTGGCCGCCCGCGTGGGGTAGTACGACTTTGAGCCCCGGCACCAGCTCGCAAGAGCCCGCGCCGGGGCTTTTTGCTTTTTAACTGACCGTGCCTGACCGCGCCTGATCGTCTAGCAGCGCGCGGTGGGGCGCTAGACGATCAACTTCATAGTGGCAATCAGTGCCATTATCACCTGGGGAAACTCAAAACCGGTTGCCTGATCGTCTAGCAGCTCGTGCGCTACTGCTGGACGGTCTGCTTTTTCGGTGGGCGCCGGCGGCGTCGATAAGCAATGTGCTGGCGGATGAAGTTGACGGAGGCAGGGGTAAAGGTGTGACGAATCCGCCTTTTGTAATGGATTACACAGAAGTTTCCGTGTGCTGGAGCGTAGCAGGTAGCGCGCTGCACTGGTCGCTGATGTGCTGATTTGCGGCTGCGGAAACCATAATTGTGTTGTCTTCACGGGTTCGCAGGCTATAGATTTACTGCTGCAAAAACCGTATTGTTGGCTGATGGTTGAGTTGGCGCTAGATGAAAAATTCAGAGAAGGGTTTGGCAATGACTGGTAAGCATGACCGCGCATTCGCGCGTCGGCGCGGGACGTCTGTGGCCGCGTGCGCGCTCGGCATGTCGCTCGTGGTGACGGGTCTCCAGCCGGTTGCAACCCCGCAGGCCGCGTCGCAGGCGTCGGCGCAGCTTTTGGACAGGACAGAAGCCGACAAGTCGTTGGTGAGGTACCCTGGGACAACTTCGGTTCGTTACGGCGAGACAACCAGCGTTAGCCCCAACACCAATGCGCGAACTTTGCACCCGCCCACCAGCTACAAGCTTGCCGACGGTGTGAACCCGGGCTGGGGCGCCGAGGTGGACCCGAAGACGGGCAAGCTTTCCATCACCCCGGATTCAAACGCCGAGCTTCCGGAGACCGACACAATTAATGTCGAGTTCACCTTCGTGGATGACTCCACCAAGGTCGTCGGTGCCAAGGTGACCCTGCAGCCAGCGCCGGTTTACGTAGACCAGAGTGACAAGGTCTACTGGACCGGCAAGGAAATCAACCCCGTTGATATTCGCGTCAACCGTGCCGCGTACGCCTCAAAATTGGAGATTGACGAGTCGACGCTGCCGCCGGGCATCACCGCCACGCTGCGCAACTTCGGCAATATCAAGCACATCTTCCTAAAGGGCGCCCCAATTGAAACCGGCACCTTCACGGTGAAAACCCAGCTGATGAAGGGTGGAAGAGTCGTTGTGGGCGCCAACGGCCCGCTTGAGCAGTCGTTCACCATTACGGTGAACGATTCGGCTGATCTGCCGGCCCCGGTCGAAGAGAATATTGTCGCGGACCCGGCACCGGTGAAGCCGGGGGAGTCCGTGGACATCGATATTCCCACGGAGAACGCTTCTTCTGTCGAGGTGAAGGACCTCCCGGAGGGGCTGATTTACGACAGTGAAAAAAGCAAGATCACTGGTACACCGAAGACTTCCGGCAAGGCAAGAGTTGACATCATTACTAACGACGCCAAGGTGATCACCGACACCATCGACATCCAGGTGGAGGGGTCAGGCGGATCGACGACCCCGGAAACGACGAAGCCGGAGCCGACGACCACGACCTCGGACCAGGCCACGCCGGAGCCGTCTACTACAGCGCCGGTGACGACGACCGAGCCGGTGACGACTGAGCCGACCACGCCAGGTGCGACGTCTAAACCCAAGACATCCGGTGAGCAACCCACCAGCGGTGCGACCACCCAGCCTGAGACGACTGAGCCGACGACGTCCGGTGCGTCCGAGGAACCAACAACAGAGCAGTCGACCAGCTCGGAACAGCCGAGCACGTCCGCCCAACCGAGTTCGCCTGGTTCTTCCACGAAGCCTTCCACGTCTGGTGCGACGTCTAAACCCACGACGTCTGGTCAGAAACCCACCAGCGGGGCAACGACTCAGCCGGCAACGACTCAGCCGGGAACGACTGCGCCGACAACGGAGGCGTCCACTCCGGCAACTACCACTGCCCCCGCAACGACGACTGAGCCGGTGACGACTGAGCCGACCACGTCGGGTGCGTCTGAGGAGCCCACGACGAAGCGGCCGGCTACCTCTGAGCAGCCGAGCACGTCCGCCCAGCCGAGCACGTCCGCCCAACCGAGTTCGCCTGGTTCTTCCACGAAACCTTCCACGTCTGGTGCGACGTCTAAACCCACGACGTCTGGTCAGAAACCCACCAGCGGGGCAACGACTCAGCCGGCAACGACTCAGCCGGGAACGACTGCGCCGACAACGGAGGCGTCCACTCCGGCAACTACCACTGCCCCCGCAACGACGACTGAGCCGGTGACGACTGAGCCGTCCACGTCGGGTGCGCCTGGGAAGCCGACAACACAGCAGCCGACAACAAAGCCGTCAACAGCAAGCAAGCCAACAACACAGCAACCGAGCACGTCCGCCCAACCGATCCCGACCGCGCCAGTGCCGGCGGGCGATTATGTGTGGAACACGCTTCAGCTCCAAGCTGGCTCCGCAAAATTTGCAGCACCGAATCAGAAGCCGAAGCAACCGGTCGGCGTGCGCATCGAGGGTGACGCGCCGGAGTGGGTGTCGGTTGCGGCCGACGGCCAACTGGTGGCCGAGCCCAACCGTGATGTCGCACCTGGTGTGTACCCAATCAACGTGATCACGGACAACGGGGAGCGTGGCACGATCCTGGTTGAGGTAGCCGCGCCAGTCAGCGACACGGATCGCATCACGGCGGAGTACAAAGAGTCGTTCGTGCAAGCGGGCAAAACGAATTCCAGCCGTCGGCCGGTGGCAACCATCGACAGGGATGGGGTGAAATACGCAAAACAGCCATTGCCAGCGGGAACAACCTTCAGTGTCAGCACCGCTAACGGCACCGTCGATCCAGAGACCGGTGTGGTGACGGTGAATGCACCGTTGAGCATGGCGGCGGGGGAAACGATCAAAGTGGGTGTGGATATCCGCTACCCGGACGGCACGACCGAGAAAGTTACGGCGCAGTTTGTCGTTGATGCGGCGGAGCAGAGCGAGTTCTATCACCCGGCGTACAAGGAGGGGCTGGGAGCCCAGGCGGGCCGCACCGTTGTGGTTCCCGTGCTGGAGGACTCGGTGCCGGAAGATGGCCAGTACGAGCTCTTCCCCCAGGACAGGTATGATGACTGGGATGTCAGCATCGACCCGGAGACCGGCGCTGTCACAGCCACCGCGCCGGAGAGGAATGCGAAGGATCTCACTGTCCCGGTGACGGTGCTGTACTCCGACGGCACCACGTCTGATCGGGAGGAGACCGATCCAGAGACCGGTGAGCGCAAGAAGGTGCCGACCGTGTTCGCGCACATCTCCGCGGTTGAAGGTCCGACGTTGGCCACCGATTCCACGTCCGGCGCGGACTACGGCACGCCGTTCTTTGATGCCGATGGCAACATCCGCATCTTCCCCAACGGCTCCCTGCCACAGGGCGCGACGTTCCAGCAAGACGGCCTTACCGCGCTGCCGGTGGAGGTGGACCCGGCCACCGGCGCGATCACCATTAAGGTCCCGCAGGACGCTCCAGCGGGTGCGAACTTCGACATCCCGCTGAAGATCACCCTGCCGGACGGCTCGATCCAGGAGATCCGGGTGCCCGTTGCTACCAAGTCCGAGGCGGCTGACCAAGTCGTCGCGTGGCGGCCGATTAAGGTGACGGAGAGCGGTACGCCCACGCAGGTGAAGCCGACTGCCGCGCCCGCAGGCGCCACGTACGCACTGGCGGCGTCCTTCGGCACGCCGGGCTGGCAGGCATCCGTCGACCCGGTCAGCGGTGCTATCACGGTGAACCGCGTGGGTACGGACGAGGACCCGCAGGCAGCGCTGGTGCCGGTGGTGGTGACGTTCGCCGACGGCTCGCAGCGGGTCGTCGAGGTACCCGCCACTGCGGTGCGGGGTACGGCCGCCTTGACGGAGGTGGATTACCCCCGCGCCACCGTCAACGCGGGGCAGTCTGCCACGCTCAGGCCGAGCGTGTCGGATGGCACGTTCTCGCTGGTCAAGACGGTTCCGGGGCTGCGCACGGTGATCGATCCGAACACCGGCGAGCTCACCGTCACCAGCTTCGACAGCACCGTTCCGGGCCTGCGCGAGATCCCCGTGCAGGTGACGTTCACGGACTCTTCACACCTGGTTACCTCCGCCCGCGTCGAGGTCAAAACCACTAGCGGCGCCGACACGTACACCGAGGGCATCAAGCTTGACGACGTCACCGTGATCGGCCGCCCCGAAACCACCAGCCGGTACACGCTCCCGGTGCCCCCGCACGCGGCGGATCGGGCCTTCTCGCTGGGTGAATTCAGTGTGCCGGGGTGGAACGTCACGCTGGACGAGGTCAATGGTGTGCTCGAGGTCCAGGTTCCGGCAGGAACCCGAGGCGTGCGGCAGGCGATCCCACTTAACGTCGCGTTCGCCGATGGCACCGTTGGCACGTTCAATGCGGTGGTAGAGGTGGACAATGTTGGGGTGGCCGAAGGGTCGTCGCAAAGCTCGACGGGCTCCTCGACCCCCTCACCCTGGGTGTGGGCGCTTGCTGTGCTCGGGTTATTGGGTACTGTTTGCAAGGTTTTGTACGATAACCGCGAGCAAGTTCTACAATTTTTAGCCGGGTGGATGTAAGGACGCATGATGCGAGCAGGAAAAAGAGCAATCGCAGTTGCCGCAGCATTGGGCATCAGTGCCGGTCTTGCGCTACCCGTCGACGCTGGTGCAGCTATCGATCAAAATAACGGGTACCAGGTGGGCGTGACCACAGGTGCCACCGAGGGGTTCCAGAACGTCGACGTGAACAAGGGCCGCGTCTCGTGGCTCATGTATAACAGCCTCACATACGGGCTGATGCCGACGGCGCTGTACGTGGATGCGTTCGTGGACGGGACAAAAGTCGCCTTTGCGGGTGAAGCAACCCGCGTGGATACAGCGTCTAACGCCGGCAAGGACCTGGTCATACTCACGCACACCGACCCGAAACTTGGGGTGGAGCTCAAACGCACCTTCACCGTTTCTCCGACGGACGTGGACGTGAAGGTGGACTTGCGCGACTTGTCCGGCCAGAACCGCGATCTGCGGATCGTGCTGTCAGACGGCCTCATGTCGTACGACTACACCATTTCCACCGGAGCGCCCGAAAACGGCGAGTACACGGTGGACGTCGGCGGCCGGTACCAGCTGCGGTCGAAGTTCCACAACGCCGCATCGACGGGCCGGGGCGAGAGCCAACCGGCCGCGGCAGCAGGCAGCAACGACGGGTCCCGCTACCAGGCAGGTGTGTGGCAAACCGTCGGCGATGCTCTTTCTGCACGCGTGAGCATCCACGGCGACGCCAATGAGGCGCTTAAGGACAGCGACGGTGATGGTCTGCCGGATGATTGGGAAATCAACGGCTACACGGACGCGAACGGCGTGGAGTTTCCGCTGCACCGCTGGGGCGCGGACCCGAACCGCAAGGACTTGTTCCTCCAACTCAACTGGATGAAGTCCGAATGGGAGACGAAGGGCTGCTCAGAGAAGCGCGAATACGCCGCCTCCGAAGACGATTTCCGGAAATTCCTGGAGTGCGCGGACGCGAACGTGAACGTCTACCGCCCGTCGCGCGCCATCCTCAATGATCTTGTGGACCTGTTTGACAAGCGCGGCTACAACCTGCACATCGACGCGGGTGACTACTACAGCAACATCCCAGGCCTGACCGAGCGGAAGGGCGGCCCGACAATCGACTACTCGCCGATCTACTTCCAGGACGAAAACGGCCGGGCTGAGGTTCCCGGTGTGCGCCTGCTCAAGGACCGTAAGGACTTGCTCGGTGCGCGCCAGTCCGTCTTCCGCGTGGGCATCATCGGCGATCAGCAGGAACGCGGCAATCTGTCTTCCGGCAACGGTTTGATCTCGGACGGCGCGTTCTATGTGGCGAAGAACTACCTGATGACGTCACAGGAGCAGATGCGAAACACCATCCTCCACGAGTTCGGCCACAACCTGGGCCTGACGCACTCGGGTGCGTCTAGCGTTGCGAAGCCGGATAGCGCCTATGTGCCCAAGTACCGGTCTGTGATGAACTACCTGTACCAGTTCAGCTATTTCGACTACTCGGATACCGCGTCCACCTCGTGGGACGGGACCCCAGAGCCGCTCGCCTGCCGCAACGGCTCGAAGCACTGCTACCAGGGCAGCTACAGCATCCTTCCGGACTGGGCCAACTTGGACCTGGTCAACGGGGAGATTGCCAAGGCCAACGGCACCACGGGTGTGTCCGAGTCCACCGACACCGCCGGCCATAACCACCCGCGAGTGGACGAACTCGTGGTGCTTGCGGCTGAGCGCAATAACGGCAAGGCCGGCCTGCGTGTGGACACGGATAAGAAGAACGTGATCATTGCGAACCGCTCGGATTCTAATGTGAACATCGAGCTGTCCAACCTGGGCATCGACCTGCACAAGTTCACCCTGCAGGTGGATTACCCGGGCGGGAAGTTCCGCAAGGAATACCCGGTGGAGGGCGCACTTTCGGAGCACGCGAAGATCCCGGTCAAGGTTCCCATCGCCAACACCGCCGGCTACAAGGACGCCACCATGCCGGTGAAGTTCCGCGTGTACAACGCGGACAACAAGTTGGTCGCGGACGAGACCATCGATTTCTCCGTGCTGAATTACACCACCACCCAGATGGACCAACTGGTGAAGGAGCTGGAAACGAGCAACTCGCCGTTGCTAGAGCAGGCGCAGGACACCGTGGGTAAGCCGGATCCCGCGAAGCCTGTGCTGGCCCGGCCGGCGCCGGTGCCCACCGCGGCGAACAGTGCGGTGCAGCCCGGTAGCCGCGGCCCGGCCGTGACGGAGTTCAACGGTGAGGTCTCCGGGCCGAGGTCCACTACGAAGCCGTCCACGCGCCCGGGTGCACCTGCTACCCAGAAGCAGGTACCGGCCGCCCAGGCTGGCACCGGTGTCGCGGGCGATAAGGGCGGCAGCAACACCGGCGCGATCGTGGGTGTCATCATCGCCATCCTGGCGGTGCTGGGACTCGGCGGTGCGGCCGCAGTTATGGCTGGTGTGATCTAGCCGCCGGCCACTCGTAGTGCCGCCCCCTGCTTCTAGAACCAGGTGGCGGGGCGTACCTTGTTGGCCATGTCCACAAGCGCGTAACGGTGCTTCGGGTACGGGGCCACCCGTGCCTGCGCCCGCAGGGTCAGCGCCAACCCGCGGCGCAAGCCCCGCACGGTGAACGGGTACTCAAACAGAGGCGCTGCGCTGGCCCCGCTGTGCGAGCGCAGGTAGGTTAACCCGGCCTCGATGACGGATACCTTGATCTGCAAGAACCTGGGCTCGGTGGACGGGATTTGCTCCAGCCGTCGCGCCGCCAGACGGATCTGGGCTTCGCTGGGTTCACCCTCAACTAGGCACAGGATCGCCGTGAGCTGCGCCATGCGGTAGTGGCGCGAGGAGTTCGGCACCTTATCCAGCGCCTTGATGGCAAGCTCCACCTCTTTTTCGCACATCATCATGCGTGCGAGCCCGAACGCGGAGGACACGGTGGTGGGGTTGGTCAGCCACACCAGCGCGTACAGGCGTGTTGCGTGGAAGCGCAGGCCTTCGGCGGAGGTGACAGTCATGGACCAGGTCTCATCGGTGATTCCGGCAGCGGCCATGTGCTCGAACACGGTGTTTGGCACGTCGCGCAGCTGTTGGGCGAGGCCGGCGGCTGCGGGCGCGAGCTCGTCGTCAAGCAACTCGCTCTCCTGGTACCCGCCGTCCTGCAGGATGAGCTCACTGACCGCGGCGAGGGCGAGCTTCGGCGCGGCCTCGCCCGGCAGCAGGTCTAACACTTCCGCGAAAGATTGCTTCGCGGCGGCGAAGTCGCCCAGGAGTGTTTCCACCACACCCGCGTACCACGAGTACCGCCAATTCGCACCGAAGCGGTCCGTCATCGAGCGCAGCCATGTGCGTGCCTGCGAGGTGAGGCCCAGGTCGAGCATGGTGCGCACCACGCCGAAAGGAATTTCCACGGAGTGCTCGTACTGGGGTGTGGACACGGCTTGGCGCAGGGTCTCCAACGTCTCACGCGGCTCGGCGTATGAGGAGCCTTGGAGCATGGCGGCGCCGACATCGGCGCGGTCGATCAGCGGGGAGGGAAGCGCGGCGACCACTTCCTGCGGGGTGATGTCCACGCTGCGCGCGATGCCGTCGATAAGCTGGTCGGTGCGGAAGACAAGGTGCTTCGTGCCGAACGTCGTACGTTGCGGGGAAAACAGCGAGTGCTGCGCGGGGAAAGTGCGCCCGTCGCGCACCGCCAACACCTCGCGCAGGACGCCGAGCAGCTGCGCCTCTAGCTCCGCAAGGCTTGTGAAGCGCCGCGCGGGGTCGTCATCGCAGCACCGCGCCAACAGGCGGTACAGGGAGGTGTACTGGCGAAACAGGGGTTCCTCGATGGGGGACGGGATCCGCAGCTCGTACACGCCGTCCGTTTGCGGCAGGTCCACCACCAGCGACGCCAGGGTGCGGCCCACGGTGTACACGTCGGAAGCGATAGAGGGGCCCTTTGCGGCCACCTCCGGCGCCTGGAACCCCTTCGTTCCGTAGATGAAGCCGAAGGCACCGATGCCGGAGACCGCCCCCATATCGATGAGTTTGACCTGGTCTTCGGTGACGATGATGTTGTCGGGCTTCAGGTCGTTGTACACCACCCCGCGCGAGTGCAGGTAGTCCAGCGCCGGCAGCACCTCGAGCATGTAGGCGATGGCGATGTCCGGTTCGAGCACACCGCTTTTCGACGCGTTCCGCCACGCCCGCAAACTCGGCCCGCCCACGTACTCCATGACGGTGAACCCGCCGGGCACGCGCGGGTCGTCGATGAAGTTGAAGATCTGCACGATGCCGGGGTGCGTGATGTCTGCCAGGAATTCGCGCTCCGCCGCCGCGGCCGCCGCCTCGTCCGGGTTGTCTGTCGAGTGCAGGCCCTTGAGCACCACCACGCGCCCGGCCACATAGTGGTCTAGGGCAAGGTAGATCCAGCCCATGCCACCGTGGGCGATAACGCCCATGATTTCGTACTGGCCGGCCACCACGTCGCCGGGCTGCAGCCCCGGCGGGGCGATGCCCTTTTTCACCACAGCCGGTTCCGGGTCGATCAGCGCCTCTTCCGCTTCGGCAGGCTCCACCCAGGGCAGCTCCACCATGCCGTCGGCGACGACGCGGGTGGCGCGCCGGGTGCCGCGGCGTTCGCGGAAGGTGTCCAACGCCTGCTGGCGCGAACGCTGGGAGGTGTCCTCGCGGTTGCCGCCCCTGCGCAGCTTGTCCAGGTCTTTGAGCAGCCCGGCCATCTCGCCCATGGCGGAGTAGTCGGTCTCTCCGTCGGAATCCCACCCTTCGGCGAAGGGGTCGAAGGCGACCGCCTCGGTGCCCGGCTCCTCGTCGTCGGCGAACGGGTCGAAGGCGACCGCCTCGGTGTGCTGGGGCTCTGCGGGTTTCTCGCTCACTGCCCCTCCTTCCGGTACATCAGCGGCGGCGGGGCGGATTCCGCGATGGAGCCGCCGAGCCAGGTGGAGTAGAGCTCGGACCACGTGCCGTCGTTACGCATGCGCTCCAACGTGGCATTGACCTGGCGCACGAGATCGTCCTGCCCTTTGGCCACGCCCACGCCGTAATACTGGGTGGCCAGCGTGCCGGGCAGGATTGTGGCGTACGGGTCCTGGGCGCTCAGGCCCGCCAGAATGGAATCGTCCGCCACGATCGCGTCCGCCTGGAACTGCTGGGTCGCCATGAGGCAGTCAGACCAGGAGCGGGTGCTCAGCAGCGCCGAGTGCGGGGTGAACGTGCGCGCGATCTGGGACAAATTTGTGCCATCCACAATGCACACCGTCTTTCCGTCCAGGCCGTTGATGTCCTCCACGCCACGGTCCCGCGGCACGAGCACTCTCACCCGCGAGACCAGGTACGGGGTGGAAAAATCAATTTTCCTCGCCCGTTCCGGGGTGATGGACATGGTGCGGATAACCACATCCACCTCCCCGTTATTCAGCGCGTCCGTTCGTGCCGCGGAGTCCACAAAGCGCAGATCCAGCGTGTTCGTCCCGGAATGGTTCTCCCCGAAGATGTCGTCGGCGATTGCGCGGGCCAGGTCCACCTCCAGGCCCTGCAGCTCCCCGCTGGCGGTGTCGCGGTAAGACAGCAGGTACAGCGACTGGTCTATGCCCACCACCAAGCGCCCGCGCCGCTTGATGCGGTCCACGTTCGGGGCTTCATCAGTGCGTCCGCGCGGGTTCAGGGAGCCCTCCCAGTCCAGGCGCGCCGGCACGTACGGGTCGTCGGGGATACCCTCGGCGTCCTCCAGCTTCGCGCCGGGCGGCAGCGGCAGCAGCTCGCGTGTGGGGGAGGTCTCCCGTTCCGGTTCAATGGTGGCCTGCACCGGCGTCGGCGCATCGGAGCAGCCAGCCAACATCGCAGCAGCCGCAACACAGGCGGCCCACGTCGCCCTCACAGGTACTCACCCAACCTTCTGCGGATACCAAACCAGGTGCACATCACGGCCAACACCGACAGCAGCGCCACTACAGCGGCGACCCGGCGGGTGGCGTCCAGGGAGGCGTCGATGTACACGCGGGTGTCCTCGCGTGAGGCAGCGATCATCTCCGACAGCGTTGCGTCCAGTTCCCGAAACGCCGTTTCGCCCGCCGCGCCCCCGGAGGCCAGCAGCGCGGTGGCCTGGTCGTAGCTGCCGCTGTTCAAGGCGCCCACCAGCTCGTTGTGCTCGTAGGCCCAGGCGTTGAGGGCGGCCCGGGCGTCGTCGATAAGCTGCTGGCTCCCGCCGTACTCCTCAGCCGTCGCAATAGCCGCGCTTACAGACGCATACGTCCCGTCAAACGCCCGCGAGGAATGCACCACGGACTGGCGCCGCAATAGCGCGAACGTCTCGTCGGTGCGCGTCTCCAGCGCATCGATGCGCGCGGCGGTGAGCTCCTCCCACGGTTGGGCGGCGCGCTCGTAACCCACGGAGCCGGAGCGCCAGGACTGGTAGTTGGACACGCCCGCCCAACTCAGCGCCACCGCCACCGCGAGGGTGCCGGCGAGGAAGCCGCGGTTGAGCCGGCGGCGGAACACGCGCCACAGCCACCACTGGGTCAGCACCAGAAACACCAGCGCCGCCAGCAGGCCGGACAGCGGGATCCACTGGGGGCGGGACAGGCGGCGCATCTCCTTGGCCACGTCGCCGCGGGTCAGCGCGTTGATCTCCGATGCGGCCACCAGCATCCGTGAACGCATGATGCCGGACGCCTCCGACATGTAGGCCACGCCCACCGGGTTGCCCATGCGCTGGTTCACCCGGGCGCGCTCATTCAAGCCGACGTAGATGGGCAGGTCGCGCTGGATGTCGCTGACCAGCTCCTCGATGCTCGCGCTGGTGGGGGAGTTCGCCTCCACGGCGCCTTTGTAAATCTCGCCGGCGGAGCTGACAGCGGTATCAATCGCCGCAGCGTACGCCTCCGCATCCCCCTCCGACAGCGGGCCGGGCTGGACGAAGCCGGCCGCGGCGATCGTGTCCGCGCGCAGCAGCGACGTGGACAGCAGGTGCGCGGCCGCGCTCATCGGCTCGGTGGCCTCGCGCACGGTGTCCAGAGCCTGGTTGCGCCCGGCCATGGACTGGCTCATTGACAACCCCGCCGCCAGCAGCATGGTGGTCAGCAGCACCATCACCACGATGATTTTGCCCGGGGTGGTCTGGGCGAACGCGCGGCTGCGGCGCCCCATCCGCAGCGGGCCAGCCAACGGCCCATGGATGACACCGTGGAGGCGGGGGTGCGCGGGCCGCGCCTCGAGCTCGTCGAGCCACGCGTCGTCGCTCACCGGCTGCGTCACCATTCCGCAATAATAACTGTTCCCACCTACAGTGGGGGCCATGCTTGGCGACGGAAACGGCTGGGTCACCGCACCCAACGGCACAAAACTCTGGGGCAGGTACGGCGCTGCCGGTCTCTTCCTCGTTTCCGGCACGGGCGAAGACGCGACAGTACTGCTGCAACACCGTGCGGCCTGGACCGCCCAGGGCGGCACCTGGGGCATGCCCGGTGGCGCGCGCGACTCGCACGAAACCCCGGCCGAAGCCGCCGTGCGCGAATCCGTGGAGGAGTGCGGGATCGACCCGGAGCGGCTGCGCGTGGTGGACGAGGTGGTCACCACGGATTTGCCCGGGTGGAGCTACACCACCGTCATCGCGCTGTGCGACGCGCCGCTGCCCGTCACCGCCAACGAAGAGTCCGAGGAACTTCGGTGGGTTCCTCTCCGCGACGTTGCGGGGTTTGAGCTGCATCCGGGCTTCGCGGCGTCGTTAAGCACTGTGCTCAAAACTGCCATGGTGCATACTGATCCGCATGATTGAAGTGCAAGGCCTGACCAAACGGTACGGCTCCGTCCAAGCGGTGGATGACCTGACGTTCACGGTGAAACCCGGCGTGGTCACCGGCTTCCTCGGCCCCAACGGCGCAGGAAAGTCCACCACCATGCGCATGATCCTGGGGCTAGACAAACCGACCTCCGGCACCGCGCTTATCGACGGCGCTGCGTACCGCGCCCTCCCAAACCCCGCATGCAAAGTGGGCGCGCTTCTCGACGCCAAAGGGGTCCACCCCAACCGCTCCGCCCGCGCGACCTTGCTCTGGCAGGCGCAGGCTGCTGGGATCCCCCGGTCGCGGGTAGACGAGGTGCTCTCGCTGGTGGGCCTGACGGATGTGGCCGGCAAACGGGTCGGCAGCTTCTCCCTGGGTATGGGACAGCGCCTCGGCATCGCGGCCGCGCTGCTGGGCGACCCCGAGTACCTCATCCTCGACGAGCCCGTCAACGGCCTCGACCCCGCCGGTATCCGCTGGGTACGCGGCCTCCTGCAGTCCCTGGCCGCGGAGGGGCGCACCGTGCTGGTGTCTTCCCACCTGCTCGCGGAGATGGCCCAGACCGCCGAAGACCTGATCATCATCGGCCGCGGGCGTTTGGTGGCCAACACCTCCGTGGCGGAGTTCATCCGCACCAACTCCGGCGTGACCACCATCGTGCGCACCCCCACCGAGGACGCCGCGGCGGCACTCGCATCCGCGCTGGAGCACGCCGAGGCGGCGATGCCGTTCCGCCGCGCGACCGACGCAGACGGCCGCTCCGTGTTCGAAATCCCGGACCGCACATCCGACGAGGTCGGCCGCGTCGCGTTTAGCGCCGGCGTACCGCTATCCGAGCTGTCCGAGCGCCGCGCCTCCCTCGAAGAGGCCTACATGCAATCCACCGAGGGCCACGCCCAGTACGTCTCCGGAGGTCGAAATGCTTAACCTGTTCCCCGCCGAGTGGACCAAACTGCGCTCCACCGCCTCCTTCTGGTGGACCGCCGGCCTAATCGTGCTGTTCAGCGCCTTCTACGGTGCCCTGTTCGGCTACACCTCCCGCGTCAGCGGCATGCCGTACGTGCCCATGACCGTGGTGGCCACCGTGGCGCTGACCACCGGGATCATCGTAATCGTGCAGCAATCCATGATGGTGACCACCGAGTACCGCTTCGGCATCCCCGCCACCAACTTCCGGGTGGCGCCGAGGCGGTGGCAGGTGGCCGTCGCAAAGCTACTGCTCGGCGCACTCCTGGCCTTCCTTGTCACCTTGGTGGGCCTCGCCGTCGCCTTCGCGCTCGGCGACCTCACCGCCACCGTCCCCGCAAACTGGCTCTCCAACAAAGCGGTCCACCGCGCGTTGTGGGCCGTGCCGCTGGGGATGGCGCTGATCACCGTGTTCCAGCAGGGCGTGGGCTGGCTGGTGCGCAACACCTCCGGCGCAATCGTGGTCGGCATGGGCATGATGCTGCTGGTGGAGACCATCGTGGGGCTCATCCCGCGTTTCGGCGCCGACGTGGCCAAGTACCTCCCGTTTGGCAACCTCATGGCGTTCATGACCAACCAGCCCACCGCGAACTGGTCGCTGCCCGTGTCGCTGCTCATCTTCGTGGTGTGGGCCGTGGCGGTGTGGGTCGCCGGGGTGCTGACGCTGGAGGCGCGCGACGCGTAGGTGCGTGCTGCCGGATCCTCCGCTACCATCTCCCTGGGTGAAACGAACGGGGGGTTCGACATGGATGGGGCTCGCAAGAATGCGCTGCTGGAGATGCTTGTGGATATCCGCAGAGTCACAGCTCACGACCAAACCACACACTCCCGCATCAGAACCGGGCAGCTACGCCAGCTCACCACATCGCTCTACGTTGATGCAGCGCAGTGGAAGAGGTTGGAGCCTTTTGAGCAGGAGTTTCTCCGCAGCTGCGCCGCTTCCAGGCAAAGCACCAAAGCGATCCTTGTGGGCTTTTCTGCAGCGCGGGTCTGCGGAGTGTGGGTGCACTACGACACCAAACCAGGCGTGCAAGTCGCGCTCCCGAGCGGAAAGCCGCCATCTGCCAAAGCGCAGAGCCGGGCATTGAGTACAAGCGCATGGCCGTCCCGGACGAAGACGTGGTTAATCGGGCGGGGATACGGTTTACCAACGCAGTGCGCACCGCCATCGACATCGCCCGCAGCGCGGGTGAGCGTTCCGGCATCGTCGCGTTTGAAAGCCTGTTGACGGGCTGCTCCGACGACCAGGCCGACCTCATCCGGCAGGAATGCTGGGCGATGATGCAGCGCATGAGGGGGACGAAGGGCATCGGCAACGCACGACGCGCGCTTGCGAAGGCGACCAACCGCTCAGAGTCGGCGTACGAAACGCTTCTGCGTCTCATCTTGGAAGAGCACGGCATCACCTGCCACACCCAGGTGCTCATCGGCCCGTACCGGGTAGACATCCTCGTCGGAGACGTGATCATTGAAATCGACGGTCGGGAAAAGCTGAAGGAACGTCCGGGGGAGACGTATGCGAAGCAGCTGGACCGCGAGAACTGGTTGAAGGAGCAGGGGTTCAAAATCCTGCGAGTGACTCCCAGCGAAATCAACCGCAACGAGGTGGCTGTGGTGCGCCGGGTCCTCGACATGCTCGAAGAGGAATCTCGGTGCCTGCGGGAGGCTCCGCGCCTGTACCAGCCGCAAGGGCCGAGCCGGCAGGAGTTCTTTCCCGGGGCGCTGGCGAAGCGGCTGGGGCTCTAACGGCAAATGGTGAATTCCAAATGGTGAAAGTCCGCCAAAATGCCGGGCGGGATCAAGCGGTTAATGCGCCACGTTTGAATATTTGCTGGAGTATCTCACGTGGGGTTGCTCCGCCGAGGACTTGTCGGGGTGTGTCGTTGAGTTCGTCTTGCACCCAGGCGACGTGCTCGGGGGTGACTTCGGCGAAGTCGGTGCCTTTCTTGTAGAAGCGGCGGCGGATCTCACCGTTG
>ERZ1029858.141-NODE-141-length-23019-cov-129.533182_pt1 | contig 23019 bp, 25 predicted proteins | sample MGYA00519237_ERZ1029858 | MGnify/ENA primary metagenome ERZ1029858 (study PRJEB33666, sample SAMEA4610919) | skin metagenome | biome: Human-associated habitat; feature: Malodor aspect; material: skin | place: Philippines | collected 2015-08 ...
GCACCCGGGCGGTGGACAGGCCCGCGGCCATCGCGGCGGAGCGGTCGAAGTCGGCGAGCACACCCACACCCGCCGCGGCAAACTCGGAGAAATTCATGACCGAAACGCTAGGTGGGCGAATGCGCGTCGAAAAGCACCCGCGCAAAATCTGTGGATAACCCCCGCGAAAAGCCAGCCCCGCAACGGGGGCTATCCACAACTAGCGCTTGCGGGCCTTGACCACGCGCTTGGTGGTCTTCTTCGGCTTCGCGGCCTTCTTGGTCGCCTTCTTCTTCGTCGCCTTTTTCTTGGTCGCCTTCTTGCCGCCGTCCTCGGCCTCGCGGGCCCGGCGGGCGGAGAGCAGCTCGTTGGCGCGCTGGTCAGTCATGGTCTCCGGGGTATCGCCGCGCTGCAGGGACGCGTTCGTCTCGCCGTCGGTGACGTACGGGCCGAAGCGGCCGTCCTTGATGCTCATGGGCTTGCCGGAGACGTCGTTGTCGCCCAGCATCTTCAGCGGCGGCTTCGCGGCGGCACGCCCCCGGCGCTTCGGCTCGGCGTAGATGCGGCGCGCCTCCTCCAGGGTGACCGTGAAGATCTGGTCCTCCGACGCTAGGGAGCGCGAGTCCGACCCCTTCTTCAGGTACGGGCCGTAGCGGCCGTTTTGGGCGGTGATGACCTCCCCGTCGGCCGGGTCCACGCCCACTTCGCGCGGCAGGGATAGCAGCTGCATGGCCTCGTCGAAGGTGACGGACGAAGGCTCCATGGAAGAAAACAGCGACGCCGTGGCGGGCTTGAGCTGCTCGTCCACCAGCTGCGCCATGCGCTTTTCCTTCTGCGCGGCCGCGGTCTTGGTCTCCCAGTTCTTCGCGCGCTTGCCTTCCTCGGCGCGCTGTGCGTCCTCCGCGGCGCGCTCGTCGGCGATGATGTCTTCGGCGCGGGCTTCGGCGACGGAACGCTCGTCGTCGCGCACGAGCTCCGTGACGTACGGGCCGAAGCGGCCTTCCTTGGCCACGATGGTGCGCCCGTTGGCGGGGTTGACGCCGAGCTCGCGGCCGGACTGCGGGGTGGCGAAGAGCTTCTCCGCCATCTCGAGCGTGATCTCGTCCGGGGTGGCGGATTCCGGCAGGTTGGCGCGTTGGTACTCCGGCTCGCCATCGGAGGTCTTGCCGACGACGCGCTCGATGTAGGGCCCGTAGCGGCCGACGCGGACGACGACGGGGCGGCCGGAATCGTCGTCGAAGAGTGTCAGCGAGTTGGCCTGGCGGGCGTCGATGGATTCGAGGTTGTCCTCGATCATGTGCTTCAAGCCCCCGCGGCGGGCAAGCGCCTGGGCCATGGATTCTTTCGCGTCGGCGTCGCCGAAGTAGAAGCCGGACAGCCAGCGGGTGCGGTCTTGGTTGCCGTGGGCGATCTCGTCCAGCTCGTCTTCCATGGAGGAGGTGAAGTCGTAGTCCACCAGCGCGTCGAAGTTGTTCTCCAGCAGGCCCACCACGGAAAACGCGACCCACGACGGCACGAGCGCGTTGCCGCGGGCGACCACATAGCCGCGGTCTTGGATGGTTTTGATGATCGATGCGTACGTGGACGGGCGCCCGATGCCGAGGTCTTCCATCTTCTTCACCAGCGACGCCTCGGTGTAGCGCGCCGGCGGGTTGGTGGAGTGGCCGTCTGCAGTGACCTTATTGGTGTCTAGCTCGTCGCCCTTGGCCAGCTGCGGCAGGCGGGTTTCGTTGTCTTGTCTATCGGAGTAGGCGCGCAGCCAGCCGGGGAAGGTGACGGTGCGGCCGGTGGCGGCGAACTCGCACTGCTCTCCAGCCGCGTCGCCTGCGACGGTGACCTTCATCGAGGTCCCGCGCGCGTCCTGCATCTGGGAGGCCACGGTGCGCGCCCAGATCAGCTCGTAGAGCTTGAACTCCTCGGCGTCGAGCGAACCGGCCAGCTGGCCCGGGGTGGCGAAGCGTTCGCCGGCGGGACGGATGGCCTCGTGCGCCTCCTGCGAGTTTTTCACCTTGCGGTCGTAGATGCGCGGCGAGTCCGTGACGTAATTGGCGCCGTAGAGCTCGCGGGCTGCTGAGCGCGCGGCATCGAGTCCTTGCTTGGACAGGGACGTCGAGTCTGTACGCATGTAGGTGATGTGGCCGTTTTCGTACAACCGCTGCGCGATGCGCATGGTGCGCGCGGAGGTGAAATGCAGCTTGCGCCCGGCTTCCTGCTGCAGCGTGGACGTCATAAACGGCGCGTAGGGCTTGCGCGAGTACGGCTTCTCCTCCACCGCCGTGACGTGCATGGGTGCGGTGCCCAGCGCGTCGGCAAGCGCGTGTGCTTTTTGCTTATCGACGACAACAGCTTCGCCCTTCAACCGCCCCCGGTCGTCGAAGTCGCGGCCCTGGGCGATGCGCTTGCCGTCGATGGCAACGAGCTTGGCGTCGAATGCTGTGTTGTCCTCCTTGACCGCTTCCCGAGGAACGAGGGAAGCGGTCAAGTCCCAGTACTCGGCAGGGATGAACGCCATGCGCTCGCGCTCGCGCTCCACAATCACGCGGGTGGCCACGGATTGCACGCGGCCGGCGCTCAGACGCGGCATGACCTTCTTCCACAGCACCGGGGAGACCTCGTAGCCGTAGAGGCGGTCCAGGATGCGGCGCGTTTCCTGCGCGTCCACGAGGTCCATGTCCAGCTCACGGGTGTTCTCGGCGGCCTCGCGGATGGCGGACTCGGTGATCTCGTTGAACACCATGCGCTCCACCGGCACCTTGGGGTTCAGCGTTTCTAGAAGGTGCCAGGCGATCGCCTCGCCTTCGCGGTCCGGGTCTGTTGCCAGCAGCAGCTTGTCGGCTTGCTTGAGCTTGGCTTTGAGGTCGGAGACCTTCTTTTTCTTGTCCCCGTCCACGACGTAGATGGGCGTGAAGCCGTCCTCCGGGTTCACGCCGAGTTTCGCCCACGGTTCCTTCTTGTACTTCGCGGGGATATCGGCGGCGCGGCCGGGCAGGTCGCGGATGTGGCCGACGGAGGCCTCCACAATAAAGTCGTCGCCGAGATACTTCTGTATCTTCTTCGCCTTCGTTGCGGACTCCACGATAACCAGAGTCTTGCCGCCTGCAGCCACGTTGACTGACACCTCGTTTCACACAGAGTTATTCCCTTACAGACAACTAGCACACGATTGTGCACCCGGGTAATACGACTACACTGCTCGGGTGCCCCGGCTAGGCCCGCATCGGCGATTGGAACGGTCTTCGCATCGGGGACGGAAAGGATACGTCTTCGTGGTCGATTCCCTCATCGATTTCTTGCACACGCTCATGGCGATGCCGGTGTTCTACCCACTGGTGACCCTCCTGATCGTCGCTGATGCGCTGGCGCCGGTGGTGCCGTCGGAGACCGTGCTCAACCTCGCCGGGGCGTTCTCCGCCTCGCGCGGGGTGCCCAACGTGTGGGGTGTCATCTTCGCCGCGATCGTCGGCGCCATCATCGGCGACAACATCTGCTTCGCGCTTGGCGGCAAGCTCATCCACCGCGTGGAGGCCCTAGACCCGGAGTCCAAGGCTGGTCAGGCGATCCAGTGGGTGCGCCGCAACATGAACCGGGGCGCCGGCGCGACCATTATCGTCGCCCGGTTTATTCCCTGGGCACGCTGGGTGGCCACGATCGTGCTCGGATCGGTGCGCTACAGCTGGTTCAAGTTCATTTTCTTCGACACCTTTGGCGTCATCCTGTGGGCCTTCCTCAGCGTCGGCGTGGGCTATCTCGGCGGCCGCATCCTGCAGGACTATCCGCTGCTGGCCATGCTGCTGGGCGTGGTGCTGGGCTCGTCGGTGGGCTACCTCATTCAAAAGGCCCAGAACAAGCTGGCGGAATGGCGCGACGTGCGCCAAGGTGTCAGCGCAATATAAAAACGGGGCCTTACCGCAAGGCCCCGTCGATAAGCAGTCGCGCTTAGATCGCGCGCACCTGCTGCGCCTGCGGGCCCTTAGCGCCCTCGCCGACCTCGAACTCGACCTGCTGGTTTTCTTCCAGGGTGCGGAAGCCGGAGCCCTGAATCTCGGAGTAGTGGACGAAAACGTCGGAGGAGCCGTCGTCCGGAGCGATGAAGCCGAAGCCCTTTTCTGCGTTGAACCACTTAACAGTTCCGGTTGCCATGGTGAAACCTTTCAAAAATTCTTGATGATGATGCCGTCCACCAGGGCCTCATCGGGTCCTGGTGCCCGCGTGCACAATCCTCGCGAGCACCGCATCGGGCGCACACAAAATCTGTGACCGACACCCAGTGTGCCACGAATTGCGTGCTTTAGCACTGGAAAGTGGCATACTTCCCAGTCATCATGGTCTCCCCCTTCGGCGCCGAGCTCGTCGGCGCGCTCGAACGCCGCCACCCGTCGGCCACCATCACGCACGTCGAGCACGTTCCCGCACGCCGTGCGCGCTACGCCGATTGGCCCGCGTGGGTGGAGCCGAGGTTGAGGCAGTTGCTTATCGACGCAGGCTTCGCCTCCCCCTACCTCCACCAAGCCCAGTGCGCGCAGCTGGCATGGCAAGGGCACGACGTGGTGGTGGCCACGGGCACCTCTTCCGGCAAATCGCTGGGGTACCAGCTGCCGGTGCTCACCGCACTGGCACAGGATCCAAAGGCGTGCGCGATCTACCTGACGCCGACGAAGGCGCTGGGCTCCGATCAGTTGCAGGCGACGCTGCGCATGACCAACGGCGCCGGGCTGGAGGGCATCCACCCGGCTCCCTACGACGGGGACACGCCGGTGGAGTCCCGCGCCGGCATCCGCGAGCACACCCGGTACGTGTTTACCAACCCGGACATGCTCCACGCGGGCATCCTGGGTTCGCACGCGCGGTGGGCACGCCTGCTGCGGCACCTGAAGTATGTGGTGGTGGACGAGTGCCACACCTACCGAGGCGTCTTCGGCGCAAACGTGGCGCTGGTGCTGCGGCGGCTTTTGCGCATCGCGCACGCCTACGGCTCCTCCCCCACCGTGATCTACGCCTCCGCCACGGCGGCAGACCCGGCCGGGCAGGCGCAGCGGCTCAGTGGGCGTGCAGCCGCGGCCGTGACCGAGGACGCCGCCCCCGCCGGCGAGCGCACGATCGTGCTGTGGGAACCCGGCTTCATCGAGGGCGCCGAGGGCGAGGGCGGGGCGCCGGTGCGCTACCCGGCTACAACCGAGGCTGCTTCGATCTCCGCCGAGTTGTTGTTGCAGGGCGCGCGGACATTGACGTTCGTGCGCTCACGGCGCGCGGCGGAGACGGTGGCCATGCGCACCCAGGAGCACCTGGTGGTGGCAGGCCGCGCCGACATGGCCGACCGGGTCGCCCCGTACCGGGCGGGCTACCTGGCGGAGGACCGCCGTGAGCTGGAGCGCCGACTCGACGAGGGCGACCTGCTCGGCGTGGCCACCACCAACGCTTTGGAGCTGGGCATCGACGTCGGTGGCCTCGACGCCGTGGTGATGGCGGGCTTCCCGGGCACGGTGGCGTCCTTTCGCCAACAGGCGGGGCGTGCGGGCAGGCGCGGCCAGGGTTCCGTGGCGGTGCTGGTGGCCCGCGACGAGCCCATGGACACCTACCTGGTCCACCACCCTGCTGCCCTGCTGGGCAGACCGGTGGAAAACAGCGTGTTCGATCCCTCCAATCCGTTTATCTTGCGCGGGCACGTGTACTGCGCCGCAGTGGAGCGTCCGCTCACCGAGGCGGACGTGGCCGCGTTCGGCGCCCGCGACGTGGTGGACGACCTCACCGCGGCCGGTTTGCTGCGGCGCCGGCCCAAGGGGTGGTTCGCGGTGCCCCAGCTGGGCGGCGAGCTCACCCCGGAGTCGGCGCACGCCTCAGTGTCGCTGCGCGGCGGGGTGGGCGAGAAGGTGATGATCGTGGACGTCACCGACGGCCGCCTGCTGGGCACCGTTGACGCGGCCCGCGCCATGAGCCAGGTGCACGATGGCGCGGTATACATCCACCAAGGTGAGTACTTCGTGGTGCAGTCCCTGGATCTGGACGATTACGTCGCGCTGGTTGCCCCGGAGCAGCCGGACTACTCCACGCAGGCGCGCTCGACCACGGACATCACCATCCTGGGCGCACCGCACGAGCTGATGAACCCCTCCCCTGGTTTATGGGTGGCCAGCGTGGACGTGGAAGTCATCGACCGGGTCACCGGCTACGTCGTGCGGCTTGCCGACGGCACCGTCAGCGAGCACATCCCCTTGGAGCTTCCAGAGCAACGCCTGGTCACCCGAGCCGTGGCGTACACAATCGACCCGATGGTGCTGGACGAGCTGGGAATCACCGCCGGCGAGACCCCCGGCGCGCTGCACGCCGCCGAGCACGCCGCGATCGGGCTGCTCCCGCTTTTAGCCACATGCGACCGCTGGGACATCGGCGGCGTATCCACCGCCTTGCACCAGGACACAATGCTGCCCACCGTGTTCGTCTACGACGGCCACCCCGGCGGCGCCGGATTCGCCGACGAGGGCTTCGCCCGCTTCCACGAGTGGATCGAAGCCACCTGGGAGACGGTGCGTTCCTGCGGCTGCGAGGACGGCTGCCCCTCGTGCGTGCAATCACCGAAGTGCGGCAACGGCAACCAACCGCTGGATAAACATGCCGCGCTGAAGCTGCTCGGCGCGCTGGTGACCATGACGGCGGGGCTGGCGCCGCGTTGGGGCGGTGCCAGTCACGGTGCCAGTCACGGTGCCAACCAGGACAACGAACGTGGCTAAGGCGACGGCCGCAGCTAGGGCCCGGCACGGGCGGCTGCCTCGGCTCGACGGCGGGTAGCGCTCACCACGATGTCGCCCGCGTCGAACTCGCAGGAGGCAACGCGTGCCCCGTTGAGGTCGGCGGTGCGCTGCGCCGCGCCGCAGCCGTCGAGTCCCCGGTAGACAGCGGTAGCACCCGCCACGGCAGCCAGATCGGCGGCTACGCGCACCCGGTGGGTGTCCGCCACCTGCATTCCGAGCGCCACCACCGCCAGCGCCAGGGACACCACGGCGGTGATGATGCCGGTGGCGGTGATGGTGGCGGAGCCTTCGTCGTTAAGCATGCGCATCAGAACTCCACGGGGAACACCGCGGTGGCGCGCATGGTGCCGATTGGCGCGGGCACGGCCGCGGCTGCGGTGGCCAAGCCGTCGCGCTCGGTGATTGCGACCTCGCCGCGCGGCGCCGAGTAGTCCACGCCCAAGGCGTAGGCACGGGCTGCGGCGCCGGCAACGTCCACGGCGGTGATGTAGGCGGCGACGGTGGCGATGCCGCCCACGATCGCCGCGGTGACCACCACGAGGGCCGATAGCGACAGCGCGGTCTCGACGGTGCTCATCAGCCTGGGGTGTTGCTCAGCGCGTCGGTGATCACGCTCTCGATGGCGTTGGTGACCGCATCACCGTTGACCACGAGGTAGAGTACGCCGGCGAGCGCAGCGGCCGCCAGAGACCCGAAAGCATATTCGATAGTGCTCATCCCCTGGTCAGAGTGCATTTTTCGGGCTTTTGCCACAGCGTACAGATACGTGTGCGTAAGTGCAGAGTTGATGTATTGCATGGGAAAACTCCTTCTAATTGGCGAGTGTTTGGCCGAGGCTAATCACCGCGGGCGCGAGCCCGAGGACGAAAAACGCCGGCAGGAAGAATGCGGTCAGCGGGATGGCGATGAGCACGCCCGCGCGTTCCGCTTTGGCTTTGGCCCGGTCCCCTGCGCCCGCACGGAGCTGGGCGGCAATGCGCCCGCAGCCGGCGGCAAGTGAGGTACCGGAGGTGGCGGACAGGGTCACAAGCCCGGCGAGCTCGTCGCCACCAGGAAGGTGGCGCAGCTCGCTCCAGGCGCGCTGAGGTTCTACGCCCAGCGCCGCCAGCGAGGCCACGGTGTGCCACGGGCTCCGGCCGTCCGCGTACGTCTCGGCGACGGCCGCGGCGGCTGCGGTGGCGGGCAGGCCTGCTGACACACATGCTGCGAAGAGCTCGATGTCGCTTGCGCAGCGCTCCGGGTCGGCCGCGGAGGGGCCGTCGCGCGGAGCCTTCGGGGTGTGTGCGGCCACTCTGCCTTCTGGCCCAGCCGGAGCAATCACCAGCGCACCGGCGATAAGTAGTGCGGGAAGCAGGCCGATCATGTACTCGCCCCCTGAATTATCCAGCCGGAAACCAGCACCCCGGCACACACCATTGCTGTCCCCACCACCAGCAGCACGCCCCCAATCCCGCCCCCGGTGAGAAACGCGAGCGGTGACGCTCCCATCGCGGCCCCCATAAGCACACCGGCCACCGGGAGCGCGGCGAGCACGGCTGCGGTGGTCTGCGGTCCGGCAAGCGCGGCCCGGGTGGCGTCGCAGTGCCGGTTGGCGTGATCGATGTCGTCCCGAAGCGCCGCCACGAGCCGGGCCAGCGGCACCCCGCGTGACGTGGAGATCGCCCACAACGCACCGAGGCGCCGCAGCTCCGGGGTCCGCGGGTCCAACTGGGTCCCGGTGCGCGCCTGGTGTGCGATTCGTCTCGCATCCCCGCGCAGCTGTGTCTCTTCCACCTGTTCCCCGGCCCTAGCCAACGCGTCCGGAAGAGTCGCGCCCGCTTCCAAGTTCGCCGAGACCGCGCCGAGGTAGGAGGCAGCTGCGGCACTCCTGCGACGCGCAACCTTGGTGGCACGCCGCGTGCGCATCACGTGCACGGCGGTTGCACCGGCCATCGCGGCGGCGGCCACGACGCTGACGCGGCCGACTGCGACGGCGCATGCGGTAGCGCAGACCACGGTGACGGGGATGAGCCGGGGCGCGGACCGGTTGGCGCCATGGGTCATGCGGGCAACCGGGGCCGGTCCCGCTACTGCGGCTGCTCCGGCGATGAGGAGTGCTGCGATCATGGGAGCAGCTCCGCGTATCCGGCGAGCTCGCCGCGCTCGGCGTCCCACACCACCCGCGCTCGCACCGGCTCGCCCTCGAGCACGCCAACCTGCTGGAGAAAGCGGGTTCCGTCGGCACGGCGCTTGACTACGAGGACTACGTCGATCGCCGCCGCCAGCTGCGAGTGCAGCCCGGCGCGGTCCAAGCCTCCCAACGCGGCCAGCGCCTCGAAGCGGGCTGGCACCTCCTCAATGGAATTGGCGTGCAGCGTGCCGGCCCCGCCGTCGTGGCCGGTGTTGAGCGCCGCCAGCAGGTCCACCACTTCCCCGCCGCGGATCTCCCCCACAACAATCCGGTCCGGGCGCATGCGCAGGGATTGGCGCACGAGGTCCGCGATCGTGATCGCGCCCGCTCCTTCAGCGTTAGCGCCTCGGCTGGTCAGGTTGACCACGTGCGGATGGGCGGGCGTGAGCTCCAGCGTGTCCTCGATGGCCACGATGCGCTCGGCGGGATCCACCTCCGCCAGTAATGCCGACAGCAGCGTGGTCTTGCCGGAACCTGTGCCGCCGACCACCACGAACGCCTTACGTTGCGCCACGATCCTGCGCAGCAGCGCAGCCCGCTGCGCATCCATCGCCCCGCGCGCCACCAGCTGATCCAGCGTGGCCGAGGCGGTGCGCAACACGCGGAGAGAGATGCAGGTGCCCGCTTGAGCGGTGGGTGCCAATACGGCGTGGAATCGAAGCAGAGTGCCGTTGTCGCGGGTGACGTGGCCGTCGCAGAACGGCTGCGCATCGTCGAGCCGGCGCCCGCAGCTCACAGCCAACCGGGTGGCCAGGCGACGCACGGACGCCTCGGAATCGAATGCCATCTCCGAGCGCTGTAGGCCTTCGCCGGTATCCACATACACCTCGTTGGGTCCGTTGACACAGATATCGGTCACGGCCGGATCTGCCAGCAAGGCCTCCAATGGGCCGGCCCCGGTAGTGTCGTCGCGCAGCTTGCGCATGATGTCCAGCACCCCGATATCGCTGATCACCACCGCCTCCTCGCGGATAATTGCGGCAACTCGAGCCGGGTCGGGTTGAGCGGGCTCGTCGGCCAGGCGGCGCTTCACACGGGCGAGCACGTCGTCCATCTAGGCCACCTCCCCGAGCACAGCCTCAGCGGCACGGGCGATCGTGCGCGGCAGCTTCACCGGCAGCCCCGACTGGTCCAGCTGCTTGGTCAGCCCCCGAACGTCCTGGAGCTGCCCGACCACCGTGGCCTTTGCGGTGTCTTCTACCTGCCCGGTCTCCAGGGACGCCCACGCGCCCTGCCGCAGCACGAGCACGCTGGCCACCCCGGCTGCTTTGCACTCGGCCACCATCCGCGCAGCTGCGGCGGCAGCGCGCAACTCAGCCCGCAGCACAATCACTGCGAGGTCGCAGCGGTCCGGCAGGAGCTCCAGCGGCGCATCCACCACCGTAACCCCGGCAGACGACGACGCCGCGGCTACCGCGCTGACCTCCCCCGCCCCGAGGCGGAACGGGTCCGCAACCGACGTGCGGGGGAAGGTCAACAGCGCTATCCCGTCGTCCGTGGTGGGCAGGGCACCACGCAGCTCAGCGCGCGAGACTGCTCCACCCGCGCCGAAATCGACCTCACCCCACCGCGCGCCGGGCGTGTGCTCCAGCCCCAGCAGCAGATCCAGGCCCCCGGAGTAGCGCTGCGCATCCACCAACGTCGCATCCGCCGCCGACCGGCACACCGAAGCGGCCAGCACAGATGCCCCGGCCCCGCCGCAGGCCCCGAGCACTGCGATCACCTTCCCGTCCTCGGCCCCCGAAGGCGGCGCGAGCGACAGCGCCCCGATTCCACGTAGGACATCCGCGGCCTGGGCTGGCAGGGCGTAGACGTCATCGTGCAGCGCGGCTGGGGTGGTATCCGCCGCCACGGCAAAGACGTTCGGGGCGCGGGCGATGGGGCCGAGGGTGGAGGCCCGGAGGTCGTCGATAAGCACGGCGAGCGCCTTGGAAGCGTAGCGCGTGAGCTGGGTGTCGTCCGCAGCGTCGATGACCTGGCGGCCGGTGGCGGCGGCAATGTGGATGGCTTCTGCGTGCAGGGTCGGGTCGGCCACCGCGACAACGATGGTGCCGGAATTCGTCTGTTTCATGCCCGTAGCGTGTAACCCCGGCACAAGCGAAACAATAGGCCTGAGATTTTCTGTGGATAACTCGCCCAGTTCGCGGACACCACAACAAACGCGCTGTGGATAAGTCGCAACACGAGACACACCCGTTTCACAGGCAGTAGCTACGCACCCGTAGGGTCGGAGGTCTACACTGCTCACCATGTCTGCTAACACGCCGGTGGCGGCCTTCTTCGACCTGGATAAGACGATCATTGCCACGTCATCCGCGTTCGCCTTCGGCAAAGAGTTCCTGCACAACGGGATGATTACCCGCCAAGAAGCATGGGACCTCTACCTGAGCAAGGCGCAGTACATGCTGGTGGGCCAATCCAGCGAGAAGATGGACTCCACCCGCGACGCGCTCGCGCAGATGGTCGCCGGGTGGGAGGTAGATGACATCCAGCGCATCACTCGTGACACTCTGCGCGAAGTGGTGGCGCCGGCCATCTACGCCGAAGCGCGCGAGCTTATCGACGCCCACAGGGCCAAAGGCCACCACATCATCATCATCTCCGCTTCGGCGAAAATACTGGTCGAGCCGATTGCCCAGGAGTTGGGCGTGGACACCGTCGTCGCCACCGAGATGGCGATTGAAAACGGCAAACTCACCGGCGAGATCACCCGCTACCTCAAGGGCGAAGCGAAGGCGGAGGCGGTACGCCAGTTCGCCGCCGATCACAACTTCGACCTGGACGCCAGCTTCGCCTACTCGGACTCCGCCACCGACATCCCCATGCTGGAGCTGGTGGGCAACCCGGTGGCGGTCAACCCCGACCGGGCGCTGAAAAAGCACGCGCTGGCAAACGGCTGGCAGACCCGCACTTTCAAAAACCCGGAGCCGCTGATCCAGATGCCCAACGCGCGCGAGGTGGGCATCGGTGCCGGCGTGATCGCGGGCGTGACCGCTCTGGCGGTGGCGGGCGTACTCATTGCGCGCGCCGTTTCAGGCTCCGGCAAGGGTGCAGGCGAGAAGCGCCGTTCCGCCTAGTTTCACCCCGATTCGGGCAAACACCCCCGCGTATCGCTAACATCGTGTGAAGAATTTCCAGGCACCTTCCCGGGTGCCACGTGATTGCCACCCAGGAAGGTGAACAACAGTGAGCAACGAAGGCCTCTACACCAGCGGCTCCACCGCCGTGAACGCCAAGGTGGATTCCATTCCGCTGCGCGACACCTACGCCACCCAGCCGGGCAACGACTCTATCGGCACCCTGATCTCCAACGCTTCCCAGCAGGTCTCCACCCTGGTCCGCGGCGAGATCGAGCTGGCCAAGGCTGAAGTAGTCGGCGAGGTGAAGAAGGGCGCTGTGGGCGGCGGCATGTTCGCCGTGGCTGGCGTTATCGCCCTGTACTCCACCTTCTTCCTCTTCTTCGCGCTGGCTGAGATGCTCGCTTCCTGGATGCACCGCGGCTGGGCGTTCCTCATCGTCTTCCTGCTCATGCTGGCGCTGTCCGGCCTGATCGCTTTTATCGGCTTCAAAAAGATCAAGAAGATCAAGGCGCCGGAGAAGACCATCGAGTCCGTCAACGAGCTGAAGAACCTCAAGCCGGGCCAGGCCCAGAAGAACCTGGCCAAGGACGAGGCCGGTCTCTACACCTCCACGGGCACCGGTTCTTCCGTCCCGCGCTCCGGCTCCACTGCCGTTAACCGCTAACGCAGGCCTGAGTGTCCGCGGGGCCGCGCAGGCTCCGCACATCCCCTACGCGCTGCTGCACCTGGTGTGCAGTCAGCGCGTATCCCGTTTCAGAGGCATCCAGGGACGCCCCGAAAATCATGCCTGCCACCTCGCCATCCGGGGTGAGCAGCGGCCCGCCGGAGTTGCCCTGCCGGATGTTGCCGCGGATCGTGTACGCCTCGCGCTCCACCCGCCCAGTGGTGTAAATGTCTGGCCCGGCTATCTCCAGCTTCCCTCGGATGCGCACCGGGGCCGCCTCGAAAGGCCCGGACTTCGGATACCCCATGATCATCGCGTCGCCGCCCGGCGCGAGCTCGCCGCCAGCCCAACGCAGCGCGGGCAGACCGAGCTGGTCCGCGCGCAGCACTGCGATGTCGGTGTCGGGGTCGTAGAGCACCACTTCCGCAGGCTTGACCCCCAACACGGTGTCTAGCGCAACGCGCTGCGTGCCGGCCACCACGTGCGCGTTGGTGAGGACGTAACCGTCCTCGATGACAAACCCGGAGCCCATCAACCTGCGGCGGCAGCTTTCCGCATCGCCCATCACGTGCACGACGCTCGGGCGCAGCTTCTCGACGACCTCCGGCCTCACCGCTTCTTCACTGGGCGCCGCCACCTGGGCCCCGCGCGGCGATTCGAAGGGGGACACCAAGGGCGGCAGCCCGGATTCGTCGAGAAGCGCGGCGAACCTCGCGGGCAGCTTGGAGGCGCTCTCAGGCGCAGCGGCATTGATACCGCCGAAGACGCGGGAGGAGCGGATCCCCTCGCCCAGCTCGCCCGGTACCGAGGCGGCGAGCGGGATGGAGATGAACCACAGCACGGCCGCCACCGCCACCGACTGGAACACGGCCCCGAGCACGGAGTCCACAGCCCGACGACTCTGTGACCGCATGCGACTCCGGACGCTGCCGCCCACCGTTGCGCCAACGAGGTTGCCCACACCCACGAACAGGACGATAACGGCGATGAGCAGCACAATGCGTGCGATCTGGGATTCGGCGAGGTCGAGGGCGAACGGGGCCAGCGCCAGACCGATGACCAGACCGGCGACGATCCCGACGGCGGAAACCACCGCCGAGAAGGCTCCCTGGCGCCACCCGCTGATGAAGGCGGCGATGACGGCGAGCACGAGCAGGACGTCGATAACCAGGTGCATTCCGGAGATGTTACCGCTCGCGGTTAGCGGAACGCGCCAGCGCAGCCCGCAAGTCGCCCGGCTTCTCGTCCCACGGCCGCACCCAACCGCCTAGATCCAGCACCACCGCGAGCAGCAGTCCGGTAAAACCCCACACCAGGTACTCCCCGGCCCAAAACGCCGGGCCCGCCCACTCCTTGATCCCCAGCATCGCCCGATTCGCCGGGTCCACCAACGCGCGCACCGGGACGAAAAAGACCGCGTCCGTCTCCTCCTCGCTTGCCGGGTACACGTTCCCCGGCTCAGGTGTGAAGGCCACCACCGGGCGTACCCGGCGGTTGCTGCCCCCGGTCGTCGCGGCGTCGAGCAGGGCCAGCGGGATTACCCGATCCGGGTCCAGGCCGGTTTCCTCTTCCGCCTCCCGCAGCGCGGCGTTCACCGGTCCGCCGTCTGCGGCGTCGATGTGCCCGCCCGGGAACGCCATCTGCCCGGAGTGGCTGCGCATGTGCGGAGTGCGATGCGTGATCAGCACCCGCGCGTCCTCCGGCAGCTGCGTGGCTCGCGGATCACCCGCAAACAGGATCAACACCGCTGCCTGATCGTCCCCTCCGCGCTGGTGAACCCGCGGCGACAGCAACCTGCGCGGGATTGCACTTCCCCCTGCCTCGATGGCATCCACCAGCTGCTTCAGCCACACTGGCGCACGGTCCGGCCGCAACTGCGCGTCCATCTAGAGCGCCCCCTCGACGGCCTCCGCGAGCTCGTCCGCGGACGTGAACTCGCGGGCGAATACCGCCACCTGTTCCCCGCCCCGCAGCACCACCGTCACGGGAACCACCGGGGGCAAGCCCTGAGCCGCGGCGAAGGCGCCAGAGCCGTCCTGGTAGCTGGGCAGATCCACCCCCAGATCGTCGAGCAGCGCCGCGCCGTTAGCCGCGTTGCCATCGGCGTGCACACCCACCACGGAGTATTCCGGGTGGGTGCGGGCAAACTCCTGCACCGCCGGCAGCTCCGCGCGGCACGGCTGGCACCACCACGCCCACACGTTGACTACCGTGACCTCCTTCGCCGCCCCGGCCACCTCTCCCCCCAAGCACGGCAAGTCGATGCCGGCCGGGCAGTCGGGCCTGTCAGGCACCACCGTCTCGGCGGCGCTGTGTTCGGCTGCGGGATCCGCCGAAGGATCGTCCATAAGCAAACTGCGCGCCCCCACGATCACCAGGGCGGTCACAGCCACGACGACGATGACGCTGATCCAGATCGAGCGCTTCATGCCATCCCCAGAATGTGGTCGCGCTCCGGCCCGGTGACCAGGTCCGCCGCCTCCTCAGGCTCGGTGGGGCCAGCGCCGAAGCTCGGGCAATCGAAAGCGATCGGGCACACGCCGCAGGCCGGCTTGCGGGCGTGGCAGATGCGGCGGCCGTGGAAGATGATGCGGTGGGAGAACATGGTCCACTCACGGCGCTCAATCAGGTCCGCGACGGCGTGCTCGATCTTCACCGGATCCGTCTCCTCGGTGAGCATGAGCCGTTTGACCAAACGCTGAAAGTGAGTGTCCACCGTCAGCCCCGGCAGACCGAACGCGTTGCCCCGCACCACGTGCGCCGTCTTACGGCCCACCCCCGGCAAAGTGACCAGGTCCTCGAGCGCGGTAGGTACCTCCCCGCCGAAGTCCGCCACCAACGTTTGCCCCAAGCCGATGAGGTTTTTCGCCTTGGACCGGAAGAAGCCGGTCGAGCGGATGATCTCCTCCACCTCGGCTTGGTTCGCTTCTGCGTAGGCGTGGGCAGTGGGATACGCGGCAAACAACGCAGGTGTGACCATGTTGACCCGCGCGTCCGTGGTTTGAGCAGACAGCACCGTGGCCACCAGCAACTCAAGTGGATTGGAAAAATCCAGCTCCGCGTGCGCGTCCGGGAACGTCAGCGCCAACGTGCGGTTGACGCGGCGGGCGCGACGGGTGCGGCCGATCTCCGTCTCTGTACCTTTCGCCGCCGGGTGCGCTCCGGGTCGGCGGTGCTTCTTCGGGGTGGTCGACGGCATGGGGAACATGCTACTAATCGGTCTCGTAGAATGACACCCATGAAACTCATTCTCGTGTTGCTGATCCCGGTGGTACTCGGAGCGTTCCCGCTGGCGATGGAGCGGCTTGAGACGCGAGTGGTGGATTAGACGAACTTCCCAAACACCTGCCCGCCAGACGATGGCAGTGGTAGAGTGCGGGAGGCAATGTGACGGCCGCGAAAAACCGGGTGGAGAGTGACCACTTCCACGGATCGCAGCTGCCCGAACCGAGGAGGACACATGGAAGGCGTACAGGACACCCTGGCTCGCGCCGGCATTTTCCAGGGCGTAGACCCGGAAGCAGTTGCCGAGCTGATCAGCGAGATGGACACGGTGACCTTCCCCAAAGGCACCACCATCTTCGACGAGGGTGAGCCGGGCGACCGCCTCTACATCATCATCGAAGGCAAGATTAAGCTCGCCCGCCACGCCCCGGACGGCCGCGAGAACCTGCTTTCCGTGATGGGCCCGTCCGACATGTTCGGGGAGCTGTCCATCTTCGACCCCGGCCCGCGCACCTCCTCCGCCGTGTGCGTCACCGAGGTCACCTGCGCATCCATGGACTCCAAGATGCTGCGGACCTGGATTGATACCCACCCGGAGATTTCCCAGCAGCTCCTGCGAGTCCTGGCTCGCCGCCTGCGCCGCACCAACGCATCCCTGGCAGACCTCATCTTCACCGACGTGCCGGGCCGTGTTGCCAAGACGCTGCTGCAGCTTGCCAACCGCTTCGGCACCCACGAGGGTGGCGCGCTGCGCGTCAACCACGACCTGACCCAGGAGGAAATCGCCCAGCTCGTCGGCGCCTCCCGCGAAACTGTGAACAAGGCGCTGGCCACGTTCGCCCACCGCGGGTGGATCCGCCTAGAGGGCAAGAGCGTGCTTATTGTGGACACCGAGCATCTCGCCCGCCGCGCCCGGTAGCACCAGCCACCGTTTTGCGGTTTTCTACAACACGCGCCGCCGTCCGGGATGGACAAGCGGCGCGCTAGCTTTTTCTACCGTCGCCTACGATGTTGCCTTGAGGTAGCGCAGCGCCACCCGGGTGGACTGCTCGGCGGCGCCGCGGAGCACAGGATCCACGTCGTCGTAGATCGCATCCACGAGGGTATTGATGTCGGCGTTCTCCCCGTGGGTCTTCAACGCCTCGCGGATCTGGTCCAGGCGCTGGTTGCGCCGGTCGATGTACTTGCGGGCGTAGGCCGACAAGTCCGCGCCCTCGGGGCCGTGGCCCGGGAGCAGGGTGATGTCTTTGCCCTGCTCCTCGAGCAACTCCAGGGAGTCCAGGTACGCGCCCAAGTCTCCATCCGTCTCAGAGATCATGGTGGTGTGGCGACCGGCGATGGTGTCGCCGGTGATGATGGCTTCCAGCTCGGTGGCGGCGGGATCGCCCGGATAGACAAAGAAGCACACCGAATCGCTGGTGTGCCCCGGTGTAGCAACCACCTTCAGCTGCGGGGTGACGCCGTCGACGGTAACCACCTCGCCGTCGCTAAGCGGATCAGCGCCAGAGCTGTACTGCGGGTCAAACGCGCGAACAGGAGCACCGGTGAGCTGACGGAAACGCTCAGCGCCGTCCGCGTGGTCGTGGTGGCGGTGGGTGAGGAGGATAAGCGCGACCTCCCCCGCCTTCGAGTGGAGCACGTTGAGGTGGCCTTCATCCTCCGGGCCCGGATCGACGACGATGCTGCGCTGATCCCCCTCCCCCTTGATCACCCAGGAGTTGGTCCCCTCGAGCGCCGCGTAGCTGGGGTTCGGCGCCAAGACCACCGCGGCGTTGGCGGTCACAGGGCGCAGTTGGCTGTAAGCGGGATGTTCCATACGCCCCAGCGTACCCGCTTAGCAGCCGAATTAAAGCGAACTAGCTCTTCAGCTCAACGACGAGCTCGACCTCAACCGGCGAGTCCATCGGCAGCACGGCAACGCCCACCGCGGAGCGTGCGTGAGCGCCTGCCTCGCCGAAAACTTCCTGCATGAGCTCGGACGCGCCGTTGATGACGGCCGGTTGGCCAGTGAACGCCGGATCGGACGCCACAAAACCCACGACCTTGAGCACGCGGGCGACGTTGTCGATGCCCACCAGCGCGTCCACCGCAGCGATTGCGTTGAGCGCGCTCTGGCGGGCGTAACCGTAGGCGTCCTCCGCCGATACTTCCGCGCCGACCTTGCCGGTGGCGGGCAGCGCGCCGTCTACGAACGGGAGCTGCCCGGACGTCCAGACCTGGTTGCCTGCCTGGACCGCGGGGACGTAGGCCGCGACCGGCGCGGCGACAGCGGGCAGCTCGATGCCGAGTTCCTGCAGGCGCTCAGTCCACATCTACTCGGCCTCCCGCTTCATGTAGGCGATCACGTTGTCCTGGGTCGGCCCCGGGGTGACGGTGACAAGTTCCCAACCGTCCTCGCCCCAGGTATCCAGAATCTGCTTGGTTGCGTGCGTGAGCAACGGAACCGTTGCGTACTCCCATTTCGTCATGGCGCCCAAGACTACCTAGAGCCCGACAACTTCGCCGCCGGCGGCCAGGTGCTCGGCCCAATCCGTTACGTGCGGGTTCTTGCGCAAAACGGCGCGCCGCTGCCGCTCGGTCAGCCCGCCCCACACGCCGAACTCCACCTTGTTATCCAGGGCATCTGCGCGGCACTCAGTGAGCACAGGGCAGGAACGACAGATGGCCGCGGCTTTACGCTGCTCAGCGCCCCGAACGAAGAGGGCGTCCGGATCCTTGCCGCGGCACTGCGCGTGCGTTACCCAATCCTCGCGGTCAAAGACGAGATGCCCGGATGCGTCGCACTTGCGGGACGTCACTCGCTGAGCGTTGCGCTGCGCGGTGTTTGCCAAAGCTGTGGTCATAGCCGTGCTCCTTTGCCCGAGTCTCCGCGCCGTTACGGGGCGCGGTTTATTCATTCGATCGCATAACCGCGATCCCATGTAAATATAATCACAGCGAAAATCTTCCTGTCGAATGGGTCACAATTTTGGGGGGTCTTTTGTATTCCCCCGCGCGCGTTGCGTCATTTAAGGTATTGGCGTGTCCTCACTGAAATCCCTTGGAAGCCTGTTGGCCGCCCTCGTTGCGGCCGCGCTGGCCATCGCGCTCTGCCTTGCGCCCATTGCAGGTTTAGGCGGTGCCGCAATCGCGCGCACCGACGAGACGATGCAATCCAATCTCTCCGACCTCACCCACGGCGAAGTACCCGGCGTTACCACGATTAACGACGCCTACGGCGAGCCCATGGCCTGGATTTACAAGCAACGCCGCTACGAGGTCCCAAGCACCGGGATCTCCCAGTACGCCAAGGACGCCCTCGTGTCCACAGAGGACCGTCGCTTCTACCAGCACGAGGGCGTGGACATGCAGGGATTCGCCCGCGCGATGGTGACCAACGTGCTGGCTGGCGGCGTGGAACAGGGCGCGTCCACAATCAACCAGCAGTACGTGAAGAACTACCTGTGGCTTGTCGATGCAGAGAACGAGGAGGAAGCCAGCGCAGCCACCGAGCAGTCCATCCCCCGCAAGTTGCGGGAGATGCGCATGGCGTCCGATTTAGACAAGACGCTGGAGAAGGACGAAATCCTCACGAGGTACCTCAACCTCGTTTCCTTTGGCAACCATGCGTTCGGCATCGAGGCGGCAGCCCGCACGTACTTCGACATCTCCGCACACGAGCTCAACCCGGCGCAGGCGGCCCTGCTCGTTGGCCTCCTGCAATCCGTGGAGGGTTTGAACCCCTACACCAACCCGGAGGGTGCAATGCAACGCCGCAACACCGTCCTGAACAACATGGCCGCGGAGGGGTACCTGGATCAGGCGGAGGCCGACCGTTTTGCGGGCGCGCCACTCGGCATCCTGGACAAGCCGCGCACCCTGCCACAGGGCTGCATCACCGCCGGCGACAAGGGGTTCATGTGCGACTACGCCCTGCGCTACCTGGCGGACAAGGGGCTCGACTTGGACACCATCCAGTCCGGGTCCTACACCATCACCACCACCCTCGACCCAGCGGTGCAGGAGGTGGCCACCGGTGCGGTGCGCCGCAACGTCAGCCCGTACACCCCGGGCGTGGCGGAAGTCATGAACATCGTCCGCCCCGGCGCCGATTCCCGCGACATCCTGGCCATGGCGTCTTCCCGCTTCTACGGGTTGGACCTGGATCAAAGCCAGACCGTCCTACCCCAGCCCACCTCCCTGGTGGGTGCGGGCGCCGGCTCGGTGTTCAAGATCTTCACCGCCGCCACCGCCCTGGAGCAGGGCTACGGCCTAAACACCATGCTGGACACCCCGGTGCGTTCGGTGGTCTACGGGATGGGCGACGGCGGCGCGGAGAACTGCCCGCCTGACGCGTACTGCGTGGAAAATGCGGGCGTGTACGCGCCCCGCATGACGTTGCAGGACGCGTTGGCCCAGTCGCCGAACACGACCTTCATCGAGCTGATTCAGAAAACCGGTGTGGCGCCTGTGGTGGACACCGCCGTGCGCCTGGGGCTGCGCTCGTACACGGACGAGAACTCGTTCGGCGACGGGCGATCCATCGCGCAGGCCGCGAAAGAAGAAAACATGGGTGCGTTCACCTTGGGCCCGCTAGCGGTCAATGCCCTCGAGCTGTCCAACGTGGGCGCGACCCTAGCTTCCGGCGGGCGCTGGTGCGAGCCCAACCCGATCAAGGAGGTGCTGGACGAGCACGGCAAACAGGTCTTCATCAACCGCCCCGCCTGCGAGCAAGCCATCAGCCCCGAGGTCGCCGGCGCACTGTCGCAGGGCATGTCCAAGGACGTCACGGAAGGCACTGCGGCAGCCTCCGCCCGCAACAACGGCTGGTCCGCTCTGACCGCAGCGAAGACGGGTACGACGGAGTCCCACCAGTCCACGGCGTTTTTGGGTTTCACCCGCGGCATGGCGGCCGCGCCGTACATCTACAACGACGGCACCCAGTCCACCCCGCTGTGCACCGCCCCGGTGCGACAGTGCCCGTACGGCACCCTGTTCGGGGGAAACGAGGCGGCGGACACGTGGTTCCAGGCCGCCGCCGGGGTGCCGGGCGCGGCTGCCGGCGGGCTTCCGCCAACCAACGCGGTATACGAGCGCGGGACGAAGCGCGCTGCCCTCGACGCCGTGGTTGGCCAATACTCGTCCACCGCGAAGTCCCAGCTTGAGGCGCAGGGGTACACCGTCAAGCTCGCCACGGTCTTCGGCAACGGCGCGCCCGCCGGCACAGTAGTTTCGGTGATCGAAGACGGCCCCGGCACCGCGGTCACCCTGAACGTGTCCAGCGGCACGGGCTCCTCCAGCGCCAGCCCCGCCGCACCGCCGACGTCCGCCCTGGCCCCCACCGCGCCGCTCGCCCCGCCGCCTCCGAGCCCCGCTCCCCCGGCGGATTTCAGCGGCATCGAGCAATCGCTTAACGACGCCCGCGATGCCATCGCCGGCGTCTTGGGCACCCCCTAACCCGCCGGATTACCCCAGGCGGGCCTTCACCGCCTCGGAGATGCGCTTGCCGTCAGCGCGGCCGTCGGCCTTCGCCGTGGCCGCCTTCATCACCTGACCCATCTGGGCCATGGACTGGGCGCCGGTTTCGGCGATAGCGTCGTCGATAAGCTTGGCAAGCTCCTGGTCATCCAACTGCTTCGGCTGGTACGCCTCGAGGATGCCCGCCTCCGCGAGCTCGGTCTGGGCGAGGTCCTCGCGACCGTTGGTTTTGTAAATGTCCGCAGACTCGCGGCGCTTTTTTATCTCGCGGGCGATGATCTTCTGAATCTCCGCGTCGTCCACCTCGTGCTTGGTGCCCTCGGTCTCTGCGGTTTGGATCGCGGCCAGCAGCATGCGGATGGTGCCGGTGCGCTCCTTCTCCTTCGCCTTCATGGCGTCCTTGAGGTCTGCGCGGATCTGGTCTTTCAATGCACTCATAGCTGCGAGGTTACAGTGGTGCGGGTGAAGAAGTTGACGGGAATCGGAGCACTTGGCATTTCCGCAGGCGCATCCGCGCTCGCGTGGGGGTTCGTGCAGCGCGACAACTTTCACCTGCGCGAGTACGAACTGCCGCTACTGGAGCCGGGCGTGCTGCGGGGCCGAGACGAGTTCCGCGTGCTCCACGTCTCCGATCTGCACATGATTCCGGGGCAGCGCAAGAAGGTGGAGTTCGTCTCCGGCCTCGACGCACTGGAGCCGGACCTTGTGGTCAACACCGGGGACAACCTCTCCGACAAGGGCGGGGTGCCGTGGGTGATAGACGCGCTGGGGCCGCTGCTCAACCGTCCGGGCGCATTCGTCTTCGGCACCAACGATTACTGGGCCCCACGGCCGGTGAACCCGGCGAAGTACCTCACCGGCGCGAAGCGCGAACCGTCCTATGAGGACCTGCCATGGGAGGGCATGCGCGCCGCGTTCATCGAGCGCGGCTGGCGCGACGCCACCCACCAGCGCCTCGAGTTCAAGGCTTCCGACGTCCGCCTCGCGCTCACCGGCGTGGACGACCCGCACCACGAGCTAGACGACTACTCGCGTGTTGCAGGAGCGCCCAACGTTGACGCAGACCTGTCTATCGGGCTGCTGCACGCGCCGTACCGGCGGGTGCTGGACGCGTTCGAGGCGGACGGCTACCAGCTTGCCCTCGCAGGCCACACCCACGGCGGACAAATCTGCCTGCCTGGTGGCCGCGCCATTGTGACCAACGCGGACATCGACCGGGAACGGGCCTCCGGACTGCACCCGTACGGCAGGATGTGGATGGAAGTTTCCAACGGCCTGGGACAGTCCAAGTACGCGCCCGTGCGACTGTTCTGCCCGCCGTCCGCGACGCTGCTCCGCGTAGTGGAAAAGCGGTAATCGGCTGGGAGCTTGCCGCCCCTGGCCAGCTGTTTTGTCCCACGCGCCAGCCGGGGGTATTGTGTTCCGAGTACCGAGGGCAAGCGCCCGAGATACAACCGGGATATGGCGCAGCTTGGTAGCGCGCTTCGTTCGGGACGAAGAGGTCGCAGGTTCAAATCCTGTTATCCCGACCATGGAAAACCCGCCTGTGTGGCGGGTTTTTTGCGTTTGGCTGCCTTGTGTGCCCTTTCTCGGGTTAAGGGTCAAAATGTGTGTCTGGTGTCGGCGTGTCGCGGGGTTAGATTTGGCCTTTTTGGATGCCGATTGAGTGTGTGTAGTTGGTGTCGATAGCGTTGTCGT
>ERZ1029858.147-NODE-147-length-21314-cov-11.471283_pt1 | contig 21314 bp, 19 predicted proteins | sample MGYA00519237_ERZ1029858 | MGnify/ENA primary metagenome ERZ1029858 (study PRJEB33666, sample SAMEA4610919) | skin metagenome | biome: Human-associated habitat; feature: Malodor aspect; material: skin | place: Philippines | collected 2015-08 ...
CGCTACGCCAAAGGCTCCGCGCGCGGCCTCCTACACCACCACCCGGGACACTGCCGTTTTGAACGGAAAATGTCACAGGAGCCTGCCCAGCTATGTGCCTAGTCAAGCGCAGCGTCTGGTGTTCGGAAAAAGTCGAAGCAGCGGGACGCAGTCGCGATATGTGGACCCAATCAAGGTGCTGCCAGGAAGACTCAACCTTTCCAATGCTCAGAGTTTCAGCTGTTTTTCCGGGGGCAACGCGACTCCTGCACAGATGAAGCCCTTGAACCAAAAGACGCCCCGTTGCTGGAACAGTCGAGAAATCTGCGCAGATGAAATCCCACAGGTGCAAACCGCACGTAGGTTGCATATAGAGCTTCGAATGCAAGCTCGGTTTATCCCATCAAGAGTTAGTGGCACCAAGGCATTAACAAAACGGTTTAACAGCTTTACGAGGCCCGCCCAACGGAGCTGTTGCTTCGATCTTGTCAGCCCGCTCCAGCGCCGCAAAGGCAAAAGAACGCGAAAATCCCTAGTTTTAAGCCGCTATCAGTCGGTGTTTCATTCTAGTCGTATCCTCGTTACTATCAGGAGCGCGGTGAAGATACGGCGCGTAACACAAGAATTGAGCACTGCATAGATGCACAGTGATTCCATCTCCGGGAAATCCGGCTACCATCACGGAAATTTGAGGGTGGCGTTGATCGAAGCGACCGATGGCATCATCCGCGACCGCGGGATCGAGGGCCTCTCGCTGCGCGAGGCTGCACGGCGTGCAGGTGTATCAATCGGTGCACCCGCGCACCACTTCGGTTCCACCTCGGGGCTGCTGACAGAGGTGGCTCTGCTAGGCTATGATAGCCTTGGCGCGTCGCTGAACGCGGTCATACCGACTGATGACCCTATTGCCGATCTGCGGCAAATGGCGATTGCTTATGTCAGCTTCGCGCTGGCCCATGCTGGGCGGTTCCGGCTGATGTTCCGACCTGATCTCGTCGATCGCGACAACCCCCGCTATGTGGCGGCTGCCACCCGTGCGTTGTCAGGTTTTGCAGCCGCGATCACGCGTCAAAAAGGCGCTGTGGAAGACAATATGGCCGAGATTTTCGTGGTTTGGTCGTCGATCCATGGCATGGCGAACTTGGTCGTAGACGGAAAAGCACAGTATCTATTTGCGGGCGCAACGCCGGAGCAATTTGTAGAAACGATCATGCCGAAGCTTTTGGCTGAAACCTGGCCGTTTGGCATGGCCCATTAACTGAGATGGTTCGTATTGCTTAAAGCGTTTCTGTATTAACCTGATACATACCCTGCCGCGTGGAAGTAGTTCCAGCACTCCTGGGGTGAGAACATGCTGCAGATGTCACCAAGGGCTTTGAACAGGTCATCGAAGGTTCGTGCGCCCATTTTGCGGAGATGCGCCTTCAGCTTCGAGAAAGCCTGCTCGATGGGGTTCAGGTCGGGTGAATAGGGCGGCAGATACAGGAACCAACACTTGGCGTCACGGATGGCTTCGGCGGCCTCGACGTTGCGATGAGTGGCCAGGTTGTCGAGGATGACGACCGTGCCGGGCGTCAGTTCCGGGGTCAGGACATCGCGGACATAGGTCGCAAAGGCGGAGCCATCCATCGCGCCTTTGATCACCCAGGGCGCAATGAGCCCCTCCGACGTGAGGCCTGCGATGAAGGTCTGTGTGCCCCAGCCACCGAAAGGCGCGTCCATCCGCAACCGCTGGCCGCGGCAGGCGCGCCCTCGCAGTCGGGTCAGGTTCGTCTTCACGGAGGTTTCGTCAATGAACACCAGCCGTTCGGGCTGGCGACGCATAAAGGGAATGCGCCGCTCCTGCCACTCGTGCCGGGCTTGTTTTACACGGGCGCGGTGCTGTTCGGAGGCCACCAACGATTTTTTTTATAGGTGAAACCAAGCCGCTTGAGCAGAGCCGCAATCGAGGAGTGATGAACCTTCACGCCCTCGGCCATGGCCAGCGCATCGCGCAATTCATAGAGCGTGATATCCGGATCCTGGGCGACCAGCTCTTCAAAAAAGGCCTGATGCGGCGCAAGCTTTCCGCGCCCGCGTGGCCGCCCCTGCGGCGCGGGCACTGCATCCCCGTGCTGCCGAATTGCCCGGGCCCAACGAGACCCCGTCGCAGGCGAGAGCATCAATCGCGCCGCGGCAGCTCGCCCACTCAAACCCTCTTCGAGACAAGCCTTGAACCGCGCACGCAGCGCATTCGGTAAAGGTGCTGACATGATCCATCCTCCTAGAAAGGATGAATCACAAGCAGACCCCTATGAAAATCCCATGATTCCGGGTTTTGCAGAAACGCTCTAGGTGTGCTTACCTGCCTGCCTGATATCGAGCGCGGCAGTCCTGCTTTCCGATCAGGCAGGATGAGTTTTCCAAATGCCCTTATTAAGCATCAAACCGGCAGCACAGGAGGAATCGTACTGTCAGAGCGCTTGATCGGCCGCTTCTTGAGATATTTCCTGAGAGGTTCGTCAATGTAATAAGTGCATATCCAGGACAGCAACAGAACGCTTGCGATTATCGAAATTCCGATGAGAGATTTATGATCAGCCCATCGGTCCCCCAGAAATACCTTGAAGATCCCGGTTTGAAAAATAACGATCGGGGCATGAAGAATATAAATTCCATAAGATAGACGTCCAAGATGGTTACATAGCTTGGATAACAGTCCCGTGATTTGATAGGCGCCACCAAAGACAAGTGCCATTGGAAATACTGCAGCAATCCAGAGTATCCCCAACCAAAGCGCATCTCTTGGAATGGCAACAAACGCAAAGCAGAGCATGGACAAAGAGAGAAAAGCCTTGTTGCTGCTCATGTTTTTTACCTGATGCCGAAAGATCAGGATGCCGATACTGAAGGAAAACCAGAAACGTGCCGAACCGCCCAGCATTGTGGCAATGCTCCATCCCATGTCGATGCTACCCCATTGGAGGGATTGGTGAATCAGGATGGCGAAGGAAATAGCGGAAACCCCAAGAAGAACCTTTGTTCCCAGTCGGATCGCCAGAAGGGCATAAAGAATGTTGTACCAGAATTCGAAGCTCAAGCTCCAGGCCGAGGGCGCGAATGGATAGGGCGTGAACCCCCATTCTGCCGCAGGAGCCCAAGGGGCAAGAAGAATGGTGGCAGGGATGGCCTCCGACAGTTGCAGCATGCTGGGGGCGTCATCTGAACCTGTCAGGTATTTTACAAGGAAATAAGTGAACCCTATTCCGCATGCCATCAGGTATAGCGGATACAGTCGCAATGCCCTTGCCCAGACGAAGGACCTGAAAGATCGAGTGCCACTGATAAGCGATCTTTCATAGGACAGCGCAATAACAAATCCACTCATCAGAAAAAAAAGATCGACGGCCAGGAAAGATCCTTTAAGGAAATGCAAGCCACCGAAATAATCGCTGATATGGTAAAGAAATACTGAAATGGCGGCAATTCCGCGTGCGCCATCCAAGGCAGGATAATGCGCATTTTTATGGATCATGATAGTTCTGCAGTTCCCATGCATCAGGCTTAAGCTGTCCGTGGACCAGTTCAAGCGTAAGGCTGCTTCATCGACGATGGGAACGCTCTTACTGCAGAGGCATATGCCTCGCCACCTATCTTAATGCGCTACATGCTCGAGCAACCTTTCAACGCCGGCTCATCTCATCGAGCGCGCCAGTGCCCACACCTGGCCGACGGTTCGCACGCCTAAGGCTACTCGACCTTGCTGGTATGCAGCCTTGGTGCATGGTGCCGCACATAAGGTGCACCATGAGCGCTAGTGCTTATCGGAGGGGGTGGTGCTTGGGGTCCCCCACTTGTTCGGGTTGGTCCTCATGCCAACCGCTTGGAGAGCAAGATACCGGGCAACAGGGGATTATGCTGTAAGACATTCCAGAGAGCGATAACTGCGCAATTAACAACCAAAAGTTTACAAATATGAAATAAAACAACTTAAAGTTTAATTACATAAGTGAGCAGCCTTTATAAGGATGTATCAAAATAGGGAATTACACAGATATTATCTTGCGATGCTTGAGGGGGCGAAGAATTCAGCTGTCCCTCTGATACAGCGGCTTGGGAGCAGGTGTTCAAATTCCTGTCATGCCAAACCGGAAAACGGGTCATTTCCGGTGTATAGAGCGGTGAAACCTGCCTTTTCATTCCCATGTTGCTTACGGCTTGGACTGGCTGCAAAAAGTTTGGTGACCACAGCGTTTCCTGTAGGCACTTGATTCAACCTAACTAAAAAGACAGCCACGGGGCATTTGCAGAAAAAACCTTTTCATGTCGGCTATTTAAGTGGCGACGCTTTGGAGTGGTGATTTTGCATGATGTGTTAACCATATCTTACGGATTGCTAAAATTTTAACGAGATGATGTAGAGTGCCTTCCCAGGACGATGGCGGCACGCCGTCCGCATCTCTTGGCATCATTCGGCAAGAACGTTTAGTTATCATGAGGTTGGTTGTTAATATGCGAACGATACGTGCACAGCGAGATTTCGTGTCGAACTGTCGCCCCTCCCTCGCGGCCAACACCTCTCTTGCGGGACTGCATCGGGCGCGCGCAAAAAGGGCCGCCCCTGTGGGTGGCATGGCCAAGCGGGGGCTGGATGTCACGTTGGCGGTCTTGGGCCTGCTGCTGCTGGCGCCGCTGATCCTGGCGCTGGTCATCGTCCTCAAGCTGACCGATTCCGGGCCGCTGCTCTACGGGCACCGCCGCGTAGGCTTCGGCGGGCGCGAGTTCCGCTGCTGGAAGTTCCGCACCATGGTCGTCAACGGCGACGCCGTCCTGGAGCAGTACCTGCGCAAGCATCCCGCCAAGGCGGCCCTGTGGTACGAACAGCGCAAGCTGGTCGACGATCCGCGCGTCACCCCCCTCGGCGCCGTGCTGCGCAAGCTGAGCCTGGACGAGCTGCCCCAGCTCCTGAACGTGCTGACCGGAGAGATGAGCCTGGTCGGGCCGCGTCCGGTCGTGCGGGCAGAACTGGACCATTACGCCAGCTCGACGCGCCACTATCTGGCGGCCCGCCCCGGCCTGTCCGGCCTCTGGCAGATCAGCGGCCGCAGCAACACGACCTACATGGAGCGCGTGCAGATGGACCGCTTCTACGTGATGAAGTGGAACCCGTGGATGGACCTGCGCATCATCTTCATGACCATCCCCGCCGTCGCGCTCTCCCGCGGAGCGCATTGAGCGGGCGGCTGTATTCGATGCAGTCCAGGTGATGAGGCCTTTAGGTCTCACCGTTACCTTCCGCATCTATCCGGCACTGCCCATAGGATCATGTGCCTGACCCACGCCGCTCCCCCAACGGAAGGAAGTGGCCGCAACGTTGCCTTGGGCAGTGTGAAGCATGCTGCTTTGAGGCCGGCACGCCAGCGTCCGCTGCGGTGCTGACTTGCTAGGAACAGCGCTAGTGCCCGGTTCACGGTCACCATGATCGCGTCATCGACCGTGCCGGAGGACGGGCACAGCTTGTCCACGGGGAAAGTGGCCGCCTTGTCAATTATTGAGCAAGGATTCGGGGTAATTCCTGGTTCTTTTACTGTCAGCCAAAGTCTCAGTTGATGCGTTTAATCACGTGAATCTCGCCTTCAAAAGGTGAACAAAACTTTGGCGGCAGGCTACTCAGGCAAAGCCGGTTTGGGGCTTCTCTGGATCAGACTGCGGGTCCTTGCCTGCGGGAAATAGGCATAGAAGGTGGCCCTGCTGACATCCAGGCGCCGGGCGATCTGGGCCACGGGAATGTCGCAGTCCCGAAGCAAGGCGCGAGCCATGGCAAGGTCCGCCTCGGTCAGCTTGCGCCGGCGTCCGCCCTTGCGGCCGCGGGCGGCAGCGGCCTTCAGCCCCTCGATCGTCCGCTCGCGGTTCAGGTCCAGGAAGTATTCGGCAATGGTGCCTAGGAAATTGAACATCAACCGCCCTGTGGGCGTCTCGGTGTCGATGGCCTCGGTCAGGGATCTCAGGCGCACCCCCTGCTCCTGCAGCCTGTGGGCGGTGTCCAGCATCTCGCGCAGGCTGCGGCCCAGCCTGTCCACCTTCCACACCACCAGCTGATCCTCGGGGCGCAGAAAGGCCAGCGCTGCCTCCAGGGCGGGACGCCCGGTCCCGGCACGGCCGGATTCCTTCTCCTCGAAGATCCGTTCGCAGCCTGCCCGTTTCAGGGCGTCCCGCTGCAGGTCCAGTTTCTGGTCTTCGGTCGAGACGCGGGCATATCCGATCAGCATGTCCGGATCGTAAGCCAAGAGGGTATTTCGGACAACTGATTTCCGGACAGGGTTTCCAGACAGAAATCAGCTGTGAAACCATGCCGGCGCACGGGCCGGTCAGACCTGTCCGGAAAACGACCGTTTGATTGACGCTCGATCAGCGGAAGGTGATGCGGATGGCACGGCGTGCCCGGCGCGGGACCGGCTTGCCGATATGGTCCCTGAAACGGTGGGCATAGCAGATGGCGGCGATGATGATCGCGGTCCCGGCGCTGAACTGATAGAAATACACGACCTCGATCCACATCAGCATGAACAGCCGCACCATGAACAGGGCGAAGAAGATCGATGCGACCGACGGACTGCGGATTGCCCAGCCCAGGCAAGCCCACGCGGCAGCGATGAAGATCAGGGCCTGAGCGGCAGTCGCCAGGATCCCGATCTCGACCGCGTTCGAGATGGGCGTGTTGTGGAAGTTGAACCCGCTGCGGCCCGCAATGCCGAAATCCGCCCAGAGCTGTTCGGCCAGCGGCTGGCCGGGAACCCAGAAGGCCTGGAACCCGACCCCCAGCAGGGGCCTTTCGGCGATCTGCCCGAATGCCACCGCCCACAGGTCTGTCCGGCCGGTCAGCGTGATGTCCTTGCCGGTCACGTCCAGGAACAACCGCGCCAGTTCATCCGAGAGCGAGGACAGCAGCATCGCGATCGCCGCGCCCAGCACGACCGCCAGGGCGATCGCGACCAGGCGCATGTAGGGCGTCAGGCGCTGCAGCAGGATGATGACGCCGAAGACCAGGATGACGGCCATGGTGCTGACCAGCGCCCCGCTGGACTGGCCCATCACCAAAAGCACCGCCCCCAGGAACATGGCGGCCAGCGCAGGCAGGCGCCAGCGCATCGAAAGGCGCCGGTCGACCAGCACCGCAAGGGAGGCGATGATCAGTACGGAGCTGGCATCCGCGAGGGCGTTCTTGCTGGCATGGATGCCCAGATATCCCATCCCGTCGGACCGCGCCCGTCCCAGCAGAAGGCTGGCCAGCCCCCCCATCGCGCTGGTGGCAAAGACGATCTTCACGAAGGTCATCGGGGCCAGCCGATAGCCGATGGCGACTGCGATGATCACCGTCAGCACCAGCTGGATGCCATAGCGCAGCGTCAGCGAGGTATAGTCCGACCAGGCAAAGGACATCACGCACCACAGCGCCACCAGCACGATGGGCCATTCGCGCCGCAGCGAGGCCAGCACCTCGCCGGGCCGGGTGGCCACCAGGGCCATGCCCCCCAGCAGGAACAGCAGCGCGCCCTTGGACCCCAGGGGGGTGATGAAGGTCAGGCCGAAGATCGCGATGAATGCCGCGATGGCGTTGGGGGAATAGCTCAGGACCCGGCGTCGCGGCTGGCGTGCCGGTCGTCTGGCCGTCATGGGCGCGCCGGCGGGCATGGTCTCGACCATCAGCGGTCCTCGCAGGTGACCGAACCCTCGAACAGGCAGGACGCATCCAGCGGGGTGAAGGCCACCCAATCGATCTCGTAGGCCAGGGGGCCGTCCTGCGGCTCCTGGTGGCCCATCCAGTCGGTCAGGGTCGCGGTGCTCCAGAAGGACATGTACAGCTTCTGCGGATGGGTCGGCAGGATGCTGTCGGGTTCCGTGCGGTGGACCTCCCGGCCGTCCAGGAACCAGGTGATCCCCTCGGGCGCCCACCGGAAGCCGACCGTGCGGAAGTCCTCGTCGAAGGCCGTATCGGAAGGCGTGGTGCCGCCGTTGTGGGGCTGGCCCGAGACATAGGTGTTCATCGTCATCACACCCGGATCGCGGGTCAGGATCTCGATGTCGATCTCGTCATGGGGAGAGTCGTGGACCGGCCCGGCATAGGTGAAGACAGAGGCGTTCAGCCCCGACTGGCGCGGGGTGCGGATGCGCGCCTCGTAGGTGCCGTGCTGCAGATAGGCCTTGCTCTGGATCTCTCCGCACAGGGCGGGCCGGTCGCTGTTTCCCGGCGCCGGGATGTGGAACAGCGTCAGCAGGCCGCCGCGCACCTGGACCGCCCGGCCCGACCAGTGGCAGGACTGCCAGTCGCCGTTGGTCCAGCCGTCCGATACGTACCAGCGGTCCTTGTCCAGCCCGTTCGTGAAATCCTCGAAGAAGCCGTCCGCATCGGGATGCGGGGCCGCCTGCTGGGCGGACAGAGGCTGCGCCGCCAGGACGAGCGCGAGGGCGAGAGCGGATGAATGGCGCATGTGCAAAGCCTCTTGGCCGCATGGTTGCCGTGCAGACCCGCCCGGCTTATGGAAGCCGCAGCCAAACGGGTCAAGGGAAAGGCGTTCACATGTCGGGCAATCGGACGGGACGGAACGCATGACGCCTCCCGTGGTATCGGTGGTGATGGCCAATTTCCGGGGTGCAGCGCATCTGGCCCGCGCGATGACCTCGGTCCTGGATCAGTCCGAACGGCGGCTGGAGCTGATCCTGTCCGACGATGCCTCGGACGATGACAGCCTGGCCATCGCCCGCCGGATCGCCGCGACCGATGACCGGGTGCAGGTCATCGCCGCGCCGCGGAACGCAGGGCCCGCGGCCACGCGCAACCGGGCTCTGGATGCCGCGCGCGGTGCGTGGATTGCTGTCGTGGACAGCGACGACCTGATCCATCCCGACCGGCTGGCGCACCTGATCGCCGCCGCGGATGCGGCGGGTGCCGATCTGGTCGCGGATGACCTGGTCTATTTCGGGACGGTGCCGCAGGGTCGGACCCTGCTTCAGTCCCTGGGCCTGTCCGCGCCCATGATGCTGGACGCGGCGCCCTATCTGCGCAGCAACGACCCCGGCGCGTCCCTGCCTCCCTACGGCTATCTCAAGCCGGTCATCCGGCGCACCGCCCTGGCGGGGCTGCGCTATGACGCCGGGCTGAGGATCGGAGAGGATCACGACCTGGTGCTGCGCCTGCTGATCGGGGGCGCGCGCTTCATGCTGCTGCCGGACCCGCTTTATGCCTATCGGCGGCATGCGGGGTCGATCTCGCACCGGCTGTCCATCGCGACCGTCGAGGCGATGCTGCAGGCGCATCGCGCCCTGCCCCCGATGCCCGACCCCGAGACGCGCGCGGCCGCCGCATCGGTGGACCGCCAGCTGCGCCGAGCCCTGCGCTATGAGCATCTGGTCGCCGACATCAAGGCCCGTCGCTGGCGGGGCGCCCTGCCCCGGCTGTTCGACCCGGCCATGCTGTCGCGCCTGGCGGAAAGCCTGCGCGACCGCCGCAGCCGTGCGGTGGACCTGCCCCGGGACGCAAGCGCCCTGCCCGACCCGCTGCCGCGGATGCCGCAGCCCGGCAAGGCCTGGGACCGGCCCCCTGCCCCCTGTGCTGCCCGGATCGCGGCCATGGCCGCGCAGGGTGGCCGCCTGCCGTCCGGGGCTCCGTCCTGGGCGGTCTGGCTGTCAGAAGCGGTGGTGGATGCCGGTTCGGCGCAGTGATGCCGGGGCGCCTTCGTCAGGGACTGCCGCGTTTCTCATACCAGGTCCGGCAGAAGCGGACGAAATGGCGCGAGGGATGCTTGGGCTCGATCTCTTCGGCGGCACACCAGCGGCGCCATTCCACCTCGAGGTAGCGCACGTCCCAGCCCGGCGCGGCGGCGCGGGCCTCTTCGTGGATGTCGGGGTCCAGGAAGGCCTCGAAGACCTCGGCCACGGGCGCGGTGCCGCGGTTGCGGAACACGACCTTGGTCTCGTCCGCAGAGAAGCGCAGCGAATAGTCGGGCATGTGCGAATGAGCCGTGTCCTCGCGGATGACATTGGCCACCAGCCGCCTGAACTCGAAGCTGGTCGAGGACGAGCCGCATTTCTTCTGCAGCAGGTCCAGGCCGATGGACCATTCGCGCTGGTTGCCGCAATGCTTGCGCGCCAGTTCGTAGAGGCGGCGTTCCAGGGGGCGCCGCAGCCGGAAGTAGTCGCGGCTGATCGTCAGAACCTCATGCGCGCGGATCGCGTTGAAGACCCAGTCAGACAGCTTGATCTCGATCTCCTGCATGCGCCCCTCGCGGGTCTGACGCACGATGCGGGCGCTTTCGATCAGGCCGAAAGTCTCGAAGACCTCCTTGCCGCCGGTGGTGATGTTGGTCGAGATCCGCGTCCCCGCAAGCCGCTCCATCGCGGCCTTGAGGAGGTCGTAGCCGCGGCCCGTGGTCATCCGGTTGGTGGCCCGCAGCAGGTCCGAGGCCTGGAAGCGGACCATCTGGCTGACCTCGCGGCCGTCGTTCAGCGCGCGGATCAGCTGGCTGATGCAGAAGATCAGGATGTCACGGTCGTGGACGGTTGCGATGCCGTCGCTGGAAGGCTTGATGTCGATCGACAGGCCGTTGTGCTCGTAGCGCCGTGGCCTCAGGTCGGGCTTGGTCGAGAGCGAGAAGATCGGATGCTCCATCGACCCCACATCCGCCTTGGGCGCGGCGTTGATGATGTCGCAGACGAAGAAGTCACGTTGCGGGTGTCGGTCGGGAAGAAGCGGACTGCTCATCGGTTCTCTGGCACTTAACGACACTTCACCCATAACGACACTTCACCCATAAAACAAGCTTAACGACACTTCACCCATAAACGCATGGAAACGACACTTCACCCATAGCGAATCACCACTTCACCCATAAAGAAACGACACTTCACCCATAAAGGGCTCTAGTAAACAATTGATTTTATTTCTTAAAAGAGGCTTCGAAAGCCCCTTAACACATATATAACCCCTTTTAACACAGAAGCCCTGTGGATAACTCCGCGCGTCGACGCACATACAGGCCCTTTGGTTGAGGGGTGGGACATGCTTGTGAGGGTATGGTGGAGAACCGTCCTACTCGATCAGCAGGCGGCCGATCCGGGAGCCGGGGGCCGGCCTGCGGGCCGAGAGCTTGTCCCTCAGGACGCCGCGCGCGATGGGGGCCAGGGTCAGCGGATCCCGGCAGGCCGAGAGCAGGGCCCCTGCCCTGCCCGCCTGAGCACGCCGATCCAGGAAAGCGCGCAGCAGGAAGCGTCGCCGCAACTCTCCTGCGTGGACACCCAAGGCCGCACGGGCGGTCTCGTCCATTCCCTCCGCCGCAAGATGCGCCAGGGCGGCAGTGTGGAGCGCCTGGAGGTCGGCCGTGCTGTGACGCGAGCTGAGCGAATCAAATCGCCAGCGCGCGGCATAGCCGACCTCGGTCGAAACCCGGAACCGCGCCCGCTTCTGCAGCATCCTGACGTAGAGATCGTAATCCTCACCCAAGCGCATCGTCTCGTCATAGCGGAGGCCATGGGCCTGCAGGAAGGCGCGGCGCATGACGGGCTTCAGAAACCCCCATTCCTGCCGCTTGCTGCCGCGGACGGAATGGTTCGCGCGCACAAAGCCTGCAAGATCGAGGTCGATCACCCGAGAACTGACCACAGGCGCTGCCGGCAGATCGCCGGGACCCGCGCTTTCGGCGACGAACAGGATATTGTCGGCGATCATGTCGGCGTCGGGGATCGCCAGCAGCCGGGCAAAGCGCCCGGGCAGAACAAAGTCATCAGCATCCAGAACGGCCACGAAATCGCCCGTGGCAATGTCCAAGGCCCGGTTGCGAGCTGCGGCGGGCCCGCCGTTCACGGCACAGCGGAGCACCGTCAGCCGGTCGTCGCCTTGGCCCGCCCTCTCGGCCACCGCTGCGGTATCGTCGCCCGATGCGTCGTCGACAACGATCACCTCTGCGGTCTCGGCCTCGGCCAAGGCTGTCCGGACGGCATCCGCGATGGTGTCGGCGGCGTCATGGGCGGTGATGATCACCGAGACGGTGGAGGCTGCAGCTGTGTTCATGACGGTTCACGTGGCAAGATGGTGCAGGAAAGTCCAGACTGCTATACGGATAGGGCTTGATTGAAATCGGATTATTAATATTATCCGGTTAGTTCAATAATCAGGTAATCCATGCCCACGATTGTGATCGCGTCCCCAAAGGGCGGCGCCGGAAAATCCACCGCTGCGACTATCCTAGGGACCGAGTTGGCCCATGCAGGCGCCACGGTCACGATGCTTGATTGCGACCCGAACAAGTCTTTGTCGCTTTGGGCGGGGCGCGGAGCATTGCCGCCGCGCATCCGCGTCCTGTCCGATGTGGGCGAGGGCGAACTGGTTCGTACCATCAAGCGTCACGATCAGGACGGCGAGATCGTCATCGTCGACCTGGAGGGAATCGCATCACGACTGGTCAGCCGGGCGATCTCGCAGGCCGATCTTGTCATCACGCCGATGCGCGCCACCACCTTGGATGCGACGGTAGGCGTGCGGGCCCTGCAACTCATCCATGAGGAGGAGGAGGCGCTGGACCGGGCCATCCCGCATGCCGTGGTCTTCACCATGACGCGCGCGGTGCGGTCGCGTCAGCACAGCGGCATCGAAGCATCATTGCGCGATCAGGGCGTCGACCTGATCGAACCGGCGCTGATGGAGCGGACCGCATTCTCGGCCCTGTTCGAGTTCGGAGGTGATCTGAGAACCATGCCCGCCCAGGGCAACATGGCAGCCGCGATCGAGAACGCTGAGGGCTTTGCCCGCGCGGTCTATGCGCGTCTTGCGGCGGAGGAGCAGTGATGGGCGACAAACCTTTCAGCATCGACCTGGGTCGTCTGCGGTCGCGTGAAAAGGATCGCAGCCCCGCGGCGGTGGAACGTGCAGACCGGGCGGGGGAGGAGTTGGGCTTCGTCGTCCGCGAGCCGGGCAAACGGCGCGGCCGCAAACCCAGTCCTCGCACCGGGCAGGTTCATGCCAAGGTTCTGCCGCCCGTCGCCGACGAGATCGCCGCCGAGGCCCGCCGCCGTGGCGTGCAGCAAGGCGTCATTCTGGAGGAAGCTTGGGCGCTCTATAAAAACCGGTACGAAAACAAATCCGGTTAATAAATATATTGGATTTCTAATAAAACCAGGTTAGCGGAAATTTGCCATCAGCCAGCAATGCGGGGCAATTTGCCTGAAAAGAGGGCAGGGTTCATCAAGAACCACCGTGTCATCAAGCAATGTTGCAAGGCATCGACCCACGACGGCCTTTCTGGGAACCGCTGGATATCGACGTGGGATGTATCGCGCTTCTGGAGCTATGCTGAAGAGTGGTCTTGATCCGCAAAAGACGGCGAAGCAGTGCGATCCGGAGATATGGATTATCCTGCCATCAGCACGGCAGTCCAAGCAAACCTGTCAGGGTTCATTCCTCATCTTCGGACACGCCATGCATCGAATCTTGAAAGCGACCTGCTGAACCTGCGGGTCACACTGATCGCGGCAGTCCTGATGATGGCGCTGAAGGCATCCACATAAACCAAGCAGGGCCGTGCCATATGCGCAGTGGCCGATTACGATCAGGCGGCCATGTCTGGGTGATGGGCCGGTCGATCGCCAACTTCACGGTCCGAAGACATTGTTATGACAGGCTTCAGGTCAATGGGAATGCCGCGTCATGATCATAAGGGGTGATGGAGCATGATCTCTATCAGTCGATCTGCAAAGACCTCATCAGCACTCTTTTAAGGCGACTTCAATAAGCTGATTTCATCCTGAAATTCGGATATTAGGCATGCTTCACCGCGGCACTGGTATTCGCGGTTTTGCTATGCGATATTCTTGCCGCGGTGCAGCAAAGCTGGGCGCGCGTTCGTTTGCGACGTCTGACTGCTTTATGCTGAAATGCGCGCTTCTCTAAGTCGAAAAAACCCGAGTTCTAGTCTAATATGACTGATTTGAAACGCAAGACCGTGGGCGGCATGCTTTGGTCCATCGCCCGCGCCGGGTGGAGCAGTGCGGTCACGCTTGTCCTGTTCATCGTCCTGGCCCGAATTCTTGCACCACAGGATTTCGGTCTGTTCGCGCTGGCCAGCATCCTGGTCGAGGTGGGCCGTGTGGTGTCCTCGGGCGGTCTTGGGGACGCGGTGATCCGTGCGCAAGAGCCGGACAATCGGTTTCTCAGCACGGTCTTCTGGCTGAACCTTGGTCTTTCTTTGGGATTTGCAGCGCTCATCGCGATCGCGGCACCGTTTTATGCTGATTTCCTTGGAAATGCCGACAGCCTCTACATCATTTACGCGCTGGCCCTGACCCTGCCATTGGGCAGCCTTGGGGCGGTACATGGCGCGCTTTTGGCACGCGAGTTCCGCTATGCCCAGTTGACCTTGCAGGCCATGCTGGCCGGACTGTCATCTGGCGTGATCGCCGTGGCATTGGCCCTGAACGGCTTTGGGATCTGGTCGCTGGTCGCGCAGGCCTTTGTCGGTGCCATTGTGTCTGTGGCCTTTGCCTGGGTGGTGATCCGGTGGCGGCCATCGCTGCAGTTCGACACCTCCGTGGTCCGGTCGATCGCCGCCTTCGGCGCAAGCCTTGCGGTGACGCAACTGGTCTGGATGATGCTTGTCCGGGTGCAGGATCTGTTCATCGGCAGTTTCTACGGCCCCGCCGCGGTGGGGATCTATCGCATCGCTTGGCGCATGATCGAGTTGATCGCCAACATGCTGTTGGGCCCGATCGGCAGCGTGTCCTTGGTGTCGTTCTCGCGCATGCAGGACGAGCCGGATCGGCTGCGTTACGCCTATGGCCGGATGATCAGTTATGCCTCGTTTCTGGTCTTTCCGATGATCCTGGGGTTCGGAGCCACGGCGGTGCTGTTGATGCCCCTGATCTTCGGCGACAACTGGAGCGAAGCGATTCCGGTGACGCAGATGCTGTCGCTGATGGCTATCCCGTTTGTGTTCAACTTCTTCGCCGGGCCGGTGCTGACCGCATCCAATCAGGCTGGTGCTGTCCTCAAGGTGGCGGTGGTGCAGCTGCTGACCACGATCCTGTTCACTTGGATCGCCGTGCGCTTTGGTCTGGTCGCCGTGGCGGCCGCTTATGTCCTGCGCGCCTATGTCACCATGCCGCTGCAGCAATACATGCTGGCCCGTCATCTCGGCATCCGGATGGGGGATACCTGGGCCGCTATGGTACTGCCGTTGGGATGTGCGATTGCGATGGCGATCGCGGTGCATTTCTCCCTGCCGTGGCTGATGGCACGTTACGGCACCGGTTGGACGCCGACGCTGCTTGCGGTCGGCCTTGGGGTGGTGGTCTACACAGCCCTTGTCGTTCTTCTGGCCCGGTCGCAGGTGCGCGACATGGTCACAACCCTTCTCTCGATGCGCCGCAAAAAGGAACCCGCGGAATGACCTCTCTGACGCCCACGGCAACCGTTGCGCCGGCAACAGCGCAGACTCATCTTCAGGTGATCTCTCGACTGCAGGGACTGATCGACCAGGCACTCTCCCCCAGTCTTCATACATTGCGCGCCGGACCCTATGCATTGCTGGATTATCCAGATTACGGAAATGTGGGAGACAGCGCGATCTGGGCCGGACAAATTGCATGGCTCGCAAAAAATATAGGCAAACCAGCATCATATCTAACTGATGTCTATGCTCCGGTTGCTGAGGTCAGTTCAAACGTGACCAGTCATACTTTGTTAATTCAAGGTGGTGGTAACTTCGGCGATCTTTGGCCAGATAACCAAGATTTCCGTGAGGCCATCATCGGCGCTAACCCGACCAGCACAATTCTTCAGTTTCCGCAGTCGATTCACTACGATAATCCCGCAAACCTTTCTGCTACTGCGCGCATCTTGAAACCGGCGAAACACCTACGGCTTTTGGTGCGCGATCATGAAAGCTATGCGCTGGCAACGCAGGCCTTTGACTGCGACGTCACCCTGTGCCCCGATATGGCCTTTGCGCTAGGGCCGCTGCAACGAATAGGCGCACCCGATCTGGATGTGTTGCTTTTGATGCGCACCGACAAGGAAGGCGTTGGCCATTTGCCACAAAGCTGGCCCAAAGGCTGGAAACAAGATGACTGGCTGGAAGACACGCCCAACATGCATCGGGATGTCTTGCGTGATAGCCGCATAAAGGCAGTGATGAGCCTGTCTCCCGCGCGGATGTCCCGCATCGCTCGGCGAAACTACTATTACAACCAACTCGCCGAACGTCGGGTGACGCGCGGACTGAAGCAGCTGTCGCGTGCCCGGTTCGTGATTACCGACCGGCTGCATGTGCATATCCTGAGCACGCTTCTAGGGCTGCCGCATTGCTTCTTGGACAACCACTACGGCAAGATCTCGCGGTTCTCTGCAGCGTTCTCCACCCGCTGGTCTGACAGCTATCAGGCGAAAACGTTGCCCGAGGCGGTGGCCTGCGCTCAGGCTTGGTTGGAAAGAGCCGGGACTGTCCAAGGCTGATGCATTCGTTGGGTCTGACAGCATCTGATCGGGCAGCTTTGTTGCAACTTGCGGACCCGACAATGGTCCGCCCGGTCCAGGCTGTTTACTGGCACCCAATGACAGGGCTGTTGATCAGTAACGCGTCACCGGGTCATAGGACTGATGTGATGCATAAGCCGACCGCCGAGGATTGCACCATAAGCCCGATGGTCTCTCGGGTGTTGGACAGAGTTCCGGCAAAGGCTTTTCGTCCGGTGACGCGCAATTTGGGCGCGATGCGTGAAGGAAATATTCAAAGATGCTGATAACCGTCATCATGTGCACCCGAAATCGTGCCCGGCAACTGCATCATGTGCTGGACAGCTTCGTTGCCCTTCGCCAGCCCGACAATGCGACCTGGGAAATGATTGTTGTTGATAACGGCAGTACCGACGATACGCCTGCAGTGATCGAGGCATTTTCCGACCGTTTGCCCTTGCGTCGCGTATGGCAACCCGAGGCAGGGCTGTCGAATGCACGCAACGCTGGCGTGGCTGCGGCGAAAGGCGACTATATCTGCTGGACGGATGACGACGTGGAATTGGATCCAGGCTGGCTGGAGGCTTATGCCCGTGCGTTTCACCGCTATCCTGACGGAACGATCTTCGGCGGAGTGGTCGAACCGGTGTACGAGATGCCACCGCCGGACTGGATGATCGACAACGCGGATCTGTTGGTCGACCTGTTGGCCAAACGCGATCACGGTCCGGAAGAACGCCGCATGGAAGCCGAGTTGAGCCTGTTTCCGTACGGGGCAAATTTCGCCGTGCGTGCCGTCGAGCAGCGTCAATGCCTTTACGATCCGAAACTTGGTGTCAGCCCGAATCAGAAGCGCCTTGGCGAGGAGACTACGGTTCTGGTTGCAATCGCTGCCTTAGGAGGCGCTCATTACTGGATTCCGTCCAGTCGGGTTCGCCATCTGATCCCGGCAAGCCGGATGAGCTTCGACTATGTTGCGGTGTATTTCCAATCAGTTGGCGAGACTTGGGCCTATATGAGCATGATGGATGGCGCGCCGATCATGGGACCATCAATACCGGCGGGGGGACGCAGGATATTGGGCGTGCCAGTGTGGATATGGCGTCACTCGATTACGGAAAATGTATCTTATTGTGTTAAGCGCGGCATGGGTAAGAACCCACGCGAGTGGCTGAATAATCTTATCATGAAAAGTAGAATGATAGGCGCGCGCAATTTTATATTGAGGAATTCATGAGGTTGCTTTCTGCACAAAGCACTCACGGCGATGGGTTTCACTTGGGATTTTTTTTCAGAATAAAAATAATATTAATACCGAAGCCTTCTAAAGTTATTGGATTTATTAACTAAAAATTTTATGCCATTAAAATTATCTATCTATTACCAGTCCCGGGATTTTCTTCTGTTAAGTAAAACGCTGAAGAATGAGAACGGTATTCTTAGAAAAATAAGTGGATCGTAGCGCTGAATTTTTTTCAATGTTGTAAGGTTCGGTCGCCATCCTTTTAACAAGGCGCGAGTAAACAAGAATCCATAACCACGACGCTTTTTTATGCAATTAGCTTCTATAGCCTCCTTTGCCGCTCCGACTGCTTCAGGCATGGCTTTGAGCTTCTCTGACATCAGAAGCAGGTGTCCAAGACGATCGATCGACGCGGGATTGCTCCAGTCGAATGCCGAAAAGTAAATGTTGAGTCCCACCCCGCAAATCACGTTGCTGCGCCAGGATGCGACCATTGGTACATCATGAATTGCCAAGGTGATCCAATACAGATGGTCTTCGCCTGCAACTCGAAGATCACTATCGAAACGATGTCCTTTGCTCACTTCCGCCCGCATAACTATGCACGATGTTTGACAGAGATATTCAGTAATCATTTCTGCAGATAAAGCTTTGGGAGCAAACCCGAAAACTGGCCCTTGCTCGCTCAAAACTTTGGCTTTCTCCCTCAGCCGGGTGCCCTTTTCCTTAAGCGCATCAATGACGGCATGGCCACTGGCATGCTCATTGCGTGTATGATCACAAAAGTAAAAGCCGTATCCCTGATCCAGTGCATCTATCGCATCATGCAGATGCTGTGGCAGCCACTCGTCATCCGAATCCAAGAAAGCCACAAAATCTACAGCGGCTGTATCCGCTAAATCCAGTCCCCTGTTGCGTGCTGCACCTGGTCCAGCATTGGGTTGGTAATGAACAGACCAAGAGATATTATCTTGTAGAGGAAGATTTGCTAAATCATGCTCAGCAGATACAGGAGAGCTATCGTCAATGATAAACACATGTAAGTTAGTATTTGCAGGTAGCTGCTGAGCTAGAACGCTAATCATTGCTCGTTTCAGAATGCTGCTCTTTTTCTGATAAAAAGGAATGATCACAGCAACCGTTCGTGCATAGCCTAAGCTATCCTGAGCAGAATTGGAATTTAAAGTCTTCAGGATGGCAGAAGGAGGCATGATTATAGTCCGCATGTGATGTCAGAGGTTTAAAATATTAAAGTTTATCTGTAATTAAAATAAATTATAAATTACACCAATCTAGAGGTTCGTAACAGACGGGTGGACCCGACCCAAATTCCTTATGACCATCTGCTTGGCTCTGCCTTTGAGGCTTGCAGATGTATCATACGGTTTCACACCCGCCTTATAAAGTGCAAGCATTCTTATTTCTATAGGTATTCGCAAAATATCCCCTTTGATAAAGTTTTCTTTGATATTCCTTGGTGTTTCTTTCCATACTTTTCTTCGAATGAATCGAATTGACGCTTTTAAGTCAATTTCACGACGCAACCAGCCGCGTTCAAATCCCAAGTTTCTTGTGGTCTCACTTTCATTTTGGGACCACACTGCCAATTTTTCAAGGCATATGTAAATTGGTTCTGCCACTAGGCAAGTTCTGATGTATTCATCAAGAGCAGGTATCGTATCTGTTCTGAAAGATAATTCTCTCTTGATGTTTTTGGACCAGAATACTCCGCCGTTAGAAATTCCTATGCCACCAAAAAGTGCCAAATGAAACTCTTCAGGCTGATATGTCCGCTCGTCGAACGTCCCATCAAGTAGCCCAAATTTACTTAAATGCTGTTCTGAAGCATTTTCGATAACCTGGTTGATCTGACATATAGATACGCCATTCTTCTCAAGGATGCCTATTCCTCGTTCCATGAATTCTGGTCTAACCTGATTATCGTCTTCAAGCATAAAAAAATAATCGGCGGAGTATGGGTTATCACGCCGGAAACATGCGTCCAGATTGGCAATCAAAAACTGCTGTGGTGAGTTGCCAATGTATCGGATACGAGGATCGCATATTTCCTCAATAACATGACGTGCGGAGTTGTCGGGGCAATCGTCACGAACCTCACATATCCACTCTTGATGTGTTTGTGCCTGCAAGCAAGCTAGAGCTCGCTTTAACTGAGAAGGGCGACGGTAAGTAGGGGTTCGAACTAACACTAAAGGCATAAAATTTTCCATCTGGTGTGCTTTAATAACAGAGATAGCGACGCTACACCACCAGGTTCGTGATTCACCTTTATTTATGTAAATTTAAAAAATTATATTAAGAGACTATGGCTCCTTCCTTTTTTGTATTTCGGGAAAATAAATTTCTGCCTGCATCAAGAGCGCTTTAATAAAGACAATAACTCCCAGAACCTCCAACCCTTCTTCTATATTCACAAGAAAACGATACATTGGAGATGTGAAGACATCATCCTGGGAGTTGTTTTCTGATATGAAGATTCCGGCAATCATCTCCATGCCAACGGCGCCGAAGACAAAAATGGCTCCCGCGATTATAATGGTATAAGATACGTGGGTGTGGAGATGGCGTATAAACGGAAAGAATAGGAAGAAAAATATTGGAATGATAACAAGCGCTGGAATCACCCAAGCAAATTCAAACATTCCAGAGGTTGTGAAGGAGGTGCTGAGCATGCCTGAGATTCTCTCATGAAACGAAAGCATTTCATCTGCAGAAAGTAAGAAAAAAAGCGAACCAAGTATTCTCCATTGCGTTTTGACGTTTTTTGTTTGCCCATGATCTTTCAAGGAAAGAAAGAAGCACATAAAGGCCGCTGCGCTTAACATAACTGTGGAAAACCAAGTATAGAAGCTTTCTTCAAAATCAAGATCGAGAACCCATATTTTGGCACTGGTTCCTGTAAGCCATATTGTGATGTCCTGAATTGCGTTTGCTAACCACAATGTGAGCCAAGCGACTACTAAGTAAATAATAATTTTATTCGTTTTTGTAGAACTTTCATAAAGCATACGCATCACCGTTTTTATTGTCCAATCCCTGATGCATAGTTGTAATCCCGAAGTGGAATACAAATCAGAGGTTTTTCATAAATCTGTTACTCAGACTAAGCTTCAAATGTCAAAGGATTTTGCGAAAATTTTTATAGCGCAGGGTGCGGTTCGCAATGGAATCAATTATTAAGTGTAAATTGAAATGTTATGCAACCTTTAAGTGTTATTGAATGTGGTATTATGGCCGTTCTGATAAGCGACAAATTGCAGTCACTACCAGTATATAAAAAACGATCCGACCATTTGCTTTCACGACAAACTTAGGTGTTCAAGATTGATGGGGGTCAACGTCGCATGTCTTGCCAAAGCTTCCCGAGGCAGCGCCAAGACGCTCTTGACCAGGCAACCCACGTTGCAACCGCGTCGGGAAGCGTTATCGGTAAGGGAGGGATATTCCGTTATCGGCTCAGCGGAAGAGATGCTTGGCACCACGTTGGATTCTGGTTGTCATGGCGGTGCATACGTCTTGCGTAGGACATGAGCACTCTGAGGTGCCCCCCGAAAACTGGACACTGACGTAAGCTTGGATTTGCTGTCTGCTGAT
>ERZ1029858.152-NODE-152-length-19766-cov-162.934960_pt1 | contig 19766 bp, 14 predicted proteins | sample MGYA00519237_ERZ1029858 | MGnify/ENA primary metagenome ERZ1029858 (study PRJEB33666, sample SAMEA4610919) | skin metagenome | biome: Human-associated habitat; feature: Malodor aspect; material: skin | place: Philippines | collected 2015-08 ...
AGCTCGACGAGTTCTACCCAGTGATCTTCCTCGACGCGCTACGCGTGAAAATCCGCGATGGCCACCGGGTGGTGAATAAGGCCTGCTACATGGCCGTCGGTGTGGATATGGACGGCATCACACACATCCTGGGATTGTGGATCGCTGACAATGAAGGCACCAGTTTCTGGGCATCAGTCTGCGCAGATCTGGCCAACCGCGGCGTCCAGGACGTGTTCATCGTGTGCTGCGACGGGTTCAAAGGCTTGCCGGAAGCCGTGGAAGCCACCTGGCCGAATTCCATGGTGCAGACCTGTATTGTGCACCTGATTCGGGCTGCGAACCGGTGGGTGTCGTATCAGGACCGCAAACCCGTCTCCCGGGCGCTGCGTGAGGTCTACACGGCCGCCAACGAGGACACCGCCCGTGCAGCTTGGATGCTTTCGAGGCCAGTGAACTGGGCCTAAAATACCCCCAGTCGGTCAAAGTCTGGCGCGACGCTTGGGACCGGTTCGTGCCGTTTCTGCAGTTCCCGCCGGCGGCACGCCGGGTGCTCTACACCACCAATTCAATCGAATCGCTCAACGCTGAATTGCGTAAAGCTACCCGTAACCGCGGGCAATTCCCGAACGACACCGCGGCGCTGAAAACGCTGTGGCTGATGATCTGCAACATCGGGGACAAGCGTGCCGCCCAGCGGGCGAAGAAAGCCAAGCGCAACATTGAGTGCAACGGCTATATTGAAGGAGCGAAAGCCACCGGGTGGAAACAAGCCATCAACCAACTAGCCGTGGCTTACCCCGACCGATTCGCGGACTACTTGTAAACCACACCCCCGCACACAAACAATCGGACACTCTCCTTGGAACGGAAATTGGGTTCTTCTGCTAGACGCTGCAGATTTTTGTCCTCGGCCACCTCACCGGTTTCCGGCTGCTTCATACTGACCAGACGACACTTTCTGGCTGCCCGATTCAGTCCGGCGACAACCGCCTGCCCAAGCTCCCGCCCGGAAGCGTCAAGCTCACCGAAACGGTTCGCAACAACAACCCGGCCCCCAACGTGCGTTCCCGCCGCCTTGGCCCCAATTTTCCAAGTTTTCATCCCCATGCCCGGCAGCCTACGTCGCACCCCGCGCGAGCACAGCCCCTCACGTGCTCATTTCAGTGGACATCCGCCTATCGACGGCCCGCGGGCCCACGATCCTACATTTCCCCAGGGATATCTTTTTTCGTATCCGCTGCAGTAGAAAAAGATATCGGAAAGAGATAGGTCGGGATATCTCCTCGGACTGACAGCATTTATGCAGGTCAACGATTTGTTGGGATATCTTTTGGGATGCTTTCAGACGTCCGCTACGCCTTGACCCAGCGTGTACCACGACCCCGCGGTGGGCCTGCCGGATCAATCTTGGCGCGTCCGAGGTGACGTAGGTGCCGGAAAATATGGCCGGCCTGCTCGGTGGTGATGCCCGCATAGTCGGCGACCTCGGCGGATTGGAGCGCCTCGCCGTCGTTAAGTTTGGCCTCGATCCACTCCTGCACGCTCACGGTGGCTAAGTCCCCGCTGGAAACGATGCCGAGGAGCTTCCGCGACTCGCCGCTCAAGACCCACTCTTTCGCGTCGCGGACCGGATCGAGGACGCCACGGGCCACAAGCTCCTCCATCAACTCGTCCACCTCGCGGGCGGTGGTTTGCGTTTTCTCTCGCGCCGTTTGCTCCGTAATCAGGGGCGCGGACCTGAGGTGCCAAAGCACGACCAGGGCGCTCACACTTTGCACCACCTCCTCTCCGAAACGATCTGCGAGACGGTCTAGACCTTTTATGAATTCGGCATCAGGTTTTTGCGCATCCAAGATGACCTGCACGTACGCCTCAGTCTCCCCGACTTCTGGGGCGTCACGGCCGGTGCGGATCATCGCTTCCCACATACGGTCAAACCCTCGCGAGTTTTCCTCAGCCATGCCGAGTGTGCGCATTGCCGCCATCAACCGGTTATTTCGCGGAATGGACGGGGTGGAAAGCAGCCGGTCTACCTGCACACCCGGAGGCAGCGGCCCAGGCGAGGTGATCTTGAGAGTGCGTGGGGTCTGCTCCACCACGACCGGGCCCGGCAAACGCCAATCTCGGTGGATGAATGCATTCGTCACGGCTTCGTCCACGGCCTGGCTAGGGAAGCGGGGGATGGCGGCTTCCCGGCCATCCTCGAAAAGAATGCGCTCGATTTCACTGCTCCCGTTCTCTGCGATCAAACGCTTGAGCCGGGGCAGCGCGAGGATGACGGGGTCTGAGATTTGTTCGGCCGTCGGGTCCTTGCCGGGGAAGTCCCTCCACAGGTAGTTGACCACGACATCGGTCGGCTCGGGATCTCCGAGGAGGATCTCGCCGGCGCGCTTTAGGCGGCCGTCGTGAAGCAAAAGCCCCAGTTCCCGAAGTAGACCGGTGGTGGTACTCGGCACAGCAGAACCGCGGCCGCTGTTCTCGCGGTGGGTGCGTAAAATGCGGCGGGCTTCGGCGATGACTGCGAGGCGTAAGTTGTCAATGTCAAGGTCAGAGGCGGCGTTGGAATAGTCCGGGCTACGGCGGGCCTCGTCGATGGACCTGCGTTCTTCCTCCGTCAACGGCTTGCAGGAGAATTGGCTGTCGGCGACACGTTGCTTCGCAGCTCCATCCTGGCGCGTATAGAGCGCGCGCGCTTCAGGAACATGGATGATGACGAGGCGAGCACCCCACGCATCGATTGAAGTAACCAAAACGTTCATGTTCGGTTTCGTGCGGTTGAAGATACTGCGGGCAATATCTTCCTCCACGAGTCCTGTACCCGTGAAGGCGTTCGGACCTGCAGTCTTGTCCGAGACACCAACCACGATGTCGCCGGTAGCAGCCTCGCTGTTCGCAATACACATGGCCTCGTCAATGAGCTTCGCGAAAAAATCAGCCCGCGCCCTTTCCTTTCCCAGGTGCTGTGCCGGGTCCTCTTTGAACTCGAGCGTGAGCGACTCCTGGGAATCAGCCGTAGCACCCGCATGGATCGCCTCGAGGGCTGCGCGAATGTGATCAGGCAAGCCGGGCCAGTCGATGCCGTTTCTCATACCAGCGATCCTACATTTCCCCAGGGATATCTTTTTTCGTATCCGGTGCAGTAGAAAAAGATATCGCAAAGAGATAGGTCGGGATATCTCCTCGCCCTGACACCATTTATGCAGGTCAACGATTTTTTGGGATATCTTTTGATATCTTCTAGCCGTGCAGATGAAGTACTACTTCGACGCGGGGGCGGCGGACATCCTCTAGCTCAGCCGCCCCACAAGCGCCTGGGCCACTGCAAGATCCTCCCAGGGCATGCCCACCGTTTTAAACACGACGCGCCGCTGCGGGTCGAGCACCACGTCACCGCGCACGACATCAGCCATCACTGCAACATCGTCCCATTCAAGCGCACGCTTCTCGACGCCTACGGCCACATCCCCCGCCTCCCGGCGCGCCGCCCCAAGATCTTCCACCACCACCTGGGCGCTGGCCAGAACGTCCTCCGACAGCTCGCGCGTATCGGTGGTGTGGGCGCCGACGGCGAGGATGGCGGCGTCGCCGCGAAGATGCTCGGCGTCCAGGATGGGCGCAGGCGAAGACGTAGCAGTGACTACCAAACCGGCCTCCGAAACGCACTGGTCTGCCGCCGGCGTTCCAGCTTGTACCCACCGGTACGGGAATCCGTCTGGTTCGCGGCGGGAGATGAACGTGAACGTGACGTCGCGTACCCCGTCCAACACGTCTGCGATGGTCTCAGCGTGGCCGAGCCCCTGCGCTCCGGTGCCGAAGATGGCAACGTGCAACGGCGAGCCGGACGCGCGGAGCAGGTCGAATACCCCAGCCACGGACACGGCTGGGGTGCGCAGGGTGGTGAGGGCGGCGGCGTCGATAAGCCACTGCGGAGTGAGCGTCTCACCGCCCATGAGCAGGTACGCGCCCTGCACGAGAGGGACGTCGATCGTGGACCCGGCGGGCTGGATGCCGAGCACCTTGACCCCCACGGCGCCATCGAGCGCCGAAGGCAGCAGGTGCATCTCCCCGTGCGGGAGCGCGACCTTCTGGCGCTCAGGGTCGGTCGCCGGATCGAAGCCGCTCAGCAGGGCCTCGCGCACGGCCTCCACCGCTGCCTTTGGTGGGAGGGCGGCCATCGCCTCGTCGTAGTCCACGTAACGCATGGGCGCCAGTGTAGGAGTTGCCATTGCGGCGATTCAGTACGCTGAGGATTGTCTGCCTTATTACCTTTCTGGTGGCAGTGGCGGACTGGCTGGTCAATTAGAAAACACGATAGAAAGCAGAGGATCGCGTGATGCGAACCAGGATGATCGGTGCGGCTATGGTTGCCGCGATGTCTTGCAACCTAGCGGCGGTTGCCGCACCCGCCGAAGCGGAGCAAAAGGTGAAGTTCACCCAGCCTGTGGCCGTCACCCCTAAGACAGACGTTGAGCCAGTTCTCGTTACCGCCGAGAAGGTGAAGACCACCCAGCTAGCCAAGGACGCAAACGAGGAGAGCCTGAGCAGCAAGGTTGGTAGCGTCATCGGTTTGCTGGTCCTCATGGCTTTGATGCTTGGCTGGTACGGGTGGAACAACGTGAACAACCCCAATGGGCGGCACGCAGACCTGCATATGTACTAGGCGGCGCAGGTCGACGCACTTTCGTCCTCCACCAACCCATCATTTGTCGGGTTGCGCCGACACCCCAAATTTTTCAGCTGAAATCCTGACCGCTCCTTGAACGAGGACCGCCAAACTTAGCCATTCATCTTTGGTGGTTTGCGTAAAAGACCAAGGATCGCAGGTCCCACCCGATGGCCAGGATTCTGGAGCCGGATCGGTTCTTTGCACGCTTGGATTGTCAGGCCGGAGCGACAGATAGATTGTGCAACCTCGCGATCCTAGAAAGAGCCCCTGTATGTGACACAGGGTCGCCCACAGGGGCTTCTTCGCAGGAAAGAGAGGTTCCGGACAACTAGAAGGGAAGTGCCTTCGCAATTTGCGGAGGCAATCCACCCGACAGCACGAATGCGCCTGCACCTAAAGCCGCGAGAATGGCCAGGACAATTCCAACGATTCCTCCGGTACTGAGGGACGATCCAGAATCGGATACATTTGCTTCGGCCGTCTTCGTCACGCTCTTGGTCGCCGTCGCGGTTTCCCTAATCGTTTCCTGAACGGTGGCAGTCTCGGTCACCGTAACCGGAATAGCAGCGGCGGTGGCCGTGACCGTTACCGGTTTTCCGGGTACCTCCACCTGCTGTAACTGGGTGACAGTTGCAGTAACCGTAGCTGGGGCGGGGGCCTCCTTCGTCGACGTCATTGTCACTCCATCGCCCTTTGCCTCTACGCGTTCCGTCTGAGTGACAGTGGTAGTCACTGTGGCTGGTGGAAGTGGTTCAGCGGTAGCCGTTACTGTGACGATGTCTCCTGGAACTTCAACGTCCCGGGTGACGGTAACTGTAGTAGGACGTTCCGAGCTCGGTGCAGATGTGGTCTTAGGCGCCACAGGGTTATCGGCGACGAGAGTCTTAATCGGTCGAATGGGGAGAATGCCCGAAACTTCCTCGGATGACCCGTCTTTGTAAATAACTCGCGCCGTCACCGCAACATCGAACTGAGCAGGATAGATCTTTTTCGGCTCGATGGCAGCATTTATCCACGTACGGTGGTTAATCAGGGCGTTCTTCGGACCAAGGGAGTAGGTCAGAGGATACGGCGAATCAAACTCCAAGATTTCAACATCGTCGAGCTCCGGGCCGCCGCCACTAATGAGATATGCGTAGCTCGCGGTTGGCCCAATGTCGTACCCGCCGAGAGAGGAAATCTCCGGTTCGTAGATGTCAGCGTGGCTCAAACTACCGTCAGATGAACGCGGGGGCTGAGGCTCTGCACTACTCGTAGTGGTGACCGGCAATGTGACTGTTTCCGTCGCCGTGACAGTAACGGTCTCCGTCTCGTACGAGATCTCTGGGTACGGTTCGGGGTAGTACTCAGTCGAAGTGGTTGTCTCCGTCTTGGTGGTGGTCGCCGTTTCGGTCTCTGTCTCGTAGACCGGGTAAGGGTCCGGGTACGGTTCGGGGTAGTACTCAGTCGAAGTGGCCGTCTCAGTGGCGGTCACCGTTTCGGTCTCTGTCTCGTAGACCGGGTAAGGGTCCGGGTACGGTTCGGGATAGAACTCGGTGGAAGTGGCCGTCTCAGTGGCAGTGACCGTTTCTCTCTCTGTTTCGGTCACCGTAGTCGTAGCCGTGACGCTCACCGTTGCACGGGGAGTGGTGGTCGGCTTGACAGGCTCGGCAGGCTCACCCGCAACCAGCGCCTTCAGCGGATGAACAGTGAAAGGGCCCTCAACATACTCAGATGAACCGTCGTCGTAATGAACCGTGACGCCAACTAAGACGTCGAACGTCTCCGGGTAGATCTTCCCACCCTCCAGCCTCAGCTTGACGCGGTCAGGGGCGTAGTACGGAGAAGTGTCTCGTTCCATTTTCAAACCGGGATAGGGGGATTCGAAAAGGTTGAGATCTACCGACTCGACCCGAGGCCCTTCACCGAGTATCAAATACACAGTTTTCTCGTCCGGACCAAGATCCCAGACGTCACTGATCCTCGGCTCATAAAGGTCGGCAGCAGTAGATTCCTGGGCATCGGCATGGCCCACAGCAGCTATTGATCCTGCGGCGATCGCTATTGCCACCACCGGGGCAAAGACGCGTTTCTTCATATTGGGGGAACCTCCACTGAAGTTGGGAAACAACTGCCAAAATCTTAGGCAGGCTCGCTCCCTCTAGAGGGTTAAGATTCAGCGTTTCCGCAACCCCTAATCTTCCCTCCGGCGACAATCCGCAACACACATGTTCTTGAAGTGCTCCGGAGCCAGCATCCTTCGAAGGGTTTCGACGTGCGCGCGTCCCTGCACCTGGGTGCCGAAAATGGCCACCTCCAGTGGCGCGTCGACGTCCGAACTCGCAGGCTGAGTGCCCAGCAGCTTCACGACGGGCCAAAGGTCAAGCCAGCGAGCAGCCGGTCAGCTGCGACACCCTGCAAGTTCATAGCGATTCCGTCCTACGCACGACAGGTTCGAGGTCAAAGCCAAGAACAGCCAGGACATCGATCACTTTGCCGATCTCCGCCGAAGGCTTGGCGTGCTCCAATTCTCTGAGGAACCGGTCCGACACTTTTGCAAGCTCCGCGACTTCGAGCTGAGTCAGCCGGAGCTCTTTGCGCTTGGCACGCACAAATGCCCCGATTCCTTCGACATCCACGAACGGCTCCTCTCCGCTGCCAGCCCTCCACGTTTCGGAACGATCGCACCGAATACTTACCAAGCAGGTCGAACTGTACCGAATACAGAACCAATTCGGAGCGTTCAATCCGTTTTGACCAAAGCCGGGACATAATGGAGGTACCCGTCTGAACATTCGGTGCGAACGCACCGAATTTTGGGCCCTCTAGTAGATCTTGTTGGTGCCGCCGTCAGCCATGAGGGTCTGGCCGGTGATGTAGCGTGACTCAACTTGCTCCGCAGTGTTGCAAAGGTTGCGACCCAACAATCATTGGTCCAAGCCCAGTTGTCCGCAATGCGGAGTCCGCAACATGCCAAAGCCGGCCAAGGCTGAAATGCCTCGGCCGGCTCAGACGCTAAAAAGCGCTAGGGGCGCAGCGTACCGATGTATTGATCAACGTATTGCTGCAGATCAACACCTAGGTAGTCCAGAATTGCAGCGATCAGGCCGAAGATTCCAAGTACGCCGAACAGCGTGAGCAGGACACCGAGTGGCGTCACGGTCTGGCTCGAACCGACCGTAACCGAGCTGCCGCTGGACGGGTTCAGCTCTTCATCGCCCGCAACGACCTGGGTCACCGTTTCGCCCGGGACCGTCGTCAGTGCGGTCACCGTCGTAGGTACGGCAACCGTGGATGGTTCCTTAGCCGTTTCAGTCGCCGTGGACGTGACCGGCACCGTCGTCGTCACCGTCGTCGGGGTGACCACGGTGGTCGGTACAACACGGGAAACAGTGGTACCCCGAGCAGTTGAAACCTCAGTAACCCGAGACGTCACCGTCGCAGGAACCACACGCGTAGTAGTCACCACCGGGCCAACAGAAACCTTCGTCACCTCAGAAGTCACCGTCGCCCACTGGGTCGTCATCTCCGTTTCCTTAGCCGTTTCCGTCGCCACAGACGTGACCGGCACCGTCGTCGTCACCGTTGTCGGGGTGACCACCGTCGTCGGCACCGTCACCGTCGTCGGCGTCACCACAGTCGTGGGCACCGCCTTGGTGCTCGGCGAAGTCACGGTTGTCGGCACGGTTACCGTCGTCGGAGTGACTACGGTTGTCGGCACGGTTACCGTCGTCGGAGTGACTACGGTGGTCGGCACCCGCACCGTCTCGGTCGCGGTCGCAGTCACTGTTTCTGCAGCCGGGGTGGTAGTTGTAGGCGGCGTCGCGGTCGGCACATCTGCGGTGAACACGTGGAAGTCGCTGTAACGCGGATCTGCGGCAGCGTCCTGCTTACCCGGCTGCGCAGTGCGGGCATACCACACGTACTCCACACCGCTATCCAATCCATTCCACGTGAATGTCGCGTCCTTATCGGTGCCCACCGACGCGGAACCGAGCTCCGTCGGCGCGCCGAAGGCGACGATGCCGGAGGTGGATACCTGCTTGTCGTACTGCAGGTCTGCTTCATAGACGAATTCGTCGGACTCCGCGGTGTAGCCGAGGTTGCGGGTGTCGTTCTTCCACGGCTCGAAGGACTGCAGGCGAGGTGAGTATGCGTTAGCCGCCACCTTGCCGGAGTCCAGATCGAACTGGTACAGGCGCGTATATAGGGCGTCGCGGGCACCATCTTCTTCGTAGGACTGGTAGTCCGCCACGGTTTCGATCACGTGGGTGCCGTCCTCACGCTCGGTCATGCGCTGGCGCACACCGTGCAGGTGGCCGGAGAAGACGAGGACCACGTTGGAGTGGGGTTTGACCAGGCGGTCAAACAGGAGATCACCCTGTGCGGTCCAGCGGCCGTTGCTCGGGTTGGAGCGCTCGTCTTCTTCCGGGCGCAGGTATTCGTGAGTGCTGAATACGACGTTGTAGTCGGGGTGGTCAGCAATAACCTTGTCTGCCCACTCGATTTCCGCCTCGGAGGAATCGAAGCCCATCTGCAGGAAGAGAAACTTCGCGCCGTCGCGCTCGAGAGTGAAGAAGTTCGATGCGTTCCCGTCCGGGCCGTGGCCGCCGTACCACGGGTTTTTCTCATACCGCGATGCCGGGAAGTACTTGTTAAACATCTCGTTGGAGGCACCCCACACGTTGTCGTGGTTGCCTGGCAGGATGCCGTAAGGCAAACCCGCATCCTCGAAGATCTTCATGATTTTTGACGCTCGCTCGTACTCCAACACTGCTCGGTCGGGCTCTTGGTTGCCACGCAGCCAGTTTTGGATCACGTCGCCGGTGTGCACCGCGGCGATGATGTCGCGAGCATCTTTGTTCGCCGTCAACCACGCGATCATCTGCGTATACGAGGTCGGATTCTGCTCGGTGAGGTATTGCGAGTCAGTCACGTGCGCGATACTGAAGTCGTACTCGCCCGGCGATTTGAACATCTGGTTGACTTCGTCGTCAGAATCGGAGAACGGGTCCGCCACCCGCTTGCCGTCCTGGACCAGCACGTCGACCGTGCCACCGTGGTAGAAATCGCTGACCGCACCAGTGCCAACGAGGGTGATGTCCCCTCCCTTTTCGCCCGAGCCGGTGGCGACTCGGTCCCATGCCTGCGTGGTGTGGTTGTAGAAGTACATCTGTACTTCGTGGCGGTCACGGGACTTGCCCCGCCAAGCAATAGACACAGATTCGCCTTCCGGTTGTTCCACAGCCAGCTCGAAACGCTGGTAGGGGAACTCTCGGCCGGCGTCGCGCGCAGCCTCACCCATCTTCGATGCGTCTGTCGCGCGCGTTTCGCCTTCGCCGACACGAGCGTCGAGTGCCGCCGTGCGGGAAGCACCGATGAACCCGGCAGACTTTGCCCAATCGATCTTGGCGGTCTTGGCGCCGTACGCGGTGACGTCGGCGTCATCTGCGACAGAGACGGTAAGCGCGGAGGCCTCTTCGCTTATCGACGCCTCCGGTGTCCTCTTCGCCCGCTCCACCTGCTCCGGATCGAGAGAGCCCTCGACTGGAACGGTGACGTCGCGGTACTCCGGGCCGTCAGCAGAACCGGGCGTCGCTGGTGCAGTGAAGAAGTCCGCCCAATTGTTGCCCGTTGCCTGCACGCGGTGCCAAGCGTAGCCGTGCTTCTGCGCCTCTTCGATGGAGGTAAAGCGCATGCGACGGTCCAGTGGCACACCTGCGGAGGAGCACGGACCCTCCGGTGCGTTTGTCACAGCCCCCACGTCGTCGTAGTAGACGCCGACAACGTCGAGAAGCGAGCCCGTGCGGTCGGTAATCGTCGCGCCGTAACCGTTCTGCTCGAAGGCTGCGTCGGTGTTGAGTGCACCCTCGACTCCTGCCTCGGGACGCGCCACGGTGAACACGCCGCCCGGCGCGAGGGAGACACCGTCGGGTACCACTGCTGCCGGGTCGGCCATGCGCCGGCCCTTGGCATCGCAGTAGTCGACACGCAGGCCAGACAGATCAGCCGGCTTGTCACCCCGGTTGATGATTTCGACGTACTGCGCCTTTTGGCCTTTCGTCCCGCCAGCTGCGATTTCGTTGATCAGGACATCGCCGAGTTTGGGCTTTTGCGGCTCGATCGCTTCAACGTCGGGCTTGTATTCACCCGGCGTACGGCGGGCGCGGACGAAGTCCGTGGAATTATCGCCGGTCGCTGCTACTCGCTGGTAGGACTCGCCGGCGCGGAACTCAAGGTTGTTCGCCAGCGGGGTGCCTACAGTGCAGGGCGAATCAACGCGGTCGAAGACGCCCACGGAATCCACCACGTTCAAATCCCGGTCCACCACCATCAGGCCAAATCCGTCATCGGCGTTGAAAGAGGTGCCGTAGGTTGCATCCGGATTCTTCACGGTGGAGTCCGATCCGGTGCGTGCTGCAGTAAAAACCTCGCCCGGCGCCATTTCACCATCGGGGAGCGTCAGCTGCAGCATGTCCTTATATACGCGCCCGGTACCGCTGCAGCGGTAGACCTGCCAGCCAGTGACGTCGACAGCTTTGTCGCCAGTGTTGGTCAGTTCGAAGAAGTTGTCGCCGGTGCCGCCTGGGCCGCCGTTGGTGACCTCGGTGATCTTGACGGGCGAGTCCACCCGGCGGTGCACAGGAGCCTCTGCGTTGCGACGACCCGGGGTGCGCTCCGCAACGATGAAATCACGGCGCGCGTCACCAGTAATGTCAACGCGCTGCCAAGTCTCGCCCGTGAGGCCGTTGAGTACGCCCGGCAGCGGCGCGCCATTAGCGCAGAAGCTCTGGACGTCTTCGCGGGCGGAACCCACGCGGTCTACGATCTTGCCGTTCTGGTCAAAGACGAGCAGGCCGTACTGGGTGGCAAAAGAGATTGCGAAGGTAAGGTCCTGCGCAGCACGGATGTCTGCACCGGCCTGACCCGAGCGGCCGGCGGTGAGGCGCTGCCCCGGCTCGAGCACCACGCCGTCGAGCTGCTCTGCGGACAGCTGCGGCACGGATGCGCGCACGCCGGTACCAATGCAACGGTACACGGTCCAGCCCGTCATATCCTGAGGTTTGTCGCCGTAGTTCTGCAGCTCGAAGAAGATGTCGCCGTGCCCACCAGGGCCGGTGTTGGTCATTTCGGAGACGAGCACGTTCGGTCCGCCGGTCGTGTGCGGCTCATCGTGGGTGTATTCAGGTGCCTGCACCTCGGGTTCGTCGCCGATGTTTGCGGAGTTCGGAGTCCGCTCCGCGGCCGTGAAGTCTTTCGAGTTGTCGCCGGTGTTGCCAGTGCGCTGGTAGGAGATACCACTCATTGCGTCCAGCGAGGCGTAGGGCAGCGGGTTGCCGTCGGCTGCAGCTGAGTCCTGGTTGTCAGCCCAAGCGACGCGGTCCCAGACAGCACCTTCGGTGTCATAAAGCACCACGCCCGCGGCACCGTCGGTGAAATTACGACCGTTCTCATCGCGCGGCACCACTACCGCTTGGCCGGGCGCGAGCTTATCCACCGGCATTGTGCTGGCCCAGGTGTAACCGTTGAAGCGGCGGCCAAACTGGTTCACCACGTCAATGCGGAGGTCTGCAATATCGACTTCCTCTTTGCCATAGTTGGCAATCTCGATCAGCCCCTCACCGTCGGGCCCGGTGTGCGCAACCTCGGAAATGAGGACTTCGCCACGACGCGGTGCCGGGGATGTTTCGGTGGCGTTGGCCTTGCCCGGGGTACGGGACGCGCGGATAAAATCGGCCGCGTTGTCGTTGGTGTCCTGCACACGCTGGAAGCTTTCGCCTGCTGCGGAGTCCGTCGTGTTTGCGAGCACGGTGCCCTCGCCGCACGCCTGGTTCGCAGTGCCGGGGAACTGGATAGCCACGGCATCAACCGTCTCGCCCGCAGTGTTGCGAATGAGCGCGCCGTACGATTCGTTCGCCAACGAGGTCTTGTATCGAGCCTTCACCTCAGTGTCCGCGATGGTGGACTGATCGCTCTCACGCGCGAAGACCCACGTTTCGCCCGCACCAATGGTGCCTTCAAGTTTGTTCTGCGGCCCAGATGCAACCGATCCTGTGCCGGTACAGCGGAAGAGCTGCCAACCCGTAACATCGACGGGGGAGTCGCCCCAGTTAGCAATCTCGATGAAGTTGTCGTGGTAGCCGCCCGGGCCGCCATTAGCGATCTCGCTGATGACCACACCGCTGGTCTGTTGCGCATTTGCCGTTGCCACATTGACGATTGTTGGCACACCGATGACCACGCTGGAAACGAGCGCAATGCAGCTGCGCACCGTCCGACTCTTAATACCCATGTTCAGTTCCTCGCTCAGACAAAAGATACGTCCCACTATGGGGCGCACGGGTGACTAACCTATAAGCCTTAGAGAAACCTGTGATTACGTAAACGTTAACTATTAATTAACTTAATTAGTGTTATATGTAGGTTGTTTACGGTTGTTATCCTGTGAACCGACACTAGACGTGATGCGCTGCTCCGGCAGCAGCTCTGAACGCTCGCCGACCGTCGTGATCACCAACGCGTCGCGGGCACGCGACGCCGCAACGTAGAGCAGCGAGCGTTCCTGCTGCAGCGCAGCGCGGGCGTCCTGCTCGGAGAGGTTCTTCAACCGGAAGCGCAGCGGCATGAACTCCTTGCCCACGCCCATGAGGATCACGTGGGTAAATGCCATGCCTTTCGCACCGTGCACCGTCATCACGCTGACCTGCTCGTGGGAAGCCAACTCAGCGTTTTTGGTCTGGACGGCGCCACGCGCGAGCCGATGTAGCGGATGGAGTCCGCCTCCCCTCACGACGGGCACACCTGCTCGCGTGCGTACTCCCCAGCGTTCCGTCCGCCGTAGGTGATCACCGGCACCGACAGGCCCTCGGCGCGCTCCCGCACATCCGGCTCGGAGGCAGTAAGCATGCTACTTTGCGTGTGGAACCACAAAGGGTGCGCTTGCCCTCGTCGTCGCCGTACTCCTTCAACTCCGCGCCGTCTGCGAGCGCGTGGCGGTACTCGTAGGTGGAATCGATCAGCGGCCGTGCGAGCTCAGGCTTCTCGACGCTCGCCTTCCGGATCTCCCCACCACCCAGCACCACCGCATCCGTGCCGGGCTCGAACGCCGTCATCCACCCAGCACGCCCGCAGGAGCGGCAGTAGATCGCCGGCAGCCACACCGCGGCACCATCCCCGCCGGCTGGCCGTCGTCCGCGAAGCGGAACAACTTGCCGTCCTCGGTGGGGGTGACGGTGCGCTCGATGCGGGAGACCTCGCGCAGCCACAGGTGCGTTTTCACACCGGGCAGGCGCCTGCCGTCGAAGCCTTATGCCGCGCCTGCCAGTGCGCGCGCGTGCGACATCGCGGTGAGCAGGTGGGTGACAAACTCCTGCGCAGGACCCTCTTTGAGGCTGCGCACGACAATCTCGCCGAGCACCTCCGTGAGCAGCGCGGCTGATTCCTCTGCCTCGCGGTCGATGAGGGGGATCGCGGTCGCCGCCGCATCGAGCGGCTTGTGCGTGAGCGGGTGCACGGCATAGGCGGCGATGATCTCTTCTAAGCTCTCGCCTGCATCCCCCAGTTGCGTGCGGATGACGTCTAGCACCACGTCCGCGTGATCGCGCCCGGAGGTATCTTCCGCGATGGCGCGGTTGATCTGCTGGATCTGTCCAATATCCGGCGACGGGGTAGGGGAGTGCGCACCAAACGTCGCCGCAATCTCATCCACCCATTCCGCGTAGGACAGCATCTTCTCGCCGACCAGCGCATCAGCGCCAAACGTCTCGCCGAAGATGGTGCCCGCAAAATCCAGCACCTTCTGCGTGTCATCCTTGCCGCCGAGCGTGGCCGAGGTAGCCACCGGCGTGACCCGCCCCAGCGGGTTGGATTCGTACTCGCCGAGGAACCCCTCCGGCTGGTGCGCCTTCAGCATCAACCCCAGCCGGCGCAGCAGCAGCGCTACATCCGTGCCCTGCGCGCCGTCGTACGTATGGAACTCGTCCAACACCAAGTACTGCAACGATGTTGCGGAGCGCTTCCAAATCTCCCGGACCTCTTCGCGCAACAGCATCTGGTCCAACATCTTGTAGTTCGTGAGCAAGATGTCCGGCGGGTTCAGTCGCATCTCTTCTTGATCATTAATCAGCGACTGCGCCGTCACCTTCCTCACATTGCCCTTGGCCTCACCGGTGTAGATACCGGCAGTCACCCCGGCCAAAGCCGGCTCGCTGGTGAGCAGCTTGGCCAAACGGTCCGCCTGATCGTTTGCCAGCGCGTTCATGGGATACAGCAGCAGCGCCTTGGTGCCACGCTGGCCAGCCGCACGGGCCCGCGCCGCGTGATCCAACACGGGGTAGAGGAAGGACTCCGTTTTACCGGAGCCAGTACCCGTGATCACCAGCGTCGGCTCCGGGCGCCGCGCACCGTGCTCATCCCGGCTGCGCAAGCGCCGGAACGCTTCCGCCTGGTGGTGGTACGGCGTGAACCAACCCGGCATCCAGTCTAGAATCCCGTCCCACCCAATCGCCTGCGAGTACGGCAACCGTGTGCGCACGTACGGACCATGGAACATGCCGCGCTCCGTGTCCTCCAAAAACGCCTTCAGCGCATTAGACGTCTCCGGGTTCGCAAGCGAAAACGCAGTAGCCAAATACTCGGACACGCCACCAAGGACGTGCTCGGATGCGTGGACGGGAATGAGGGTAGACACGCTATGAGTCTAATTCCTTCCCCCCCTCCTTCCGTTTGGTGGTTAGTCACCTAAAGTGGCCACGCTTTCATCGCTAGATCCAGAATAAGGTGTTCTCGATTTTCAATTTCTTTATCGCCAAATTCGTCTAAAGCGGAAAGCTCGTTTGTTAGAAGGAACTCAGAGTCTGCAAGTTTCGGTCCCTTCTCCGGATATTCCAGATTGCCGATGCTGTTATTCACAGACCGTTCGAGGAGGGCCAAATTAGGCAGTGAATGCTGCCGCTCTTTAACAAGAGAGTTTTTGCCGTCTGCGCCTACGACCACATTCTTAGAACGCGGGACGATGTGGTCCACGCTTACTGATTTCGCGTCCCAGGAAATCGCCGCTTCGACCGATAGATCCTTCTCTTTCCGGTACTGCTTTTCAACCATCGCTAATAGGTATTTTGCCCGTGACATGTTGCCATCGGAGACTGCCAACAATCCGGCTCTGAACTGGGAATCGTTGGGCAAGAATTCCTTCTGAAGCATCCGCTGCCGAACATCCTCAACGGTTTTAAGCTGTTTGCTGCTGATTCCGTGGGCGAGCTCCCCGTAAACTCGTTCCGCAGTTCCTCCGCCCATTACCCCTGTGAGAATAGCGCGAATAGACCACCCAGTACCTACGTGAATCAGCTCGCAGAAGTCGTTTGGCCGCCAGAGCCGCATCGCGGCCAAATACATGGCGTTTGGTACTTCAATTTGAAAACGTCGGTTCGCAATCAAATCGTCTTTGATATCAGTTGCAATCGACGACCAGAAGTCAGAATCGGGAGAACTTAATGCTGCATAGCTCGCTTTAGCTAGATTGAGTTCCCTCAGGTAGGCGAGTGTCTCTCTCGACCCTCGACCTACTTTTTCCTGCAGTTCATAGTAAAGGTCCTTTTTCTTTACCGTTCCCCAACGAGACGTGAAATCCGCCCTAATAAAGGAAACGAGTTTTTCGGAATCATCAAAAAAGCTTGAGATTTCTGTCCAATGCTTCAACGCTTCATCGACACCATGATTTCCAGCGGTGCTGAGGAAAAAATTCTTCAACAGATCCGCAATAGTAAGATCCGCCCCGCGGTCGTTGAGTGTTTCGAAGATAACGTACGCTTCAGACAAGCCCGACGCTACTGCGAGAAGGACCTGAGCTTCCTCGTTCAGGTATCGGGACAGCTCGACCAGACGCGTGTAGCCACTCTCTTCGGCAAGACCAGCCACCTTCTTTTCAAGTAGCTCGTACGCATCCAGAACCGCGACCGAGGGATGTTTTCCTGTTAGCTCTGATCGGATTTCGTCAACACTATTGTTGTTAATAATTTTGTCGTATATGAAGTGGTCATCTGGCCCGAGAAGCAGTTTGGGAACAGTTTCTTCTTCTAGGAGATCGTAATCAGCGATATAGTCCGAAAAGATCTTGCCGCCGGCCTTGTCCTTGCCTTGCCGGATAAGTTCCGCGCTAATCGCATACATTGTCAGGGCAGTGGTGACCATGCGCTGCTGGCCATCGACAACTGATTTACGGCCCGCGTCATCCTCGATCTCTGCGAGCACGACTGTCCCAAGAAAGTATGACCGGCCGTTTTCAAAGGCGCGCATGATGTCATTCCAGTAGTCTCTGACGTTGTCTTCATCCCATGCGTACGCACGCTGGAAATTCGGAATTCTGAGTTTATTATCGTGTAGTAGATGCGCGAGCGTATCGTGATTAAATTCGGTCGTTCTAGCCATTTTCTCTCCTGCTCCAAGGTGCCTAAGATTGAACCCCTAAACAATTCCTGTGGTCAACCTGATAATACCTAATGCCTGGCGTAGGTGGACGCCCATCATCGTGAACTTCGTAAAACCCGCGACCGAAGCTAAATTCTTTCGCGAGGGTAGAAAGTGTTCGTGGGGTTACTCTGTCGATTACCTTCGACGAGGAGTCCGCTACATTCTGCGTTAATCATCTGAGGAGGATGCCGACAGTGCATGTCGAACATTGGGCGTTGGCTATCTCTTTTATCGCGCTACTATTCTCCGGGGCTTCTGTTGGCTGGTCGGTATATTCTTGGCGAAACAGTGGTGCCCGACTCAAGCTCTCCGTAGCGCCTTCATTCACCGCTGGACCGTTAGGAACTTTTTCCTGTGTCGGTATAACCATTGACAACGCTGGGAGGCTCCAAACAACTGTTAACCAGCTTTATTTCGTATTACCAGATAGACGCCAATTGGTTTTTTGGGGCGAAGCCTTCGTCGCGAACCGGCCGCCGAAAGAAATACCACCAGGCAGCTCAGAAACATTCTTGATATCCGCTCGCGATTTCTCGGAACTTTTTGAGGGAGAGGCGGCTGGCGCTGAACGATTAACCCTAGAAGTCTCAACGGGTCACGGTCGTTTCAAACACAAAATCCCAGAAGCCACCTTAAATACACTCGTAAAACTAGGTAAAGGACCAAGCACCAAAGGATGAACATACGAATCAACCCGGTCATGTCCCAGTTTTGAGCTAGCTTCATGAACGACTTCACCACACATTCCTGAAAAAGTACACTTCCCCAATACGATGGCCCCTATGTGGAGTGATGTGGTTCCCCCGATTATCGTCGCAATTTCGTCGCTTGCGGGCGTCTATGCCGGGCGTCAAGTGACGTCCAGACACTTCATCGTCGAACTAATGGAAACTCGGCGAATCGAACTTTCAACCGCCATATCCGCTTTCATTCGAGAGACAAATCGCATCCACGGGCAACTTCATGAACTTATTTACACCTCCGAAGCGACAAACATCGAACTTCAGAAACAGGAAAAGAATCCATCTACGAAGCGCCACGCCTATCAAATAGAGGCTAACCGTATAGCCGGGTCTATAGACCGCTACTTGGGAGATCTCCGGGGCCAATCACTTGCACTGAGACTAGTAACTAGAAATAAAGAGCTGTTAGACGCTCTTGATGATTTTGATGCTGCGATTGAAGAAGCGTTTGTAGAGCTGGTGGAGGTACAAGACGCCCAGGAGGAGCAAGGAAATAAGCTTGCTGCAACCTTCAGCCATCTAGTGCGAGAGTTCCGCGAGGTCTCGGAGGCTCAAAGCCCTCTGTCGGACAAGAAGATTGAATTCTTAACGGCCCAAACGGATGAAACCTCCGCAAAGCTGGACAGGTCTTTGGCTGGATGGCGTTCCAACCTTGTTCATACTGCCATCAATTTCCGAGTGAATCAGGAATTCAAAACTGTACTCGAGGCTGGTAAGCACGCCGTTGAAGAAATTGAGACCGAATACTCACAATCTCTTAAAAAGAAGTGGGGACGTTTTTCGAAATCTCGACAAAGATAGTGACCACTACGCACCACCCTGGCACTAAGGGTCTTTGGTCGCTCGAGAGCACAAAGCGCTCTTCGTCAGTCTTTCACTGTTCAAAATGGAAACCGTAGATTTCGGGTATCATCCTTCCCGAGTTACAAAAGCGCATCCTGGAGGCTGGATTGCCCAGGTATTTCTGAAATACCCGTTGCGCGTTTGTGGGCGCGGTCAAAACCCGTGTTGTTGTGTAGCCGTGTGCTTTCGGCTCTGTATGAAGTTCGGGGTTTAGTTAGGCGGTTAGCTGGTGCTGGTCACCTTAGTCGTCTCCTGTGCGACGCTTGAGGTGTTTCGTGCGTTCGAGTGCGGATAGCGATATGTAGCGTTTTTGCTAGATTCAATCATTGTATTGCTCGGCACGAATCGCCCCGACAAGCCGGATTATGGAAGATGCCCGCGATATCGATGCGTCGGCGGATTTCCCGGTTTAACCGCTCTGTGGGGTTGTTCGACCACACCTTCGACCCCACTGATTTTGGCGCTGCGGTAAAGGCCAACACTTCATCGAGTGATTCCTTACAAAAACGCCGAAACCTGTAGGAAATTCGGTTTCAAAAGGTGACAAACTCACGGACTTGGGCCCAGGTGGATCCGGCGTCGGGCTACTGGAAGATGGTCTGGAGCATCGCAGAGACCATTGGCCACTTAAGTCTTTGGGGCTTTCTCGTAGAAGTTCTTCGCAAAATGGGTGCGGCACGTCTGCCACGACGTATCGGGAAGCACTTCGGAAATCGCGTACTGAATGCCGTCATGGGCGTCACTGGTGATTAAGAAGACGCCGGTGAGCCCGCGGGTTTTTAAGACCTGGAAGAGGCTTTTCCACGACGCGTCGGATTCCGCGTGCACGCCGAGCATTTCGCGGTGCCCATCGGCGTTGACTCCGGTGGCCAGCCGTATGGAGCATTTGACCACACGCCCGCCTGCGCGCACTTTGATCGTCAACGCGTCGCAGGACAAGTAGACGGAGCCGCTTGGATCGAGTGGGGCGGCTTTCGAAATCGGCGACCGTCCCGTCGAGTTCTTCCGACATGCATGAGACTTGGGATTTCTGTGTTTTGTCAAGTTGTTGTAGGCCATTTCGGCTCGGTTTTTTAGGCCAAGTC
>ERZ1029858.155-NODE-155-length-18981-cov-169.601606_pt1 | contig 18981 bp, 19 predicted proteins | sample MGYA00519237_ERZ1029858 | MGnify/ENA primary metagenome ERZ1029858 (study PRJEB33666, sample SAMEA4610919) | skin metagenome | biome: Human-associated habitat; feature: Malodor aspect; material: skin | place: Philippines | collected 2015-08 ...
CCTGGAAGAAGCCTTTCCACGACGCGTTGGACTCAGCTGTGGCGACGTGCATGCCCAGCATCTCACGGTAGCCGTCGGCGTTAACCCCAGTAGCAAGCAACACTGAGCATTTGACCACACGCCCGCCTTCGCGGACTTTGATCGTCAGCGCGTCGCAGGACAGGTAGGCGTAGCCGCCTGGATCGAGGGGGCGGTTTTTGAAATCGGTGACCATCTCGTCGAGTTCTTCCGACATGCGTGAGACCTGGGATTTCGACAGGTTGGCGATGCCAAGTGTTGCTACCAGGTCGTTCATTCTGCGGGTGGAGACCCCTTTGAGGTAGCAGGTAGCAATCACCGTTGACAGTGCGCGTTCTGCACGTGAGCGGCGCTCGAGCAGCCAGTCCGGGAAGAACGCGCCGTGGCGCAGCTTCGGTACTGCCGCATCGATCGTGCCGACACGGGTGTCAAGGTCGCGGTGGCGGTACCCGTTGCGATGGTTGACCCGCTCCGTGGAAGCAACGCCGTATTCGGCGCCGCAGACGGTGTCGGCCTGGGCGGAGAGGATCTGATTGATAAACCCTTGCAGCATCTGCCGCATCAGGTCAGGGGAGGCCTGGGCGAGCAGATCATCCAAATAGGTTGTCGGGTCGATAGAATGCGGTGCAGCGGTCATCGTCATGTGCCTTTCGGTGAGATGTGGTAGTTGAGTCGAAAGGTTGACTGACGATGGCCGCCCCAATATTTCGCAGGGCCCACCATCAGCAAGCGTTACACCACACAAAGGGACGCAACTATCCCGAAACGAGAAAACTCGTTATCGCGCAGTTCCCGAGCTTTAAGGAATTTGGAAATCGAGCGATTGATGCGCTGGACGGCGCGCAGAACAAAGTGCAAGAGGCGGATTCAGCTGAGGCACATCAGGTGCATTGGGGATGGATTGAAGTGCGGGGAATCCTCAAAGAAGAGCTCAAACGCGATGGGCTGAGCGAATCCATGCTCAAGTTCATTCTGGAGAAGCTGATTGAGACAGCGGACCGGCAGGAGAATGTCCTCCAGAAGAGCCGGATCACCAGAGATGAAATTTTGGAATGGACCAAGATAGCAGTTGGTGGGGTAGTCACCGTTGGGGCTGTGGTCGCAGCGGCCGTGCTGAAGCAACGGGGTTGATCAACAAAATGCGTGTCTGATCGACGTGTCGTCGCTCAGGTTCTCTGCTTGTCACTTTGTGGGGACCTGTCTGATTCCTTTCGAGTGTGGCATTCGGCCGAGATAGCGCTGTGAAGGAAGGTTGGATTCCTTTGTAAATCGTCAACTTTCGCCTTGGATTAGGAGGGGGAATGTCCGATTCTTGTGTGTGTGGAGTTCCGTTCGCAAGTAGTCCGAAAGTTAAACTGGTATAATCTGTTCTCTACGGAGCGCGGTATCAAAGGAGTGTGAATCATGACTCACCCACAAGAACCACAATACCGACAGTTCCAAGCTCCCATTGAAATGCCACTAGGTCTCGTTCCAGAAGACGCTGCTAATAGGATCCTGGTTCAATATTGGGACGATGATGTCTACCCTGTTGACCCTTATGTAATCGCGAAGAAGCTTGGAATTCAAGTGTTTGTGGGTTCACTGCCTGCGGATATCTCTGGCATGTACCGAATGGGCGATAACGGTCAGGAGATTTTTGTAGAGCGTAGTGATCACAAGAATCGGAAGCGTTTTACGGTCGGGCACGAGATCGGGCACGCAATTCGTAACCCGCAGAAATGGCATATGGACAGAAAGCGTGACGGTGTAGCATCAGAGGGGACGGATGCCGAAGAGATCTACGCTAATCAGTTCTCGGCTGCGCTCCTCATGCCGCGCTTTGCAGTGCAAAAATTAGTCACTCTCGGGTGGGACGTTACAGCGATGTCTAATTTTTTCGGAGTTTCGAACTTAGCAATGGAGAATCGGCTAAAGAACTTGGGATATGCCTGATTCACACGAGGACCATTACCGCGAATCTGTCGATCACCGAGCACATCTCGAAGCGGTCTTCGATAGGGTGATTGATGCTAAATCTGTCTCCGCATCAAGCGATCGCCAGAGAAACCTAGACGATATTTCGGTAGTTGACGCAGCCCAAGACGTTGGATTGAAGAGACAAGTTTACAACTGGGTATCCAATCTGGTCATCATCCAGATCTTATTTTCCGACCTGATCTTCGTCGGATATCTATCCGGGGTATCAGTAGGGTTCTTTGATTTTAGTGCAGACATTTTCAAGTGGTGGATCGGTGGGTCCGTAGTCGAAACCCTAGGTCTAGCTCTCGTAATTGTGAAGTATCTTTTCCGTTCGAAAGGCTAAGTCCTTGGGTCGGTGGATCCAAAAATCGGTGTCCAGTAGCGTCTCGTTATCGAGCGAGTTCACTGATCCTCAACTATAACGAGTTTGCTGTTGGCAGGGTGAAAGGTCTGTTCTTGCGCGGTCGCAACAGCATCTAGTAGCCCAGTGGTGAGTATGGAGTAACGCGCGGGTGAGCATCCGGAAACAGCCCGGGGGAAGGATTCTGGCGGCGTGACCTCAGTGTACCGGCGTCATCAGAGGGGGTCATTTCGGTCGACTTTAGGGGCCTCAGTTTCCGCGCTCACTCTTCGCGAACAGCGACTTTGTGGCGCGATCACGAGGCGGCTGGCTAGTTCGTTTAGGGGGCACGCATGCTTATCGGAATTTCGCTCCGATTGATTTCGATGGCGTAGCAAATGCGCGGGCCCCGGGGCCACAAGGTAACCCTGCAAGAGCTGCGGAGCCGGCTACCCGACACCTCCTACCAGCCCGGGCTGGTGATTATAGAAGAAGGATTTACCTCCAAGGCGGATTGAGAGGGGCGCAACTCGATCCCCGCCCGAGCGTTACCTGTAACTCACCGCACCATTACTGAGTAAGTGGGCTAAACACTAAAAGCAAACAGTCATGCCAATGTCGAGAATGCACTCTAAATTTCGTGGAGAAGTGGTGCCATCCCGATTGCTTCCCTACGGTGAAGGGGTAGCGAGTTTCCGAATATTTGCATCGAGGTGAAGCTTGCCTACTGGCCCCTGGAATTGGGCCATTGCGGATAGCAGCTGCCTATCTGCAGGTGAAATTAATTTGGGCTTTATTAGCTCCACGAAAAGGGGCCAACGCTTACTTCCACTAGGGGTGTTTAATAGCGATTGAAAAATCGGATCGGTAAAAATCCGGAGGGAGTAGGCAGCGTCTTCCGTTGAGAAGCGGTTGATCAGCTTTATATATTCTGGTTCGGCTGCGTGACTAACTCCGTAGCCGTTGCCCAAAAAACACTCCACGATTGTGCGAATGTATATTGTCCGTACGCTTTCCGGCACGTTTCCATTTTCCCCTATCAAGCTAGCCACTGCTCGGGCTGGGGCGGCCTCCGCGTAAAAATTGTCGAAGCTATGATGGGCATTAATCAAAATCTGAAGCGCATCGGTCAACTCAATAGCGCGTAATTCCTCGGTCAAGTATGCTGTGCCGTCAACCAGGTCCAAGAGTTCGCGTGACGCTTTCACGAACGCGGTGTCGGCGTTAGCGGCCGCCCGTGCATTTCGCAGGCCGTAACTATAACGCGTTTCTTCACTGATAAATGGCCAGATTTTTGGCCAAAGCAAACGAATATTATCAGCTAGCCAGGGGGACCGTTCCGAACTGGTGTACAGTCCAAACAGTCCGTTCGCTAAAGTATTGGCGCGGTCGGGAGCCATTTCTTTGAAAAACAACGCTGCGTTACTCAGTTCTGTGGGTTCCAGCTTTGACTCTTTGATATTCGCCAACAGTTGACCCGTGGAGGCTGTGACCTTGTCTGTAGGGGTATTTATTACCTCGTTAATGCATGCCTCAAGAAATGATGCCAACTCTAGCCCGGTTAAATCGTTCGAATTTGGGTGCGCAGCGCTGGCATAGTTGCGCATGTACCGAACATGATCGAGTCGTTGGTAGCCGGTTTGAGTAATTAGACCGATCTTTAAGGCAGCTCGGAGTAGGCGAGCGTCATCAATCTTCGGCAGATCATCTTCGGTCTTCAAGCTTTTTCTAAGGTCTGAATTGTCGCCAGCAGCGATGTCGAAAAAATATCGAAGATCGAAGCCGACTACACGATTACGAATTTCAGTTATGGTCTCGTCCCACAAATAGTTGAGGGCTGCGTCGAATAGGCCGACGGTCGCAGCAGCCATCATCTTCGAAATATAATGAGATCGCTCACGCGACTGGTTGTTAAGCGAGCTAATTGCGCGCGACGCGTTTTCTACCAATGCAGCTCGCTGTGGGACTGGCACTAGCAATTTCTCGGCTGGGAGCCCAAGATGCTTGAGCATTTCCTCGACAGCTTTCTCGAGGTAACTTATGTCCATGCCAGTGTTAGCGGGGATAGCTACATTGCGATGGGAGACAGCGCTTGGCTGGGTGGGGCTCAAATCAGACATGTCACCACATTAGACCATCTGGCCCTTTTCTGAACCGAGCTTTCAGAATGTTCGATAGGGCGATAACGGGGGTTTCGGCCGGAATGACGGCGCAATTCAAGGCTTGCAGAGGCTGTAGGATCGGCCTTCGGGGTTGTGTCCGGAGGCATTCCAGCATTTCCAATTGTTAATAGGTTAGGCAGACGGTCACCGCATCACACCACAGAAGGTGTACCGCAAGGGTGGAAACAAGCCTTTACCCACCGGACCCCGACCGATCCGCAGATTACTTGTAAACCAAACCCCCGCACACAAAGAATCAGACACCCTCCAAATTGGCCTGCCACCGCGGCGACGAATCCTGGCTGGTTGGAATCGGCGACGAGATTGAAGAAAATCGTCGCAGTTGATGATTTCGTACGGTTCCTCGTCGGGATGCGAGGTGAAGTCCTCAGACTGGTTATCATTGAGGACGTAATGCACGTTCCCTTCCACTGCAGCCGCATGAACGTGGAAATCCCCCAGATCAGCTCCGCTGAAGCTGTAGTCGCCATCTGGTGGGTCAAGTCCCGTGTCGTCGATAAGAGCCTCCATCATTCTGAATCGACGCTCGATCGCGGACTCGGACCACTCGGGATGCTTCTTACGCATGGCGTGTATCGCTTCAGCTTGGATGTCGAGGGTCCACAGGATTGAAAACATGCCACGGTTGCAATTGCGTAAATGAAAGAGCCAGTCTGTCAGAATCCGACTAGACAAAACATTGACATCGACGAGCACCCGTTGTGTCACGACTACGACCGTATGTATGGAACGGCGACAGCGGGACTAATCGGTAAGTGGACCGAAAGATTCAAGCTCAAATGACCGGAGTTTTTCGAGCGCGACATCCTGCTCGTTTGCTAGTTGGCTCCTGAAGGAAAGTACGTCGTCTCGGTGAAAACGGGTATGTGCCCCGACTTTAAAGCTGTCGACTCTGCCGGCCCTTGCCCACTTCATCAAGGTCGGTCGCGAGATTCCCAGCACGTCCGCGGCAGAAGTGCTTGTCAGCTGTTCCGGCATTCGGGTGATCGCGACTTCGCCAGACTCCGTGAGAGCTCTAATCGCTGCAAGTACGGTTGCCTGCACACGCTCGGGGAGGTCGACCCGGTTGCCATCTTTGTCAAGAACTGCGATGTCAGCGTCCTCAGGCATACGCAGGGCTTCGAATGCAGCCGTATCTTCAGAGCTCAGAACAATGGCGCTTGAGGAAGACAGGGTGGCCTCCTTTTGTCGTGAATGTTGAAGCGTATTGAATTTCACTTTTAAGTGCCACGGGGCTTGCCCCTATTTGGGGAGTGAAAACGCGAAAAGGAGCCCTTGCGGGCTCTTTCGTTCTGCTCCTCCAACTGGGCTCGAACCAGTGACCCTTCGATTAACAGTCGAATGCTCTGCCAACTGAGCTATGGAGGAATATGTTGCGGTTGCTTTCGCTGTGCAACGAGATGTAACAATAGCGCGGGTTGTCTGGGTTGCCCAAATCGGCAGGTGGAGCGCAGTTTTCGGGGCCGGGGTAGGGTTTCTGGCATGTTGATTCCGGTTGGAGGTTTCCGCTCGAATGCGCTTGCGTGGGGGTTGGCGGGATTTGGGGTGGTCTGTCTGCTGTCGGCGGACCGCTTGGCGGACTGGCGGGCGTTGACGTTTCTGGGGTTGGCGCTGGTGGTGCCGTCGATAGTGTGGCTGGTGACGGAGAAGTGGTTTGGGCGGCCGCGCGGGGCGCTGTGGTGGGTGCTCGTCACGGCGGCGGTGGCGCTGGGCGTGTGGGGAATTGCGCTGTTTCCCTCGAAGTGACGGGGGCGCTGGGATAGGGTGGTGTCCATGAAGAAACCGATGCTTGCCCTCGGCGTCGCTGCCGCCGTTACCACGTCCGCTGTTGTTGCTCCTGTCGCGTTTGCTGAGGACGCAGGGAAGGCGACTGAGTCTTCGTCATCGTCTTCGGGTGCGGGGGAGGCCGAAGGGTCGTCGTTAAGCACGGGCGCAATCGTGGGCATCACGCTGGGCGTGCTCGCTGCGGTGGGGATCGGCGGCGTGTTTGCGTGGCAGCAGGGCTGGGTGCAGCTGCCGGAGTTTGTGGATCCGGCCGCGGTTGCGGGGCTGGGCGCGCTGATCCCGGCGTTGGCGATCCCGGGGATGGCGCAGAAGCCGGCGGCCAAGAGTGAGGCGAAGGGCTCGTGCGCGCCGCAGGCGTTCGACGCGGTGGTGCCGGGGTGGCCTGCGGGGCTGGGGACCACGGTGCTGTTCTGCGATGGCAAGTGGGCGATCGCGGGCGCTAACCAGACTGACTGGATCCTGTACTTTAAGAATTCCAACGGCAAGTGGGCAGTGATCCCGACTGCTGGCACGAAACAGACGGGGATGGCGCGCGGGTGCTACAACGGGCTCTCCTTGCGCGAGCAGGGTGCGCCGGAGGAGTTCATCCGCCAGGCGCCGATCTGCACGCCGGCGGAGATTGGGAAGTAGGTTCTCGGGGGCGGGCGCGGGCGCTTGTGGCGCTTAAGGGGGTGAGCCGGGAGCGAGTTGTGTCGCTGCCGGCCTTTCTTTTGGCGTCTAAGTGGGCAAGTGTTGTTCGATTTTGGCGTATAGACGAACACCTGAATTCGTCGGCGGGGGAAGCAGTCTTCGCTCCCTTGACTCGCTGGTCGCACTCTTGCTGCTACGTCACGCGTGTTGCCCAATTCAGGGTTTAGGCGAAATCCTGAATTCAGGGTCGTGGCGGACGATCAGGGTGGCGCATGTGGTTGATGTGGCGGAAAACTGACCGTCCAATTCAGCTTAAATGCGACGGTAAGTGGGCGGTGATCCCGACGCCGACGTGAAGCAGACCGGGATGCAGCGAGGCTGCTACAACGGTCTGACTCTGCGCGAGCGGGGTGTGCCGGAAGAGTTCACGAGCCAGGCGCCGATCTGCATGCCGGAGGAGATTGGGAAGTAGGTTTCCTCCGCAGATAAGAAAGTGCCCCACCTCATTCGAGATGGGGCGCAACGCTTGATTGAGTGCTACTTCACCGTCGGAGTCAGCACCGCCAGGCCGTTCGGGGCGACCTGTTTTTTGTCGTCCGTCTTATCCACGGCGTACACCTTTACGTGAACGCGACCGCCACCACGGATGTCAGCGGTCCTGGTCTTAGACTCGCCCGGCTTCACCATTACGCGGTCACGAAGGCCGTCGTTGAGATAAACCTCGATCACGCCGACTCCGCCAGAGTTCGGGATGTTGGAAGCCCACGCAGCGGTGTAATTCAGCGTCGAGTACTTCTTGTCCACGTTGAAGTACCCGTTGGAGGCGTTGTAGTCACTCGTGGAGATTAAGGACTGCGGGTACTCTTGGGCGTTGAACGTCACACCAACACCAGACTGCATTCTGTAAATGCCGTCGCGATGGGTGTGCAAGTACTTCCCGTCGGCGAACTCCGGCTTGGAGTAGTTGCCCGATTTGTCAGGGGCAGACGGGGACGTGTTGCCGCCGCCGTTGCTGCTGGAGCCACCACCCAGTTCCGGGGCGACGGCGCCAAGGATCACGCCAAGGGCGGTGATGATCGCCAGCACAGAGCCGACGATTTGGGGCAGCAAGTTCTGGAAGTCACGGAGCTGACGCTCGAGATCTTTTGCGTTAGGCACGGAGCTCTCCTTTGCAGGATTCATGGAGGGTTCTGACAATAGGATTTAAGCACGTGTCAAGCTAAGTTGCAGGGAATTAGAGGCGGAGATCGAGAGAGGGGGTTGGTTGGATGGTCATCGGAGGGCAATCAGATGCTGTTCCGAGGCGCTACGACACAAAAGCAATGGGTCGGCCCGGCTGCACGCCTACCAGACATGCATTTTATTGCCTGCTCCAAACTGGGCGTGTTTGAAACTGTCCCAAAACGATTGTCACATTCTGGTGGGGCGAGAGCGCTTCTCCTCTTCAAACGGCATCGCGCACTGGGGGCGGGGCCAGTGGCGCGCCGCTGCTCGGATTCAATCTGCAAAAAGTGTGGTGCGCGCTTGCGGTTGCCGCAAACATCGAAGTTTCTATCTGCCGTTAGGTGTCACCTTTTGTTCACGGTCTTTTAGAGACGAGTAACGGGTGCATGATTGGTTGTGTAGTGGCGACTGAGAGCTCGAAGGCGTTCAGTGCACCACGCGGAGCGCCGGGTGGGCAGGGGAGCTGGTTGCCGAGGCAGCGCTCGAGACTGTGTGGGGTTGCGCGCCGAGCATGAGCGCGTGCAGGTCTTGTGACGGGAGCTTCGTTTCAGCGGCGATGTTTGAGATGCTGGCGCCACCATCGGGGGAAAGTACGTAGTCAAAGATGCGTGAGCGTTCGTATTGCAGTGTGCTGCCGGGCTCGTCCGTGCGAAAGCCGCGCGCGGAGAGGGTGGTTAGGTGGGAGTGATATTCCCGCTCGCTGAGTTTGCCGTGGTGGTACGCGGCGCGAAGCATGGCCATGGCTGACACCTTTAATGCGGTCTTGAGCCGGAGGATGTCGTCAAGGCCCGCGTGCAGGCGAAGGTGTGCGTGAACTATGCCCGGTGGGATGAGGAAGTCGGCGGCGAACTGGCTGGCCTCATCCTCTTCGCGTGCTCCGGTGCGTGGCTCGTCGCTGCTATGGAGTAACAGGTGGCCCAACTCGTGCGCGAGGTCGAAGCGGGTGCCTTCAGGGGTACGGCGCCGGGCGAGGAAGATGAACGGCTGCTCTCCGTTCCACATGGAAAACGCGTCTACGGCGGAGGCTGCGGGCGGAAGGCCCATGACGGCGATGCCGAGGGATTCGGCGAGCTGGACCGAGTTTGGAACTGGCCTGTCGCCGAGCTGCCAGATCGTGCGTGCATGACGGGCTGCCTCCATAGGCGTAAGCCCGGAAAAGTCAGGCAGGTCAGGCTCTGGGAAGTTGAAGTTGCGTCGAAGCCAGGCCAAAAGTGTGCTGGCGTTTGCCCCGGATGCGACTGCCACGCTCTTCTGCCGCCGTGTTGCGCGGCTGCCGGCTCGAAAGAGTGTGGAATCCGTCGCGGGGATTTCAATCTCTTCCGAGACGAAGTAGCCGGCGGTGAACCCGAGCGAAGATTCGAGGCGCTCGAGGATGGACTCTGTGTGGGGAGGCGGTGGGCCGTCGTTTTCCCAGCGGGCAAGCGTTGCTGGAGCGATGTCGAGATTCGCCGCCAGCTCCGCTTTAGTGAGGCCTCGGCGCAGTCGCGCGACCGTAATTCGGGACGGCGAGATGCGGGCGGAGTTAGTTTCCGCTCGCTCGCGAGATTGTGAAGTCAATGTCATCGTCCTCGGTCCCGAAAAGATCTGGCTGTGCCATAGCGAATTCCGGATGAATCGGTTTGAGCAGAACTCTAACGTCCCATGCTTCGACTTCTCCGTCCATGGAAATCGACGCGGGGCGCGAGAACTCGCTCCGGAGTTCGTGATGCTCCTCATCATAAAAGTACAGAAGCAGCCATTCACCTGGCGGGGGAGTGTGGCGGGCATCAGGCGAATGTGTTGCAGGCGTAAACGCTCCCAGCTCTATCTGCAGCTGGTTGGAGGCGTTGACGGATTGGATAGTGGAAACCCCTTTTCTCCGCGCCAAACCTGGTGCAGCTTCTCGGAGACCGGTAGCTGAGTTGCCAGCGGCAGCGACGAACTTCATTTGGTTATCAACGTGGACAAGGAGCGGGCGGTTGTCCGGATTCGCCATCATCCAGTTGTTGCTTTCGCAGTGGAACTTTCGGATGGAGAAATTGGTTTCGGACCACTGGTAGTACCCAGGAGCGGTCACGGGGTGGTAGATCTCGCAGTTCTGTCGCTGCGCGAGCCCCTCGGCGAGGGCGGTGGCTAGGCAGTCTGAATCAATATCGCGCTTTGCTAGGTATTCCTTGGCTTCACTGGGCGGGATGATCGTTGTGTTCTCGATGGGGGATGGTGTTGTCATGGTGGCTCCTTCCGGTCTCGTCGGGTGTGGAGCTGAAAGTAGCGCACGGTGTCGACATTCCCGCTGGAAATTGGAACAGACGTTCGCACCGAAGGGACGTCGATAAGCAATAGGCCCGGCTGCGCGAACGTAACCGGGCCTGAACGCTACGAGCTACACCTGATACCCCATCGGCGAGCCGGGGCCGAGCGGGATACCCAGGAGGTACCAGAGCATGAAGAAGAGGAACCAGCCCACCAGCATGGCCGCGGAGTACGGCAGGGCCAGCGACATCAGGGTGCCCACGCCGGCCTTTTTGTAGTACTTCTGCAGGAACGTCAGCGCCAGGGCGAAGTAGGGCGACATTGGGGTGATGATGTTGGACGGCGAGTCGCCGATGCGGTAGAGCATCTGGGTGACCTCGGGGGCGACGTCGACGTACATCATCATTGGCACCACCACCGGCGCCATGAGCGCCCACTGCGCGGAACCGGAGGTGATGAACAGGTTGATCAGGGTCACCATGAGCACGAATGCGGCGAAGAGGACCACGTTCGGCAGGTCCCAGGACTGCAGCAGCTCGGAGCCTTTGATGGCGGTCCAGGGGCCCAGGTTGGACCACTGGAACCACGCCAGGAACTGGGAGACGGCGAAGAACAGCACCAGGATGGGCAGCAGGGACTCCAGGCCCTTGGCCATGAATGTGGGGATGTCGGCGGCCTTGTTGATTGTGCCCACGATCAGGCCGTAGACCAGGCCGGTGGCGAAGAACATCAGGGTGATCGGCACGGCGATGGCGCGGATGAGCGGGGACTCCATGAAGCCCTCGTCGGGTCGCGCAAAGGGTGAGCCCGGGACGAACAGGAGGGCAAAGTAGGCGGCCAGGCAGACCAGCAGGGTCACGCCCGCCCAGGTCAGGCCCTTGCGCTCGAGCGGGGTGAGTGACAGGTCGTCATCGTCGGTGAGGTGGGCGTCGTCGGGCTGGTTGGACTCGTCCATCTGGAGCTCGTCCTCGTCGATGGCGTCGTGGTCGACCAGGTTCTCGGCCTTCTTGTCCACGAACAGCTCCGTCACCGCCGTGATGATCAGCGAGAGCACCAGCGCGGACGGGATGACGAAAAAGATGTTGGCCAGCGGGGAGACCTCGTAGGCTTGGTCCACTAGCTGCGCGGCGGAGGTGGAGATGCCGGCGAGCAGCAGGTCCGTGATGTTCAAAATCAGCGAGGAGTTGAAGCCTGCCGACGATGCCCCGAATGCCACCATCGCGCCGACCACGGGAGAGCGGCCCACGGCGTGGAAGGCCATCGCGCCGAGCGGGATGATGATCACGTAGATGGCGTCCGAGGCTACCGAGCCGGTCACACCCGCCAGCGCCACCATGAAGGTGAGCATCTTCGGGCTGACCTTGTCTACCATCGCGCGGACCATCGCGGCCAAAAGCCCCGTCTGTTCCGCCACCGCCACGCCCAGCATGACGGCCAGGATCACGCCCAGCGGCGGGAAGGCGATGAAGTTCTCCACCGCGTCGGTGACCATCCGGGAGAGGTTCTCCCCGGTGAGCAGGGACTCGACGTGGATTTCCTCGCCTGACGCCGGGTCCACCGCGGACAGGCCCGCCTTGTTGGCAATCCAGGAGGAGACGGCCACCACGCCGGCGAGGATGACAAACAGCCAGAACGGGTCCGGCAGCTTGTTGCCGATCTTTTCAATCCAGCCCAGGAACCCGCTCATCCCTTCTTGCTGGTTGTTGTCCTTACGGTCCGCGCGGTGCTCCTGGTCCGGGCGATCGTGCGGGCCGTTTTCTACTTTGGTTGATCCAGTCATGGTGGGTCTTCCTGGTCGGCGATGATTCGTCGGAAAAAGGTGAGAGCCACCTTACATTTTCACTGCGAAGTAAGGTAAGAGAAGTGAGCACGAAATTACAGATTTCCCCGCGCGATACCCGAACAACCCGCCGCGGCACCGGCTGCGTCGGTGCGCTGGCCTCCGTCATTGCGGTGATCGCCATCGTGGCGCTCGTCTTGGCGCTGACCCGCCCGGCACTATTCAGGATGGGGGAGGAAAAGGTGGAGTCGACGACCATTGGGGCGTCGTTAAGCGATATTGCCCAACTCGCCACCGAGGAATACGCGTTTTCGGACGTGGGAAAGTTCGACCAGGCCGGCCTCGAGGTGCTCGGCGTGCGCGTGCCGTTTACCGGGCGCAACTTCCTGGTCACCTACGACGGGCGCGTCACCGCCGGCATCCGCGATGCGTCGCTTATCGACGTCACCTCCGGCAACCACACCATCGACATCACACTGCCGGAAGTGGAGGTGCTCGAATCCCACATCGACGCCGACAGCGTGCAGGTTTACGACCAAACCATGAACCCCATCAACCAACTCCGCGTCGAGGACGTCACCGGCTTCATCGCCGACCGCGAGGCCGACGCGCGGGAGAAGGCTGTTTCGGCGGGGCTGCTCGACCGCGCCGGGGAGCGTGCCGAGGAGCTCGCGCGAGCGCACGTGACGGCGCTGGTGGCCGGGACGGACATGGAGGACTACGAGGTGCGCGTTTCGCAGGCGGGGTCAGCGCGCGCGGAGTAATCTTTTGCGCATGCGTAAAACTCTTGCCGCGGGCGTTGTGGCCTGCGCCGTCGCCGTCGTTGCCCCTGCCGCCTCCGCCGCTGATGCCGCTGATGTCCCGGTGGACCCGGGCTTCTCCCGCGTCTGCGTCATCGACTACAACAAGGACCAGATCCCGGCCCTGGCCGCCGGACTCAACGCCGACGACATCCTCTACCACTCCGGCAGCCGCGCCGACGCCGTCGCCAATTGGCACAAGGCGCAGGACGCGCTGCGCGCCGGGCTCGGCGACAATGGCTGGGGCACGCTGAAGGATATCGACAAAGACTCCCTCTGGCCCGTTGAAGACCACACCTCTAGCTCCGTCATCGCTGACGACCTGGGCAGCTCTACCGCCGGCGCACCCTCCACCCTGGACACCCCGTTCAGCGTGGGCGAGGTCGCTTACTTCAAGTCCGCCGCTTCCTACACGGCGCAGCGTTTCGAGGACTGCGGCAAGGAGGTCAACCGCCCTGTGCCCGCCGCCCCGTCGAGCCTGGACCTCGCCCTCGCCCCTGGTGCCATCGCCGGCATCGTCGTGACTCTGCTGGCGGTCCTGGGCGCCGGCGCGGCGTTCGCGGCGTCGTCCGGCCTGATCCCGGGCGTTGCGCTGCCGTTCTAGCTTCGGAGCGCCGAAAAGTTCACTGGCAGCTTGCCGGCCAGTGAACTTTTCCGCAGCCGACGATTTGCCACCTGCGGAAAGTGAATCTTTTAACAACCGGATGTGATCCGATTCAACGCCGAGTGAACTATTCCGCAAAGTGCCCGTGGCAGTGCCACGCCGTGGTCCGCAGCGCGCACGTAGGGTGGGGTCTATGCAGCTCGAGAAGTTTTTCCAAGACTGGCCGGTAGACAACGTCGCAGCGGCGCTGGTGGGCGATACCGCAGCGGAGTTCGGCGACCAGAACAAAGTCTTCGAGCTGGCCAGCGTGACCAAGCTGCTGTCTGCCTACGCCGTGCTCATGGCGGTAGAGGAGGGTGCGTTCGAGCTCGACGACGCCGCCGGGCCCGAGGGCTCCACCGTCCGCCACTTGCTCGCGCACGCCTCCGGCGTCGGCTTCGATTCCCGCGAGCCGCAGAAGGCGCCGGGGGAGCGCCGCATCTACTCCTCGGCCGGTTATGAGATCCTGGCGGACCTCGTTGAAGAGACCACCGGCATCGCGTTTGCGGACTACGCCCGCGACGGAGTTTTCCAGCCGCTCGGCATGACTAATACGGAGATTTATGGGTCGGCGGGGCATGGCGGGAGGTCGTCGATAGGCGATCTGCGAGCGTTTGTAGCTGAGCTCCTGCAGCCGAAGCTCCTGGCCGAGGAGACCTTAGAGGAGGCCTTTTCCAACCAGTTCGGCGACCTGCGCGGGGTTGTGCCTGGCTACGGGATGCAAAAGCCGTGCCCGTGGGGCCTTGGTTTTGAGATCAAGGGCGACAAATCCCCGCACTGGACCGGCGACGGCATGCCCGAAGACACCGTCGGCCACTTCGGCATGGCCGGGACGTACCTGTGGGTCGCGGGCGGGCAGGCGTGCGTGGTGCTCACGGACCGGGAGTTCGGGGATTGGGCCAAGCCGCTGTGGCAGGAGACCAACACGGCGCTGTGGGAGGCGCTGGGGTAGGCCGGCCGCAAACTTTCGGGGGGATAGTCGAAAAGGTCGCTTAGGTGAAAACTCGAATTCAGACGGCCCTAAGTCGGTTTATGCATACATAAGTCCCGATTTCGGTGCCCGTAATTGCGCCGAATTCGGGGTTGGCGGGAAAACCTGAATTCGGCGAGTTGTGTGGTGCTGGCTCACTGAGGTTCCCTGGAAAAACGAGGGCAATTCGGACTTTTCCTGCCGGCGAATTCAGGTTTTGTGCGACGCCACCCAATCGCACACATGCTCCGCGCGACCAGGGTATCGGGGAGGGGGAGTGGGCCGTGAGGTGGGCGTCGATAGGCGAAAAGCTTGGGGTAGTTGCGCGGCGCGGGGTGTTTTACACTGCACCCATGACTATGACGAACACCTCGCTACCAGCAGCGGGGCGGAAGTTGCCGACCAGCCAGGTCGTGCCCCTGATGACGGCGTTGCTGGTCGCCGTCTTTGCGTTCCAGCTCAACGCCTCCATGCTCGCGCCCGCGCTGGCCACCATGGAAACCGAGCTGGACGCTACCACCGCGCAGATCGGCATGACGCAGACCGCGTTCTTCACCGCCGCGGCGCTGTTCTCCCTGTTCATGCCCCGCTGGGGTGACCTGATCGGGCGCCGCAAGGTGCTGGTCGGCATGATGGTCGTCACCGTCATCGGCTCCGTGGTTGCGGCGCTGGCCACTAATGTGACCATGCTGTTCATCGGCCGCGTGATCCAGGGTGTCTCCGGCCCGACCGTGGCGCTGACCTCCGTCATGCTGCGCCAGGCGGTGCGCGAGGAGAGGCAGTTCGCGTTCCTGGTGGGCATCCTCACCTCCGTCAACGGCGGCATCGCCGGCATTGACGCGCTGTTGGGCGGCTGGCTTACCGACGCCTTCGGTTTCCGCTCCCTCTTCTGGGTCATCGGCGCAGCCGCGCTGATCGCCGTCTTCGCCGTGCAATTCGGCGTGCCGGAGACCAAGTCCGACCAGCTCCAGCCGATGGACTGGAAGGGCGTGGTCGGCCTGGTCGTCGGCGCCGCCGCGATCCTCACCGCGCTCAACGAGGCAGGCGCGCTGGCCGCCGCGAACTGGTTCATGGTGATCATCCTGCTGGCCATCGGCGCAGCCTCCCTGGTGTGGTTCTGGCGCACGGAGAAGTCCAGCCCGCACCCGCTGATGTCTACCGACCTGTTGGCCCAGCGCCGCACCTGGGCAATCCTGCTCACCACCACGCTGACCATGACCGGCGTGTTTGCCGTGATGAACGGCCTGGTGCCCAACCTCGCGCAGGACGATGTTGCCGGCCCGGGCATGTCCGCCGGCGTGGTGTCCTGGTGGACGCTGACCCCGTACGCCCTGGCTGGTCTGCTCATGGGCCCGGTCTCCGGCTGGCTCGCCGGGCGCGTGGGCTACAAGATCATCCTGCAGATCGGTATCGCCGGCGCGGCCCTGTCCGTCCTGTTCGGCATCGTGGTTGTAGGCAACCCCACCCACGGCATGCTGCTGGCCATGTCGCTTCTGGCCGGCATCACCTACGCGGGCATGGCCAACATCATGCTTGGCTCGCTGGGCGTGGTGCTCGCCCCGAAGCACAACCAGGGCTACCTGCCGGGGCTGAACGGCGGTGCGTTCAACCTGGGTGCGGGCCTGTCCTTCACCATCATCTTCGCGGTGTTCACCGCCGCGGGTGCGAGCTACCGCGCGGGCATGATCGCCGGCGCCATCCTGCTGGGCTGCGCGTTTGCGGCGTCCTTCCTCATCCCGAAGCCGGAGACGGTACCGGACACGCTCGCTGCGGAGGACCTGGCTGCCCGTGCGTAAGATCATCCTGGACTGCGACCCCGGCCACGATGACGCGGTGGCCATCCTGCTCGCCGCCGGCAACCCGGACATCGAGCTACTCGGCCTGACCACCGTTGGCGGCAACCACACCATCGATAAGGTCACGCGCAACGCGCAGCAGGTGCTCACGGTCGCCGGTTTGCGGGACGTTCCGGTCTACCGCGGGGCAACGCGCCCGTTGCTCAACAGCGTCATCACCGCCGAAGACATCCACGGCGATTCCGGCATGGAAATCCACGGTTTCGACCTGCCGGAACCGGCGGTTGTGGTGGAGGAGGCGGGGGCGGTCCAGTGGATCGTCGATACGCTGATGCGCGAGGAGCCCGGTACCGTGACTCTGGTGCCCACCGGGCCATTGACCAACATCGCGCTGGCGGCGCGGCTGGAGCCGCGGATCGTCTCGCGCGTGAAGGAAGTCGTGCTCATGGGCGGCGCGTACGGGGCCGGCAACTACACGCCGTCCGCAGAGTTCAACATCGCCGTGGACCCTGAGGCCGCCGCGATCGTGTTCGGCGAGGCGTGGCGCGTAGTCATGGTGGGCTTGGACCTGACGCACCAGGCGCTTGCCACCCCCGAGGTCGAAGCCCGTTTCGCAGCACTGGGTACTTCCGCCGGCGACTTCGTCGTGGGGCTCATCGACGCCTTCCGCCGCAACTACAAGGACGCCCAGGGGTTTGACAACCCGCCGGTGCACGACCCGTGCGCGGTGGCCTGCGTCATCGACCCGTCCGTGGTGGAGACTGTGGCGGTGCCGGTGTCGGTGGAGCTGGCGGGGACGCTGACGCGCGGGCGCACCGTGGCGGACCTGCGCGCGTTCGGGGCTGACGCTCCCGCCGTCACCGCTGCCGGCGCCGGCGCCCCGAGCTGCAACACCTCTGTTGCGACGCGCCTGGACGTGGACCGGTTCTGGGACCTCGTTGTTGACGCGGTGCAGCGCCTGGGGTAGCGCGCCCGTTCAGGCCCCTCGGGGCCAAATGGTGAGAGGAGGATGGTGAATCTGCCCTGAAATACCGGGAGTTGTCAGTGGGTAAATGCGCCACCTCGACTTGGAGGTTGTTGTGGCTGGCCGTTGGACTCCGAAAGATGTGAAGGCTGCTTCTGTGGCGCGGGTTGTTGCAGGCGATGATGTCGGCGAGATTGCTCGTGATGCCGGTGTGGCAGAGGGCACGGTTTATGAATGGGTCAAGCAAGCAGGTGCGCTCCCACCGATGAAGGCGTTGGCACGTGCACGCGACCAGCTCATCGACGACGCGGTGGCGTTGGTGGCTTCAGGTATGTCGGTACCGGATGCGGCTGCAACGTTAGGTCTTTCTGCGGCTGCGTTGTACTCGCGGTTGGCGAAAGTCGGTGTGCGGACCGAACTGCAGCAAAAGCCCCGTATCACCCCGCAGCAGAAAGCTGACGCGGTCGAGCGAGTACTAGCGGGTGAACCGGTTGAAAAGGTCGCGGCGGCGTTCGACAGGTCTGTGAATTCGGTGTATCGCTGGGTGCAGCAAGCACGCCAGGAGAAGGCGGGCGGAAACCGTGATGCGGTGCAGCCCGCCAACACGCCGGAGGCTTGTGCGGTAACAACCCTTGCACACAGCAAAGTTGATTCCGTGCCAGCACCAATGAAAACACAGGCAGGCCACGCGCCTGCCGACCACGCCGAGGACCGTGTGAAAGTCGGCCGCGGGGTCCGACTGTCGTTTGAAGACCGCCTGACGATCCAACATGGGTGCAGCCAGGGAATGTCAGCCAGACAGATCGCAACGCTTCTGGGGCGCCACCATAGCGTGATCAGCCGGGAAATTGCCCGCAACGGATGGGAAATCATCGACGATGACGGCGAAAAGAAGGTCTTCTACAACGCCCGGCGTGCCCACACGGGTGCTAAGGCGCGTGCGTGCCGGCCGAAGGTGCGCAAGCTTGACGACAACCCGGTGCTTCGTGCTGTGGTGGTGGCGTGTCTTGCCCGCCGGTGGTCGCCCGGGCGCATCAGTGTGTGGCTTCAGTACGCTTTCGCCGATGATGAAAGCATGCGTATTTCCCACGAAGCGATCTACAGTGCCTTGTACATCCAGGGCAAAGGCAGCTTGCGCGCCGAGCTTGAAGCGGTGATGAAGACCCAAGATGTGCTCATCCGTGGCGGCAAGCGGCGAAAGGCCCGGCCCCGTAATGCCGGTGTGTTAACGGGTAAGCCGTGGATCAAAGGCGCTGAAATCACCAAGCGCAGCCCGGAGGTTGACGACCGGGCAATCCCTGGGCACTGGGAAGGTGATCTTGTCATCGGCAAGGGCGGCAAAAGCGCGCTGATTACCCTGGTGGAGCGCACCAGCCGCTACACCCTGCTTGGTCATCTGCCCACCGAACACACATCGATGACGGTGATTGCAGCGATCCAGCAGATGGTCAAAGACCTCAATGCCGAACAGCTCAAGACCATCACCTGGGATCAAGGCGTGGAAATGGCTCAAACCGCACGTGTGCGCATCAAAGACGGCTGCGAGGTGTACTTTTGCGATCCACACTCACCGTGGCAGCGGCCGACCAACGAGAACACCAACGGTGAGATCCGCCGCCGCTTCTACAAGAAAGGCACCGACTTCGCCGAAGTC
>ERZ1029858.160-NODE-160-length-18492-cov-164.432229_pt1 | contig 18492 bp, 17 predicted proteins | sample MGYA00519237_ERZ1029858 | MGnify/ENA primary metagenome ERZ1029858 (study PRJEB33666, sample SAMEA4610919) | skin metagenome | biome: Human-associated habitat; feature: Malodor aspect; material: skin | place: Philippines | collected 2015-08 ...
CGAAACGGACTACTTCCCAAGCCGAACTGGACCACCTACATCAGATCAGACACAGATTTCGACAGGTTGGTGATGCCCAACGTGGCTACCAGATGGTTCATTCTGCGGGTGGAGACCACTTGAGGTAGCACGTGGCAATCACCGTTGACAGCGCCCGTTTTGCACGCGTACGGCGCTCGATCAGCCAGTTCGAGAAGAACGCGCCGTGGCGCAGCTTCGGCACTGCCACATCCATCGTGCCGACACGGGTGTCAAGGTCACGGTGGTGGTACCCGTTGCGGTGGTCGACCCGCTCGGCGGAGGCGACACCGTATTCGGCGACACCAACGGGTCGCCTGGGCAGAGAGGATCTGCTTGATAAGCCCTTGCAGCAACTGCCACATCAGATCAGGGGAGGCTGGGGCGAGCAAATCGCCCACGCAGGTTGCCGGTCGTTCAAATGCGGTGCATCGGCTATCGTCATGCGCCTTTCGGTGGCCACCCCACTAATTCCGGGGCCACCATCAGCAAGCGTTACACCACATTAAGGGACGCACACGGGAGAACCCCGACTTCTCGTGGGCCGCTAAAAGGCTTCTCAGTGTAAAGGAGACCATATATTCTATCGAACATGTTTAACGAGTCGGGCCCCTGGAAGCGCGACCTTTGGCTTGCCGCTGAGCGCCTTGAACTAGCAAAATTCACGCTTGCCGATCGCCTAGATGAAGCCTATTCCCGAACAGACGAAGACGACGACTCCTATTACGACCCAGGGACGGAAATTCTTTACAAGGTAGAACGCGATCTTATGTTCGGCGCATACGCCATGCGACGACTAATTGGGATGCCCACCAAGATCACGCAGAAGACGGCAGCCGCGCGGATCGACATCGTCGACTTTCCTTTGAAGGTGGAGGAGAAGGCCCCAGATTTCTGGGATGCATTAGGTGATGCCGATATGTATGACTTTCTCTCTCCTGCACATCTAAACCTCTCCGTTCAAAAAGTATGCAACTATCTAGTGCACAGTCTCTTCCTGCGTTTTGCCTGGACTATCCCTGAGCTGACCTTCCCGAATTTTTGGTCTCTCCCCGCTGATGCCCCATTAACGAAACAGGATCCACGAGAGCTTGCTGGCTGGCTGGTTGCCTCAGATTACTCGAGCGCACGGGCTCTAACCTTTGTGCCCCTAGACGAATTTGTGAGGGTAATGAGGAGTTTCGCTGAAGACGATGTCATTTTGCTAAAAGTTTGGACAGATGCAGAGGGGACTCGTCACTACGAAGCAACTTGAGGACGCTCATTCACTGGGAGCCGCTGGGCGTTCTCAAGGCCCCTCTCCGGCTCCTTTAACCGACCGTTTTCGCCTAGCGAATCTCGCTTGGGTCTGCAATCCGGGAATAGTCTGAGCTGAAGCGCCACGAATTACGAATATGCGCGCTAAGACGGTCATCCGATGCGCCCAATTTCTTGGCAAGCCAAACTTGAAACACTAGGACAGTTAGATCATTCGTGCGAGCGAGATCGCCTACCGTTGGGACTTTGCCCGTCCGGCCCAAGTGCTTCATAGACTGATAGTTATGGTTAGCGCTTTCAGACCACGCCCCAAAAACCTCGGGAAATAGCCGAACGGCCTCTGAACCGATCTCGTTAAATAGTTTCTTAGCCCGTGCACGATCTGCTTTATCGGCATCAGTCCTAGCAGCAAGCGATCGGAATCCCAATCGTTCGATACCGGCTCCAAGCTGAAGCGCTCGCACCTCTGGTGTCATTGACGGTGACTTAATGACCTGAAGAATCTGACCAAGCCCCTCCGCAAACTCTTCGCGGATCTGGAACCAATCCTCAATCGAGCTTTCCTTCAGTTCGTTAAATGGCATCACGAACGCGAGTTCTTTGGCCGTCGCCTCGGCGTCGTCATTCGACCGTGAGGTGAGGGTCCGCTTCCAGGATTCTGGAATTTCTGGAGGCGTTGGAAAACCAATACTGTCCCAGTAATCTCTGTCAACCGCCGTAGGCACCCCGAACTTACAGTGTAAATAGCCCCACTGCTGGTTGGACCAAGACAGAAAGCTAACGAGCTCCTGCATCGCGTCGATAGTATCTTTTTCCCGCGTCCAAGTGCTTTCGTTAGAGCGTTCGACTATGACCACGGTACGAAAGCGCACCGTGAGTTCATCCCGAGAGTCAATGTGATTGATTTCCTTCAATGAGCGAATCGTCACAGTCGAAGACGATCCATCGAACCGGAATACCTGGTCAGCGAAATCGCGAAAGGTCAAGCTCCAGTCTTGGACACCATCATCTCTTTCGTCGGAGTTCAATGAGCCTGATCTGGTAACCCGACCATCGTGTATCCAAGCTGTCAAGCCGCCAATTTCGGCCATAACCGTTGTGGGGCGTCGCCAGTAGGGCTCTCCGACATGAGCCAATACGGTAAAACGAGGTCGCAGCCGACATTCTAGAGGGTGCGTTAGCGTGTGCGTGAGGACTTGGGCAACGCCTAACTGAATCAGTGTGAGGCTTCCAAGCCGTGACTCAAAAATAGCCGTCTGGGAAAAGCGCAGAGGAGCGACCTCCTCATCATCCAGAACCATCACGTGCCCAGGCAAGAGAGTCGCTGCCAGGCGAGACATCGGCTCTACGGTGAAATTTACTTCAACCTGGTTGTCTATGAACTTTATGGTGCCCGCTGCACTCTCAACTGTCTCTTCACACAGGAGCCGCAAAACACCACCCAATGGCTCGCCGTCCAGCAATAGGTCGATTCCCGTCTGATTCATTTCTTTACTCCAATGGGCTGCTCTTCATCACTGCCAACCATCCCCTCAAACCGCACAGACACCTCTCGCATATCCGCCTCCCGGTCCAGCCGCCTAAACGGATACTCGTAGACGTACTGCACGTCCGACTGCGGATACGTCGACGTCCGACAACGCCACAATCGCATCAATCTCCACCTGCGCAGCCCGACGTTCCTCATCCTTACGCAAAGGCGCATCGACGCCCCAAGGCTCCCCCCACAACCTCCTCCGACATCACTTGTACTTTACAGACCAAGTTTTTCCTACCATTTTGCGTCAATCACTCGCGGAGAGAATCCTGCTGGAGGTGTGACCGAGAATCCGAGTTCCTCCAGCGATTTTGTCGCGGCTTCCGGGTAGTCCCGTGCTGCGGCAGCCGTTTGCTTGAACAACCATTCTTGCCGCCGTCGCAGCAAGATCGGCTCCCAGCCCGGTTTGCCCCGGAATCCGCACTCAGCGATAACGAAGTAGAGGAATTCTTCAAGCGATGGGCGAAACCGCCTGCCACCCACCGGCAAGTGCAATTCTTCCAGCCGTCCTTTCTTCCTCGGGTTTCCTGACTTCCCTTGGAAGTTTTGCATTAGAGCCGGGCTCAGCAACCCAGTGACTCCCGAGTAATGAATATGGGCGCATGGAGCGCTGGTGTATCCCCGTTCGTATTCAAAGCGAATACCTGGGGACGTAGCTACCCGCAGCTCGAATCTGCTTCTTTCCACGGCGAGAAACCTGCCGGTGGAATCGGAAGTTAATTCATAGCGGACGATGACGCGGAATAGCTGGCTGTAGTCCTGGCTATCAACGTCACTTTCGAACTGGCCAGCACCGTGGATAACGGGGGCATCAAATTCACCGACAACGATGTTCGTGTCGGAGTTAAGCCACGCCCTTGTGTCAATGTCCCACTCAGAGGCAAGTGGGAGTGCGTCGATAAGCGTTTCTCTCACCTCATCGAGAAACAGCGCAGCCTCGTCAAGCAGATTCAAGTTGTCCCTCACCCAACAGCATCAATACGACGCTTAAATCGTCGTACACGGCCCGCTCGGACTTATCTAGCATGCCCGAGTGGGCGAGCATACGTAGTTCTTCAATGCTCGCAGAAGGCTGACCTGTGGACCTGCGGAGAGCAGCGAGATAGTCTCGTTTCTTCTCCGAGAGCTCCTTGTTGTTTGTGGTCTTAATTTCAACTGCCATGTCAATCACCTCAGCTCACCGGGTTATCGTTCTAGCCCCGAATAATAGCCAACAGCGCGCCACCAACGATTCGTCATATGGCACGTTTGTTCGATTGCGTGTCGAGTTGCTCGCTCAGAACACTGATTTCAACGAGACTGATGAACTCGTGCTTCCTTCGCTGGTGGACGTTTAGGCCATCCTCTCATACGTCTCCCGCATATCCACCTCCCGGTCCAACTGCCTAAACGGATATTCGTAGACGTACTCCACACCCGACTGCGGATGCACCCACCCCCGATCCGCCACCGACAACTGCGCGCCGTCCTTCAACTTCGCGTCAGCCTTCACAACCTCCTTCGGCACCTTCCGACCATTCGCATCAAACCGATCCTCTTGGTCATACCGCCGCATCACCGGAAACTGCGTCCGGTAGATCATGCACAACTCATCCGCCGTAACCCCCAACGACAACGCCACCATCGCATAAACCTCGATCTGCGCCACGGTGTATGAATTTTTCTAACAGGGGAGCGGTTACTCTGCACGGAAGCCCGTCCTCCCAAGACGCGAGTCCGGCAGCTCTTTGACGATTCGGAAAGTCGGGTTCGAGCATCCAAAGTTATCCAAACCTCAACAGCTGATACTCCCCTTTTTATCTGCTAAAATTCAGAAGTCAACAACTACATTGCCAGCCTAGAAAGGCGCAACATGAAACGCACGAGTGTCCTCTGCCTCGCTACAGGTCTTGCAGCCTCGACCGCCATTATTGCCCCAAGCGCCAACGCAGCAGACGCGATGCCAGAGAGCTCCTCTGAAATCCGGGGAACCGCTTGGACATACGCCGTAATGAATAACGCCCTCTGGGGTGAAAACACCTCCTCTATCCAGCCGTGGGCTGATGAGTACAAGAAGGGCTCCAACCGAACCGATTACTTCGAAAAGGGTCATCCTGGACGTGTAATCGAGAGCTCCGTGGCAAACGATGGTGCAAACGACTGGAAGCTGGGTACCACCCTGGATATCATCCTCGGAACTGGTATCGCAGCGCTTGTCCTGGCACTTGCTGCTGGTGCCTACAACGCTGGACTCATCCAGCTCCCGCAATAAAGGAGTCACCAACTACCAAAAGTAAACCGGCTAGGCCGCTCGGCTGAGGCCGGTTTTCTCGTACGTACGCTGTGGTGGCACATGATGCGCCATTTAAGCGACTACGCTTTTGCACTCAAATTAGACGCCGACAACTAGAAGGCCGAATGCCACACAGTCGAGCGTCGTTAGAGATTTAACGCTCTGCCGGAAATGACGATCGATTACAAAACGGGCTAGCTCGGCGTCATCCTTAGGAATTGTGTAAACGATTTCGCGCCACCCCACTAATACCTCAGAGTCATCGCCTTGACGTTTAACCGCGCCTACAGACGTAGGCTTCAGATCACAAATCTGGGCAACTTCACGGCAAGTAAGCCCGTTTCTCACAGCTTCACAAATGCCCAAGTTCAGCTCGGGACGATACCGTTCTTTGGAATATGAGTAAATCTTTCTTCTGTACCAGGTCAAATACTCGGCTATTAGGGAGTCATCGTCCGCAGCATATGCAAACGGATAGCTAGTTAGCTTCCGTCCTAGTTCCGTAAAACGACCCCCTGTGTGCTCGTCCAACGCAAACCCGTCTGCTCGGATCCGTTCTCGTTCCGCTTCCGAAAGCGCGTTCCAAACTTGGTCCAATTCACGGAAGAGCAAAGCTGGGGGAAAGCGTTTCCGACTGAGTTCAGTCTTAGGGAGGATCATCACACCAAGACGTACCAGTCCACTGGTGGTCTTATTGAACTCGTTGCTTGGTCCTCCCTTGTTTGGCACGGTTAAGGGCACAAGGCACTGATTCCCCTCCTTGCGTTGCAAGGGGATATAAGGAGCGAGCCGATACGCCACGGATGATCTCACCCATCCAATTTGCTGGCCGTCGTGGATCACTCGGATCGCCCAGCATTCGAATTCGTTTTCAGGTTGGGGATCTAATTCCACAACCCTTGGTGCAGATGACAAAGTTGGCCAATCTCGTGGAAAATAGTCCTGGCGCGTGATGCCTGATGGGAAAAAGGGCTCATCCCTCGAAAAGTTATGACGATCGTACGAGGCAGCCAAGGCTGGATCTATAACCCAATCCGTACTGTTTACTGCACCCGATAACCAAAACCTACCTGCCTAGGTGAAGGATCATTGGAACCGGAATTCGCGCCGGCACTAGTTTGAGGGGCGTCTTCTGGAATGTTGACATCTCTGGCGACCTCTACCGGTTGGATAATCTCCATTATCGGTATTCCGCCACACCAAGTAGTCCCGCTCCCAGGACAAAACCTAGCATCCTCGCGCCCCCTCAAACCGCGCATACGCCTTCCGCATATCCGCCTCCCGGTCCAACTGCCTAAACGGGTACTCGTAGACATACTCCACACCCGACTGCGGATGCGTCCACATCCGATCCTCCACCGACAACTCCGCGCCATCCTTCAACTTCGCGTCCGCCTTCACAATCTCCTTCGGCACCTTCCGACCATTCGCATCAAACCGATCCTCCTGGTCATAACGCCGCATCACCAGAAACTGCGTCCGATAAATCATGCACAACTCATCCGCCGTCACACCCAACGACAACGCCACAATCGCATCAATCTCCACCTGCGCGGCCCGACGCTCCTCATCCTTTCGCAAAGGCTTATCGACGCCCCAGGGTTCCCCACAACCTTCTGCTATCCCGCAGCCCAGAGGTCGAGAGATCGCCAATCCGATGGGAACCTCACTGGACTCTCGGAGCTTAGTTTTGGCCTCCCTGGGAAGCCATCAAACACTTCAACGGCTCGGCTATTCCAAACGTTGAGCGAGTCTATGATGCGGCCCGACGCCCCGGGCTCTCACGCGCGCCGAACCAGCTGGAGCACTGCTCGGCGCCAGCGCAAACGATACAGATCCCGGTAACCTTCTGGTTGTCTAATCCGCTGTTGAAGCTCGCTGCGCCTCCAACAGCGCTTCCCGCAACTGTTCATCCACCGCGTAGATGAACATGCCCCGGGTGCCGCGGGTCATCAGCACATTGAGCTCGTTCTGCAGCATCTCTTCTCCAAACGACTCACGCGAGCCGTCTGCGAGTACGCGATTCTGCACAGCCTTCTTGTGGGCAGACTCGGACGGGTCGAACACCACGCGACCATTCCGGTACTTCACTGAGGGTCCGAGAATCACGCCTGCGTAGTTCAGATCGAATCCTTGAATTGTGTAGGTGGATCCAATCTCGCTAATCGTGGATGGCGTTTCCGACCAGGCCTTGCGGTAGGCGATGCGGCGCTCTTTGCGTTCTTCTCGTAACTGCAGGTTCCACGGCCGGCGCAGACTGCCGCTCTCGTGCTCCACGTTGACGTACCACCAACCGTCGGGGTCGTTCTCGTTCTTCTTCGCAGCGCTATACGGCCAGTCGTAGGTGGCGATCAAGCGGGACAGGTTGTTCTCAACTGCCGAGTCCTTCTCCCGGATCGCAGCATCCAAAGCATGAGGGCTATCAAAGATGCGTAGGTCGTAACCCTGCGAATCCGCGTGCACTGGCAGAATCACGCCCTTGTCCACGAACGTGCGAATCCACTTGATCGTCTCCCGGTCCGCGTTCAGACGCATCTGGTTGGTCAATCGAATCGCCGGCTGAGCCATGCGGTCGGCGAAGTAGTCCTCGACTGGGACTTCCCAGTGCTGCGGGGTTTCCAGCGTCTGTTTCGGGTCATACACCGCCACGACGACCTTGGCGCGGTCCAGAATCGCCTCGATTTGCGGCTGGTCGTGGAAGTAGCCGAGCGCTTTCTGAGTGAGCAGGAGGTGCGCCTCGTCGATCAGCACGACATCCGCGGGGTCGTCGGGAGAGAAGCGGTTAATGAACTGGGTGGGGCTGTACACGCGCTCCCGGTCGCCACCTTTACGTGAGTCGGGGATGCCCGCCTTCTTAATGATCTCCTTGTACACCGCCAGCTGCCCACCATCGTTCTTGTGGCCCGAGACGAGGTACCCGTCGATGCCGGTGCCGTCCAGGTCGAGCCCTGCAGCTAGAGCACGGAAGCGCTCGTCCTCATCTTCCACGCCCATCATGATGCCGTTGAAAATGCTGCTGATCAGTACGGTCTTGCCGGACCCTGCCTCACCGGAGACCAAGATCAGCTTATGGTCCAACACATCGTCACCCACGCCGCCTTCCAACGCGTTGTTCACGGCTTCGAAGATCTGATTCTGCGCGGTGAGCTGCTCCTCGTTGAGCTTCTGAAATGGCGATGCCTTGAAAATGGCGGAGGAGGTGATCGCTTCCTTGGACTCGAATAGCTCTGGCTCGACCCGGTGGAGTTCCTCCCAAACTTCATCGAACAACTGGTCCAGATGCTCGTAGGTGAAGTAGTCGCGCTGTTCGTTCGTGCGCCGGTTGTTGCGGCGTTCCACTGACTTGCACGATTCCAGGTAATGCAGGAACCGGTTCTCCACGTCGAGGGTGAGAGACTTGTTGAAGTACGGGTGGCCGATTACATACATCTCCACGTCCTCCGCCTCACTGAACTCCCTCCAATCAGGCCGCGTCTTAATGTCCTGGAAAAGATGCTGGCGGGTGCGCTTCTGAATGTCGTTGGTCTCGCCGACGTACACCTTGTACCGGTACCCGTGCTCATACTCGCGGCGGCTGCGGACCACGTACACGGTGGGAAAGTTCAACTGGTGGGTGATCCAATCTGCGCGCTCGTCTTCGGCGCGCTCGCCGTAGGCCGTCTCTAAGCTCAATGCGAATTGGTCGTCGTACCGGACTCGTTGGATAAATGGCTTGGGAAAAGCGTCCACGGGGGCATGCCTCATCTGCGTTACGCGGGGTGAGGACATGTCCGGCGGGGAAGTCCGTTGGGCCCGAAGGGGGTCGGGTCAGTTCAACAGGGTGCGCAGCGCCTCTCGGGTCTGAGCATCCGGTGAATACAAGATGGTACCGATCATCCCCCGCGTCAGCAGCACTTTGTACACATGGCGCACCAACAGGTCGAAGTCTTCGTCCGGCACCGTCCTCGGGTTGCGGAAGTGCGGGTCTTTGTTCGCTGACCGAACGGTTTCAAAACGCCCGTCGCGCCACACCAGATCGGGACCGATGATCACGCCCGACCAGTCAAACTCGAAACCCTGGGCGGTATACACGCATCCGACCTGGTCGAAGCCGCCATCCTGCGTCGCCCACAACGCGGACGGGGGAGCGGTGCCGACACGGCGGTCCTCCTTGTTGTTCCACGGCCGGGCCCAGTCGCCGATCACCACGTCGTCGACCAGGCTCTCCCGTTTGGCATCCGACCACTTCCAGCAGTACCCGGCAGCGATGCGGGCGGTGTAACCGTTGTTGTTGCGCTCGCGCAGGCGCCGTTCGAGTTCCCACGGGGAATCGACCACCTCGACCACGAACGGGTCGTCTTCGGGCAGCGCAGCGTCGAACGGAACGCCGTCGTTAAGCCCGAGAATCTGCTCCACCCACTCCATGTACGCGGCGGATCCGCCGCACCGGAATTGCTCGTCCAGTTCGATGCGTACAACCTCGTGCCCCTGCGCACGCGCAAAGGCCTCGATGTCGCGCACCGTGCCCAACTCGCCTTTACGTACCACCTGGTGGTCGTCGAGCAGGAACACCGGGACGCGGGCGGCGGAGATGAGCTCGTCGATCTGCAGGCGGTCGCTGCGGTCCGCGGCCTTGGTGAACCGGTTGTTGGACGTCTGGCGGATGCGGTGCGCTTCATCCGCGATAAGCACGTCGATCTCGTCCGGCATTGCCTTGGTGAACGAGTTGAAGTACTTGAACAGGCTTTGCGTGTCCCTGCTCCGGTGCCCCGCAACTTTGCGCATGGTCTGTGTGAACGACCTCGATCCCGTCGCGTGCAGGACGGCCTTGCCCTCCCTGGCCAGCTCGCCCAATGCCGACAACGCGATTGCCGATTTGCCGCTGCCCGGCCCTCCGGACACCACAATGACCCGTTTCGTCGTCCCGGCTCGCTCCACCTCATGCCGGATCAAGTCCACCGCCAGCTGCTGTTTACCCAGCAAGACGAACTGTTCACGATCACGTACCTCGTCCGCGGCGACTTGCATCAACTTGGTCGACGGCCGCACGCTCGACGACAGCAGCACCTCCGCGCTGCCTACCCCGCCAAGCCTCTCCCGCAAATACGAGCGCAATGCCTCTCGACGCCCTCCGGTAAACACCGGCACATCCCCACCCTCGAGAATCCCGGCCACGCCTTCGTCGTTTTGCGCACCATGCAGATATGCCACAGCGCCCACCCATTCTTCGTGGTCATGCAGATTGACCAGGTAGTTGGTGAGATAGCGCCGGTAACCGTCCACCTGACGGGCCGGGTGGAGCATCGGTTCTGGGAGGCCCGTCACAGAGACGAGCGCGTCGTCCCCCTCAAAGGGTTCTGCTGAAGTCCACTGCTTCAACTCCACGAGGACGAAGGACGGGTTCCCGGTTTCCGGGTGAGTGCCAGCCAAGATGACGTCTGCACGCTGCGACGTGAGCGGAAGCGCGTACTCCAGCAGAACATCTACCGCATCCAACCCAGCCGCAGCCAGATCCTCCGCAAGCGCCGGCAAACTGTTGCGCCACGAGCGCTGCTCTGATTCCCCGACGGCGGTCTGGTAGTCGCTCATGTACTGCTGCAGCATTGTTTCCACCAGCGAATCGGGATCGCGTGCGACCCGCATGAACTCCCGAGCGTTCAGGCGCAAGCCCGCCATGACAGCCTCCGTGCACGACAAATCGTGCGACATGGAGGCCTATCTGACCAGCGGGAAAGAAGCCTGTCGGGGTCGCGATTACTTAAGTGAGAATATCAGTATCTAAGTCGTCAAGGTTCGCTTCTACAAACGATGGACTTCAGCAATGCGTCATTGCAACTACACGCTGACCCTGAGTTCCCGAATAAACTCGAGAGTGTTGATGCAAGGTACTTTGATAGATTTCAGGTGAGAAGAGGCTCGTCTCCAACTCCGTCCACAGCGATGGAAAAGCATCCTGGGGATACACCACTACACGGGACTTGACCATGCTCATCCCGACCGAAGTTCCCGTTTACGCACTGGCGAGCTTCTGCGTCACCCATGCGTTCAAGGACACACCCTCCCGCGCAGCGTCCATGACAAGGCGACGGTGGAGGGAACTGCTGACTCGCACGTTGAACCGTCCGGAAAAGTCGCGCTGACAGAACGGCTGGGGGATAGGTTCCCCGGTTTGCTGCATGTCCGCGATTACCTCAGCAACAAGCGCCCGGAGCCCGGCACTCGACCGCTGGGCGTCCTCATCGAGCCAGCTCAAGGACGGGAACTCGACAACGGTGGACACGTACTCACCGTCCTCCTCAGACCAGAAGGTTTGGTAGGTGTACTTATCCGACAAGCGTTCAGTCATCGTCTACTCCTGCTCTTCTAGCTTCTTCACCGCTGCCAGCACTTGTTTGACCTGGTACGGCTTCGCCTTTCCGCGGCGGTTCTGGATATTGACGCGCGGATCGCCAACCCAGGGTGTCTTGTATGTGTCGTGATCTCCGCCGCTGTTGGGCCGCTTCTCAAAGAAGTGGTCGCACACCTTACGAAGATCGGCGTAACGAATGTTGTTGCCGGAACGCTGCATCGCGTCCAGGATCTCTTGGATATCGTCCCCCATGGGAACCAGCAGTACCACACATAGTACTACTCCGCAGTGGAAGCACAAGGCCCCCACACCGCCGCGAACTCCGGCATCGCCAGCGCCCACTCCAGCGACACACGCTCCTGCTCGAGGCGCTTCCCACCGGAGGCGACCAAAAACCGGCGGGCGCGTTCCTCGTCGTCGGTTAGGTGGGGGAGCACCCGAGTCGCGTCTCCTGGGTCGGCTACAGCGAGATGCAGGAAACGTTGCACCGTTTCCACATCCATTGCCACGCTGACAACCGGAACGGAGGCCTCCTCCGAAGCAAGGCGAGCGCGAAATGCGTTCAAGATTGCGTATCCGTCCGCATCCGCGTCGCCCCAGTACAACACCCGGCGCGCGGCGCGCACCCACGGCAGCTCCGGCAGCGCTCCAGCGGTGTAGCCGGAGCCCCACACCAGCACTGCGCCTGAGCCCTCGGGAGCCTGGGGCAGCGCCAGGAACGTCTCTTTGTTCTCCACCACGACCACCGTCAGGCCGTCCGGCAACGCCAACGACCCGAAGGGCACTGCCACATCCACCAACCCCTCAGCGGGAGCGAGCGTGCCATCCAGGAACCGCACCCGCATCAGCCGGTCGCCCTCGGCCAAGCCAAGGTCAGACACTCCAAGCAAGCGTTGCAATAGCCCCCGGTGCGCGGCGATCCACTTCGTGTCCAGGCCTTCGATGGGCACGGCCCGGGCGCGCAAACCCGAAGAAGGTTTCACGTGAAACCATCGTAAAGCGAGGCACAGACGGGTGAAGTCCTCCTCTTCCAACGCGAGCCACGACGACCAAGAGCGCGCCGCCCGCTCACGAAACTCTGGCCAGCCCGGAAACAGCCCAATCAACACCGCAAACCGCTCACGAGCAAACTCTACCTCCGAGACGCGGCCAGCCACCTCCGCCACGCGATCCCACCCAGAAAGCGTCACACGAACGGGCACGTCTTGCTTTCCAAATCCTGCCCAGGAGCGGGTGGCCCACTCCACTTCCTCGGCGGGCTGCCAGGCCTGCCAGGCGCGGACAAATTCCCGGGCACCGACCTCGTCGGCGAGCACCTGCGCACGCGTCGGGGGATGCAATGGCAGGGAGAGGGCCGAAGGTTCGTCGAGAAGCAGAAGCTCCATGTTGAACTTCACGGGCAGCTGGTCAGGAAGACGCATGAGTATCCACGAGCTCGAAGGTGGAGCGGGCGACTGGGTCCTCGGTGTAGTGGACCACGATGGTGCCGTCCACGTAGGGGGAGAGGGTCTTGATCAGCTTCAGCGGGGTGGCCAGGACCATGTGGAAGCCGAAGCTTGCAAACACGTCCATAGCGGTGCGGGTAAACACGGGGTCCGCGCGATCGAAGGCCTCGTCGAGCACCACGGTGGCGTAGCGGGGCACGTCCGCGTCCACGCCCGCCAGGCGGTAGCGCAGCGCCGCAGCCAGACAGAAGAACACAAGCTTCTGCGCCTGGCCGCCAGACAACGACGCAGAATCCACATGGGTGTTGTGCACCGTGCCCTCGGCGTCCACCTCGTTGCCCACGAACTTCACGTGGCGGCGGGTGTCCAGCACCACGTTGCGCCAACTCCGATCAGCGCGCTCGGAGGAGCCGAGACGGTCCATGATCTTGGCTAGACGGTGATACCGCTCGATGGCGGTTTTCTCGTCTGCCTCGCTCAGGCTGCCGGCGGTCGCTTCCCGCAGGTCTTGGAGGAAGTCGCGTACAACGCGGTCGCGGTTATCGCGGACCTCAATCTGCAGGAAGCGCCCCTCGGTATACGGGGAGCGGCGCAGCGATGCGTTGATGGGCGCAAGATTCGTCTCAATATCGCCTCTCGCGCGCTGTAGTTCCGTGGAGATTTTGCTCAGGTGCATCACGGACTGCCCGTTGAGTAGGTCCAGGAAGCGGCCGCGAAACTCCGGCAGACGGTCCGAACGCAGCATCTCCAAGCGCGCAATAGCCTCTCCGGCAAACTCGGCGGAGGCCTGTAATTCTGCGGACTCTGCGGACCACCGGGACTTGTAGTTGGACAAGATGTTCACGATGGCGTTGCTGGATTCGGTCACCGTCTTTCCCGCCTGCTTGGCCTGCGCATCCAGTTCCGCGGTGACTGTGAAGGCGCTGTCGCTCAGATTCTCCGGTGTGAGACGGCGCGTGGTGGCCGCGAGCATCACCTCCAGTTTCTCCGCCAACTCCGGATCCACCTCCACCTGCGCGGCCTCGCTTTGCTTCAGACGCGCTTGATCGTCCTGCACAGCTCGCCTGGCCACCGCGAGCTCGTCGCGCACGCCCTGTAACTCCTGCTCAGTCGCTTTCAACGTTTCGGCCGCCTCACGCCAGGCCCGCTCTAACTCCTTGGCTTCGGGGGAGGAAGTGAGCCGTGCAAGCTCGGCGCGCAGACCCGCCAGCTGCTCCTCGGTGCTCGCAGAGTCCACGCTGGACCACTCCAGGGCGTCAATCTTTTTCGCCTTGTCCACGTCACTGGCCAGCACCTGCTGTCTGCGCCGGACCTCTGCCAGGCGGTGCACCGCCGCCGTGGTCGCGCGTTTCGCCTCCGCCAGTTCCGCCCGCAACAGTTCCACCTTGGCGTTGTTGGAGGAGCCGAGGCGGTAGTTACGCCGCTCGCCCAGGCGGAGACGGTCATTCTTGACGTACCTGGCGGAGCCGGTTTTATCTGCCGGGTTGCGCTCCAAACCATCGATAGTGGCTGCGCGCTGGCCCTGTCGTTCCAGCTCGTCCACGGTACGCACCAGTGCGTAGTCGAAGGTGCCAGCCAGCATGCGCATCAGCCACGGGCGCATCGGATGTTCCACTACGCGCACCTTGTAAAACAAGCTGAGCGGGTTACTGGGGCCGCGCGGCGCATTCGTGCCCTCGGGCACGGTGCGGTACTCCAGCCGCATGCTCAGGTGACGGCCGTTTACCCAGCTGCTCACCTCGCGCTCCCGCTCCGCAGGCACCAGCAGTGTTGCCGCGAAGCCGCCGAGCAAACGCTGAATCACCGGTTCCCACTCGGCCTGTTCCGGCAGTACGTCAATAAGCTCACCCACGTACGGCAGCTCGCGCACCGTAAGCCCCGTATCCGCGCATAGCTGCGCACGCACGTCCACGTAGCGCTGGTCGATGTTGGAGGAGCGTTTGCCTAACGACGCCAACTCCGCCTCCACCGCCGCCTCCGCGCGAGCAAGCTCATCCTGCTCACTCCGCGCCTCAAACCACGCTTCCCGCAGTCGCTCTTCCTGTTCCGGCGCAGCAGCCAGCTCGGCTGAAGCCTGGGCTTTCAGTTCCGCGAAACGCTCGGCGTCCAACGCCCCGTCCAGCTGCACTATGTCCGCCAGTTCGCGCACTTTCCCAATCCGCTTGGCAAGCTCTTGCTCTTCGCGAGCGATGGAACGTTCAATTTCGCCCAAGCTCTGCCCCGCAACCTGCTCCCGTTGCGCGCTAGCTCGCCGCTCCGCCTCCTGCTGCACCGCCTTGCGGGCATCGAGGGATTGCGCCTTCACATCCAACGCGGCGAGCTGGGCGGAGCTGACGTCGATACGCTCGCGCAGCTGCTTCGCTTCGATCGCGCGCCGCACGTGTGGCAGGGCCGCGGAAAGCGCGGCGGTGTTCTCCTGCGTCGCCTGCGCGTTCTTGAGCTTCGAGTGCAAACCAGGCAGAGGAGCCAGTGTCTCAATCTGCTGGTGCACGTCCTCGAGTCGCTCGTACGCCTGACGCAGGTCCTCGTGCGTGGCCACGGCGTCCTCGGCAACCTGGAACGTGCGCGGCGTGTCCAGCATGTAGTTGCGGAACAACTCGTCCATGCTGCCCAGGGATTTTGCGGACTGGGTGCGGTGCAGCAGCATTTGTGCTTCCTCGCTGCCGATGCCCAGCTTCGAGCGGAAGCGGTTGGCAAACACGGAGTACTGCTCCGTGAACGTCACGCCAGAATTCGCGGTCTTGTACTTTGCCTCTAGCTTCCGTTTGTCCAGCGAGTTCTGCAGCAACGGCACGAACCCGTCCACATCAACCTCGCCGGGGAAAATGCCATAGAGCGCTTTCACCTGTGATTCCTGTTGTTGGCCCGCGTTGAGCCGGTAAACCGCGGCAAGTGTCACCACCTCTGTGCCGGCGCGGTAGGTCAACGCGACAATGCTGGCGGTCGCGCCCGGGCGCAAGTACTGGCTGCGGATCTCGCCGGTGACCGGGTCCTCGCTACGGCGCCACGCGCCGCGAATGTAGGACACGCGGCTGCGCCCCTTGTCGCGGCTCGTCTCCTGCTGGGCGGCCGCGTTGAAGCGCAGTTTGCCAGGTGGGACTAGGACGGCGGAGAACGCGTCGATCAGCGTGGACTTGCCCGATCCGGACGCGCCGGTGACCAAGAACCCGCGCGTGCCCACAGGGATGTCGTAGTAGCCGTCGAACGTGCCCCAGTTCACCAACTGGACGCGCGCGAGACGAAACTGCTCCGTCATTGCTCCTCTCCTTCTTCCTGCCGCGCCAAGCGCAGATACTCTTCACGCAGCGCATGCACTGTGTCTGCGTCGAAAATGTGGCGCAGCACAGGCGAAACCTCCCAGCGCCCCTCAGTCTCCGTGTCCGTGAGAAGGCTGTATTTGCGGATCGTGTTCACGGCCGCATTAAACCGTTTCTTAAACCCGGATTCGTCTCGGTTGTCCACCGCGCGGACGTAACTGATGGCGTTGTATAGCTCGTCGTCGCCCACGATCACTCGCTCGCCCGGTGCAGACATACCCAGCTCGTGCCGCAGTTGCAGCAAGATCGCGGTTTGAAGGTGCGTGAGTGCTTCGGTGCGTAGCACCGGCGGCGCCTGCACCTCGTCGTTGTCCGGGCGAACGTGGCGCGTGAACGCGATACCTGCATCCTCGTCCACCACCAGCTCCAAGAACACGTCATGCAGCCGCGAACGAAGCGCCTCGGTGTCCGTGGTGATGGCGTGCCAGGTGTCCTTCTTCCGGTCCGCAGTAATGAGTGGCCCTTTAAGAAGATCCACTAAGGCGCGCCGGGTTTCTTCAGACAACGTACCTGTGTCGCCTGTCCACAGCGGTTCCGTCATTGCATGTCCTCTACTGCCGCGTCGTCGAAATACCAACGGGGGATCGCTGCTAAGCGGATACTCCCGTCTTCTTCCTCGAAGCGGACCTTTTCGTGGCCTTCCTGGCGCAGTCCGTGCCGCAGCGCCAGATACACAAGACCCACCACAGATCCCAGGCCTTGAGTGGCCGGGTGGCGCTCGAGCACTTCGCCTATCGACGCACCTCCGGTCCCTTCGACCGTCTCCTTCACCGACGCCATGAGCTCCTCCAAGTCGATTTCGCTTTCACGTACCGCCTGGTAGAGCGCGTCGGGGTCGCCCTCTTCGGGTTCAAACGCTTCTACGGTGCTGGTGATGACCTCCGCACCCGGATCCGCGAGTTTTATTTGCGACACCGACGTAATCTGCATGCCGATGCGCTGCAGCGGGGTCTTCATCTTGTGGGTTGCGGCCAGCTCCTCGCGTTCCGCGGCATCGGCCGCGAGCTTGCGCGTGTCGCGCAGCAGCTCGATCATGCGGCGGTCTTCAGCGAACTGCTCGCTAGCGACGTAGTTGCGAAGATTTCGGGCGAGGCGCGTCATCATACGGTTGACCTCGTATCCGGCATCCTCCATGTCACGGAACAACGTGCGAAACTTCGTCCGCTCTTCCGGCGACATCGTCTGCTCATCGGTCCGTTCTAGAACTTGGCCGATCCATGTGTCTAGCCAGGCGCCACGCTCCGGATCGACCACCAGCGAGTAAAACCCATTGAAGCTGCGACCAGCATCAGATTCTCCGATCAGGTCTACGCCGGCGAAGATTTCATCGAGCACATCACCCCGGGAACCATCCGGATCCAAAAGTTGGCGGCGGAGCTGTGAATTCAGCATTTCTAGCTCGTGCCTCACGCGGGCGAAGTCGCCGGGGATCGCACTGGCTTGACCAAGGATGTCACCCACCCGCTCACGCACGGCAGCGGGGGAGGGCAGCTCGAACTCGCCACGCTCCACCTGCGCCATCTCCGCATCAATACGCCTGCGTTCGGCTTCGAGATGCCGCAGGCGCGAGTCTATGTCTGGGTCCGTGTCGCGCGCGAGCGCCTGCAATGCATTGCTTATCGACGCTACCCGGCTCGCCGTCACTGCCGACCTCGGCGCACTCACACTGTCCATCATCTGCAGTGCAGTAAGCGCTTGTTCGCTCGGCTCGAGAGTCTCACCCGTTGTCTTGGTGCCGGACTTGCGCACGAGCCAGCCCGCTTTCACCCACTCGTTGCAGTACGCCTGGGGTGTCCGTGGAAGCTCGAACGTGTCTCTCAGGACTGCAAAATCCTCGGCCATGAGCTGGTATAGCTGCTCCGCCGGTCGAGCCTCCGCACCGCGCGGGAAATGTTCCGCCAACACGGCCAGCAGGACAGGCGCGTGATCGGCGTGCAGCAGCCGGATAGCCGCTGACTGCTCCTTCTGACGCTTATACGTCAGCGCACGAGCCTGGATACTCATGCCGGCTATCTTCCCATAACCCCGCCCCACCTGCACCGAGCCAGCGCCCCGGCTACGCCTAGACACATCTCCACTCATGGTCTATATTCGTTGTTGCGAACCCTTTCGCCCACGGTCCATCCCCCCCGAGACCGGTAGAGCACTCACCCACCCCCCCATTTAGAGTGCGAGCAGGCGAAAGGGTTCCACCTTTTCAGCGTGTGGGGCACCGAGGGGTTAAGGGTCAAAATGTGTGTCTGGTGTCGGCGTGTCGCGGGGCTAGATGTGGCCTTTTTGGATGCCGATTGAGTGTGTGTAGTTGGTGTCGATAGCGT
>ERZ1029858.163-NODE-163-length-17896-cov-11.340003_pt1 | contig 17896 bp, 15 predicted proteins | sample MGYA00519237_ERZ1029858 | MGnify/ENA primary metagenome ERZ1029858 (study PRJEB33666, sample SAMEA4610919) | skin metagenome | biome: Human-associated habitat; feature: Malodor aspect; material: skin | place: Philippines | collected 2015-08 ...
AAGCTCGAACCTCTCCGAGGCTCGGCGCTCCTACACCACGCCGTGGGACACTATCTTCAAAACCGGCCATGCCATCTGGCGACGATCCATGCACGAAGGCTACTTTTATGAAATTCAATATCTCTGCGGTCATTTCCCTGACGCTTCTGGCGTCTTTGTCTCCAGCATTCGCACAGGTGGGCGATCCGGGCGAAAGCCTGCGCCCGGCCAAATTGATGGTCCTGGAAGAGGCCGCCGACTTCGTCGAGCGGCGGTTTTTCGGGCGAATCGCGGCCAGATCGACCGTTGATCTGTCCTTTCGGGCGGGCGGCCAGATTGAGGAACTGCCTATCCGACAAGGCCAGTTTGTCGAAGCGGGCACTCTTCTGGGACGACTTGATCGCGGTCCCTTCGAACGCGCCGTGAATGAGGCGCAGGTACAGCTTAATCAGGCCGAACGGCAGTTGGCACGTCTCAGTAAATTGGGGGCGGGCGTCGTAGCCCTAGCTGAAATCGAGAATGCCCAGAGCACACGTGACGTGGCACAGGTGGCCTATGAGGATGCATTGGACAGCCTGAACTATGCCACGATGCAAGCTCCCTTCGACGCGCTCATCTCGCAGCGACTGGCGGATCAATATGCGACAGTTGCGGCGGGCGAACCCGTCGTTCGAGCACATGACATGAGCGAAATCCAGGTTCACATTCAGGTGCCGGAAATCCTGTTCCGCCAGTTCGGCGGCCAGCTGGAGTTTCAGGCCAGCGCGCAGATGGTCGTCGACGGCCCTCTTTATCCATTGGAATACCGCGAGCTGACCGCCGAGGCTGCCGAAGCGGGCCAGACCTATCGCGTAGCCTTCGCGTTCGGCGAGGATCAGCCCGAAAATCTGTTGCCGGGGGCCTCGGCCACGGTTCAGGTCACCGTCCAGCGCCCGGGCTCGGACAGCGTCGTGACGCTGCCGGCCAGTGCGCTGCGCTATGCGCCCGATGGCCGCCCTCAGGTGCTGGTTTATCGCCCCGATGACGCCGACCCCGATCGCGGCACGCTGGCCAGTCGCAGCGTCACGATCGAACCCGCCGGGGGCACCAGGTTTTACATGCTGGACGGTCCCGAGCCGGGCGTGACCATCGTCGCCTCGGGCGCGGCGATGCTGGCTGACGGGACGCGGGTAGGCCGCTTTACTGGTCTGTCCAACGACAATGGTCCTACGCCCGAGGCGTCGCAATGAACCTAGCACGTAAGGCGATCGACGCGCCGCTTCTGACTTGGCTTTTGATTCTCGGCTGCCTTCTGGGCGGCCTGTGGGGGTATGCGACCGTAGGCCGGCTGGAGGACCCGAGCTTTACCATCAAGCAGGCGGTGGTGATCACCTCCTATCCCGGGGCCTCGGCGGAACAGGTCGCCCGCGAGGTCAGCGAGCCCCTAGAATCCGCGATCCAGCAGATGGCCTCGCTGGACACGGTGACCTCGTCGAACAAGCCCGGCTCATCGCGCATCGATGTCGAAATCCTGTCTACGGTCAGTGGGGCCGAGCTGCCGCAGGTCTGGGACGAGCTGCGCAACCGCGTGGCCGATGCCGGTGCCCAATTGCCCGAAGGCGCGAACCTGCCGGTCGTAAACGACGATTTCGGCGATGTGTTCGGGATCTTCATGGCGGTGACCGCGCCCGGGTTTTCGGATGCCGAGATCCACGAGATCTCGACCTATCTGCGGCGCGAGATCCTAACGGTCGAGGGCGTGTCGAATGTGGCCATCGCCGGTTTGCCGGAAGAGGCGGTCTATGTCATGCCAGACATGGCCATCGCATCCAATCTGGGTGTCCCGCCCGGCGCTTTGATCGACCAGATCAGCGCGGCGGCAGCCGTGTCACCCTCGGGGTCTTTGGCGGCGGACGGCAACCGCTTCGGGATCGACGTGCCGCGCGGCACCAACAGCGTCGATGCGCTGCGCGAGCTGACCGTGAACGTGGGAACCTCGGTATTTCAGATGACCGACATCGCCACGGTCGAACGCGGTCGCGTTCCCACCCCGCGCGAAATCATCCGCTTTGACGGGCAAGAGGCGTTCACGCTTGGCATAGCGGGTGTGTCGTCGCAGAACATCGTCGATATCGGCATGCGCGTCGATGCCAAGATAGCCGAACTGTTGCGGGAGCTGCCCCATGGCGTGCAGCTCCACCCCATTTATCAGCAACATCTGGTCGTGGACGAATCCTCGTCCGCATTTCTGGTCAATTTGGCGATGTCGGTGGCGCTGGTGGTGGTGGTGCTGGCGCTCTTTATGGGATGGCGGTCGGCGGTCGTCATCGGATCGACGCTGTTTCTGAACGTGATCGGAACGTTCTTCTTCATGTCGCTTGGCGGGATAGAAATGGAGCGGATCTCGCTTGGCGCGCTGATCATTGCGATGGGGATGCTGGTCGACAATTCGATTGTCTTGGCCGAATCGATGCAGATCAAGATGGCCTCGGGCAGCTCGTCCCGCGACGCCGCCGAGGATGGCGCGAAGCGGGTCCAGCTGCCGCTGCTGGGCGCGACGGTGATCGGCATCATGGCCTTTGCCGGCATCGGCCTGTCGCCGGATGCGACGGGCGAGTTCATGTTCTCGCTGTTCGCGGTGGTGGGGATCTCGCTGCTGCTGTCCTGGGTACTGGCGCTCACCGTCACGCCGCTTCTGGCCCATTACGTCTTCAAGCGCGGCAAGGGCGACGGTGAGGGTGGCGATTACAATGGCCCAGTCTTTCGGGCCTATCGCACGGTACTGGGTGGGGCGCTGAGGGCGCGCTGGCTGTTTCTGGCGGCGATGATCGTCATCACCGTGCTGTGCTTTCGCGGCTTTGCCTCGGTGCCCCAGCAGTTCTTTCCCGACAGCAGCACGCCGGTCTTTTATGCGCATTACAAACTGCCGCAGGGCAGCGACATCCACAGCGTGTCGGACGACATGCGCAAGGCCGAGGAATGGTTGCTGCAGCGCGACGAGGTGACGTCGGTCGCGACCTTCGTAGGCTCGGGGGCGACGCGCTTCATGCTGACCTATTCCCCAGAAGAGGCGCTGCCCAGCTATGGCCATCTGATCATCCGTACCGCCACGACCGAAACGATCCCGCGGCTGTTGGAGGATCTGAACGAATTTGGTCGCGAAACGCTGCTTGAGGGCGAGTTCCGGACCGAACGTCTGGCCTTTGGTCCCGGCGGCGGCGCGCCCATTCAGGCGCGGATTTCGGGGCCCGATCCAAAGGTTCTGCGCGCGCTGGCCGATCTGGTCAGCACCACGCTGACCCGGCAGGATGCGGGATTGATTGATATCCGGACTGACTGGCGCGAATACGAGCCCGTGCTGATCCCAGAATATGCCACGCAGCGCGCGCAGACGGCCGGGATTTCGCGCGCCGATCTGTCAGATGCCGCGCTGATGGCGACCGAGGGCCTGCCCGTCGCGATCTATCAGGAAGCCGACAGGCAGATCCCGATCCGCCTGCGCGGCAGCGGCGCCAATCCCGATCTCGCCCAGCAGATCGTCTATTCCGAGGCTGCCGAGGATTACGTCAGCATGGAGCAGCTGATCGAACGCGTTGGATGGGAGCCCCGCGACACCCTTATCCAGCGCCGCGACCGGGTTCCGACGATCACGGTCGAGGCGGGGATCCCCACAGGGGGCAATGCATCCGATGTCTTTTCTACCATCCGCGCCCCGGTCGAGGCAATCACCATGCCCGATAGTTATGTCCTCGAATGGGGAGGGGAATATGAAAACAGCACCGACGCGCAACGCAGTCTGGGCCAGCAATTGCCGGCTTCACTTCTGATCATGGTGCTGATCTCGATCCTTTTGTTTGGCAAGCTGCGCCAGCCGCTGATCGTGTGGCTTCTGGTGCCCATGGCCGTCAACGGAGTGGTGATCGGTCTTCTCATCACCGGCCTGCCATTCTCCTTCACCGCGCTTCTGGGGCTGCTGTCACTGTCGGGGATGTTGCTGAAGAACGGCATCGTATTGGTCGAGGAGATCGATCTGGTTCGGGCAGAGGGCATGCCCTTCCGAAAGGCGATCATTGAAGCATCGACATCAAGGCTGCGCCCGGTCGTGCTGGCGGCGGTCACCACAATCCTGGGGATGGCTCCGCTGTTGTGGGATCCATTCTTTGCCTCGATGTCGGTGACCATCATGGGCGGTCTGGCCTTCGCAACTATCCTGACCCTGATCGCCGCGCCGGTCCTCTATTACGTGTTGTTTAGCAAGGAAAGAAAAATGGAGGAAGGCGGGAGTGCTAATCCGGTCGGGGCAAGCGGATGATGCGCGGCCTTGCGGCGAATGGGGCTGCCTTCAGGTCACCCATGACAGCACCTGCTGAGAGGCTTCGTGGCGCTAGCAGACTCCGGCAGCAATGCGCGTCCCGCAAATCGGGTGCAGATCAGCGGTAACGGCCTGCGGGACGTGTTTGATAGACAGCCAGCGGCGGCTGGAACAATGGATAATGGGAGAACTGGAATGACCAACGCTCAAGGGTGCTTGCACGCGAACAGGGCATCCTGCCTTTTGATTATGGCCATCACCCTGTTCCTTGGCGGGTGCGCTGCCAGACCCGGTCCTGAGGTTCTGCGAACGATCGAGGCGCGCGTTCCCGGCGCGCAGACCGTCACCATCTATGCCGCCACGACCCGTGAGCGGGCGGCTGAGAACGCTAATGTCTTCACCTCGGGGCGTGCCAGCCAGCCGAACTACTCGTCCTTCGATATCTCGGTGCCGCCCAACCATCAGCCAGGCGTGATCGAATGGCCGGACGAAGAGATCGACCCGCAGACCAGCTTTGCCACGGTCGGGCAAAGCATCCTGACCCGGCAGGGCTTCCTGCAAAAGGTCGCCGCATCGCAAGACAGCAGAAAGGACGTGCTCATCTTCGTGCACGGCTATAACTACAACTTTCCCGAGGCGCTGTACCGGCTGACCCAAATGACGGTCGATGCCGATCTGGACAACACTCCGATCCTGTTCGCCTGGCCTTCTCAGGCTGCCATTGCGGGCTATGTGGCCGACAAGGAATCCGTTACCTATTCGCGCGATGCGCTGGCCGATCTGCTGGCGGCGCTGGCGCGGGACCAGCGCATCGGCACGATCACCGTCTTTGCCCACTCGATGGGCGGCTGGCTGACGGTCGAGGCGTTGCGCCAGCTGCGCCTGTCGGGGCAAAATGACATCCTTGACCGCCTGACCGTCGTGCTTGCGGCGCCCGATATCGACGTCGATGTGTTCCGCGCGCAGATGCAGGTCCTCGGCCCGATGACGCAGCCGATGGCAGTGCTGGTCTCGCCCGATGACCAAGCCCTGCGCGTCAGCAACCGGCTGAGCCGCTCCCGCGCGCGCGTCGGCGCGCTGGACATCACCGACCCGGCCGTGCAGCAGGCCGCGCGAGAGGCTCGCTTGGCGATCATCGACATCTCCAGCCTCGAGGCTTCGGACGGCCTGAACCATGACCGGTACGTCAGGCTGGCCTCCTTCTACGCCAATCGGGGGCGGGAGGGAGGAGACGGCCCTGGCCCTAGTCTTCGCCGCACAGGGGCCTTTGTATTCAACACGGTCGGCGCCACCCTTTCCAGCCCATTCTCGATCGTGGGCGAGGCTTTGGCGGGTGAGTAGGACCATCCCGCAGACCCGGCGTGGACGACGGTGGCTTGCCGGGGCTGCCTTCACGCTTGTCGTGCTGATCGCCGCAGCCCTGGTGGGGCTGGCCCTGAGGTATCAGCTGGATGGATTCGCGCGCTGGTTCTGGATCCTTGCCGTCGGCGTGACGGCCCTTGCCATTCTGGCGCTTCGGGCCGCCGGGCGACGCGGCGCGAGCCGGGCGGTGCTGCTGCCCCTCGTCGCCGTGGCTTTGGGATGGTGGCTGACGATCCGGCCCTCGGGCGATCGGGACTGGGCGCCAGATGTCGCCCATGGCGTGACCGCGCGGATCGAGGGGCAGACCGCCATTCTGGAGAATGTCCGCAATTTCGAGTGGCGCAGCGAACAGCATTTTACCCCGCACTGGGAAACGCGCCGCTATGATATCGGCGCGTTGTCCTCAGTCGATCTAGCAACATCGACATGGGGCAATCCAGCCATCGCCCATACGCTGATCAGCTTCGGCTTTTCTGACGGCGCCTTCCTGACCTTTTCAGCCGAGATCCGGCGAGAGCGGCACGAATCCTTTTCCGAGATCGGCGGCTTCTTCAAGAAATTCGAACTGGTGATGATTGCCGCCGACGAAGCGGACATCCTTCGGCTGCGGACCACCATGCGCCGCGAGGATGTCGCCCTGTACCCGTTGGACCTGACAGCGTCGCAACGCCGGGCGCTGTTCCTGACCTATCTGGACAAGGCGAACCAGCTGGCCGCGCAGCCCGCCTTCTATCATACGATTACCGCCAACTGCACCACGATCATCTTTCAACTGGCCCGGGTGGTCGAGCCGGGCATCCCGATGGACTGGCGCATCCTTCTATCCGGCTATCTGCCAGATTACCTGCATGACCATAGGGTGACCGGCGCCGGGCTGCCGCTAGAGGAGGTCAGGACTGACGCCCGTATCAGCGCCAAAGCACAGCAGGCCGACCCCGCCATTCCCTATTCCATTGCCATCCGTGCCGAGGATCCCCCCCGGCGCTGACCGTCGCCTTGCTTCCGCCGTTATCCTCGACTTTTCTTTCCTTCGCAAAACATAGAGGGTGTCATCCCCGGATTTCGTACGCCCGAGGGAAAGAGCGGAAGTTTGCGGTGAGCGGTGGCAATGCCGACTGAACTTTGCAACGGCATGAAGATAGGATCGTTGTGTGGCCGGCGACAGGTTGCGAAGCGTCATGTCGTCGATCATACGGCGACGCAGCGGGCTAACCGCTGATGTGGCATCAGCCATGGGATGGTCTCCTGATCAAAGGTTGGTCTCAGCAACCAAACCTTCTCATCAGGAGGCCATTCCCGCCAAGAGCGACGCCCTCCCGCGTCAGCGGGTTCGTTCAATCCCATGATTCCGGTTTTTGCAGAAACGCTTTAGAGACCCACGCACCTGAACGAAGCGCCATGTCGGAGGTTGGTGTTGACCCGTCAAACCCTCCGAGGACTGCATGACCCGCTGGACCGATACCGCCCTGATCTTCGTCGCTGCCGTTGCGCTGTCATGGCTGGGCTGGATGCTGATCGACCGTCTTCTGCTGCGCCCGATCGCGCAGCGCAGTGATTTCTGGCGTCCGCTGCTGGCCCGGTCCCGCGGGCCGGTCCAGCTGGCACTGATCATTGCCGCCCTGTCCATTGCCACCCGCATCGCGCCCCTGACGGTCGAGGAAACCGCCACCTTGCGCCACGTGCTGCTGTTATGCTTCATCGCCTGCATGACCCTTGTGGCGCGCACCGCGCTGCAGATCTGGGTCGCGCTGCATCTGCGCCGTTTCCGCATCGATGTCGAAGACAATCTGCTGGCGCGCAAGCATGTCACCCAGTCCCGCATCCTGCAGCAGGTGGGCAGCCTGCTGATCGTTGCCGTCGGCATCAGTGCGGCATTGATGTCGTTTGACAGCGTGCGGCAATACGGCGTCAGCCTGCTGGCCTCGGCGGGTGCAGCGGGGCTGGTCGTGGGCCTGGCCCTGCAGCCGGTGCTGCGCAACCTGTTCGCGGGCATCCAGCTGGCCATCACCCAGCCCATCCGCATCGACGACGCGGTGATCGTCGAGGGCGAATGGGGCAATGTCGAGGAGATCGGCGGCACCTATGTGGTGATCCGCATCTGGGACAAGCGCCGCCTGATCGTGCCGCTGAGCTATTTCATGGACCAGCCCTTCCAGAACTGGACGCGCGCCGATGCAACGCTGATCGGGGTGGTGATGCTTTATGTCGATTACGCGGTCAGCATTCCCGACCTGCGCCTTGAGGCGGAACGCATCGTTCGAGCGTCACCCCTGTGGGACCGCGACGTCTTTGCCCTGCAGGTCACCGATTTCCGTGAGACCGTGACCGAGGTGCGCATCCTGGCCAGTGCCCGCAACGCCGGACGTGCCTTCGATCTGCGTTGCGAGATCAGGGAGCACCTGCTGGCCTATCTGCAGACGGACCAGCCCCATGCCATGCCCCGCCACCGGGGCAGCATCCAGATAGACGACCGCCCCGATCGATCCGCAGGTCTGGCTGACAAGGGGATCATCGAGGTCAAGGGCTAGGTCCTGCGGCTGTCACCATGGCATGCCTTCCGAAGGTCTGTCGCAGGGATCGTGACGTCCTTGTCGATCGGCTTTCGGCACAGAAAGGGCGGGCAAGCCCTACTTGGGCTGGATGGACAGCTGATTGCGTGCGGTTCTTGGCCGGGTGGCACGCGATCCGCGGGTGTTGCGGATCGTAGCCAGGATCACATAGCCCAGAATCACCATCTGCAGGAAAACCACAGCCAGCAACGCCATTCCCAGGCTTTCCCAAGCCGAATATCCCGCCGCCGAGCCCCCGATCAGGGCCACCGTGGTCGTCGTCAAGGCAGCCAGCAGGTAACAGATGACAAACATGCCGCATCTCTCATCAGATTGCCCCCGCTATAGCACGGGAGACATCAAGGTGAGCGACAAAGGTTAAGAAAACCTTACCGACCCGTCATGCGACGCTTGAGCGACATGTAGGATTTGGGGCCGGCCAGATAGTTCTCCATCTCTCCGGGCAGCAGGAACGACTTGAGCTTGCGCAGGTTCACGCGGTCGTAGACGACGCCCAGGCACCGCGATTCCAGCAGGGAATCCTCGGCCAGGGCGGTCTCGGCCATGGCGCGCGAGGTGCGGCCCCATTCGGCCACGATGACGAACTGCGCCAGCTCGTGCAGGATCGCCCGGCCTTGGGCCACGGGGTACAGCGGCGGGACGTCGACGATGACGCGGCTGAAATCGCCGTCGCGCGCCTCGGCCGCGATCTGGCCCAGCATCTGGCCGGTCAGCAGGTCGTCCGAAGGCCCGCCCTGATCCAGCCCGCAGGGCAGCACGACCAGATTGGTGTTGGCGATGCCGACCAGCATGTCCTGCCAGTTGCCGCCGCCGCTGACCGCGTCGGTCAGGCCCGGCTTGCGGTCCAGGCCCAGCATCCGGCTGAGCGTGCGGCCGCGGCTGTCGGCGTCGATCAGCAGGACAGAATGCATGCCGATGCCCAGCTGGCCCGCCAGGTTGAAGGCGACCGAGGACCGTCCGTCAAAGGGATGGAACGACGTGACGCCCGTGACGGGCAGCGCCCGGCCCGTCGCCTCGCCCGCAAGGCGGACATGGCGCAGCGTTTCGGCATAGACGGAATCGGGATAGTGCAGCACCGGGACCGGCACCTGGATGACCGGCGGCCGCAGCCTGGACAGGACGGGCAGCGTCTGCCCGCTGGCCGTGGCCGGTGGCGTTCGGGTGGCCGCGGGTGCCGCGCCCACCGCACGGGGACGACGGACCGCGGGCAGCACCGGCAGGTGGCCCAGGAAGCGCAGGCCCGAATATTCGGTCAGGTCGGTGGATGTCCGCAGCGAGCGTTCGCGCCATTCGCGCAGCGCGGCGATGGCCATGCCCAGGAACATCCCCAGCAGCGTCGCGGCCAGCGCCGTGCGCAGCACCGCCGGGCCCGAAGGCGTGGTCGGCACCTGGGCATAGGACAGGATCCGCACGTTCGACACCGGGAAGGACTGCTGCTGCTCGATCTCCTGCGACCGGGTCAGGGTCTGCTGATAGATCGCGGACAGGGTCGCGGCCTCTTCCTGCAGAGCCCGCAGCCGGACGAAGTTGGCGGCCTGGTCGCTGTTGCGGGCCGAGGCCTGCTGGACGCTTTCCTGCAGGGCCTCGACGCGGGCATTGGCGACGTCCAGCGTGCTCTGGGCCTCGGCGCGTTGAGCCTGCAGTTCGATGAACAGGCGTTCGGCGGTGCTGACCAGGGTCTGCTGCAGGCCGGGGACCTGCGGATGGTCCGGTCCCGACGAAGCCAGCAAGCGCTGCAGCCGGGCCTGGACATCGTTGTAGGAATCCAGCCGCGCCCGCAGTTCGTCCGACACCTCGCCGCCGATGGCCAGCGAACTGTTGCTGTTGGTCAGCCCCTCGACCCCGCCGGCGACGGCGCGGTCATAGGTGTCCAGAACCGCCCGCGCCCGCGCGGCCTCGGTCAGAACCTCGGTCAAGCTGGAGTTCAGTTCGTTCAGCGCCTGTTCGGTCAGAAGCCCGCCCGAGGAGAACTCGACCAGGCTGTTCTCGGCGGCAAAGCGTTCGGCCGCGCCGGCGGCAGCCTGCGCCTGCGCCTGCAGCTCCTCCAGGCGGGTGCGCATCCAGGCATTGGTCTGGCCGACGGAATCGGCATTCGAGGACAGGATGTCCTGGACATAGAGATCGGCATAGGCATTGGCGACCTGCGCCGCGATCTCGGGGTCGTGCGAGGAATAGCTGACCGCTACGGCAGAGCTCTGGCCGATCCGGTCCACCCGGATCTCGCCCCGCAGCCGCGCGGCGGCCAGGCGACGCGCAGGGTCGACCTGCGCCATCGTCGCGTCGGACGCCATCAGGTCGTCCGGATTGATGACATCGGCGGGGGTGGTCAGCGCGACCAGCTGGTCGCGGATCCAGGTCACCGGCCAGAACACCGTCGACAGGAAGCCCCCGATGGCCGAGGTGAAGGCCGACCGCGGCGGGTCCATGAACGACGGGTTCTCCTGCAGCCCGGTCAGGTTCAGCACGTCGTCGGCCAGCTTGTTCGATTCCAGGACGACGCGTGCGTTCTCGATCCGCTCGACCGGAAGGGCGGCGCTGGCGATGCCGCCCGCCTGCTGGACGGACCGGTTGACGTTGCTGTCCAGAAGCAGGCTGGAATAGGTGGTGTAGGTCTCAGGTTTGGCGATGGAATAGGTCAGGCCCAGCATCCCCAGCAGCACGGCGGGCAGCAGGATGGTCGTGCGCTGCCGGCGCAATGCCACCATCAACCGCCGCAGATCGATGGTCTGGGCCGGCGCGGCCGGTGCCTCGATATAGGCCATGTTCCCGTCATAGGGCTTGAGTTCGCGTCCCATCAGCTTTCCTTGGGTCCCGAGCGGGGTTCGGTATCCGACCGATCCGGCGCCGTTCCATAAATTTCGATCTGCCGTGCGCCGCCAAGATGGGCGGCCGCCCCGACATGAAGCGCCGCACGCATCAGCTGGCGGTTGCGCCAGGCCGGACGTGCCACCCCGACCACGGCCAGTCCGCCGCAGGCCAAGGCCTTGGCCACCGCCACCCCGGCCGCGCGGATGCGCGCGCCGCGCGGGCGTCCCTGGGCGATCAGGCTGGCATGCGTCTGACCCATCCGATAGCGGCGCCGCAGCAACCAGGCAAGGCGCGCGCGGTCCGATGGCACGGTTTCGTGCACGACAGCCAGGGGCGCAAAGGCGATTTTCCCGCCAGCGGCCAGAAAACCAGCAAAAAAGGCACTGTCCTCGCCGCCCGAACGGCCCCGGACCGGGTCGAACGACAGCTGTCGCGCCGCCGGATCGGCCAGGTCGACAAGCACGTTGCAGGTATAGCCGCTGGTGATCAAGCCATCCGGGCCATAGACCGGCAGCGTGTCATGCGCCCGCGCGCGGTCCATCCAGATCGGCGCGTCGGGACGGTAATGGGCGCGCACCGGCCCCAGGACGGCGCCCGCATCCGCATCGCGCCACGCCGCCACAAGATGCATCAGCCAGTCGGCTTCGACCGTCTCGTCATCGTCCAGATAGACCAGCAGCCGCGCGCCTATGGCGCGGGCATGATCCAGCAGCGCGTTCCGCGCGATCGAGATGTTGGCCTGTGGCGCGTGCAGATAGCTGACCTCGAGGGGATGGTCGGCGGCGATCCCTTCGACCAGGTCGCGGGCCGAGGGCTGCGCGTCGTTGTCGGCGATGGCCACGGCCACCGGCAGACCGCAGGACGTCAGCGCGGCAAGCGATGCCAGCGTGGCGGCCAGTTCCGGGCGCCGGAAGGTGCAGATGCCGATCAGCACCCTGTCGTGAAACAACGGCGCGCTCATGCAGGGGTCCGTTCCGCAGCGGGCTTGCGGGACAGCCATTCCCGCCAGAACCCGGCAGACCAAGCCATGTGCATGGTCCCCGCCACCAATCCCGCAACCAGCCCGCGGGGCCGCCCGGTCTGCAGGGCGATCATGACGCCGCCGGCCAGACAGGCCAGCAGCCACAGCAGCAACGGCAGGGCAAAGACCGCCCCGAACGGCGCCAGCACGACCAGAGCCGCCGCCGGGGCCAGCATGGCCACGACGGCCTGACGGGCCGCGGGGCGGGTCCCGTTCTTTTGCAGGTTGCGGGCCCGCCCGCGCCCGAAATTGAAATATTGCCGGATCAGGGGGCCAAGGCGTGCCCGTGGGAAATAGGTCAGCCGGGTCCGCCCGGTCAGCCAGATACGATGGCCCGCGGCTGTCAGCCGGTGGTCCAGCTCGGCATCCTCGTTGTGGCTGAAGCGCGCGTCATAGCCGCCCACCGCCCGAAAGGCGTCGATCCGCATCAGGGCGTGATGCCCGTGATCCACCCAGGCTCCACCGCCTGCCAGCCGGTGTGCCGACCCGCCATTGCCCAAGCGCGAATTCTGCGCCTCGGCGATGACCTGCTGCAGAAACCCCTGGCCTTCGGCATGCATGGTGACGACGACGCTGTCGGCACCGGTCCGCTGCGCCTCGGCCAGCAGAACGTCGCCGTAATCGGCGGGATAATCGCTGTGCGCATCCAGCCGCAGCAGCCATTCAGCCCCGTCCCCGAACCGGTCCACGGCCAGATTCACCCCCGCCGATTGCAGCCGGCCGGGATTATCGATCAACCGGATCAGGGGATCGGCGGCGGCTCGGCGGCGGACGATGTCGCAGGTCGCATCATGCGATCCGCCATCGGCGACCACGACCAGCCCGTTCACCCGCGCCGCAAAGGCCGCGGCAAAGGTCAGGACGCCATCGATGTGACGCGCCTCGTTCAGGGCCGGAATGACGATCAGCACATGGGGTTCTGACATCGGGACCTCAGGCAGCGGCGGCGGATGCGACCGAGGCCGCGTCCCCTGCCCCGCAGATGGCGGCCGTCAGGTGACGGCATTCGGCCTCGTCCATCTCCAGCGTGGCGCGGGGAAGAGCCGCGACAGCGGCACAACGCGCGGCCAGACCCGCGGGATCGATGGCGGACAGGGCCGCAGCGACGGCCGCGGCATCGGGCGCCGCGACGGTGACGCCGCATCCCCAGGCCGCGACACGGCGCGCAACCTCGGTCCCATCCAGAACCACGGGAACGGCGCCGTTCAGGCATCCTTCGTACAGGCGGTTGGGCAACAGCCAATCAGAGTTCTGCCCCGCCTGATACCGGTCGATCAGCCAAGCCACGTCCAACTGCGCATAGATCTTGGGCAGATCGTCGGGCCAGTCATAGGCGCCCATGAAGGACAGGTCGGGATTGGCATCCACGACCGCGTGGAAATCCTCCATGACGTCGAGGGCCGGACGCCCGCGCAGGATGACCCGGAACCGTCCGGGCTGCGCACGGGTGACCTGATCCAGCACCTGGAGGGACCAGCGACAACGCAGCATCCCGAACCAGCCGACGATCAGCGGGCCCCCCTGCTCCGCCCCGCCGGGTGCGGGAACGGACTGCGGCGACGACGGAACGGGCCGGGCGAAGGGCTTGTTCTCGACCAGCAGGACCGGGACGTCCGGCTGCTTGAAATGGCGCAGATAGCGCGTCTGGAACGCGGGCGAGGACAGGACGACCAAGCTGGTGCGCGCCATCAGCCCGGCCTCGACCCGACGCAGGATACGGGCGGGCATGCCCTGCCCCAGCATCATGCCGTGAATGTCCAGCAGCTCATAGACCAGCCGCGCGCCCCTGGCGCGTGCCAGCCGCGCGCCCAGGGCCAGCATTTCCAGATTGCGGGCCAGGATGACCTCGGGGCCGCCGTCCTGCGGCGGGACAAGGCGCGCGATGCGGGGCCATGCCTCGGCGATCGCGCGGACGCGCTGGATCATGCGGCCGTTCGACGTCCGTCCCAGCACCGTCGCAGGTTCGGGCAACGCCCCCTGCCCCCGCCGGAACCCCGCGACCCGAACCTGTGCCCCGCCCTGTCGCAGCATCCTGACCCGTCGCCAGATCGAGGGGTCGTCAAGGTCATGGGCAAGATAGGTCACGCGCAAAAAAGGGTCTCCGGCAGGATAATCGTTACAAAGGGTCTTGGGACAGGACATGCAGACAGCACTTGGGCCGCCCAGGAAATGTCGGCACTGGATAGACAATTCCGCCGCACGGGAAAACAGCCTAATAGGACAACTTTTGCGATCTGCCGACAAGGAAGCGTGAACTGTTGAATCCGCAAAGGGGTCAGGCTCAGTGTTACTCACCAAATGGTTGCATCAAGGCCTACTGTATTGAGTGAATTCAATTTCACGTTGCAAACTCAGTTCGTTAATCAATTTCTCAAAATTGCCCTTAGGAGTGAGGTGCTCCCCATCTCTTGGACAGGATCTGGCGCTTTTTAAGCTCTGATCTGCTCCTGCTGAGTAAGCGTCCGGTCATGCCGCGTGGTTTGAACGGTTCCACGGTAGGAGGTCTTCCACTCGGGTGATCTTGTAGTCTGGGATACAGGCCAGCGTATCTGCGAGCCATCCCTGCGGGTCCACACCATTCAGCTTGGCGGTTTCGATCAGGGTGTATGCGATGGCGGCGGCGCGGCCTCCGGTCTGCGAGCCGACAAACAGGTAGTTCTTCCGTCCAATGGCCACGGATCGCATGGCGCGCTCAGCCGTGTTGTTGTCCAGTTCGAGGAAGCCGTGGTCGAGATAGGGCCGAAGCCGCTTCATGCGCGTCAGGCCATATCGGATCGCCACGGCCAGCGGTGACTTGCCGGAGATCGTCGGCAGTTGCTCGTGAAGCCAGCTCTCCAACCCGTCGAAGATCGGCGCCGCCTTCGCCTGGCGGATTTCGACCCGCCGGTCCGTCGGTGATCCCCGCGCCTCCTTCTCGACCGCGTAGAGCTGCGCGATGCGCCGGATGGCCTCGTCTGCAATGGCTGACCCTTGGGCCCTGTGGACGTCGACGAACTTGCGCCGGACATGGGCCATGCAGGCGACCTCGTGGATGTCGCTGGACCGGTAGAGGTCTTCGAACCCGGCATAGCCATCGGCATGCATCCAGCCCTGATAGCAGGCCAGATGATCCTTCGGATGCTGTCCCTTCCGGTCGGGCGAGAACCTATACCAGCTGGCAGGCGGGGCATCGCCATTCCAGGGCCGCTCGTCGCGACCATAGGCCCAGAGACGCGCTGTCGCCGTCTTGCCGGTGCCGGGCGTCAGCATCTTCACCGGGGTGTCGTCCGCGAAGATCGCCTGTCCGGCCAGCACGTGTCGGCCGATGGCATCTGCAAGCGGTTCCAGCAGCGCCGTGGACTTGCCGACCCAATCGGCCAGCGTTGAGCGGTCGAGATCGAGCCCCTCACGCTCGAAGATCTGGCTCTGCCGGTAGAGCGGCAGATGATCGGCGTATTTGGAGACCAGGACTTGGGCCAGCAGACCGGGGCCGGGACGACCGCGCTCGATCGGGCGGGATGGCAAAGGGGCTTGGGTAAAGGCTTCGCAGCCGGAACAGGCCATGCGTGGCCGAACGATCCGGTTCACGATGAACCGACCTGGCACATACTCCAGCTCTTCCGTCACATCCTCGCCGAGGCGGCGAAGGGTTCCGCCGCAATGGCTACAGTCCTCGTCGCCGGTGGTCAGTTCGATTTCCTGGCGCGGGATGTGATCGGGGATGGGACGGCGCTTCGGCTTGTCCTTCTCTTCGTCGTCCGGAAGGCGCAGCTTCGCGGTCATCTTGGCGACGGCGACCTCGCTCGCTTCAAGCGCCAGCTGAAGCTGCTCGATCGTCTCCGACGAGGTGCCAAAGCGATGTCTGCGGTGACCCGCGAGCTGGTGGCGCAACTTCTCGATCAGCATCGCCTGCGACTTCACCTCGGCGAGCAAAAGCGCCGTGAACCGCCGCAATTCCTCGGGGTCTTCGGGCAGAGATTTGGTCACGTCCAGCATGGCCAATCATACCAAAGCAAGGGCAAAACGGGAATCCCGGATATGCTGTCTCGGCCGGTTTATCCCGCCTTGAGGGGCGTCCAGCTTCGTTGTGGCAGACGCCAATCGATCCCTTCCAGCAGCATCGCCAGCTGCGCCGGCGTCAGAGCGATCTTGCCCTCCTTCGCCGACGGCCACACGAACCGGCCCTTCTCCAGACGCTTGCTGAACAGGCATGCACCCTGGCCATCCCACCAGATGATCTTGATCAGATCACCGCGCCGACCGCGGAAGACGAACATGTGCCCGGCGAACGGGTCCTGCTTCAGCACCGTCTCCGCTTGGGCCGCGAGCGTAATGAACCCGCACCGCATGTCGGTCACGCCTGCCGCCAGCCACACGCGGGTGTTCGCCGGGACCGGGATCATCCGGAAAGACCACGGATCAGCCGGGCCAGCGCCGCGGGATCATAGGCTCCGCTGATCCGCAGCCGGTGACCGCCCGCCGTGTCGATCTCGATCGTGCCTGCCGCAGGCTCCGGACCGGCTGCGGTCCCGCTGTTATCGTGCATGGGTCGATCCACGATCTCGACCGGAAGGAAACGGACCGTATCTGGATCCGCCGAAGCCTCCGGCGCATAGCGCGGGTCGCGAAGCCAGGTGAATATCAGGTTGGCATTCATCGAATAGCGACGAGCCACCTGCGCAACCGAGACACCAGGCGCTGACGTCTGCACACAGATCGACCGCTTCTCCTCGTCCGTCCAAAGCCGCTTCGTCCGACCCGCCATCACGCACCCACAGTGTCCACTATCCCGTAGTGGACACTATCAATCACACTCTACGCGAGGCAGTGCAGCGAGGCCGGACGCTTACGTTCCTCGGTAGCTTGCCCGCCTTGCAGCTCAATGCGCTTCATCTCGCGTTGTCCTTCCAGCAGACCTGCCTGAAGGGTGGCGTAGGACACTGCCACGGCCACCAGCGTTGCGCCAATCGACCAGACGTTGCCCCAGGTGATTCCACCTTCGATCTTTGCCATCAAATATCCTTCTCCATGCGGGTAAAGCCTCATCTTTCTAGAAGCTTGGTGCTGCGGATCGATGGTCTAAGCCGCCCACCGCAACATCGTCGCGCGCTCGTCTGCCGTTGCTGCCCATGGCCAGATGCCAAGCTTTCCGACATAGCCACGAAGTCCACCTGCCGCACCGGCGATCGCGTTTCCGACCGAGAACGTCTGCAGGTCGATAGGGGCAGACAGCGTCATGGAGTTGTGGCTCCCGTTGGTAAGGTAGACAGTCAACGTCCCGCCACTCAACACCGCCACTGCTCCCATGGTCCCGGACCATTCCGGAGGCAGCGGCACGTCAATGTTGGTCGTGGTGTTGAAAATGCTCAGGCGGAGGTATCGGGTGCCGTTCGTGATACGATAGGCAAAACGGAAAAGGGCGTTAGTGGAAGACGTTCCCCAGAAGTACTGATTGTCGACGCCAAGTTGCTCGGGGTGGATTCGCCCATGCATCGCGATGGTAAATGCGGTCCGCGTGCCAATCGCCGTCCCAGTCAGATCAAGCTGCGACGCAGTAGCTTGAACGTCTGATGACATGCGCAGGAGCCCGCTCTCTGGCAGCGGACGGCGGACGGCGTTGGTCTGACCAAGGATCCGACCGTTCCGACGCCCTTTCCATTCAGAGACCCGACCGGAGATTAAAGTCAGGTTCGCATCTGTGTTTGCAGGCAGCCAGACATCGATTGGCGCCGGAAATGCCAGGACAGTGTCGTCAAGCGGCTGGACCACACCAAAATTTTTGCCGGCTTGCGATACAAAGTCGAATTGCAGTTTCATCGTCGCTCCCTCAGAAAGCCATTTTGAAGCTGGGAATCCAGCGGTGAAGCGTCTGGCCGGGCAGCAGGA
>ERZ1029858.166-NODE-166-length-17116-cov-105.015298_pt1 | contig 17116 bp, 19 predicted proteins | sample MGYA00519237_ERZ1029858 | MGnify/ENA primary metagenome ERZ1029858 (study PRJEB33666, sample SAMEA4610919) | skin metagenome | biome: Human-associated habitat; feature: Malodor aspect; material: skin | place: Philippines | collected 2015-08 ...
GTGAGATACTCCAGCAAATATTCAAACGTGGCGCATTAACCGCTTGATCCCGCCGCGGACTTTCACCATTTGCCTTTCACCATTTGTGGCGAGACAGCCGCGCTGGCCCCCAAACCACTTTGTGGCGACGCAGCCGCCCCGACCCCCCCAAATCACTCTGTGGCGAGGCAGCCGCCCCGACCAGCCCAAACAGCCCCGGCCACAAGGACGGGGCTGCGTCGCGCCCGCTACCGGTTGCTGCGGAAGGCGCGGTCGTTGAGGTCCCGGCGCGCCTGCTCGAGCGCTACGAGGTCTGAAAACAGCGCGTTGTAGGCCTCCTCGTCGTCGGAGGGGCGCATGCGCTGCAACTGGGATTTCAGCTGCGCGATCTGCTGGCCCACCCGCGTCTCCTGCAGGCGGGACAGGACGGAATCGGCGTATTCGTAGAGGTCGTCGGCGTGGATGGGCTCCACGGCCAGCTCGGAGACGAAGTTGCGGCCGGCGTAATCGCGCATCTCGCCGGCAACCGCGGCGAGGAAGTTGGAGGCGTCGGCGGGGCCGGAAACGGCGCCAGGTGCAGAGCTAGCACGAGGGCTGGTGCCGGAGCTCGCAGAGCCCGCCGACCCCGCGGCAGCGGCCGCACCGGCGCGGGCACAGCCGCCGGCGGCGGTGATGGCCTCGCGGACCTGGTGGTAAGCGTCGTGGGTGAAGGCGTCGGGGTTGATGCCGTCGAAGTAGTTGCCGGCGGCCGCGGGGTGCTGCAGGGCGATCTTCAGTGCCTCGCGCTGGGGCCACAGCACCGGGTCGTCGGGGCGGGGCGGGATGAGGATCTCGGACTGCGCGCCGGAGCTGTCCGGGCCAGCGACGGCACCAACAGACGCGGCCTTCGGCGTGCGCTTCTGCTTTTTCGGCTTCTTCGCCTCGGCGCGGACCTGCTCCAGCACCTCGTCCGGGTTGGGCCAGCCCACCCAGCCGGCCAGGCGGCGGGCGTACTCCTGTTGGAGCACTTTGTCGGAGATGGTGGCAACGACGGGCACGGTGCGTCGTAAAGCTTGCACCCGCCCTTCGGCAGAATCCAGCGAGTAGTCCTGCAAAAGCGACTCGATGACGAACTCGTAGACCGGCACGCGGGAGGCCACTAGGTCGCGCACCGCCGCGTCGCCGCGCGCGAGGCGCAGGTCGCAGGGGTCCATGCCGTCGGGGGCGACCGCGACGAAGGACTGCGCGCCGAACTCTGCGTCGGTCTCAAACGCGCGCATGGCGGCCTTCTGGCCGGCCTCGTCGCCGTCGAAGGTGTAGATCAGCTCGCCGCGGAAGAAACTGTCGTCGAGCATGAGGCGGCGGATCAGGCTCATGTGGTCCCCGCCGAACGCGGTGCCGCACGTGGCCACGGCGGTGTCCACGCCCGCGGCGTGCATCGCCATGACGTCGGTGTAGCCCTCCACCACCACGGTCTGGTGCTTCTCCGCGATGTTCTTCTTGGCCTTATCTATGCCGAACAGCACCTTGGATTTGTGGTACAGCAGCGTGTCCTGGGTGTTGATGTACTTGCCAAGGCGGTCGTCGTCGTAGAGCTTGCGCGCGCCGAAGCCTATGACGTTGGAGGCGGTGTCCTTGATCGGCCAGATCAGCCGGCCGCGGAATTTATCGATCGGCCCGCGTTTGCCCATCGAGGACAGTCCAGCGTCGATAAGCTCCTGCACCTCAAAGCCCTTGCGCAGCAAGTGCTTGGTCATCGGGTCCCAGCCGCGGGGCGCGTAGCCGCACTCGAAGTCGTAGATCAGGTCGCGTGAGAAGCCACGCTCCAGCAGCATGTCGCGCGCGGGTTTGGCGTCGGCGGTTTCCAGCTGCTCGCGGAAGTAGTCGTGCGCCGCCTTGTTCGCGGCCAGCAGGCGCTGGCGCGTTCCGCGGTCGACGTGGCGCGCGCCCGTGGAGCCGCCCTGGTAGTTAATGTGGTAGCCGATGTGGCCCGCCACCGCCTCCACCGCCTCGGGGAAGGTGAGCTGCTCCATCTCCATCATGAAGGAAAAGACGTCGCCGCCCTTACCTGTGGAAAAGCAGTGGTAGTAGCCGTGCGCGGGACGGACGTGGAAGCTTGGGGTGCGCTCGTCTTTGAACGGGCTTAAGCCCTTCAGCGAGTCGTGCCCGGCAGGTTTGAGCTGCACGTATTCGCCGACAATCTCGTCGAGCGGCGCGCGCTGGCGGATAGCCTCAATGTCACTATCCGGAATTCTGCCCCTAGCCATGGCGCACACTCTAGCGCGTGGCACGATATGGCCCTATGAAGCGCCCATTCGTCCTGCTCGCATGCCTCTTTTTAAGCGGCTGCCTATCGACGCCACCTTCGGCCCCTCCCCCAATCTCCCCCTCACAGCCGTCCGCGTCCGGCCTGCCCGCGTGTGGCGCGCTTCCACGCGAGGTGTGGGACACCGTGGACCTCATCGAAGCCGGCGGACCCTTCCCCTACCCCGACAACGACGACCGCCGCTTCGGCAACTACGAACGCGCCCTTCCCGAGCAGCCGAAGAACTACTACCGCGAGTACACCGTGGACACCCCGGGCGTGAGCCACCGGGGCGCACGGCGCATCGTCACCGGCGGCGGCGCCGACGGCCACGTCGACGAGTGGTTCTACACCGCCGACCACTACGACACGTTCTGCGAAATGGAGGTCAACTGATGCCAGCCGTGTTTATCACCCGCCCGGTGCGCTCGGTGGAGGACCTCGGCGCCGCCATCATCGCGGCTGTCTACGGGGTCAGCGAAAAGGCCGGCGCTTCGTCCCACGAGGCGCGGCCGGTGCCGCGCAACCTCGACGCCCTGGCCGACCTGTTGCGCGAGACCCGCGTGAAGCGGGTGGTGGTGACGGATTGGCGGGTGCCGGAGGCGTCGATAGGCGGGCTGCTCGAGGCGCTCGCCGACGAAGGCGTGAAGCTCGTCCACTAGACCCCAAGTAACAAACCCCCATTAAGGCCCAAAATGGCGCATACTAGGGCTCTGTTACTTGGGGTTTGCGGGTGGGAGAGACTACTTCGTCTCGTACGGGTGACTGGTATGCACAGCCTCGAGGAAGACCGTGCGATCATCGAGGTAGAACCAGATCCGCGCTGAACCTTTCAGCGTCGGTTTGTGTTGCCACCGCTCGAACGACTGCCCGCCGCGCTGCACGGTCCCCAGCTCCCCCTTTAGGCGGTAATTGGTGGGAGTGTTTGCCGTCGGGGTACGAGTGAGGAAATCCCATGCGTCGGCCATCGGGTTCCGCATGGTGGCCACCAGGTCGCGCCATCCCTTCTTAGCCCCAGCCGAGGCGAAGCGGATGTCGTACTCGACCTTCTTTGAGGGCCGCGGAACCAGCTCTCCCTTTCTCCCGGCCGCCATCGCTACGGGCGCTCCACCGGCTCACTGTCTTCGAGCCAGTCGTTTTCCTCGTGCCCGAGCCCTGCCGCGACAGCGGTGGCGGTTTCTTTCCACGCAGTGAACTCAACGAGGGCAAGGTGTGGCTGCTCGGTGGCGAAGGAGGCGCGTGCTGCATCGATAAGCTCCTGCGCACACGATTCCCTGTCGGCCTGCGACAGCGACAGCATCCAAGGGAATGATCGAGCCATTCGCTCGCCGAGGCTGCCGACGCCTTCCGTTGCCACGGTGATGAGTTGGGCCGCGAGTTCCAGCAACTGCGCCCGCCGTTGCGCCTCCCGCGAGGACATAAGCACGAGCGACTCCCCGTCGCGGCGCGTGACCGTGACTGGGTGTTTTTCCGCTTCGGCGAACACCTCGGCGGACCGCTTGCTCAGGTCAGAGGAGCGGCGGGAATGCGGTGGAGTTCCTGCTGCAAGTGTCATGCCCCTTAGGATATTCGGAATGTATTCGGAAGTCGAGGGCTCACGGCCTGCGGATGATGTCGACAGCTTCCGGCAAGTCCGGCGGCAGCGCCGCGCAGAAGTACAACGACTTGGTCAACTGCACCATCTCGCCCTCGCTGATGCGCCGGTGGGTTTCGGTATCTACCGACGACACCCTCCGCAGGTCGACGAGCTTTTCCCGCAGTTCCTTCTTGCGCGTGTCTTTCATCAGCCCCCCTCTACTAATTCCCCGCTGCGGAGACTACCGGAGGCCCGTGGTTCCTGCCGAGTATTGGGCCCGGCCGGCGGGGCCGGCCAGCGGGCCCGGCCGGCGCGGCCGGTTCCCACCAACCGCAGGCCTGCCCCCTCCCCCAACTCCTCAGACCCCCAGCAAAAACCCCTAGTAAGGCCGAAAAACGGGCATTCTCAGGAGGGCTTACTAGGGGTTTGCGGCAATGAGCGCGGACTTCTTCGATGCTGGCGTCCTCACGCCGTCCCCGCACTTACACGCCAAATCCGCCCAGGGAAAGTGCCGTGTGCCATAATGCGAGACAATGTGAAGCACGACACGATCGGAGAAGACCTATGAGCTCGCTCATCCTGGTGCTCGTCGGCCTAACGATGATGGCTACCGGCTACCTGCTGTACTCGAAATTCCTGGGCAAACGCGTCTACCAGCTCTCGGACGCGTACACCACGCCCGCGCACACCATGGAAGACGGCGTGGATTTCGTCCCCACCAACAAGTACGTCCTGTGGGGCCACCACTTCACCTCCGTGGCGGGCGCGGCGCCGATCATCGGCCCGGCCGTCGCGGTGATCTGGGGCTGGGTGCCGGCGTTTTTATGGGTCACGCTCGGCACGGTCTTCTTCGCGGGGATGCACGACTTGGGGGCTCTGTGGGCGTCGCAAAGGCACCGCGGCCAGTCGATCGGCACGCTGTCCGGCCGCTACATCGGCGCGCGCGGGCGCAACCTGTTCCTCGTGGTGATTTTCCTCCTGCTGCTGATGGTCAACGCGGCGTTCGCGGTCGTGATTTCCAACCTGCTCATCTCCACGCCGAGCGCCGTCATCCCCACCTGGGGCGCCATCGTGGTCGCGTTTTTGATCGGCCAGGCCATCTACCGCTTCAACTGGAACCTGCCGCTGGTCTCCGTCGTGGGCGTGGCCGCGCTGTACGGGTTGATGATCTGGGGCGACCGCATGCCGCTGTCCCTGCCGGAGGAGATGCTGGGCATCCCGGCGCGCGGCTGGTGGATCATCTTCCTGTTCACTTACGCATTCGTCGCCTCGCTGCTGCCGGTGTGGGTGCTGCTGCAACCGCGCGACTACATCAACGGCCTGCAGCTGTTTGTCGGCCTTTTCATCCTCTACGGCTCGTTTTTCATCGTGCGCCCGGAGGTTGTGGCGCCCTCGCTTCGCGACGCCGTTCCGTCCGGCACCCCCGGCATCTTCCCCCTGCTGTTTGTCACCATCGCGTGTGGCGCGATTTCGGGCTTCCACGGCATCGTCTCCTCGGGAACCTCCTCGAAACAGCTTGACAAGGAAACAGATGCCCGTTTCGTGGGCTACTTCGGCGCCGTCGGCGAGGGCCTTTTGGCACTGGGCACGATCGTGGCCACCACCTCAGGCTTCAAAACGCTGACGGAGTGGGAGGACGTGTACAACGAGTGGAACGCCGGCGGCGTCGACGCGTTTATCAAGGGCGGCGGCGACCTCATGAACGAAGGCCTGGGCATCCCCACCTCCCTGTCCGCGACCATCCTGGCCACCATGGCGGTGCTGTTCGCCGCGACCACCATGGACTCCGGCGTGCGCCTGCAGCGCCTGGTGGTCTCCGAAATCGCGGAACTTATGGGCGTGAAGCTCTCCGGCGTAGTGGCTACGGTCATCGCGGTCGGTTGCGCGCTCGGTCTGACGTTCTCCACCGGCGTGGACGGCTCCGGCGGCATGCTGATCTGGCCGCTGTTCGGCACCACCAACCAGCTCATGGCGGGCCTCACGTTGTCCATCCTGGTCATCATGCTGACCCAGCTACGCCGCCCAACGTGGCCGGTGCTGATCCCGCTGGTCTTTGTCACCGTGATGTCCCTGTGGGCCGCGGTACTGCAGCTGCGCACGCTGTGGTCCGCGCAGAACTGGCTGCTACTGGTCATCGACGTCGTGATCATCGGCTGCGCCATCTGGGTCAGCGTGGAGGCGATCACCGCCATCTCCAAGGCGCGCCGTGAGCCCGCGGTGGTGTGGCGCGACGACGAAACCGTGCCGGGTGAGCTCGCAGATGCTCGAGCGCGCTAGAGCCTTCGCCCGCGGCCTGGACGAGTTCTACAAGGCCCCTTACCGCCGCGAGTTCGCTCGGGCTGCGCGCGAGGAGGACGATCTGTTCACCCTCCTCGTCGCGTCTGAGACGCTCGGCATCCCCAACCCCGCAAGCTTCTACACCCTCGAGCTGATGCCTTTGCTTTACGACGAGTTCCACGCCTGGCACACCCGCATGGGCATGGAGCGCTCCCCCTTGGACGGCGTGCGATGCTGCTAGAGACCGCACCGGTGATGTTCTTCGGCGGCAAGGGCGGGGTGGGCAAAACCACCGTCTCCGCCGCCACCGCGGTGCGCCTGGCCGAGGCGGGCAAGCAGGTGCTGCTGGTGTCCACGGATCCGGCGCACAACCTGGGCCACATCTGGTCGCAGCGCTTAGGCGCCGAACCGACCACGTTGGAGCCGGGCCTCGACGTGGTCGAGCTCGACCCGGCCGCGACCACCGAGCGCCACCTGGCGGAGGTGGAGCGCTCCATGCGGGCGATGATGCCGGAGCGCATGCACCCCGAGATCCGCCGCCACCTGGAGCTGGCGCGCAACTCTCCCGGGATGCATGAGGCGGCGATGTTGGAGGCGGTGGCGGAGCTCGTCGATAGCCAAGGCTTCGACCACATCATCTTCGACACCGCGCCGTCTGGCCACACCTCGCGCCTTTTGGCGCTGCCGGAGCTGATGGCCGCATACACCGGCGGGCTGATGCAGCGGCGCGAACGCTCGGACACGTTCTCGCGCGCGGTGCGGGGCTTGGGCGGGACTGTCGACGACCCGGTGGAGCGCCGCAACCAGGAGATCCGCACCACGCTTTTGCGCCGGCGCCGCAAGTTCGAGCGCCTGCGCGACGTGCTCACCGACCCCGCGGCCTGCTGCTTCCACATCGTGCTCACCGCCGAGCGCCTGCCCGTGCTCGAGAGTGCCGAGCTGTACCGAGACCTCACGGACAACCGCATACGCGTCGGCGCGCTGGTGGTCAACCGCCGCAGCCCGGCCGACGCCGGCGAGTTCATGGCCTCGCGTCGTGCGGTGGAAGACGACGCGCTTGAGCTGCTGGGCGCGAAACTTCCTGGTGTCCCCCGCGTCGAGCTGCCCTGGCTGCCAGGCGAGATCGGCACGCGCGCGACACTCGCCGACATCGCCGCGCGGTTGTAGCACCTTGCTCCCTCTTGCCCCAGCCCGGGTGTGTGGGTTCCGTGCATGTCGATATGGTTCCGTCGAGTAAAACCTGAATTCGCGGTGACCGCAGCAGCGAAAGTTAGCCTACGCCCAACCTCTCTGGCACCGCGAGGCCACTCGCGTTTCGGCGATTACGGGTTTTTCTCCAAACCCTGAATTCGCATCCCTCAACAAATATAAGTCCGGGCGCTGACCAGCGAGGGCGCGAAGGGGTTCTTAACGGGGATCGGCGAAGATTTTCAGGGTTTTGCCGACGGTTGTCGATGCGACACACCCCACTCCTCGTGCAGGGCGGGTGCGGGGCGGGTGCGGGGCGGGGTGTTTGCGACGGCCGTTGAAGCCCTAAAAGTACCCCTCGAACGCGGCGGCCTTCTTCGCGGTGCGCTCCAGGCGCGACTCGGTCATGGAGGCGATCTGGTCCACGATCACCCGCTCGCGCTCCAGGTCCGTCTCCGCGGCGTTGAACCACGCCTGGAACATGGTGTCCAGCGTGCCCGGCGCGCCGGCGCGCAGGTACTCGTGGACGCGGTAGATGCGGTCGCGCTGCCGGTCCTGGCGCGCCTGGTGCGTGGGCTGGTCCATGACGTAGAGCACTGCAACGGTTTTAAGCAGCCGCACCTCCGCCTCCACGTCCGGCGGGACCACCAGCCGCCCGTGCTGGCGGCCCAGGCCCAGGCCCGCGTCCCCAGCACCGGACCCAGCGCCGAGCGCACGGTTTTCCTCGTCCTCCAGGGTCGCGCGGGTGACTGCGCCGACGTAGCGTCCCACCAGCTGCGAGGTCAGCGCCTTCAGGCCGGCCCACGCTCCCAGGGAGTAGTCGAACTCGCTGGCGGCGGCGATGGCGGGCAGGGCCCGCAGCCGGTCGGCGGCGTCGACCAAGGAATCCGCGTCGCCGCCGAACGCCGCCGCGCCCTTTTGCGCCAACGCCGCCAGCTCCACGAAGTCCCACAGCACGCGCAGGGACACGCGCCCGGAGACGATGCCGTCCTCGACGTCGTGGACGGAGTAGGCGATGTCGTCGGAGAAGTCCATCACCTGGGCCTCCATCGGCGGTGCGCCGTCGGTGTGGCCCTCGCGCACCCAGGCCAGCACGGCGGCGTCCTCGTCGTAGGCCGAGTACTTGCGGTTCACTGACCCGTCTGCGTTCGTTCGCGTGAGCGGGTATTTCACCGCCGCGTCGAGGGAGGCGCGGGTGAGGTTGAGGCCGAAGGAGGTGCCGTCGATAAGCACTTTCGGCTCGAGGCGCGCCAGGATCCGCAGCGTTTGCGCGTTGCCCTCGAAGCCGCAGGGCGCAACCTCGTCGAGCGCGACCTCGCCGTTGTGGCCGTAGGGCGGGTGCCCGATGTCGTGGGTCAGCCCCGCCATCTCGCACAGGTCGGGGTTTAAGCCCAGCCCCTCGCCGATGCCGCGGGAAATCTGCGCCACCTCCAGCGAGTGCGTCAGGCGCGTGCGCGGGGTGTCACCGTCGCGCGGCCCCACCACCTGCGTTTTGTCGGCGAGCCTGCGCAGCGCCGCCGAATGCAGTACGCGGGCGCGGTCGCGGGCGAAATCCCCGCGCGAGTCCGGGGCGAGTTGCGCGCCCTTCGGCGCCTCGTCGGCGCGGCGCTGTGTATCAGCGGCGTTGTAAACGTACACGTCGCGCTACCCTAGTCGGCATGACTAGCCGTTACCTGAGCATCCTCGCCGTGTCCGGCGGCCTGTTTCTCACCGCCGCCCCCGCATTTGGCTTATCGACGGAAGCTTCGCCCACCCAACTCCAGGCCCAAGCCACCGCCACCAAGGCGTCCCTCGAGCCTGGGCGACTGACGCAACCGGTGACCGACGACGCCGCGGTGCTCTCCACCGGCGAACTCTCCGAGATCGAAGCCGCGATCCAGCAGGTCAGCCGGACAAAGGGCAAGTCCGTGCGCGTGGTGTTTTTGCGCTCCTTCGGCCAGTACACCCCGTCCGAGTGGGTGGACAAGGCCGTGGCGGCCAACGGCTCCAACACCGCCGTGCTGGCCATCTCGCCCGACGAGCGGTTGTACAACGTCGGCGGCGGCGAGGAATGGACGCAGGACGAAATCGACGCGATGAACCAGGCCGCGTACGCGCAGCTGACGCAGCTGAACTGGTCGTCAGCGGCGTTGAATGGGGTGAATGCAGTGGCGGGCGGAGGATCATCGTCAGGCGATGGCGATGGCGCCGGCGGCGGCGCAGGCTGGCTCGCGGGGGGCCTGGGTGTGGCGGCGCTCGCGGGCGGCGGCGTGTACGCGGCTACGCGCAAGGGCACGAAGAAGCAGCAGGCCAAGCAGATCGAGTCCGCGAAGGCGCTGGACCCGGCGGACACCGATTCGCTGGGCCGTTTGCCCACGCCGACCCTGGAGGAGCTCGCGCGCGACGCACTGGTCTCCGCCGACGACTCCATCACCCAGGGCAAGCAGGAGCTCGAGCTGGCCACTGCCGAGTTCGGCGCGGACCGCGTGCGCCCGTTCACCTCCGCGATGAACGAGGCCACCGCCACCCTGCAGCGCGCGTTTTCCACGCACCAGAAGCTTTACGACGCGATCCCGGAAACCGAACCCGAAAAACGCGCCATGCTGGTGGACATCGTCTCCTCTTCCGGCCGCGCAGAGCAGGCGCTGCGCGACAAAACCACCGAGTTCAACGAGATGCGCGGCGTGCTCATGCGCGCCCCCGAAGAAGTGGACAAGGTGCTCGCCCGCACGGTGGACATCCGCGCGCGCCTGGAACCCGCGCGCGGCACGCTGGAGCAGCTGCGCGGCGAGTACCCGGCGGGGATGCTCGAATCCATCGCGGACAACGTGGATATCGCCGCCGCGTCCCTCGACGAGGCCGAGAAGGCGCTCGGCGACGCCCGCCAGATCGCGCAGCAGCCGGCCGGGCGCCAGGGCGCGCTGCTGGACACCCTCGCCGCCGCCACCCGCGCGGTGAACGTCTCCGACACCAACCTCGCCGCCATCGAGCACGCCGAGGACAACATCCGCGCCGCACGCACCAACCTGCCGGCACTGGTGGCTGAAATCCGCGGCGAGCTGCGCGACATCGAGCAGGTCAAGGGCGCGCGTTCGCAGGGCGCGCCAATCGACGTCGCTTCGCTCGACGCCGTCTCCGCCAAAGCCCAGCGCGCGCTGGCAGAGATGGGCGACCGCGGCGACAACGACCCGCTGGCCCTCTACCAGGAGCTGACCAGCATGGACGCTGAGATCGACGCGGCCCTCGACCGCGCCAAAGGCATCGCCGGGGACCAGTCCCGCGCCCTACAGCTCTTCGACCAGCAGATACAGGTCGCCGGCGCACAGATCCAGCGCGCCGAGGACCTCATCCTCTCCCGCGGGCGCATCATCGGCTCCCGGGCCCGCACCCTGCTCGCGGAGGCGAAGCGCCAATACGCGCAGGCCCACCAGCTGCGTGTGCGCGACACCCGCGCGGCCATCGACGCCGCCCGCGCCGCCACCGACACCGCTCGCCGCGCCGAGTCGGCCGCGAACGACGACATGCGCCGCTACCAGGCGGCGCGCAACCGGCAAACTGCCGACTCCCTGGCCAGCGCCGTGCTGTGGGGGTCGGTGCTCTCCGGCGGCTTCGGCGGGGGCGGTTTCGGTGGAGGCTTCGGTGGGGGTGGCGGCTTCGGCGGCGGGGGCTTCTCCGGCGGCCGCCCCTCCAACCGCGGCGGTACCTTCTAGCAGGTGGGCTAGTAGCGCGTGCGGCGCGCGGGCGCGTCGACGAAGGTCAGCGCCCACGTCATGAAGGCGAGGTCCACCAGCTGGATCTCGTCGACACCGCCCAAGCGCAGAGTGGGCTCTGCCACGTTCACGCCGAGCTCGCCTGACGGGAACCCGCGGGTGACGGCGATGAGCTCGCCGGAGGCGTCGCGGATCTCACGCTTCGGGGTTATGGCGCCGGCGAGGAAATCAAAACCTGTGCGGTTGCAGGTGTAGCGCCGCCCGGCACAACTGGCGACGTAGCGCGAGACGGTGAGCCCCGCCTTGCGCAGCTCGTACTCGCCGCCGGTGCCCACGTCGAAGGCACGGAACCGCACCGGGTTGTCGGCCGTGATCCGCAAGACGGCCGCACCTGTATCGCCGGTCACCCTGATCGTGTCGGGGGTGGATTGGGCGATAGACCTGTGGTCGTCGTAAAGCGTGGAGCCCCGCCAGATCACAACACTGCCACCACGACGGTGAACAGCGACAGGAACACCAGCGTTGCTATCAGCGCGGTGGAGGTAACCATCTTGCGGGCCTCCAACACCGCCCGCGACAGCCACGCCAGGCCCGCGACATGGGTGGGCGGCAGGTTCGTCTCGCCCTCGAACTCGAGGATGGCCTTGCGCACGCCGTTGTGGTCCTGCGTGAACTGGGCGACCTTCTCGCCGTCCGGGCCTTCGACCACCCAGTTCTTGGAGGTCTCCGGGATGAAAGCGTACGGGGTGTCCTCTACCACCAGGTCGATGCGCTTGGCGCGCTTCAAGCTGTCGCCGGTGCGCACGATCTCGCGCCCGCCGCAGGTGGCCACCGCGCCCGTTTCCGGGTGGGAGGTCAGCTCCCAGTGTTGGCCGCACACGATGGCGCGGTCGTGCTCGAATACGCCCAAGACGTCCGGGCCGTCCTCGGCCAGCAGCTTCGGCGCGTCCCGGTTCGTGCGGTCCCAGCTGACGTAGTGCACGGTTAGCAGCCGATCAGGCGGGCGGCCAGGTAGGACTCGAGCTCCGCCAGCGGCACACGCTCCTGCTCCATGGTGTCGCGCTCGCGCACGGTGACGGCCTGGTCCTCCAGGGTGTCAAAGTCATAGGTGACACAGAACGGGGTGCCCGTCTCGTCCTGGCGGCGGTAGCGGCGGCCGATGGCGCCGGAGGTGTCGTAATCCACGTTCCAGTGCTGGCGCAGCTTCGTGGCCAGTTCCTCGGCCGGTCCGGCCAGCTCCGGCTTCTTCGACAGCGGCAGCACCGCCACCTTCACCGGGGCGAGGCGGCGGTCCAGGCGCAGCACGACGCGGGTGTCGGTGCCGCCCTTCGCGTTGGGGGCCTCCTCCTCGTCGTACGCGTCGATGAGGAAGGCCATCATCGCGCGGCCCAGGCCTGCGGCCGGCTCGATGCAGTACGGGATCCAGCGCTCGCCCGACTCCTGGTCGAAGTAGCTCAAGTCCTCGCCGGAGGCCTCGGCGTGGGTGCGCAGGTCGTAGTCCGTGCGGTTGGCCACGCCCTCGAGCTCGCCCCACTTGGAGCCGGTGAAGCCGAACGCGTACTCGATGTCGACGGTGCGTTTGGAGTAGTGGGACAGCTTCTCCTGCGGGTGCTCGTACAGGCGCAGGTTGTCCGGGTTGATGCCCAGGTCGACGTACCAGTTGTAGCGGTTGTCAATCCAGTACTCGTGCCACTTTTCGTCCTCGCCGGGCTTGACAAAGAACTCCATCTCCATCTGCTCGAACTCGCGGGTGCGGAAGATGAAGTTGCCCGGGGTGATCTCGTTGCGGAAGCTCTTGCCGGTATTCGCGATGCCGAACGGCGGCTTCAGACGCGCCGACGTCATGACGTTTTTGAAGTTGACGAAGATGCCCTGCGCGGTCTCCGGGCGCAGGTAGTGCAGGCCCTCCTTGTCGTCGACGGGGCCCAGGTAGGTCTTCATCAACCCGGAAAACGCCTTCGGCTCGGTCCAGTTGCCCGGCTGGCCAGTCTCCGGGTCGTTGATGTCCGCCAAACCGTTTACCGGCGGGTGGCCGTGCTTTTCCTCGTACGCCTCGATGAGGTGGTCGGCGCGGTAGCGCTTGTGGGTGTGGAGGGACTCCACCAGCGGGTCCGTGAACACCTCGACGTGGCCTGAGGCCTCCCACACGCGCGTGGGCAGGATGACGGAGGTGTCCACACCCACCGTGTCCGAGCGGGACTGCACCATGTGCTTCCACCACTGGCGCTTGAGGTTTTCTTTCAGCTCCACACCCAGCGGGCCGTAATCCCACGCGGAGCGGGTGCCGCCGTAAATCTCGCCCGCGGGGTACACCAGTCCGCGGCGTTTGCAGAGGTTAACGACGGTCTCGATCTTTGATGCGGGCATCAACATCTCCTGGTGGGAACGTGCGTGCAAATTACCGTGAACAGCATAGCCCGCTTCCCAGAGCCTCCGGGCACCCACCCAGGTTGGACACAAGTCCCAACGCGTGAGGGCGTCTTGTATCCTGAACCAACGTCAATACAATTGTGCCCAATGGCCCTGACGAAAGGGGACGCCGATGAGCGACCGCTGGCGTCTGGCTGACCATACGGATCTCACCGAGGAGGAACTGGACCGCGCCGCAGCGCTGGTGAAGGTACTGGATTCCCAAACCCGGCTGGAGATCCTCCTGCTCCTCGACGAAGGCGAGAAGGTGGTGCACCAGCTGGTCACCGAGCTGGACAAGTCCCAGCCGCTGATCTCCCAGCACCTGCGCGTACTGCGCTCGGCCGGCCTAGTCACCTCTTCGCGCAAGGGCCGCGAGGTGCTCTACGCGCTGTCCCAACCGGACGTCATCGGCATCATCCACGATCTCGCCTCGCTGGAGACCATCAAGCAGGCGGAAGACGAGCTGGCAGCGCGCCGCGAACGCCGGCAGCGTACCGCCACTACAAGCCGCGAGGACGGCTCCGCAGGCGCGGCCATCATCGACCCGCCCGCCCCGGTGCGCCCGGAGCTCGACCCGGGGCTGCTGCCTACCACGCCGAGGCCGACCCGGGACTAGCTACACTTGGCGGCCATGACGCAACCGAACCGCCGGGCGCATCAGGCGCGCCCCGTCCCCAAGCTGGGCCCGCGCATGACGCGCCAGCGCGCCGCCGTCGTGGAGACGCTGCGTGGGCTGGACAAGTTCGCGTCTGCGAAAACCATCCATGAGCAGCTGCTTAACGACGGCGCTTCCGTCGGCCTCACCACCGTCTACCGCACCCTCCAGTCCCTCGCCGAGGTCGAAGCCGTGGACGTGCTGCACTCCCCCGACGGGGAAACGCTCTACCGCGACTGCCTGACCGGCCACCACCATCACCACCTCGTGTGCACCGAGTGCGGGCGCAGCGAGGAGATCGAGGGCGGGCCCGTGGAGAAGTGGGCCGAAATTATCGCCGCGCGCTACGGCTACGAGCTCGCCGGCCACGACGCCGAAGTCTACGGCGTTTGCCGCGCCTGCCAGGCGAGACGCTAGCTACTTGGCAAACTTGTCCACCGCACCGCCGAAGCGGCGGTCGCGCTTGGCGTACTCCAACACCGCGTCCCAGAGGTCTTCCTTGGTGAAGTCCGGGAACAGCACGTCCTGGTACACCATCTCCGCGTACGCGGACTGCCAGAGCAGGAAGTTCGACGTGCGCTGCTCGCCCGAGGGGCGCAGGAACAGGTCCACGTCAGGCATGTCCGGGCGGTACAGGTAGCGGGCGATGGTCTTTTCGTCGGCGGCGGTCACACCGTCGTCGAGAAGCTTTTGCACCGCGTCCGCGAGCTCTGCGCGCCCGCCGTAGTTCACGCACATGGCCAGGGTCAGGCCGGTGTTGTGCTTGGTCAGCTCCTCGGCCACCTCGAGCTCTTCGATGACGCTGCCCCACAGCTTCGGGCGGCGCCCGCACCACACCACACGCACGTTTTTGGCGTGCAGCTCGTCGCGCTGGCGGCGCAGCACGTCGCGCGTGAAGTTCATGAGGAAGTGCACCTCGGACGGCGAGCGCTTCCAGTTCTCGGTGGAAAACGCGTACGCGGAGAGCCACTCCACGCCCCCGAGCTCGATGCACGCGTCCACGGCGTCCATGAGCTTTTCCTCCCCCACCTTGTGGCCCTCGGTGCGTTTTAAGCCCCGTTGCTGCGCCCAGCGGCCGTTGCCGTCCATCACCAGCGCGATGTGCTTGGGGATGAACTTCTTGTCTATCTGTGGAGCGCCCATATCGACGATTATGCCTGCTCCATGATCTTCAAACTCTTCAGCCCGGCCTCCAGGTTGAACTGCAGGTGCGCGACCGTGGCGCGGTGAATCTGCGCCACGCGTATCGACGACGTCCCGTTCCCCCGCTGCATCAACCACATATCGTGCAGGGTCTCTTCATCCACGTCCATAGAACCCGGCGGGCGGCAGTTGTTGCACACCGCACCCCCGACGGCGGCATTGAACGCCTTGTGCGGGCCCGCGGTGCCGCAGTTCGCGCAGTTGAACAGGGACAGCCCCCACCCGGCGTGCTCGGTGGCCTGCAGGATGAACGCGTCGAGCACCATGGTGGGGTGCTGGTCCGTCTGCAGGTTCTTCAACGCGTCCTGGACCAGCGCGAACAGGGTGGGGTCCGCCTCGTCGTAGCTAAGCCGCTCCGCAGTCTCCATCACGGCGCAGGCGGCGGTATAACGGTCAAAGTCGTCGATGATGCGGGCACCGTAGTAGGTGACGGTGTCGGCGGAAGCGATCGTCGATAGGCCTCTGCCCGGGTAGATCAGCGCATCCACCTCCACGAACGGCTGCAAGCGGGAACCGAAACGACTCTTGGCTTTGCGCACCTCCTTCGCCACTCCACGGACGAGCCCGTGGTTCTGGGTGAGCAGCACCACCACGCGATCCGCCTCGCCGAAGTCGTAGGTGCGCACCACGAACGCTCGGTCGCGCCAGTTCGGACGGGGTGCCCTAGAAGCCAAGCCGGCCCAGCGCCTTCGGGTCCTGCTGCCAGTTCTTCAGCACCTTCACGCGCACGTCGAGGTAAACGTTGCTGCCGGTCAGCTCGATGATCTGTTTGCGCGCGCGATGCACGATGCTGCTCAGCCGACGCCCGTCGGGGCCCTCGATGATGCGCTTTTGGCCCGGGCGCTCCAGGAAGAGCACCGCGTAGATCATCATCCGCTCCGGGTTGTCCGGGTCCGGGTGCATCTCGTCGATCTGGACGGCGACGGAGTGCGGCAGCTCGTCGCGAAGCCCCTGCAGCGCCTCCTCGCGGATCAGCTCCGCGATGCGGGTTTCCGTGTCCTCGTCGGTGGTGTGGCCCTCCGGGTAGAAACGCGGGCCCTCGGGGAGGTTGTCCACGATGACGTTGAGCAACACATCCGTCTGGACACCGGCCGTGGCCGAGACCGGCACAAGATCCGCCTCGGGTCCGAGCAGCTCGTGCAGCTCCAACAGGCGCTCGCCGACGGTGTCCTTGCTGGCTTTATCCAGCTTGGTCACGATGCCCACGATCGGGGTGTTCGGCTTCGTCCCCCTGATCTGCTCCAGGATGTAGCGGTCGCCGGGGCCGATCTTCTCGTCCGCCGGGACCGTAAAGCCAATGACGTCCACGTCCGCGAAGGTGTCCTTGACCACGTCGTTGAGGCGCTCGCCCAGCAACGTACGGGGGCGGTGGATGCCGGGGGTGTCCACCACGATTACCTGCGCATCGTCGCGGTTGATCACGCCGCGGATCGGGTGGCGGGTGGTCTCCGGCTGGTCCGCCATGATCGCGATCTTCTCCCCCACCAGCGCGTTCGTCAGCGTGGACTTGCCGGTGTTCGGGCGGCCGACGAAGCTGACAAAGCCGGACTTGAACCCCTCCGGGGTGTCGGTGAAGCCGCCGGCGTCTGCGCGATCGACGTCGTTCGCGCTCGCGTCCGCGGGCAGGTCGTCCGGGAAATCGGGGAAGTCGCTCATGGCGAATCAGTTTACCTGACCTGCGGGTTGTGAGTTTCTCAGGTTGAGTTATCCACATTTCGCTTCTGGTCTGGTTTTGGGGGTTGCGCGGGTTTAGCGTCTGGGGCATGAACTTCTCCGAGTTTGTCTCCGCCGGCGTTTCGGTGCTGGCCGACTTCGACCGCTCCGCCGCGATGGCCGCGGGCCTGTCCACCGCC
>ERZ1029858.169-NODE-169-length-16905-cov-12.480712_pt1 | contig 16905 bp, 17 predicted proteins | sample MGYA00519237_ERZ1029858 | MGnify/ENA primary metagenome ERZ1029858 (study PRJEB33666, sample SAMEA4610919) | skin metagenome | biome: Human-associated habitat; feature: Malodor aspect; material: skin | place: Philippines | collected 2015-08 ...
AGGGAAAGCCGGGTTGTTTCCGGTTACACCTGTGGTCCTACCCCCGAGCTTTCTATCCTATGCTCGGGGCCCATGGGTGCGATCGGCACCCGGCTTTCCCTGCGCCCTCTGCGAGAGAGGGCGGAACGAAGAGCAAAGCTCGGACAAACATGTCGCGAGAATGCGGATGTGTAACTCCCAGGCGCTGCAACACATTCAGTGTCGTCCCGGCGAAGGCCGGGACCCATAACCACAAATGCAAATTGCTACGCAATGCTGGAACGACGAGTCCCTTCGACAACACCTGCCGCGGAGTATGGATCCCGGCCTTCGCAGGGACGCCGGCCGGAGAGAGCCGCGGCTGCGTCACCCATCTTCGCCTTCGCGGCGATAACACCGATCTTCGACATCTTGAATCGAGAACGATCTCATCGTCGTCCTGGCGAAAGCCATGACCCATTACCCCAATTGCACATTGTTGCGCGCGCAGTGGCCACTGTCCCGTTCATCACCGAATGCTGTGGTTATGGGTCCTGGCTTTCGCCAGGACGACGGCTGTGATGAAATCGGGCCGTTCGTATGTATCTTGCATCCCGCGACGTCATCGTAACGGCCGCATCACTCCACATCGCGAGGCACCATGACCAGCACCATCGACACCCCGGACGGCGACTACCGCTTCATGCCCGGCGTCAGTCAGTATTCCTGCGGCATCGGCGCGCTGCCCGGCTTTACCATCGAGCGGGTCAGGTTTTCCGGGCCGGTGCCGCTGAGCGCCGGGTTCGAGCGGATTGCCGACATCATCAAGGCCGCAGGCCGTCCGCTGACGGCGTTCGGGGCCTGTGAACTGCGCTCGCCGGCGCCGTTCACCGAGGACGGGTTCAAGGCCTTCAACGAGATCTACATCGAGACGTTGATCGCCTGGGGCGTGATGCGGGACGGTGTCAATCCGGTGGCGCGGAGCAATGTCTGTCCGAAACTCGATCCGCCCGGCGAGCCGTCTTTCCATGCCTTCTGCTACACGGTGCCGGCCGCAAAGGACGCGCAGACGAGTTTTGTCGTGGCCGGCAGCGGCGAGTCTGTCGAGGGCAAGGCCAATTACCGCGATCATACCGTGGCGCCCGGCGACACCAGCCCCGCCGGCATCTCGGCCAAGGCGAAGTTCGTGCTCGGTGAGATGGAACGGCGGATGAGCGCGTTCGGTGGCTCCTGGCGGGACACCACCGCGGTGCAGCTCTACACCGTGCATGACGTCTATCCCGTGCTCGAAATCGAGCTCGGCCGCCGTGGCGTGCTGCGCAACGGCTTGACCTGGCATTTCGACTGTCCGCCGGTGGTCGGGCTCGATTTCGAAATGGACTGCCGGCGTGTGCATCTCGAGCGTGTGGTGTGATGGAGCGGTCGCGTGATGCATCAAAAGCGCGTGTGGGTGCGTGTGGAAGCGTGCGCCCTTTCTTGACATGGGTCGCGTCAACCGTTTCCCTTCGGCATCGGCGTCAGTGGCTGGGTGAACACGGGTGCAGAACGAATCTGTGATCAGGCGGCGGGATTTGCTGGCGCTGATCGGGACCATCGCCGGCAGTTCGGCGATGTATCACGCGATGACGAGCCTCGGCTTCGCATCCGAGTCTGCCTACAAGGGGCCGCTCAAGCTCGCGGGCGACGTCAAGGGCGCTTCGGTGCTGATCCTCGGCGCCGGGCTTGCCGGCATGACGGCGGCGCTGGAGCTGCGCAAGGCCGGCTACAAGGTCCAGATCCTCGAATTCAACAATCGCGCCGGCGGCCGCAACTGGTCGATCCGCGGCGGCGACAGCTTTACCGAGCTCGGCGGCCTCAAGCAGACCTGCCAGTTCGAGCAGGGGCTGTATCTCAATCCCGGCCCATGGCGGATTCCCTATCATCACCGCGCGCTCCTCGACTATTGCCGCCGGCTCAACGTGACGCTGGAACCCTTCATCCAGCTCAACCACAACGCCTATATGCACGCGACGCGTGCATTCGGCGGCAAGCCGCAACGCTTTCGCAGCATCAAGGCCGATTTCCAGGGCGGGGTGGCGGAGCTGCTGGCGAAGGTCAGCCAGCAGGGCAGGCTCGACGAGTTCGTCACCAAGGAAGATCAGGAGATCCTGCTGCAGGCGCTACGCGACTGGGGCGCGCTGGATCGCGACTACAAGTACAATGCCAACCTCGGCTCCGCCGAGTTCCGCGGTTATGCGCGCGATCCCGGCGGCGGCTTGATGGGCGATCCGCTGCCCAGCGACCCGATCCCGCTCCAGGAGCTGTTGCGGTCGCGGATGTGGCGCTATCTGCAGAGTTTTGCACGCTACGATTTCCAGATGACGCTGTTCCAGCCGGTCGGCGGCATGGACATGATCGGCAAGGCGTTCGCGCGCGAGGTCGGCGATCTCATCCGCTACAATTCCAAGGTGACGCAGATCCAGCAGAACGGCTCGGGCGTCACCGTGAGCTATGTCGACACCGCCAGTCCATCCGCGGTGCAGCAGGCGACCGCCGACTGGTGCATCTGCACCATCCCGCTGCCGATCCTGAGCCAGCTGCCTCTCGATGTCAGCGGGCCGATGAAGAACGCGATCGATTCCTTGCCCTACGCCGCCTCGGTGAAGGTCGGGCTGCAGTTCAAGCGGCGGTTCTGGGAAGAGGATGAGGCGATCTATGGCGGCATCAGCTACACCGACCTGCCGATCCGGAATATCGGCTATCCGAACTATGGGTTCAACCGCGGCGGCCGCGGCGTCCTGCTCGGCGCCTATCTTTATGAGGGTGCCAATTCCTTCGAGTTCACGGCGATGACGCCGGCCGAGCGGGTCGCCAGTGCGGTCGAATTCGGCGCCAAGATCCATCCGCAATACAAGAGCGAGTTCGAGAACGGCGTCGCGGTGGCGTGGCATCGGGTGCCGTTTACCCTCGGCTGCGCCGGGGAGTGGACCGAAGCCGGGCGGGCGCAGCATTATCGCAATCTCTGCCAGATCGACGGCCGCATCGCGCTCGCGGGCGAGCACGCCTCCCAACTGCCGGCCTGGCAGGAGGGCGCGATCCTGTCGGCGCTCGACGCCATTACCCGACTGCACGAACGCGTGGTGAAGACGTGATGAGGCGGACAGGAATCTCTGCTATCGCCGCGCTGGCGCTGCTGTCGGCAACCGCGGCCCTTGGACAGGATAGTGGCGCCGGCAAGCGCACCTTCTCGTCGGGCTATCGTTTCGTCGAAATGACCGGCGAGGAGCTGTTCGGCAATGTCTGCCAGGGTTGCCACATGCCGGATGCGATGGGCGCGAGCGGCGCCGGCACCTATCCCTCGCTTGCCGGCAACAAGACTCTCGAATCCGGCAGCTATCCGATCTACCTCGTCGTCAACGGCCGCCGCGGCATGCCGGCGTTCGGCGACATGATGACCGATGGTCAGGTCGCCGCTGTTGTGAATTATCTGCGGACGCACTTCGGCAACAACTATCAGGATGCGGTGACGGCCAAGGATGTCCAGGACGCCCGCCGCTGACCAGGCCACTCATGGGGAGAGTTTGATGAAATTCATCGGTATTGTGTTGGGCGCCGCACTGTCGGCGATGGCGACGGCTGCCTCGGCCGATGTGGTCAGGCATCCGATTCCCAACTCGACATTCCCGATCGCGCAGGCTGTGACCGTCACCGGCAACACGACCACGGTCTATGTCAGCGGCCAGGTGCCGCCGGTCGTCAGCAAGGACGCCGACCCGTCGAGCCCGCAGGCCTATGGCGACACCAAGACCCAGACCGTCGGCGTGCTCAACCGCATCAAGGGCATTCTCGAAGGCCAGGGCCTTGGCATGGGCGACGTCGTCAAGATGCAGGTGTTCCTGGTCCACAACGCGTCGGCCCCGATGGACTTCAAGGCCTTCATGGAGGGCTACACCCAGTTCTTCGGCGGCAGCCAGCCGAACCTGCCGGCACGCTCGGTGGTCGGCGTCGCGGCCCTCGCCAATCCCGGCTTCCTGGTCGAGATCGAGGTGATCGCGGCCAAGGATACTAACAAGGAAGCCAAATAAGGACTCCAAATAGGATGCGCGAAACTGCGGAGCATGCGCGCGGAAATTGAAGGGCTCAGCGTCTTGCCAAAGCGCGTGCCGCCTGTCTGAATTCGTCGCCAATCAGGCGGTCGAATTCTGGGAGAGCACGATGTCGTACAAGGCTAGAGACATGGTTCGATCGCTGCGGCTCGCGGCCGCGCTTGCACTGATCCTGCTCGCGTCCGGCGCCAGTGCCGAGGGGCTGACCGAGCAGCAGCAATTTGCCCGCGGCATCTACCAGGAGCTGGTCGAGATCAACACCACCACCGCGACCGGCGATACCCAGAAGGCGGCGGAAGCGATGGGCGCGCGGCTCCGCGCGGCGGGCTTCCCCGAGGGCGACGTGCAGGTGTTCTCGCCCGCGCCGCACAAAGGCAATCTGGTGGCACGCCTGCACGGCTCCGGCGCGCGCAAGCCGATCCTGCTGGTCGCCCATATCGACGTCGTGCCCGCCAACCGCGAGGACTGGACGGTCGATCCGTTCAAGCTCACCGAGCAGGACGGCTATTTCTACGGCCGCGGCTCGAGCGACGACAAATACATGGCTGCTTCCTTCGTCACCAATTTGATCCGCTACAAGAAGGAAGGCTACAAACCCGACCGCGACATCATCGTCGCGCTGGAGACCGATGAAGAGATCGGCGACACCAATGCCCTCGGCATCCAGTGGCTGATCAAGAACCACCGCGACCTGATCGATGCCGAGTTCGCGCTCAACGAAGGCGGCGGCGTCGGCCTGAAGAACGGCAAGGCGATCCGCAACAGCGTGCAGACCAGCGAGAAGATCTCCACTGCCTACCAGCTCACGGTCACGGACCGCGGCGGCCACTCATCGCTGCCGCGCAAGGACAACGCGATCTATCGCCTCGCCGAAGGCCTGGTTCGGCTGTCGAAATACGACTTCCCGATGAATCTCAACGAGACCACGCGGATCTATTTCGCCAAGACCGCCGAGACCGAGAGCAAGCAGAACGCCGACGACATCCGCGCCATTCTGGCGCCGCAGCCGGATCCGGCGGCGCTGGCGCGGCTGTCTGAGATTCCCGGCTACAACGCGCAGCTCCGCACCACCTGCGTCGCGACCATGCTGCATGGCGGCCACGCCATCAATGCGCTGCCGCAGCTTGCGACCGCGGGGGTGAATTGCCGGATCCTGCCCGGCGAGCCGGTCGAGGGCGTGCAGGCCCAGATCGAGCGTGCGCTCGCCGACAAGCGGATCGAGGTGAAGGGCGGCAAGGCGACGTTGAGCCCGCCGTCGCCGCTGAACGAGGAGATCATGGGATCGATCGAGAAGCTGTCGAAGGAGTTCTGGCCGGACGCTGCGGTCGTGCCGGTCATGAGCACCGGCGCCACCGACGGCCTGTTCCTGCGCAATGCCGGAATTCCGACCTACGGCCATTCCGGGCTCGGCGCCGATGTCGACGACAACCGGAATCATGGCAAGGACGAGCGCGTGCTCGTCAAGTCGTTCTACGAAGGCCAGGAGTATCTCTATCGCCTGGTCAAGATGCTCGCCGGCGGGAAATGATGGCTGACAACAAGACAAAATTGCGGGTAGCGGTCGCCGGTCTTGGCGCGATCGGCACTGATGTCGTCAAGGCACTCGATCGGGGCATCGAGGGCCTGACGCTGGTTGCGGTCTCCGCGAACAGCCCCGACAAGCATCGCGGCTGGATTGCGGAGCTCAAATCCGCGCCGAAGCTGGTGCCGATCGCTGAGCTGGCCGATGTCGCCGACATCGTGGTCGAGTGCGCGCCGAGCAGGGTGGTTCGCTCGATCGTGGCGCCGGTTGTGGAGCGCGGCAAGACCGCAGTGGTGCTCAGCGTCGGTGCGCTGTTGCAGAACGGCGACCTCGTCGATCTCGCCAACGCGCATGGCGGCCAGATCATCGTGCCGACGGGCGCGCTGATCGGGCTCGATGCGGTGACGGCCGCGGCGATCGGGACCATCCATTCCGTGAAACTGGTGACACGAAAGCCAGTCGCGGGCCTGCTCGGCGCGCCGCATCTGGTCGAGAACGACATCCGGATCGAGGGCATCACCGCGCCGCTACGCATCTTCGAGGGGAGCGCACGCGACGCTGCCAAGGGCTTTCCGGCCAATCTCAACGTCGCGGTGGCGCTGTCGCTCGCCGGCATCGGACCCGATCGCACACGGGTCGAGATCTGGGCCGACCCGACGGTGACGCGCAACACCCACCGGATCGAGGTCGATTCTGATTCTGCGCGGTTCTCGATGATGATCGAGAACATCCCCTCGGAGAATCCGAAGACCGGCCGCATCACCGCGCTCTCGGTGATCGCCTGCCTGCGCAAGCTGCGCGCGTCGTTGCGGATCGGCACCTGATGAAGATCGGGCCCGACGACCTGCTGCTGATTATCGACGTGCAGAACGATTTCTGCCCGGGCGGCGCGCTGGCGGTCGCGGACGGCGATGCCGTGGTGCCGGTGGTCAACCGGCTCGCGGAGCGGTTCGACCATGTTGTCCTGACCCAGGACTGGCATCCGGCGGCTCACAGCTCGTTCGCGAGCTCGCATCCGGGCGCGGCGCCGTTCTCCTCGATCACGATGCCCTATGGGCCGCAGACGCTGTGGCCGGATCATTGCATCCAGGGCACGACGGGCGCCGCGCTTCACCGCGGGCTTGCGGCCGACCGGGCCGAGCTCGTGATCCGCAAGGGATTCCGGGCCGCGATTGATTCCTATTCGGCGTTCTTCGAAAACGATCGCACCACGCCGACCGGGCTCGCCGGCTATCTGCGCGAGCGCGGCCTGAAGCGCGTCGTGATGGCGGGGCTGGCGACGGACTTTTGCGTGCAGTATTCGGCGCTCGATGCGCGGCGGCTCGGCTTCGAGACCACGGTCGTGTTATCCGGCTGCCGCGCCATCGATCTCGGCGGTTCGCTCGCCGTCGCCACCGCCGCGATGCGCGAGGCTGGCGTCGCGCTTGTTGAGGAGATTGCCTGAGCCGGCCAAGCGGGGGCAAAAACCATTGTTTTGACTGGCCTTTTGTTCTAATCCCCAGCCGTTGATGACCACGCAGCGGAGCTTTCGTGTCGGGACAGGTTTTGCGGATCGGGACGCGCAAGAGTGCGATGGCGCTCGCGCAGACGGACGAGGTCGCGCGGCTGCTGCGCGCCTCGGCGGCCGACCTTGCCGTCGACATCGTCAAGTTCGAGACCCGCGGCGATGCGGACCAGACCAGCAAGCTGCTGCGACACGGCGGCAAGGGCGGCGCCTTCGTCGCCGAGATTCGCGAGGCGATGCGTGCCGGCACGCTGCAGGCCGCGATGCATTCGCTGAAGGACGTGCCGGGCAATGAGGAGACGCCGGGGCTCGTCCTCGCGGCGATGCTGGCGCGGGATGCCGCCAACGACAGCCTCGTGCTGCGTCCCGGGTTGTCGCTGGACACGATCCGCGCCGCGCGCGGCAAGGGCTTCATGATCGGCACCAACGCGGTGCGCCGCGCCGCCTATCTGCGCCGGCTGTTTCCGGAAGCGACCGTGATCCACTATCGCGGCGCCGCCGACACACGCGTTGCAAAGCTCGATCGCGGCGACAAGCAGCGGCTGCCCGATGGCGGCGAGGTGGGGCCGGCGGATGCGCTTGTCATGGCGCGCTCCGGCCTCGAGCGCATCGGCATGACGGCGCGCGTTGCACATGATTTCTCCGTCGCCGAGATGCTGCCCGCGGTCGGCCAGGGGATCGTCGCGGTCGAATGCGTCGACACCGATTGGGCGACGCGTGCGCGGCTTGCTGCGATCGACAACGCGCCGTCGCGGCTTGCCGCCGAGGCCGAGCGCGAGGTGCTCTGGGTGCTCAACGGCCACTGCAATTCGCCGATCGCCGGCCACGCCACGCTCGCGGGCAGCGAGTTGACGCTGCGTGCTGCCGTGCTGGATGAGGCCGGCGCCGGCTTCATCGAGGTGACGCGACGAGGGCCCGCCGAGCGGCCGCGCGAACTCGGCCGCGCCGTCGGCATGGAGCTCCTGGAGAAGGGCGCCGCCGAGATCATCGCGCGCACCCGGGTGGACGAGTAACGCGCTGCTCAGCCGATGTCGGCGAAATCGCCGTGCCGGCCCTTGCCGCTTGCGAAGCGGCGGGCGCCGGCCTCGGTCTCGCCGGTCGCGACCGTCGCAAGCCCGAGGCGGAATTCGTTCAGCGTGGCCTGTTCCCAGCCGAGCTCCCATTGCTCGATGGCGGAGAGTCGGTCGCTGCGTAGCGCCGCCTGCGGCAGGCGGCAGAGATCGTCGGCGAGGCTGCGCGCCTCGGCGAGCGCCGTGCCCGGTGCGACCACGCGGTTGACGAGCCCGATCCGCCCGGCCTCCTCGCCGGAGACGCCGCGGCCGGTGAGGATCATGTCCATCGCTCGGCTGTGCCCGATCAGGCGCGGCAGGCGCACGGTGCCGAGGTCCATCAGCGGCACGCCGAAGCGCCGGCAATAGACGCCGAAGGTGGCGTCGGATGCGGCGACGCGGAGATCGCACCAGATCGCAAGCTCGAGTCCGCCCGCCACGGCCGGCCCCTCGACCGCGGCGATCACCGGCTTCGACAGCTTCATGCGGGTCGGGCCCATCGGGCCGTCGCCGTTCTCGACACGATGGCCGCGATGGCCGGTCGCGGTGCGCTTGAGGTCGAAGCCGGCGCAGAACGCGCCGCCCGCGCCGGTCAGGATCGCGACCGACAGCGACGGATCGCGATCGAACGCGCGGAACGCCTGCGCCAGCCCCTGCGCGGTCTCCGGATTGACCGCGTTGCGCGCCTCGTCATAGCGATCGATGGTCACGATCGCGATCGCCTGCTCGGTTCGATATTTGACGGTCGGGTGGTTCAGCATGCTCGGTCCTCGGTGCGCAATATTGATGCAGATCAGCGGGCGCTTGCGCCGCGCTCGATGATCGCGGCCAGGTTCTGATGAAAGTGCCTGATCGCACCTTCGAACAGGCCGAAGGTGAAGTGATCGTTGGCCCGCGTTGCGAGCCCGCGCTGTGCGGCGCAGGCCATCTCGCGATCCTCGGCCGCGCCCGCGGTGACGAAGTCGCGTCCCTGGGCGACCGCGGCGCGGCCATCGTCCGCCGCGATCTGGTTCGACAGCGTGTAGGTGACGAGCCGGGTGCGGTCCACGGCGAGCGGCTCGAGCACCGTCATCAACCGGTTGGTCGGGAAGGTCGACAGCATCACGTTCGGAAACAGGTGATAGACGTGGGTCAGCATGCCGGCCGTCCGGCGCTCACCCGGCGGCACGTTGCGCAGCTTCTCGATGCGTCGATAGGGGAAGCTGATCCGGCTGTTGCGGCCGAACGATTCGATCACGTTGAGGTTGTCGTATTGCAACGGATAGAACGTATCCTGATGCGTCGAGCGGATATGGTAGCCCTCGAGGAAGCCTTCGGCGACGATCTTCCAGTTCGCCTCGACCTCTTGCATGACGGTCGAATAGAGTGTCCAGTCGTCGCCGAACAAGGCCGGCAAGTCGCTGGCATCTGTCGCCGCGGCGGGATCGTCCTGCGAGACGAACACCAGGCCATCGCGCTCGATGCAGGTGACGGGCACGAGACCATGCGTGGTCTTGTCGAGCCCGGGAAAACCATGGTCGTCGGGGATGCCGCGCAGCCGGCCGTCGAGGCCGTAGGTCCAGCCGTGGTAGCGGCAGGTCAGCGCCTTGCGGCAGCCGGCGCCGTCGACCAGCTGCACGCCGCGGTGCCGGCATGCATTGCGGAAGGCGCGTGCGACGCCGTCGGCGCCGCGGATCGCGACAACAGGCGTCAGCGCCGCATCGCGCGCGACATAGGCGCCGATCTCTGCGAGCGCGGCCGACGGGCAGAACGGTGTCAGCGTGCGGCGGAACACGTGGTCGATTTCGGCCGCGAAGCGATCCTGCGACAGATAATGCGCGACGGGTTCATGCCAGACGCCGTCGCTGAGATCGGTCGATTTCGCGTCGATATGGTTGAGGATGCGATCGACGATGGATGCTTCGTCCGCGAGCTGTGTCGTCATCGCCGTTCTCCCGCTCGGTTGGCCGGGCTTGCCGCCGGTCTGGTTCGTGGGACAGGATTTCGCATTGCGCCGCGCGCGACAAGCGAAAGCTGCCAGGTTCGGATGAATGGCATTCATCCGAACCTGATTTTTCGCGCGACATCGGGGGCGGCTCGCCGTTAGGATCGGCCGATGAGCAGGAACAATCCACGACCGCGGCGCCGGTCAGCCTCGCGGGGAAGGGACGACCTCGCCGCGGCGAGCCTTCGGCCGGCGCACCTGCTGGCGCTGCAGGCGTTCGATGTCGCGGTCAGGCTCGGCAGCTTCAAGGAGGCTGCGGGCGCGCTGAATGTCAGCGCCTCGGCGATCAGCCACCGCATCCGCAATCTCGAAGCCCATCTCGGCGTTGCGCTGTTTCACCGTGCCCACCGCGTGGTTCGGCCGACCCACGCAGGGGAGAAGCTGGCGGCCGCAACCGGCCGCGCGTTCGCATCATTGGCACAGGCGGAGTCCGCGGTCGAGGCGGCCGGCCAACGCCGGCTGCGGCTGAAGGTGCTGCCGCAATTCGCGTCGGCCTGGCTGATCCCGCGGCTATCCTCGTTCCTCACCCGGCATTCCGAGGTCGATCTCGCGATCGAGACCTCGAACCGCAACGTCGATTTCGACACCGAGACGTTCGATGCCGGCATCAGCTTCGGGCCCGACAAGCCCGAGGGCGTCGTCGCGCATCGCCTGATGGATGTGAGCACCGTTCCAGTCGGCGCGCCGGCGCTGGCGCGGCGGTTGAAGCTGCGCACTGCCGCCGACCTCGGGCGTGCCGTGCTGATCCATGTGACGACGTTCCCGGCGGCCTGGCCGCTCTGGTTCAAGCATGCCGGTGAACCGATGCCGCCGGCAATGCGCGCGATCTCGGTCGACAGCTTTGTCGCCGCGCTGCAGGCCGCCGAGCGGGGTGCCGGCGTTGCGCTCGCGCTCGAGCCGTTCATCGCGGAAAGCGAACGGCGCGGCACCATCCGCCGGCTCTTGCCGGTCGGTCACGTCACTGGCAGTTACTGGCTGGTTCATCCGTCCGGCGCGCAGCGCAATCGCGCGCTGCAGACGTTCAAGAAGTGGCTTCTGGCCGAACTCGCGAAGCGGGACTAGCTCGCCTGCAAGAGCCAGCTTCCGATGATCCGGAAGCGTGAGGCCGGCTCCGCCTGCTTGAACAGCGCGATGCGGTCGATCGCGAGCGTCGAGAGGTCGACTGCGGCGAACCGCTCGCGCAGCCGCGCCACGATAGGGCCGCGCCGCTCGTCGCTCAGCCGTCCCGTCAGCGTCATGTGGAAGCGGAATTCCTCCATCACGTAGGGATAGCCCCAGCGGTCGAGATAGTCGCATTGCCGCGCGGTGAGCCGTTCGGGCTTGCGCCGCGCGCGATCCTCAGCCGTCAGTGGTGCGCGGAACGGGTCGAACGCGGTGACGCAGTCGGCGGCAAGCTGTTGCAGATCATCGGAACGGCTCGCCGGAATCACGGCGATGAAGCCGCTGATGGCATCGACCACCGGTTCGATCACAGGAATGCGCCGCGCGCGGCCGGCGAAGGCGGCACAGGCATCGAGAAGCGCGGCCTCATTGCTGCCGTCGGCGAGCGCGGTTGGCGCCTTCAGCGTGGCGTGGAAGCCGTACTTGCGGGGGTCCTCCGTCACCTCGCGCCAGTCCGGCGTGACGCCATCGGGAAACGGCAGGTCGTCGCCCGACACCGCATCATAGCCGAGCAGTGCCGAACCGAAGCGGTGCAGGGCGCTGTCGGGTGACGGCGCGTAATAGATCGCGTAGCGCGGTGTAGTGGTCATGACAGCAGAGCCGAACTACGCCGCCGCAACGGTCTTGCGCGGCGCGATCGAATGAACGAGGCAGCTCGCATCGGCCAGATGCACCAGCCGTCCGGACGAGATCACCGCGACGATGCGCGGCCGCAGCGGCACCTTGTCGTCGACGACGATGATGTCGGCGCGGCGGCCCGCCGCGAGCACGCCGCGATCGACGAGCCCTGCCGCGCGTGCCGGTGCCGACGAGATCAGGTCCCAGGCCCTGGCGAGCGGCAGGATGCCGTCAGCGGCGAGGCGGAAGGCGGCGAGCAGCTGCGCCGGATAGTAATAGTCCGACGCCAGCACCGAGCAGAGCCCCTGTGCGATCATGTCGGACGCCTTGGTCCAGCCGGTGTGGCTGCCGCCGCGCACCACGTTGGGCGCGCCGAACACGATGAAGTCGCCGGCGGCCGCGGCGTCGCGCGCGGTTTCTTCATTGACGGGGAATTCGGCGATCGTGGCGCCCAGCGCGCGAAACTCCTGACGCATCACCGGAGTGTTGTCGTCATGAGAGAGCATGCGGATATCGGCCGCGCGTGCCGCGGCGGCCAGCCGCGCGATCGAGGCCGGCACTTCGGGACGGCGCGCGACCACCTGGTCGAGCATCTCGTTGATGGCCTCGACCGAGAGCCCGGCCCGTTCGGCCAGCTGGTTGCGCTTCTTCGGCTTCACGTTGCTGTGGTCATTGAAGGCGAACAGGTCGATCCGACCTTCGCTGAGCCATTGAATGATCTCGGTCTCGGCGTCGAGATTGTGGGTCTCGTGGCGCAGATGGAAACGCGTGTCGGCGGCGAGCTGCGGCCGCAGCGCCTCGATCGCATCGAGCAGCTTCCGCGCATTTTCCGCACTGCGCAGGCCAGGCTCCCACGACCAGGTCGTGCCATGGAAGACGGTGGTGATGCCGTTGGCGATCGCCTGCCGATCGCTGTCGATCAGTGCCACGTCGGTCGGGAAGTCGACGCTTGGGCGCGGCATCATCTGCCGCTCGAACGCATCGCCGTGCAGATCGATGATGCCGGGCAGCACCAGGAGGCCGCTGGCATCGATATGAAGCGCGGCGCGCCCCTGTTCGGTGTCGAGCGCGCCGATGTCGCGGCCCGCGGTGCGCAGCGAGGTCTCTACGAATGCACCGTCAACCAGCGCGCGCCCGCCCTCGATGAAAATGTCCGTCACGATGTCGCGCTCCGTTGTTTTGCTTTTGATTGAGATACGGCTTCGGCCTCGTACTTGTCGAGGAATTCCTCGACCGCGAGCTTGCGAAAGTCGGGCAGAACACGACGAAGTGTCTCGTGATCCCAGTCCCACCATGCGAGTGCGGCGAGGCGATCCGCGACATCCTCGGAAAAGCGCCGCTTCACCGGACGCGCGGGATTGCCGGCGACGATGGCATAGGCGGGCACGTCCTTGGTGACGATCGCACCGGCAGCGACGACCGCGCCGGTTCCGATGTTCCGCCCAGCGAGCACGATCGCGCCATGACCGATCCAGACGTCATGGCCGATATGCACGTGGTGCGCACGTCGCCAGTTGAAGAAGTCGGTGTCGTCGCTCTCTCCGGGAAAATAGGCGCTGGCGCGGTAGGTGAAATGCGCCTGGGTCGCGCGATGCATCGGGTGGTTGCCGGGATTGATCCTGGTCATCGCCGCGATCGAGCAGAACTTGCCGATCGACGTGTAGGTGATCTGGCTGTCGTTCACGACGTAGGAATAGTCATCCATGCTGACTTCAAGCAGGATCGTGCGTGCGCCGACCTCGGTATATTTGCCGAGCTTGCTCTCGCGAACCGACGCAGTCGGGTCGACGGTCGGCACAACCGAGAGTGTTTTTCCGGCCATCAGGGCCTCCGCTGATCTTGCAAATCGTTGGCTTCCGGGGAGATGTGCGCTCGTCATCGGGATGCTTGATGACAACATCATGACGTCGCGGTGACAGCAAGGGGTGGACAAAGACGGGTGTGAACGATCGCCGCACCGCAGCGCAACCGTCACATAACTGTAAAACGCCGGGGATAGCGATGGCCCAACGTGACGCGGTTGGAGCATTACATGCTGGTGGTGGAAGGTTTGACGTGCCGTTTCGGCGCAAAAGCCGCGGTCGACAACGCGTCTTTCTCGATTGCGCCGGGCAGCTTTGTCGGCGTGATCGGCCGCTCCGGTGCCGGCAAATCGACGCTGCTGCGGATGATCAACCGTCTCGCCGATCCGACCTCCGGCCGTATCCTGTTCGAAGGCACTGACGTGACCGCGCTGCGCGGCAAGGCGCTGCGGCAGTGGCGGGCGCGTTCGGCGATGATCTTCCAGCAATTCAATCTGGTCGGCCGTCTCGACGTGCTGACCAACGTGCTGATGGGCCGGCTTGCCCAGATTCCGTCATGGCGCTCGCTGGCGCAGGTCTGGCCGGAGCAGGACAGGGCGCTCGCGCTGTCCGCACTCGAGCAGTTCGACATCGCCCAGCTCGCGGCGCAGCGCGCCGACCAGCTCTCCGGCGGCCAGCAGCAGCGTGTCGCCATCGCCCGCGCGCTGGTGCAGGAGCCCGACATCATCCTTGCCGATGAGCCGATCGCTTCGCTCGATCCGCGCAACACCAAGATCGTGATGGATGCGCTGCTGCGCATCAACAAGCATTTCGGCATCACCGTGCTCTGCAATCTGCACTCGCTCGACCTCGCGCGCACCTACTGCGACCGTCTGGTCGGTATGGCGGCCGGCCGCGTGGTGTTCGACGGAGCGCCTGCGGCGCTCACCGACCATATCGCCCGCGAGCTCTATGACCTCGAGGCCAATGACGTCATCGGCGCGGCGCCGCTGCCGGCGCCCGACGGCGCGACCGCGCCGGCGCTCGGCACCGCTGCCGCGGCCTGAGCGTCGCGTCATTTTCAATCCGAGAGGCCGGGCATTTTGCCCGGCCAACAGGTGCAACTACAGAACAGGGGTAGTCATGATCACTCGTCGCATCATTCTGGCCGGCGCTGCCGCGCTGGCTTTTGCCGGTTCGGCCTCCGCGCAGGACTGGAAGGCAAAGTATCCGGAGCTCACCTTCGCGGTGGTGCCGGCCGAGAACGCCTCGGGCGTCACCGAACGCTGGACGCCGTTCGTCGCGTATCTGTCGAAGGAGCTCGGCGTGAAGGTCACGCTGCGCATCGCCAATGACTACGCGGCCGTCATCGAAGGCCAGCGTTCCGGCAACATCCAGATTGCCAGCTACGGCTCGGCCTCGTTCGCCCGCGCCCGCCTGACCGGCGTCAAGACCGACGCCTTCGCCAACGACATGAACGCCGACGGTTCGACCGGCTACTATTCGGTGTTCTTCGTCAAGGCCTCGAGCCCCTACAAGAAGGTGGAAGACCTGAAGGGCAAGAACCTCGGCCTGGTCGATCCGAATTCCACCTCGGGCAACAACGTGCCGCGCTTCGAGCTCGACAAGATGGGCATCCACGATGCCGAGGGCTTCTTCGGCAAGGTCGACTTCGCCGTCATCGAGGCCACACGAATCACCGCGGACGGGGATGTCGTCCTCACCTCGTCGGTTGGCAACAACGCGGTCTACTGTGACACCGCCGAGAAAGTCATCATCGAGGTAAATTCGTGGCAGTCCGAGGACCTCGAAGGAATGCACGACATCTACGGTGGTTTTGCGCTTCCTCCGAACCGGGTGCCGATCCCGATTACCCATCCCGGTGACCGGATCGGTGACAAGTTCCTCCACATCCCCCAGAACAAGATTGTGGCGATCATCGAGACCGCAGGCCCCGACCGCAACACCCCGTTCAAGCCGATCGACGACGACTCTCGCAAGATCGCCGGATTCCTGCTCGACTTTTATGACAACGAGGTCAAGCAGGGACGCATCCCCAAGAACCTGCTGCCGCTCCAGTCCGGCGTCGGCAACATCCCGAACGCCGTTCTTGACGGCCTGCTTCACTCCGACCTGGAGCATCTGACCTCGTACACCGAGGTGATCCAGGACGGCATGATCGACCTCATCGACGCCGGCAAGCTTGACGTCGCCTCCGCTACCGCCTTCTCGCTGTCGCCTGACTATGCGCACAAGATGAACGAGAATGCAGCCTTCTACCGCGATCACATCATTTTGCGCCCGCAGGAAATTTCGAACCACCCCGAGGTCATTCGCCGCCTCGGCGTCATCGGCGCTAACGGCATGATCGAGGCCGACATCTATGGCAATGTCAACTCGACCCATGTCATGGGCTCGCGGATGATGAACGGCATCGGTGGATCCGGCGACTTCACCCGCAATGCCTACATTTCGGCCTTCGTGTCCCCATCGACAGCCAAGGGTGGCGCCATCTCGGCGATCGTCCCGATGGTCTCCCACGTCGACCACACCGAGCACGACGGCATGGTTATCATCACCGAGCAAGGCATCGCTGATCTGCGTGGCCTGGCCCCACGCCAGCGCGCCCCGAAGATCATCGAGAACTGTGCCCACCCGGACTACCGTCCGATGCTGCTCGACTACTACGAGCGTGCGCTGCGCGACTGCAAGTTCAAGCACACCCCGCACCTGCTGCCCGAGGCGCTGTCCTGGCACCAGCGCTGGCTCGATACCGGCGACATGCGCAGCGGCGCGACGGTCACAGCGTCCGCGTCATGAACACGCTGAAGGAATCCTCGACGTAATCGCCGAACGGACCGCACATCGCGAAGCCGTGGCGTGCATACAGCGCATGCGCCGGGGCGAAGGCCGCTGCGCTGCCGGTTTCCAGGCTCAGCCGCTGCAGGCCCTGCGTACGGGCCGTCGCCATGAGGTGCGCGAGCATCGCCGCGGCCACGCCCTGACGCAGGTGGGCGGGATCGGTGCGCATGGATTTCAGCTCGCCGTGCCCATCGCCCAGATCCTTCAGCGCGCCGCAGCCAACGAGCGCATCGCCGCGCCAGGCGGTCCACCTGGGCGTGGACGGACGGGTCATTGATCGGCGGAAGCACCAGTTGCGGATTTGTCGCCATCGCTATCCTCTCGAAGAACCTGCGGGTCCGGGGTCTGGACCGTGACGCAGGCCGAATCGTTGTCGGGGCT
>ERZ1029858.170-NODE-170-length-16634-cov-333.872550_pt1 | contig 16634 bp, 19 predicted proteins | sample MGYA00519237_ERZ1029858 | MGnify/ENA primary metagenome ERZ1029858 (study PRJEB33666, sample SAMEA4610919) | skin metagenome | biome: Human-associated habitat; feature: Malodor aspect; material: skin | place: Philippines | collected 2015-08 ...
AAATATGGGTGTAAAAAAAGAAAGTGTAATATTACCCCCCGTCATATCATATTATGTTATATTTGTCAATGAAGTATAATTTTTTTATTTAATTTGTGAAATAACATACATAAATATATATTGTAATTTTATTTATTGGTTTGATATAATAGACTTGTAACAAAAATGTAAATGGAGGTCACACTATGGAAACAAAAGAGGAATTAATGAATTGGATTTCTAGTATTGAAGAAAAACTAAACGAGCATGATAAACGCTTTGACAATCTTGAAAAAGAAGAACAACGTGAGGACGACGCGCAAGACCAAGACAATTTCGACGACCCTAATTCGTCAGACGACGGTGACGGTGACGTGACTGAAAATAACCCGGACAGTCAACGTGAACTTGATGAAATCGAACAATTTTTCGATAACTAGATTTTTATATCATTGTTCAGTATTGGCGTTACTATCCGGGATATTATATATAATGGCAAAACTGAATATGAAATGGTGATAAGTGAATATGTATCTACTATTATTATACTTATCATTGTATATATTATTATGAAGTTAAGAGATAGGAGGAAATAATTATGACAAGATTTACAGGAAACGAAACACGCGGGTTTATGAAAAACGGTCAAACTTATGGTGACGGTCGCATGGATAAATCTCAAGAATTAAACGAAAGAATGTCTATTGACTATAACGAGCCTTTCGATAAATACGGTAAGAAAATTAGAAATTTATCAGTCCGTGATAATTCATATCCAAGTGACAACGTAAACAATAATAGAACAAGAGATGACCAATAATAATTAGGAGGAATTAAATTATGCCATTACAAAAAACAGGTTATAGAGAGCAAACTATGGCAACACAACAAGCATTGGAACATTTTAACCGTGATTATAACCACTCATGGACATTCGGGGAAAACTGGAGTAACGTAGGTACGGAGTTTGAAACTTTTATTAATAAATATTTATTCCCTAAATTAGCCGAAACAACATTGATTGATATTGCTTTGGGTAATCGTTTTAACTGGTTAGCAAAAGAGCAAGAGTTTATCGGTCAATATTCAGAAGAATATGTAATCATGGACACAGTACCAGTTGTCATGAATTTAGGTAAACAAGAAGAATTGATGTTAAAACGTAATTATCCAAGAATGGCCACTAAGATTTACGGTGAGGGTCAAGTTAAAAAAGTTAAATTTACTTTAAATAACAATGACGCTAGATTTAACTTTTCAACATTAGCGGACGCTACTGAATATGCAATCGGTGTATTAAGAAAAGCTATTTCAGATATTAATGTGTTAGAAGAAAAAGAAGTCAAAGCAACATTAGTTGATTACGCTATGAACAATTTAAATGAAAATAATGTTCGACACGTAACAAGCGAGCAAGACTTTTTCTCAACAGTCTTTGAGGCAATCTTAAATATTCAAAATAACAGTGACAAATACAATGAAGTCTACACGGCAAGTGGTGGCGCAATCGGTCGTTATACAACAGTCACACAACTAAAAAATGTTGCGATTTTAACAACTGACGCTATGAAAACTTATTTACTAGATACAAAACTTGCAAACACATTCCAAGTTGCCGGACTAGATTTATCCGACCGCATTATTTCGTTTGACGACCTAGGCGGAGTATTTAAAACAACAGAAGAATTTACAATTGAAAACCCGGACACTTTAAGATACTTGCGTGCGTTCGGTGATTACCAAGCGGAAATCGGCGACATTATCCCTGAGGGTAGTGTATTCACATTTGACGTTTATGAGTTAGAAGAATTTAGAGGCAAAGTAGTTGAATTAAAACCGCAAACAGAACGTTTCGCATTGATTTTCGATATTAATGCACTTAAATATAAACGTCATACTAAAGGAATGTTAAAAGAGCCTTTCGTGAATAGTGAGTTTGATGAAGTGACACACTGGTTACATTACTATTCATTTAAAGCAGTTAGTCCATTTTTCAATAAAATACTAGTAACAGGAGAATAGCATATGATTAATTCCAACGATATGAAGTATATCGGGGGAATTGCTCATGACGGTTTAAAGGTAGAACTCAATCAAGACCTAGAAAAACGCGTAATGGAACATAGAAACAGATTTAAGCGTTTAATTTATTCTAGGTATGCCGAGTTACTACCTTTTTGTATAAGTTATACAAATATACACGACACGGCAATAAACCCGGTAGTATTAGAAACGGCTTTAAGAAGTAATTATAATATGGTAGTAGGTAAAGCAAAAAATGAACAAATCATGATACTAGGTTACTGTAACAGTAATTACAGTGAAAACGGTATGATTGAAACAATGTTAAGAAACTCTCACCGTGTACTCGATAAACACGACATTAATTTCACGATACCGGACTATTTAATACCGGACACGGCAAAAGAAATTACAAGCTATGATAATTCGACAACGGGTAATTTTGTTGTGTTACAAAATAAACCCTATTCGTTCGTGAATGATTATGAGGTCATAGACCATTATTCAGACGAACTCGCCGAAATTGTACTATCTCGATTTAGTTTGATTATGCAATCTAAATTCAGTAAAGTTTTTAAATCTGAAAATAATGATGAAACAATCAATCAAATTATTAATATGTTATACAATGGTGCGCCTTTCATCAAAGGTGGTTTAGGCTTTGACCCTTACGAACAAATCATTGATATTGAAAGTAGCAATATAGGTACAAATCTTGTAGAGTTGAAACGAGAATATCAAAACAAAATATCGGAATTGAATAACTTTTTAGGTATCAATTCACTAGCCGTTGATAAAGAAAGCGGAGTGAGTGACACGGAGGCAAAAAGTAATCGAGGGTTTACCTCAAGCAATACGTCAATTTATTTAAGAGGGCGTCAAGCAATGGATAGATTAAACAAACGATTTAACTTGAACATCTTACCATATTACAATGACGACCCTATTTCTAAACTAACAATCAAAAATGATATTGACGGTATAGGTGGTGCGGATAATGAGCAAATACACGACGACCATTGAGGAAATCATACGAAGTGAATTAAACAATCGTTGTTTTAACGAGTTTTTTAATAACGGTCAAATCACGGCGTTTAATAAAGATTATTCATTTATTCAAAAAATGATTAAGTTTGATAGTGATGTGAAGTCGATTGTTGATGAAATGTTTTTTCTTGATTTCAAGTTTGATGATAAAACGATTGATTTTAAATTTAAGAAAATGTTTGTCGATAGATTTTTAAATCGTGAAATCAAATATCAAACCGTCGAGGCGTTCGCTAGTCGATTGATATATTATGTTATGGCACATGAAGATTATATTCGTTATGTGTTTACAGAAATTGAAAATTATTTAACAGGTAAATCAACGTCACAGGATAACTCAAGTAATCATGAGAAAGCAACCAATGAATATCGCGCGTTATCGTCTACTCTACCGCAAACAGAAGTTAATATGAATGTAGATAACGACCATATGGACTATGCCGACAATAACACAATATCAAAAACAAAAGACGAAAAAGACGCGGAGGCGGAAAGTCATAATCAATCAAATAGTTATGATTTAAACGTGTTACAAGAAATTTACAATATGAGAAATTTAATTTTTATGGATATAGATAAAGAATGTTTTCTTCAAGTTTGGTAGAATAGATATAGGGACTTATTTCCCTATATCTTATTTTTTTAAGGAGGCAAAACAAATGGCTACAAGATATGTAGGCGGACGTCACCCTCATTTCGAGTATGACAATTTCGCATATCCATATCGCGCGGGTTTACAACGTTATCCGTTTTATGATGATAAAGCGGACTATAACACAAATTCAAAAAGCTACTATGATTATTTAGCGCGTAATCAACACGTTTTCGGTTGGTTAGTCGATATGGTTAATTATTTATTACGTCGTGAAATTAGAGTTTGCGACACAAAAACGGTTGATTTAAGAAAAAACTACAAATTTAGCGACCACCAAAACTGTTCAAGTTGTGGCGGTTGTGGTTGTGGTGATTGTAACGATAATTGTTGCGAGCAACCGGAAATCATGCAATTATCGGCCAATGTGAAAGTGTCACGTCAACATTTACGAGATTACTTTGAGGGTATCACTGACGAAGATATAGACGTCGGCAATGGAATTAAAGTATTAGAGGACGGACTTTGGGTTGCCGATAGTAGCGAAGTAATGAAAAAATTACTTGATAAAATGAAAGAAAAAGACAAGAGAATTGATAATTTAGAAAAAGCATTAGACAAAATTATCAATAATCTTGATAAATCGGGCGCATTATCAAATAGCGATAGAGATAATCTTAAATTTAAAGACGGTATTCACATTGCGACTGGTAATATTAATTTATACAGTGATAAAGCGGACGGTGACACATTTATTAAGACAAATGCAAAAGGTGGCGACAATGACGTCGCAATCGGATATACAAAATAGGAGGCTTTTAATATGTCAGGTTTGAAAAAAATCTTTGACGTATCGACAAGCGCCAAAATTAAAGACATGGGGGAAAAAAATCCCCCGTGGCTTAATAACTATGAAAAATCAAATTGGGCGCTAGACGGTCAAGATTATTACTACTGGTTACCGGAAGATAAAGCCTATATCCAATATGGTGAAAACGCGGAACTTTGGGCGTCGGCTAGATTTTACGGTCAATCATTAAGTGTTGATACAGAAGAAACACAAGACGACAATTCCATTAAAGTTAAGGGTAAAGTAACCCTTATGTTTTTAGTCGGTCGTAATACCGATTACGTGGCCAACGGCGTAAGAGTTCAAAGAACAATCAAACTAAATGGAAAAGTCATAAATGAATTTAATGGAAGAACAAACGAAGAATATACAAACGATATTGAAGAAGTTGTTGAGTTTTCCGAAACAATAGCGCCGGGCGATAAATCAAAAAATACTCAATTAGAAATAGCAACGGTTTACCCGGACGGCGAGTTTGACAATTCAACAATTCGCGTTGGTATCAGTTTAAAAAATACCAACCCTAGTATTTATACACCGGGGGCAATTCGTAAAAATGGCAAATGGGAAGAATTACACAGGGTATCTAGTAGCGAAAGTGATAGTGACAATCATTCTAGCAATGATACAGATAACGGCAGTTCTGATACCTCTAGCGATAATCAAGATAATAATTCAAGTGATAAAGGCAATAAGCAACGCGACGCCGACCCTATAATGCAAGAGATTTTACAATGGGCAATCGACAATGTAGGTAAATCATACGACTTTGACGGACGATATGGCGCGCAATGTGTTGATGAAGTAACTTATTTAAATAACGCATGGAATTTAGGACTAACACCGGTATTAGTCGGTCATACGGCGTATGACATATACATGGATAATCACACAAATATGCCGAACGGTTGGGCGGACATGCAAACCAATCACAACGATTTCAACATGCAAGACCAACGCGAAGTATGGGTACAAATACCCGACGGCGCATTTGTATGGTTTAAACACACAGACGGCGCGCCGGGTCATGTAGGTATCAAAGGCAGTGACAAATTCGGTGACTTGTATTCTCAAAATTACCGCGGTGACGGTACGGGTTATCCAATCACAAGAGATGACCTTTCAACATTCATTGAACAGGGTAATAGAATACTAGGTGCATGGTATAAACCGGCCTAAATATAAGGAGGTATAAAAAATGGCAGTAGGATATAAAAAACGTGATATGAAACAGTATAAAAAATGGTTATCACAACCATTTTCTACTGATTACGGTATTAGTGAAGATAAAATCATTGATAAGTTTTTAAATTATCAAAATGCTAATTTTCAAAAAGATATTATCCAGTATTATGGACTAAATAAAGAAAATATGAAATCAACATTTGTGCCATTACTTAAAAAAGAGTTAGGAGGTATTGCTAACTTCCTATTCATTACTATGGCCGAGGGTGGAGGCGCCGGAAACTATATAAACCACTATCAATATAATACAGGTGGTAGCGCCGTTGCCGATATGAAAGACGACATAGCCTACATTAAAAAAGTATATGTTGATAAAACATACCCTCCTGTTTATGAGGCTCCCGAGGTCAACGGTGCTTATGTTGAAGATTATCCCGGCACAACTCAAAAGATTTATGATGAAATGCCGAAAAAGTCAATCGGTGCTTATTACATGGTTTCAACTATGGCCGGTAATGGTTGGATATTCGGGTATAATGACCTCGTAAGTAAAAATGTTTATTTCGGCAACCCTTACGACAGTATCATTGATTGGGTTGAAGAATTAGGCGGTGACCCTTACGGTGATTATTGGAACGACGACACCGACGAAGAAGAAGAAGAAAAAGAAGAACAACCGAAAGACGACAAGCCGGAGGACACGACCGGAAAAAAGCGCTTAATTGGTATCAGAAAATCAGGCAAGTTTGCCGACGTATCAAACGAAAGTTACGGAACGGTAAAGAAAAAGAATAAAGGTCATACAAGAGTAAGAAAAGACGGCGACTTTTACCAAGCGCCAAAAATGAAAGGTGGAAAAGTAGATGAGTAACAGATTTACAAGAAATATTCAAAACGTGGGTGAAATTCAAAACTTACCATTATATACAAACGACCAAAACGACTTAATCTCAACTGATAGTATGGTGTACGTCAGACATAATAACGCCTATGAGCCTATTTTGAATAAAGGTGTATTAGGTAGTGGACTGACACCGGAGGACGTTGACCGTATCAATGGTTTAATTGATGATAAATTTAAAGGTTATACTGAGGGTGCAATTAAAGAATTAAACAATGATGATATTACAGAATTAGAACAATCAATTCTAAATCTTATCGGTGACCGATTAGGTGGTTTGAAGTTCGACCAAGACGGTTTTAAAACAAGTTTAAACGAGGTATTAAAACGATTAGAGCAAAGCGAAATCGCGGACGTTCAAAATTTACAACGTGAAATCGAGTATGTGTTTGACGAAAACAACAAATCAACGTCTAAAAAAATTGATGAGGTTAAATCTGAATTATCACAAATGATTGATGAAAAAGTCCAAGCGCAATCAACACCAGTTGAAAATGATAACTTTATTGTTGATACATTAAATTATATAAATTTAGATGAAAATAATAGAATAACTTTAGATAAAGGTATTTATACAGATAAAGAAATTAGCGCCGAAGATTTAAAACTTTATGAATTAAATTATGGTGACGTTTTACAAACAATTACAGGCGTTAAAAGTGATAATTTAGAATATGACGAAAACACATTATATAGTTATAATCTTAAATTAAATATGATAGATTATTCATCAAATGTGTTATTGACTTATAAAGATAAACCTATTGAGTTAAATAATTATCAACAAGAATATTTTACTAAACAAGAAATAAAAAATAGTGCAATGTTACAAAATAATTTTAATGATGAAATTGAACAATTAAAACAAAGAATTGAACAATTAGAAAACAATTAAATTAGAAAGTGAGTGAATAGGTCATGCCAAGAAATTTAACAGATTTTACATTTTTCTATAACGCGCCTTTGCAAAATTTCAATGACACTATTCATTTCCAATCTAATGAGGAACGTGACCGTTATTTTTTAAATGACGGTCATTTTCCTACTTTCACGTTTGAAACACCTTTTAATTTTGTTCGTGATAGATTGGAATTGAATGTTCATATTGAATATGGACGTTGTGCCGGTATCAATTACGGTACATTTTTAAGTGAGTTCGAGCCGGACACACGATACTATTTTTATGTGATGAGATATGAATATGTAAACGACCATACAACAAAATTTTATTTACAAATTGATACACTTATGACGTTTACACAAGGAACAGTCATAGAAGATAACGCGACAACTGTTCATATTGACCGACAACACCTACCTAATGACTATTACCATTATTTCTTGAACGGGTTACGAAATAATGATGATGTTATTAAACAAGATAATAAATTATATCGACTAACGAAGTTCGAGCCTTTTAATTCAAGTTATGTATTATGGCAAAGTTCGGCCGATTTAACGGTGAAGTTCGGCACGAAAAAAGACCCTAATCTTGAAAGTAGCCACGGCTCGATTTATGACCGTATCACGTCACCGGTCGACCTTTATTTATGTGATTATAAAGATTTCAATAATATCATGAAGAAATTGTCTAAATTCCCGTGGATAACCCAAAACTTTCAAAAAATTCAAATGATACCCAAGAAATTTTTTGACGCGTCAGACATTGTGGAAGTAGAAACCGAGGAGGACATAGGCACGATTTACACCCTTAAAAATAAAGGTACGTCTAATAATTGGGAGTTAAAAGAATTAAAAACAACCATAGATGAATTAGGCGCTTTGATTGGGTTTGATGTAGAAGAACATAAACACTTAATCAGAAATGAATATATCACACTTGAGTTATACAACTATGACGGACAAGCGCTATACATTGACGCCGGCTACATTCCATTTAAACGTGGGTTACGATTTAACAGTCGGTCAATTATTGGATATTATAACGAGGTACGCGTATATCCCGAACACTACAAATCAGATGAAAATGAAAACGTGATACGAAATGGGTATGATGATATAGTGATTGATAAAGGCGCGTATCTAAATGAGGTTATCACCTTTGATAATTTTACAAAACTTCCTATATTAATAGACACGGCCGTATTAGGACAAGCGCAAAATGCAAACCAACGTGCATTAAATGAAAGTCGCTTAATTACCAATCGCGCCAAAAATCTAGTTGACCCAACGTCAAGTGCAAAAAGTAAATTCTTTGACGCCACGTCGATTTTAAGTAATTTAAACCCGACACAATTATTTTCTAAAATCAACGAAGATTATGAGTTTTATCGCGACCAACAAGCCGAGTTCAAAGATATGGCATTAAGTCCGAACACACTCACACCGTCAGAAAGTGGAAACAGTTTCAATATTGCTAACGGTATGAATGGCCTTACACTTAAAATCGGTATGCCAACGTATTCAAGTTGGGTTAAAATCATTAAATATTATAATATGTTCGGCTATTCAATTAATGAACAATACGCGTCCGTCTTGCCGATTGATAGCATGTCAGTTTGTAACTACTTGAAGTTTGACGGCTATTTTCAAATACCGGGAATTGATAATGCTTTAATGGAACAAATGAGGTCACTGTTTGAAATCGGCGTACGTTTTTGGAAAAATGACGGGTCGGACAACCCACTACTTCAAGACGTCACAAAAAATAAGAGGGTGAAATAATTGAGTGATTGGATAAACCCTAATCAAAAGTTATTAAGTGAAAGTGAACAATTACACAACGCGCAACTTGTAGCCAATCGTTTAATCAAAAATGGTTGGGACAAAAAATCAATATCGGCCACCATTGGTAATATGTCACATGAAAGTTTTTTAAACCCTAATATGTATGAGTTAGCATATCCGATTGGGTCAAATCATGGTTACGGACTTGTACAATGGACGCCGGCAAGTAAATATTTAAATTGGGCGCGTCAAAAAGGATATTCTCAAAGTGAAATCGAGGGTGACGCGCAACTTGACCGACTGGACTATGAGGCCGAAAACAATATACAATACATGGCAAATGGTCACGCTTTGCGATATGGTTTAGCAACTAAATATAATTTTTCATTTTCTGATTACCGGTACAATAAACATGATTTATCGGTCGACCAACTGACCGAGGCGTTTATGTGGAATTATGAAGGACCGGCATATAATGCAGGCATAGGGTCATTATCTAAACGACAAGCCTTTGCCAATAAAGTATATAAACAATTAGACTGGTCGGGTGCTAAAGAGGGTGGTAGTTCGTCAGATAGTGGTAATAGTTCAAGTGGGTCAATCTCACAACTGATTAATGGACTAATTGAGAAAGTCGAGGACATGCTACAATGGAATATGTATTCCAATGTATCTGATATGTATTATTTTAATCATTGGTTCACAATCATGAAAACTTACAATAATACTTACAAATTACAATTTAACTTACCAATGATAGAAGATTTAAAAAAATTTATTTCTAGCTTTGATTTAATTAATGGTGGGTCGTCAGATAATAAAGATAACGACGACGGAAAACCGTCAGAAGATGAGGGTGCCATTAATACGTGTAATTTACACCTCGACCGTGGAATAATGCAGTGGTACTATCCAACACCGGCCATTGCGATTGCTAACGGCTACCCAATGAACCAAGCGCATTTAGGTATGGACTTTCGTATGACCGACGAGCCACTTTACTCAGTCGCGAGTGGCGTTGCTTATACACAACCTTATTATCCAAATCCGAACGGTGCGACCGGGTGGGGAAAATATATCGTGTTATATATGGATAACGGGGACGCGTTACTGTTTGCACATTTAAGTGAGGTATTAATAGAAAACGGGTCAAAAGTGAAAACCAACGATAAAATCGCAATCACCGGACAAACCGGTGCGGAAAGTATCACCGGCTTTCCTAACCAACACTTACACATGGAATATATTCCAAACTTTGACAAATCACATGGCATAGCCGTACCTAATGGGAGTGTTGTGCAACGTATTGACCCTGTCGATTGGGTTGTGAAACATTGCTCTAAAATTAAATCAAAAGACGACCTAGTGAAAAATTCAACAGTCTATTAAAAAGACCCACCGGATAGGTGGGTTTATTCTTGTATGATTTCTTTTATTTTTTGTGAGATTGTTCTATAAATATTTAATGTAATTTTATTCTCGTGTTCGTGTATCGGTTTAAATATATCGGCTTGTGAAAATGTGCCGAGTTCACTCTCAATATACATAAAGTCCTCAAGTTCAGTTGATAATTCTTTTTGAAGTCTTTCGATTAATTGTTTTCGGCGTTCGTCGTCGATTTCTCTAAATTCATTCGGATAGGGTAACCCTTTATCTATTTTAGTTTCCGACGGATAAAGTGAAATCGTACCCTGTCTGTTATAGATTGATTTCAAGTTTTTAATCGTTGACCCGTCATAAAATTGTGTATTGATAAATTCGTCAAAAGTCATTTTTGTATTAAACGCGTTATGTGGAATACCTCCTGACTTAACGTGTATCTGTTCGTCGTCTTGTGAATAATACGCGTATTTCTTATGGTTTAATACATATATCCCTTTTATCGTTTCATTTTCTATGTCCCACTTACCAAGTGAAATCTTATCAAATAATTCTGACGGTAATTTATTTTTGATTTTCTTTTTCAAATATAAACTGTCCGTGTCACAATAAATAAAGCAGTCATCAATTTCTGATTGGGTCAAACTAAATAATGGCGTTAGCAAATTAAAGAGTGCGACCGAGGTCACAAACGTTGAAAATAAAATATTTCGTTCATTGTTTTTGTATCCGTTAACAGTGTTCTCTATTTCTTGTAATTCATTCAATCTGAATAAATTAAAATGAGAACGTAACGCCGGAATACCATATAAACCGTTCAAGACTGTTTTTGATAATAATATTTCTTCTTGTGAATACACCGTGTCATTTTTTTCATCTGTGATTGTATAATCATATGGCGTTCTCATTTCGATTTTATTTTTCAATTTCCCCTGTGTTTTAATAAAATAATTATCGTGGATAATATCGCGAGCGCCAAAGTATTCACAATCGTACGTTATCCAACTTATCACGGGTATCTGTTTAATATTAATGTCTGTAATTTTTTCAATTAATTTCAATGTAAATGTGTTAATGTTCACGTAATCATGATTGCTATAATACTTTACTAATATCTGTTTTATAATTTCGCTTTTAATATCATTCAAAATAAATATGTTAAAACTTTCTTTTGTCATTCTGTATAACGTGTAAATGTCTTGATTGGTTGTATCAACTTCAATAAATTGTTCGGTATTGAATATATCATAATCACGTAAAAAAGTTGGCACTTTTTCATGGTACATAACATATGGATAACTTGAATTAATATCTATTGAAAAACAAGGCTCGTTTACGATTTCACCAACATATTTTGAATTATACATATTAAGACCGCCACGATAAAATGATTTAACATAATCGTAATAGTTCTCATCACCAAAACGATATTTTGAATTAATAAATTCTTGATTACTATATTTATTAAGTAATTGGAGGCGGGTCAATTCACTGTTTAAATAACTATCCAATATATTCATGCTAAAGGTGATTTTTGAGTAATCAAAGTTCGGGAACATATCACTATAATGTAAATGTGATTGACCTAGGATAATCACGTCATTAAAAATGTATGTCATTTGTTGTTCGTCTAATGTTTTGTAACATTGGTACGCGTATTCGTGCGCCGTGTTTTCGGTCATATCCTCATCAAGATTGAACACCTCATAATCAAACTCAGTTTTGAGTTCATTATCAGTGAGAAACCCTAAGTCTTTAAGTTTTTTCCCAAGTGTTTTAATACTTGCCGTCGTTTTCATAAAATTATCAATCGTTTTAAAATGAACACCATTTAACCAAAATTCTAAGTCGAGATTGATTGACGATTTCACCCTTTTTTCTAAGACTAGATTTTCTGTTTTACCTCGTTTTTTTGCCTCTTTCATTTGTACGGTATCGTCATTATCAAGTGCATTTTTAAGATATTGATTTTCTCTTGTGACCTCATAAAAATGTAAAAGGTCATGCAGTAGAAAATGGTTATCGTATTTATTGTTATTATGTGCGATTAAATCAATACGTGCATTGCACGTAATTTTTTTACGATTGCCTTTTAATATGTCAAAGGTGACCTCGAAAAACTCACGAAAAGAGGGGAAAACGACAACCTCTATTTTTTCCCCGTCTTGATACCCGATTGCGACGGAATAGGTCACGTTTTTATATTCCGACGGTTTACGGCGTCCGGCTTTTTGATTATATTGCAATGTTTCAATGTCCCAATATAACGTGAATGACCGACTGTTTTTATTCGATTTTATAAATTGCTTGTATCCGTCGTAATTCCCTCTAATCATTATTTATCCCTCTAGCTAAATTTATTTATCAAATAACGTTTTGTACGTTCTTCATAATTGTCCTTAAATACGCGTTGGTTGTAATTAAATTGACTTTCATTTTTATTATACAATGCTAAATATTTTCCGGTTAAAACATTGATTTTCAAATCAGATAAATTAGTCATTTCCAAGACATAATCTTTTGAATACGCATTATCAAAATACAAGTTTGATTGTTTGTAGTATTTTCTATGGTGCATATCATCAAAAAATCGTTCAGGGTTTAGATACACCACATCATTTTTTACGTCGTTTAATTCTGTACAAAATTGATAGTTTTCGGCGGTTGGCTCGACCGACAAGATACTTAAATAATTATCTTTATTAAATAAGACCTTAATATAATATTTATCAGTTTTAATATAGTATCTATCACTATGTTTTAAGATATTATTTCTTAAATTTTCGTCCGCAATTTTAAAATTATTCATTTTAAATTTTGCGGTCGTCATGGCGTCATTATCTGATTTAAACGCGCGCGTATTTCTGACGTCGTTCGCGTTATCATTTCGGCGCATTTCAAGATAGATATTATCGTATATCCGCGCCGTGTTGATTGGGTGACGTTCTAATTTATTAAAGATATTCAAGTTTGCCAGTAACGGACTTTTGAAGTTCACGGCGTTTCCAAGTAAAAACATTTTAGGGAAATTAATTACCGGTATTTCACCACCGTTTCGGTCAATACTTTCATAAATCGTTTTGAGTTTTTCCCACTCGTCGACCAAGTAATCACCCTCGATAGCGAGAAATTCATCATATATGATAATTGGAAAATGTTTCAAGAAATTGGAATGATATTTTAGGTCGGTCGCATTGTTCAAGTCGACAATAACGCCGATATTTTCATTTTTATATACAACAATTATCATATCATTGTTTCGTTTCATGAATAATCGGTCACTATCGAGATTAGGTCGCGCATAAAATAATTCCTCTAAAAATTCACGGTAAGCGTCCCTAATTTCAAAGTGTCTAGCAATCAAACAAAACCCGACGCCAAACTTTTGTTGAAACTCGACGAAGTAGTTTATATAGTTAAAACTTTTTCCGTCCGACCTATTAGATATGGATATATAATAGTCTAAATTATCGTTGGCTATTTCGTCGACAAGTTCTATCTGATTATATTTATCCGGAATTAAATTCCTTATATCACGGTTAAATCTCATCAATTTTTTATTCATGTTATCATTCCTCATCAAACGTTGTTATTTTGACAATGTGTTGTTTTAAAAATATGTTCGTGAAATCTTTTTCCATTTCCTTATTATGTTCTGTCACTGTGACTGTTTGTTTTTCTGTATCATTCATCTGTTCGTGTATGCTTGCTACTTGTCTATCTGTTAATCCTTTAATAATTGAATTACCATTTTGTACTGTTTCAAATATTGCGACCATGTTTTATCCTCCTTAATGTGCTAAATTATAATCGCGATAATAGACGACGTTATACGCCGGAAAGTTGATATTTTTTCGTGCTTTGGTTTGTTTCCATTCGTCCGTGGACTGTTCAATCTGACGTGTTAATTTACCAATACGCGACACATAATTGGTAAAATTGCTAGATTGTGTCATTTCCTTATCAAATAAAATTTGTTTTAATTCTTCCATATCTTTATAACTATCTTGTGTATCGTTTCTATCTAATAAATCAAGTGCATTATCTAGCGTTCGTTTTGTCTTACCACGGACAAGACCAACGGCTACATTATAACCAACACCGCCAAAACTAAAATTTGCGAGTGATTGCTTATCAAACCCTAGGCGCTCGCTATAATAGTTATATTGCTTAATAAATTTACGTTGTAGCATTTCATCATCAAATCGAAAGTTTACTTCAAATCGTGATAGTTTTATCGGCACATTGTGACCTCCTCTATTAAAAACAACCCCAAAGCGTTAGCTATGAGGTTGTAAAAAAGAATATTAATTGTTTTGTTATTTAGCTTATTATTTTAGATTGTAAGCTATCAACAATCAGAATATAGCGTTGTATTTAAGATACTAACAGATTACGTTGTGTTTATTCGTTATGCAAAGTTACAAATTATTAGATACTCTATTGAGAGCCTAGCCAAGAATAACTAATGATAAATATTCTTGACCTTTTTTTGACTTCGTACGAGTGACTTTTACGTCTACTTGTTCTAAGTCTTTTAAAAGAAGTATGAGTTCACTTGCGACTTCTTTTACTGTACTACTGATACTACCGTAAACATCATTTTCAGTAAATAATGACGTGATAATAGTTTCCTGTTCTGTGCCGTAGTTATCCACGACATCAGAGTAAAGCATAACGTCAGTAACCGTTATTACTTCGTCACTCTTTAATTCATTAAGACTACGAGCGCCAGTGCCTTTGGCGTTAATCATTTTAATTCTACCTTGACTATCGTCAGTGCTAAAGCTAGTTGCAATTCCTTCATTTTCGATTGTTTGTAATACTTCTTTATTCATATTTAAAAACTCCTTTAATTTATATTATTTTATTAGTCTGTAAATGCTCTGAATACTATATAAGTTAGGTAGCCGATTGGTGAATAAATTACCAACGACCAAAACAATGTTATCATATCCATAACTACACCTCTAATAATTCTATATCATAATTCATGAATGAACGTCCTCTAATAAATCGTTTATCAACATCATCAAAATAATCTAATAAATAAACGTGTTCACCCTCAAAACCATTAAATATCATATAGTTTCTATAATATTTATTCATTTCTGTTTTATAGAGTTTTTCCAGTCCGTCAATAATTAGAATGATATTATTGATTGACGCGTTCGGGTTGTGTTTTCTAATGTTTTCAAAAAGTAAAAGTCTTTCCTCTGTCATTTGTATCATTAGAAGAACACCCCCTTAATGAATTGATTTCTAATTGAAATGTACTCAATCATTCTCATTTCATCTGATAAACAAGATTTATAAAATACTTCAATGTTGTTTTTAATTTCATCAGTTTTTACAGTTGAGTTAAATAATAATAAAGCGTGTAAATGGTTATGATTATATGAAATGTTAAAATTATTAAATTTATTAAACATTATTTTATGCTCCTTTATTTTAGTTTATGCTAGTTTAGGTTAGTTATTGATTATTCATAATCTTTTTGTGTAATGTCATACTGTGCCAATGTTTCATATGGCATGCTATAAGCATGATGCACTACTTGAACTGACTTGACGTTGAAACCGCCTATCAGTTCTGACGCCTGTTCATGACTTAATCGTCCTTTATGTTGTCGGTAAGTCTTTTGTACGTTGTCGTAATCATCAATATAAATGATTTCTTGAAGTCGCAAATCGAAACGCAATAGAATACCTCCTTTAATATTATCTTTTAAATGTACGTGTTGAAGTAGTGATTACTACTACATTTATTATTGTAACAAAATCTGTATTTAATGTCAAAAGTTAATTTCATTTTTTGTTAAATAATTTTGAGTAGTTTTTGTTGTTCGTTAATCACTACGCCTAATACGTTACAGTATTTGTATTTAAATGTCAAGTACAAACACAAAAAATTTTTAAACTTGACAAAATCAATCGACTATGTTATAAGCGGGGGGTAATATTACACCGACTTTTTTTACACCCATATTT
>ERZ1029858.172-NODE-172-length-16319-cov-8.291564_pt1 | contig 16319 bp, 22 predicted proteins | sample MGYA00519237_ERZ1029858 | MGnify/ENA primary metagenome ERZ1029858 (study PRJEB33666, sample SAMEA4610919) | skin metagenome | biome: Human-associated habitat; feature: Malodor aspect; material: skin | place: Philippines | collected 2015-08 ...
CAGGCCGGGCCAATGCGCGAGGGTATAGCGGATATCCTCGGCCAGAAGGGATTTCGTAAGCGTCCGGTCTAACCGCTACCCGTTCCAGTGCCATGGCAGCAGTTCATCGATCTTGGTGATTTTGTAGTCCGAGATGCGCGTAAGAGTGTCGGCGAGCCAAGCCTGTGGGTCGACACCATTTAGCTTGGCCGTTTCGATTAGGGTGTAGGCGATGGCGGCGGCCTTGCCGCCTGCCTCGGAGCCGACAAAGAGGTAGTTTTTACGGCCGAGGGCGACGGCGCGCATGCCACGTTCGGCAGCGTTGTTGTCGAGTTCGAGGATGCCGTGGTCGAGGTATGGGCGCAGGCGTTCCATTCTGGTCAGGGCATATCGGATACGGCATCTCGTTCTCGTTTCATAGCCAGAACAAGACGGTTGCTGCGAGGGCGACGGCGGATAGGAATACCTTCGGGCATCGGTCGTAGCGTGTAGCGACCCGTCGCCAGTCCTTCAGGCGTCCGAACATGATCTCGATCCTGTTGCGGCGCCTGTAACGGCGCTTGTCGTGCTTGATTGGCTTGCCGCGCGACTTCCTGCCGGGAATGCAGGGCTTTATTCCCTTGTCTTTCAATGCTTCCCTGAACCAGTTGGCATCATAGCCCCGGTCGGCTAGCAGCCACTCCGCGGCGGGCAGACTGCCCAGCAGGGCTGCCGCGCCGGTGTAGTCGCTGACCTGGCCTGCGGTCATGAAAAACCGGATCGGGCGGCCATCGGCATCGGTGACGGCATGCAGCTTGGTGTTCATGCCACCCTTCGTGCGGCCGATCAGACGGCCCCTCTGGTCGCCTGGCCCCCCTTTTTCGACCGCAGGCTGGTCGCCGTGCGATGCGCCTTGAGATAGGTCGCGTCGATCATCACCGTCTTCGGGACGGCGGCCTCGGAGGCCAGCCCAGCCATCATCCGGGCAAATACCCCCTTGTCGCTCCACCGCTTCCACCGGTTGTAGAGGGTCTTCGGCGGGCCATACTCCTTTGGCGCATCGCGCCAACGCAAGCCATTGCGGTTGATGAAGATTATGCCGCTCAGCACCCGCCGGTCATCGACGCGCGGCTTTCCATGGCTCTTAGGGAAGAAGGGCTGGAGCCGCGCCATCTGCGCGTCGGTCAGCCAGAAAAGGTTGCTCATCGATCAGGTCTCCTTGAGGAGCCTGAATCATGCCGAACGCGCAGGATAAATGGGTCCTGACCCTTCTGTATCTGAGTTTCGCTAAACTTACCCCGTCACTGTCCCTGGCCAGGGACGGTGACGGGGTGGTGCGCGACGTCTGACCCTTGTGGCTTGACCACGCTTCTTAGCCTGTCGGCACCGCCTCTCTTCATCGTCTCGGACAGTTGATTGCGGCCGTTCAGGACCGCGCACCAGAAGGAAGAGAGCATGGACAATCTATCACATGGCCGCGTTATCGGCATAGACGTCAGCCGTGACTGGCTGGACCTTCATTGCCTGCCCGATGGGCTCCAATGCCGAATGCCAAATGGACCTGAAGGTCACGCGGCCGTCTCGGATCTTGCCCGCGATCGAGATGCCGTCGTTTGCTTTGAGTCAACCGGCGGACAGGAATGGCAGCTCTGGGAAACGCTCGAGGCAGAAGGCGTCATCGCCCGACAGGTGCCGCCTGCTCAGGTGAAGGCATTCGCACGAAGCCGTGGCACGCGCGCAAAAACCGACCGAATTGACGCGGAGCTTATTGCCCGCTTCTTTGCCTTTCGGCCCGATGCCGGTCGCCGCCTTCCCACAGAAAAGCTGAGATCACTCAGAGCTTTGACCTCAAAGCGGGCCCAGATCGTCGAGATGCGGAAACGTCTACTGGCACAGATCCGCGCGCATCAGAAGCTTGGCACAGCCGAGATGTTCGACAGCGTCGATAGCGACCTAAAGGCTCGGCTCGACTGCCTGATCAAAGAGTTGGAAGACAGGATCGGGGCCACCCTATCCGGCGACGTATTGCTGGCAGAAACCGCTGGTGTTTTGCGCTCCATCCCTGGGATCGGACCAGTGGCCAGCACAGTGCTGATCGCCGAAATGCCTGAACTTGGCACCATAACAGGCGAACAGGCTGCAGCTCTCGTAGGGCTCGCCCCAGTGGCGCAAGACAGTGGAACCCTGCGCGGGAAGCGGACCATTGCAGGGGGTCGCCGTGCCCTAAGGCATGTGATGTTTCAGGCTGCTCTGGTCGCCGCGCATCACAACCCGTCCATGAAGGCGTTTGCGGATCGTTTGCGAAAAGCAGGGAAACCGCACAAGGTCATCATAACCGCGGTTGCCCGGAAACTGGTCAACCTAGCTAACGCCCTGTGTAAAAGCCGCCAGAAATGGAAGCCTTCCACCGCGTGAGGGATACAGTTGCTAGTCTGGCAGGACACTCACCCCGCGGCCGGCAGTGACGAATTGCAGCATCAATTCGACAGTTTCGATGCCGATCCGGCGCGCTGGCCGACACTCTGCCGGGATCAGAAACCGCGTGCGATGCTACGGCAGCACTCCTCGATCCACGAAAGCCCAGCAAATCATGGCTTATTGCGTTTCAGAATAGAACTCACCAATGAGGCGTTATAAATCATAGTAATCGACCTATGTAAGGCAGTCGTTGCCGATCAGGGCTGCTACACACAAATTGGCAGTTTGGTTCAGCGACGCGCCACCAGCAGTCCCAGAAGAACACCTACGCCTGCTGCAATCCCCAAAGCTTGGACCGGGTAGCTGCGAACAAGGTCCCTAGTTTCCTCGTAACCGAGCTCCGCATAAAAGGCTACTTCCTGTGCGCGCTGCTCACCTGCCTTATACAGGCGTTCAGCATAGCCTTGTCCCGCCTCCCGGAGGGGAGTTATATATTCATGGCTCACCTCCAAAGCCGCATTGGCAAGCGCCGCCCCACGCTCAGCCAGATTAGCAGCACCTCCTTCGTGAGAACCTGACATATTGTCGGCTGCATCGACATCCTGTTTCGTTGTGACAGGCGGGGTCTGTACCATTGCATGATCCTTTTTAAGTGGGGACGCTGTCCCGAAAATAATTAAATCCCCAGTGAGGGTCTGGTTCCGTGTGTGGCCAAGAACACCGGATTAGAACTTAGTCGGGTCTCCAAGGGGGAAAGGTGTGTTTAATGAGTTGCAGAGCGAGGCTGGTGGCACCTTTGCACAGGAACATTTGTAGAAGCGTACTGTTGCAATATCTGCAAGCTGCGGAGACCGATGATGAACAAACCTGATCTTGCCGGAAGGCATATTCTTGTGGTGGAGGATGAATTCATTCTCAGCCTTGATATCTGCACGCAGATAGAAGCCTTTGGGGGCGTGGTCATTGGCCCTGCTGCAACTTTGGAGGATGGATACGCGCTTCTCCAGGCGGTGCCGCAACCAGACGGAGGCATCCTTAACCTCAGGATTGGTAGAGAGATGGTCTACCCATTGGCCGATGAGCTGTTGGCAGCAGGCATCCCTATCATCTTCGCAAGCAGCGAGAGTAAGGCCAGCATCCCTGACGAATATGCGCTGGTGCCGCTGCTGAGCAAGCCCATCAACATGATGCACGTGGCCGAGGAGCTGTTCCCCGCGTCCTAAAGGTCGCGGGGGGGGGACCAGATATACAAACAGGGCCGCTCCAGCGCGGCCCTCTTGTTTTGTGGTCTCAGTGGTAAGGTGAGAGCTAAACCCCGGCCATCAGCAGCAACACTTCCGGCTGCGATCCAGATCATGGCGTTCCACGGCCGTACGCTCGTCGTCCACCTCGACCTCGGTGTGGCGTACCGTGTCGGATACCGTTTCCTGACGGGTATCACTAGTTTTGCGCAACCCAATTTCCTCTACGACGCGGGCTTCTTTCGAAACGACGGCTTCCTCCCGGTGCTCTTCTGCCTCAAACGAGCGCTCTCGGTAGTCCTCATCCACCTTGGCGGGACGATTGACCGGGGTCCGTACCAGCTCGACATGCTCGTCTCGCAGCTCAACCATCTCGCTGACCGGTGTCTCCACCGTATAGGCCCGGACACGGACGCGGCCGTGGCTGGTGTCGCGTTTGCCGACGCGCAATCTCTCCTCGACGACCGGGATCGTCTCGTCCGCGGATGCCGCGGAATGGTCGGTTGTGGTGGGATGTCCAGTTGCATACGTGCTGGCCTCGTAGCCGCCCCAACCTTCGCTGCGCCAGCTAGCCTCGCGCTCGTCAAGGTTCACGGTGCCTTCGTCATCCAGAATGTCGAGAACCGTCTCATACTCCATGTTGGTGACACGCGATACAGTCAGAAGCTGGCCGCCACGCGACAGGCCCTCGGCATAGCTGTAGCGGTCTTTCTCAGGTATCAGGAGATCGCCAAAGGCTATCCCAGAAGCCTTTGCCCTGATCGGTCTGGGCGGGTGCGGTGTCCGTGCTGCCGGCATCCATACGGATTTGACTCATGTCCAGACCCGGCAGGGGAGCAGTAAAGACTAACTTATATTGCCCGCCTGAAAACGGAACGAACCGTGGACGGCAAGGTTGTCGATCATCACGGAGGGATGTGATGACGTCTGACCACGACCAGGACCAGGACCAAGCCGAGCAGACCGTCCCGCTCATGGAAGAGCAACTGACGGTCACAAAGCGGAAGAGGGTGACAGACCGGGTCAGGGTCTCGACAATCACCGAGACAGTGGACAGCCTTGCGCCCGTCGATTTCTCTGACGTCGAGATAGATGTGGTCCGGGTCCCCATAGAGCGGGATATCGACGTCGTCCCTGATATCGTGACTGAAGGGGACCTGACGATCATTCCCGTGGTCGAGGAGCGGATCGTCATCACGCGACAGCTCGTACTGCGCGAGGAAATTCATGTCCGCCGCACCGAACGCCGGGAAACCTCCGACATTCCGGTCACCATCCGGCGTCAGCGCGCCGTGATCGACCATCTCGGCCCTCAGACTGAGGGTCAAATCATCAGCGAAGAGGAAACTCACGATGACCTATGATAATGAAGCGGGTACTTTCAACGGAAGCATGTCCGTCTCCGCCTTGTTCGATACGAACGCCGATGCCCAGAACGCCGTATCGCGGCTTGAAGCGCTTGGGATATCGCGCACGCAGATCAGAACAGTCGAGGGTGCGACCCAGTCCACTGAGCAGAGAACCTCGACGACCGAAGACAAGGGATTCTGGGATAGCCTCGGCGATTTCTTCTTTCCCGACGAAGACCGCTACACTTATGCCGAGGGGCTGTCGCGCGGTGGAGTTCTCGTTACCGTGACGGGTCTGACGGCCGCACACTACGATCAGGTTCTCGACATCCTAGACGACGAGGGTACTGTCGATTTGGCGGAGCGCGAGGAGAGCTGGCGGTCGGAAGGCTGGGGCGGCTATGAGGGCAGCCCCCATGCGACCGAAGCCAGGACCGTGGGTTCGTCTGTCAGTGATGATGGCAGCTATGCCGATACCTCCGCTCAAGCGGACGACGAGAGCATTCCGATCGTTGAGGAGCGGCTGCGCGTCGGCAAGCGGGACACCAGCCACGGCCGCGTCCGTGTCCGGGCCTACACTGTCGAGGAACCTGTGAGTGAAACGGTGAACTTGCGTGAGGATCGCGTCGAGTTGGAACGGCGCCCGGTCGATCGGGCCGTCACCGACGCCGATACCGCGTTCCGTGACCGGACAGTCGAAGCCGAGGAGTACGTCGAGGAAGCAGTCGTCTCGAAAGAGGCGCGTGTCGTTGAGGAAGTAAGCCTGCGCAAAACCAGCGATACGCGTCAGGAAACGGTGACCGACAGCGTTCGTCACACGGAAGTCGAGATCGACGACGAGCGGTCCGATCCTTCCCGCCCCATCCGCTGAACTCAAAGCTACTAATGAATTGATAAGGGCCGCATCATTACTGATGCGGCCCTTATTTTAAATGTGGAAATTGGTCACCCATGCACAGACCATTATAACCCGAGAAATTTATGAGAGCATACCCGCCTCAAAACCCACTACGGAAACTTGGCCAGCTCATCGCTTTCCATCGGTTGCTGGTCATTGCATTGACGTGCTGGACAGCTTTTGCATGTACCGCAATTTTGATGGTCATGGGCTATACCGCCCGCTTGGATGCCTGGAGCCTATTGGCCTTTCGTGACGCTCCAGCACTGACACTATCCGGGCCGGCATGGTTAAGTGTGGCAATTCGCGATATGACCGCCTTAGGCGGATTTTCGGTTCGCAATCTTTTGGCCATCATGGCGATGGCGATCTTGCTGACGCTTCGCCGTCATCGTCAGGTGTTGGTGGTTCTGACAGCAATCGTCAGTGGAATGCTTGTGGAATATTGGCTGAAGGAATGCTTTGGCCGTCCGCGACCTGCCATTGTGCCGCACCTCATGTCCATAAATGGCAATAGCTTCCCGAGTGGCCACGTCTTCAATGGCAGCGTAGTCTATATCAGCATCGCGCTGGCATTTGCGGGCATGTCCCGGAAAACAACCACGCGCCTGATGATCATGGGCACTGCGATTGCAACTTGCATAATGATAGGCACGACCCGCGTCGCTTTGGGTGTTCATTATCTCACGGATGCTGTTGCCGGACTGGTGGGCGGCGCTGGATGGGCGTTGCTGGTTTATGCACTCTTGAGTTCAAGCCCCATCAACCCACCCGCAAGCCCCTGAACTTAAATGAGCCTCCTACGGATCTGAATGTCAGCAATGACGATATTCAGACCTATAAAATCGCATTATTGCTGAAGTTATCAAACTCGGGCGCATCTTGTACGCTTACGGGTTAAACGCCGCCCCAAAGTCAAACTTCTTACGAGACTATGATTTAGCAAGTGACAGGTTCACAGCGCTTTCGCGTCTATCCCGGCCAGTTTCGACGTCAAAATTGATCTTTTGGCCATCAGTCAACGTTCCAAGTCCTGCGCGCTCAACGGCGGAGATATGAACGAAAACATCCTTGCTGCCATTATCAGGCGCAATAAAACCAAAGCCTTTCGCCTCATTATACCATTTTACCGTACCGATTGCCATGTTTCCTCCTGTTAGTTTGTGATACAAAGCTTGGCTGTGCAGCAAGGCATGTCCTCTGCGGACTGTCGAGGTTCATAAAGCAGAGCAATGCTACAGTTTATGCGAACCCTAATTTGCCCGTTCGGTGGCTTTTCAACTAGATTGGCATATGAAAACAAAAATTTCACCAGGCTATTTTTGGCTTATACATTGCCAATAAGTTGCGTTCTGCATTGAAATAACATCTAAAGATTGAAAAGAACCTAATTTCTGGACAATTACACATCTCTTGTACAGCAATACTTGCTGATATCTGGCATCATCCTCAAGTCTTCTAACATATCAACGGTAACACCTGCAATTGTGGGTGATATGATTTCTATTTTTGCGCGGTTAAATATAGAAGATATTCTTGCCAAACGACCCCCAAGTTCATCTTGCCGTTGTTACAGGGGCAAGTGCCGGCTTGGGTCGGGCACTGTCCTATAGGCTCATAGAAAACGGCGTTCGTGTTGTCGGTCTGGCGCGGAATGCTACGGAGCTAGACATTACCGCTGAAAGATGCGGGCATGATATGTTCTTCCCGATGGTATGCAATGTCGCTGACAGCGAGAATGTGCAAAAAGTGGCTGATGAGATAAAAGAAAAAATAGTGGCCTGCCCCTATCGGGTGGTCCGGTTTCAGTCTTAGTGCATTACGGGTCTTGGCGCTACAGCTGGGGTGGCCGGCGAAGCGGCTCCGGATGGCGAAGCCGGCCACTGGATGGCCTCGGGAGCTGGCGGGCGATACCCCAGTGATGAGTGTGGGCGCTTGGTGTTGTAATGGCGGCGCCAGCTCTCGATGATAATCTTCGCCTCAGCGAGGCTGTAGAAGATCTCCCCGTTCAGCTGCTCGTCGCGGAGCTTGGAATTGAAGCTCTCACAGTAACCGTTCTCCCAGGGGGACCCCAGCTCGATGTAGGCGGTCTTCGCGCAGACGGCGACGATCCATTCCCGCACTGCCTTTGCGATAAACTCCGGGCCATAGCATGTTGGGAATGACCCACCGTTGAAGGTTATGGCCTGCTGCGCAGCCTACAAAATTGCGCAGCAGGCGGCCATAACCGGGTCTCGGGTCGATATGGTAGCTTTGCTAACCACACCACAGAGGAGACCGGCTACGGCCAAGGTTGAGCATACTTCGGATGCCCTTGTTCTGGTAGGCATCGACATTTCCAAACACCGGCACGAGGTGTTGATTGCTGTCCCGGGCAAGACGCGTCGCAGGCGCCTGACGATCACCAACAGCACGGATGATTTCATGCGGCTCATCGCGATCTTGCGAGAATACGGCCTGCCTGTCCGGATCGGCTTTGAAGCAACTGGCAACTATCATCGGGTGCTGATGTATCATCTGGGTGTCGCCGGGTTCGACCTGAAGCTGGTGTCTTCGGTCGCTTTGGCCCGGACGCGGGAGGCGCTGCACAACAGTTGGGACAAAAATGATCCGAAGGATGCCCAAGTTATCTTGCACATGCTGCAGATCGGGGCGGTGCAGATCTTCCAGGACCCGATGGTGGCCGGCACGAACGATATTCAGGAATTGTCCAAGACCCATGATGCGGTGTCGCGGTCCAAGACTGAGCTTTGGCACCGCATCCTGACCCACTACCTGCCGCTCTACTTTCCGGAAGCCGACCGTTTCCACCGCAGTTCGCGGACGGATTGGTTTCTGGCGTTCCTCGAGATGTTCCCTTCTCCGCACATGATCAGCGCCATGACCAAGGAGGAGTTCATTCAGACTGCTTGGGAAGTGGTTGGGCGCAAGGTCGAGAAGTCTCTCCTGTTGTCAGATATTTACGAGACAGCAAAGGTGTCGGCAGGATTGCCCGTCGCGCCAGATTCTGACGCCCTTCGTATGTTCCGCATGATGCTGGCCGAGGGAAGGAGCCTAATCCGGCAGCGCAATGCAATCGAAGATCGCGCCGTCGAACTGCTGGGCGACCGACCGGATTATCAGCTGCTTCGCACCATTCCGGGGATCGGACCCATCAATGCGCTGACCATTCTGGCCGAGACCGGCGATCTGCGGCGGTTCCACCATCACCGCCAGTTCCTGAAGTTCTGCGGTATGGATCTTGCTACCGTCCAGTCCGGCATGTTTCGCGGTCGAAGCAAGATATCCAAGTATGGCAATGCCCGCCTGCGCCGCACTTTGTGGCTCGCAAGGCAGGCCGCGGTTCTGAAGAAAGCGAATAGCTTCCGGGACAAATTCGAGCGTTACATTGCGCAGGATCGCCACAACCCAGATCTACGCCGCAAGGCCTACACCGCCATCGCTGCAAAGATGGCACGCACTATTCACGCCGTGATCAAATCCGGCGAACCCTATCGTCCCTTCTTCGAAGGGACGAGCCCAAGCGGAAGGACCTCTCTCTCAAAGGGCCGTGGAGGCGCATGACGCGACCTCGTAGATAATGTTCGGGCCTTCCGCTTGGGATTTAGGATCTCGTCTTAAGGACGGTGAGGGCGGCAACCAGACCGACCCTGTATTTGCTATGGAAGAGACCACTTCTTGACGGCGGAGCCCGCTTGGGCAAACATCTTAAGGGCATCCGGTCGCTCGGATGCCCCGTGATCTGATGCCCTAAACGGCGATTTGTTCCCGAGCTAGGACGTTGTCGGTGAGGACACGGGTGATCGTCATCGGCGCGGCGCGTTCCAGATCGCGCAGAAAACGGCGGGCGTTGGCAGCAGTCTTGGCTGGGTAAATGCGCACGAAGACCCATCGCGTGGCGCGGTCGATGGCCACGAACAGATACCGGCGGCGGCTCTCGTCGGCCATCTGCGGCAGGTATTTCACGTCGACATGCAAGTAGCCCGGCTCGTAGGTCTTGAAGGCCCCGTGTGCAGGCCGTGGCAGAGCAGGCTTCAAGGCGCGCAGGTTGCCCACGCCATGCCGGCGCAGGCAGCGGTCCAGCCCGGAACGCGAAACATGCGGGTTCAGGAACTCCCGCACCACCGACAGCAGGTCATCCAGCGGTAACAGCAGCGACTTGCGCAGTGCCACTGCCACAGCTTCTTGCGCGGGCGTGAGCGTCGACTGAAGCCTGTGCGGCGTGTGGCTTCGGTCATGCACGCTGTCCCGGCTCCGCCACTTCCAGACGGTCTGCATGGAGATGCCGTAGCGCTCCGCCACCCTCCAGGCCGGCTCAGTGCTTGCCTGGATCGCAGCTCGTATCTTCGGTGTCGTCGCTGCCTGCTTGTGAAGAGAGATCAGCATCCTCGCCTCCCGTCCCGAAACTCGGCCAGGAGCGATCTTGCCACGAAGAACGCGGTCCGGCGAGGGTCTATGTGATCATCCGGGATGGAACATCTACCCTGCAAGCCGGTCCCGCCGTCACCTATCGAAGCCGCAGCGTTCAGGAGCCGGGAAACTGGACGGATCTGAACAATGCCCAAGGCCCGGGTGTCGAATGAAGACGGCATTGGGACTATCGATGGGCGCGCTGCTGCTGCTGACGGCCTGCGCGGATACGGCGACCATGAGCAAGGCCCGCGGCGAGCGGGCAGGGTTCGAGACTGTTGCCGGGATCTCCCGGCAGGCGACGGGGGCAGAGGCAGCGTGGCTTCAGACTCCGGCTGAACGGCAGGCCCATGCGCAACGCGTGCGCGCCATCGTTCAAGGAAAGACGATCAGCGCCGAACAGGCCGTGCAGGTGGCACTTCTGAACAACCCCGGCCTGCAGGCCAGCTATGCCGACCTGGGCATGTCTGCGGCAGACCTGTGGGAGACGGCCCTCGGACCGGTACCGAGCGTCGGCATCTCCGTGTCCGGGCTGGTCAGCGGTGATGTCACCCGGTCCGTGGAAGGCACTGTGGCGTCCTCAATTCTGGACATGGTCACGAAGAAATCCCGGACACGGGCTGCTGATCTGGAATTCCGTCAGGCTCAACTGGCCGCTGCGGGCGAAACCTTGGCCCTGGCGCATGAAACCCGCCGGACCTGGATCGAGGCCGTCGGTGCGTTCGAGGCCGCCGGACTCGTCGGTCAAGCCCAAGGTGCTGCGGATGCGGCATCCGAGTTGGCCGCGCAGCTTGGCGAAACAGGGGCGCTGAGCCGTGCCGATCAGGCACGGGAACATGTGTTTAATGCAGAGTTGGCAGCCGAACGGGCCGAGGCAAGGCTGGAAGCACAGATAGCCAAGGAAAAACTGGTTCGCCTGCTGGGCCTGTGGGGCACAGGGACAGAGTTCTATGTTCCCGACAGCCTGCCGGCACTTCCCGGCAGCGCACCGAACCGGTCCAATATCGAGCGGATGGCACTGGAAAACCGCGTCGATCTGGCTGCGGGCCGCTTGGAGTTGGAGGCTGTGGCCGCGCGCTACAAGCTGAACGGCCAGACCCGGATGCTGTCGGACGCGGAGGTTGCGGCCGGAGCGGAAATCGAGCGGGAAGACGGAGAGAACGAACGCTCGCCTATCGTCGACGTCGCGTTCAGCATTCCGGTTTACGACACCAGCGGCCTGATTTCCCGACGCGGCAAGCTGGAATACCTGCGCTCGGCCAACGGCCTGGCGCAGTCGGCGATCAATGCCAGGTCGGAGGCGCGGTCAGCCTACACGGCGGTGACAGGCAAGCATCAGATCGCCCTGCACTGGCGCGATCAGGTCCTGCCCTTGCGCCGCGAAATCGATGAGCAGGCGCTGCTGAGCTACAACGGCATGCTGACCTCCACCTTCGAGCTTCTGAACGATGCCCGTGAAGGGTTGGACTCGCAGCTAAGCGCTGCCGAGGCGAAGCGCGACTATTGGCTCGCCGAGGCGGATGCCACCGCCGCGATCTGGGGTGGCGCAAGTGACAATGGAGAGGACGAATGATGAATCGCAGACAATTGATGGGTGCGGGCATCGGGGCAGGGGCAGCGGCCTTGACCGTCAACATGGGCCAGGCGGAAACGCGGTTTCGCGATCTGCCCGAAGCGGCTCGTACCGACAGTCCCTATACGCAGGTGCCGCCGCGACCGACGTCCGGGATCGAATACAACCCGATCGTCACGCTGAATGGCTGGTCACTGCCCTATCGGATGAACGGCAACGTCAAAGAATTTCACCTCGTCGCGGAGCCGGTTGAACGGGTCATGGCCGATGGGATGATTGCGCGCCTGTGGGGCTATAACGGCCAGTCCACTGGTCCAACGATCGAGGCCATCGAGGGCGAGCGGGTCCGCATCTATGTGACAAACCGCCTGCCCGAACACACGTCCGTACACTGGCACGGCATGATCCTGCCTTCCGGAATGGACGGCGTGACCGGCCTTAGCCATCCCGGCATCCCTTCGGGCAAGACGTTCGTGTACGAGTTCGATCTCGTGAAATCCGGGACCTTCATGTACCATCCTCATGCCGATGAGATGGTCCAGATGGCCATGGGCATGATGGGGCTGTTCATCGTGCATCCGCGTGACCCGGCCTTCATGCCCGTGGATCGGGATTTCGGGATTTTGTTGGCCGCCTATGACATCGACCCCGGGACCTACATCCCGCGCGTTGCCGAGATGACGAACTTCAACATGTGGACCTTCAACAGCCGCATTTTCCCGGACATTGACCCGCTTGTCGCCAGCAAAGGCGACCGTGTCCGGGTGCGTGTCGGCAATCTGACAATGACCAATCACCCCATCCACATGCACGGCTATGATTTCGAGGTGACCTGCACGGATGGAGGATGGGTCCGGCCGGAGGCCCGCTGGCCTGAGGTCAGCATCGATATTCCGGTAGGCGCGATGCGTGCCTACGAATTCGATGCCGTTCATGAAGGGGACTGGGCGTTCCACTGCCACAAGTCACACCACACCATGAACGCCATGGGTCACGAACTGCCCACGATCATCGGCGCCAACAAGACCCGCGTCACCGACATGGTTCGCAGGCACCAGCCCGGATACATGTCGATGGGAACAGCAGGCATGGGTGACATGGGCGAGATGTCCATGGAAATCCCTGAGAACACCATCCCGATGATGACAGGCTGGGGTCCGCATGGTCCGCTGGAGATGGGCGGCATGTTCTCTGTCATGAAGGTGCGCGAAGGCATCGCTCCTGACGACTATTCCGATCCGGGTTGGTATGAAAACCCTCCCGGTACGCAGGCATGGGAATGGACGGGCGAATTGCCCGAGCATGCCAGCAACTACAGCCCCGAAACCATCCTGACGCCGCGTGGCGGCAAGCGGTTGGGCTGATCTGACCCTATCGAGCACCATAAAGGAAAACGCGATGAAATCGTTGATGCTGGTTACTGCCATTTCTCTCTTCCCGGCCCTCGCGCTCGCAGCGGGTACCCATGAAGGCGGCCATGACGAATATGCTATGGGGACCCCGGCCGCCGAAGGCGCCGCAGACATGAAATCCGTCGAGATTTCGATGCGGGAGACTGATGAGGGCACGATGATCTTCGAGCCTTCGGAACTGTCTTTTGCGTCCGGTGAAACCGTCCGTCTGGTCATCACCAACGATGGCGAGCTGGAACATGAGTTCGTCATGGATACCGTCGAGGCCAATGCCGAGCACAAGGAGCTGATGGCGCGGTTCCCCGAGATGGAACATGACGACCCGAACGCGGTCCGTCTTCAGCCGGGCGAGACCGGCGAGATCCTTTGGACCTTCGAAAACGAGGGCGAGTACGAATTCGCCTGCCTGATGCTGGGTCATTACGAGTCCGGCATGCACGGCCCCCTGAACGTCACCGAATCCTGAACCCCGAGGACCTGACCATGAAACTTATCCAACTGACTGCCGCTGCGCTGATCCTTTCTGCTGGAGGCGCCTTTGCTGACACACACATCACCAATGGGACCGTCACCAAGGTCGACACCCAGTGGAGCAAGGTGACCGTCGATCATGAGGAGCTGAAGAACCTGGATATGCCGGCCATGAAGATGGTTTTCCAGGTCGCGGAGCCTGAGATGCTCGATGGCCTCAGCGAGGGTGCCGCCATCCGCTTCGCCGCTGACCGTGTGAACGGCAAGCTGACCATTACCGAAATTCTGGAATAAATAAGAAAGCGCTGGAGGTTATAGAATGAGAACGTTGTTCATGTCCGTACTGGCGGCTGCCAGTATCACTGCAAGCGTCGGTTATGCTGAGGAAGGAAGTCATAGCACAAGAGGATCAAATCCAAATGCTGGGGGCGGAATATCAGTTTCCGTGGATAACACGCCGGAGAGACCAGAGCCTTCGTCAAGACTGGCTCGCCCCACAAACACGATACCGGTTCCGGCAGGGCGTATCATGTCGAACAAGGAACTGAGAAGAGCAGGGTTAAAACCCGATGATGTCGTCATGCACGTTTCAGTTTTCTGAGGAACAGGCTTAGCATCGTCATATGTCTCAAATTTACGGAGGACTGAGATGAGTTCTGTTAAGATCCTTATTGCCGCAGCGATTGCTGCGACCAGCCTTACTGCGCCCGTCTTTGCTCAGGACGCTGAATTCCAGATGCCTGAGCAGTGCGCCATGGCTGCACCCGCCAGTGATATGCCCGCGGAAAGCATGGACGGGTCACAGATGGGCGGCGATGCGCAGTCTGACGGCATGGGCGCCATGATGGGTATGGGCGGCGTGGATTTGGCAACCATGCCGGAACATGTTCAGGAAAACATGCGTCGCATGATGGTAACGATGCCAGCCATGCACGACGGCATGATGAACGAGGATGCCGACGTGGCCTTTGCTTGCGGCATGCTTGCCCATCACCAGGGTGCCATCGACATGGCCGAGGTGCTTCTCGAACATGGCGAGGACGATGAGATGCGCACCCTCGCGCAAGAGATCATCGATGCCCAGGTCGGTGAGATGGAGCAGATGACCACGTGGCTTGCTGAAAACGCCAACTGAGCCTGCCTTGAACCGCGCGGCATGACGCCGCGCGGTTCTCAACCGGAAGACACTCATAAAGAACACTGGCGGCCCTTGACCTTCCCATGATGGGAAGCCCCATATCTGTTCCGCACAACGAACGGAGCCCAGCCCATGAACATCGGAGACGCCTCTGCCCTCTCGGGTGTATCGGCCAAGATGATCCGCTACTACGAGCAGACCGGGTTGATCCCCCTAGCTGCGCGCACAGCCTCGGGGTATCGAAACTACGCCGATGCAGACGTTCACATGCCTCGGTTCATTGCACGGTCGCGGGATCTGGGCTTTCCGATCAGCGAAATCACCGACCTGTTGGATCTGTGGCGTAACACCGACCGGCGTAGCGCCGATGTCAAAGCACTGGCACAAGCCCGGATCCAGGATCTCCGCCACAAGATTACCCACCTGCAGGACATGGCCGACACGTTGGAGACGCTGGTGCGATCCTGCGCCGGAGACGAGCGCCCGGACTGCCCGATCCTGCATAATCTGGAAACGGAAGCATTCCCTGCCTCGGGCAGACGCTCAAATCATGCCGGTCCCCACGCCAACATCAACGAAAGGATCACATCGTGATCGACAGACGCCTGTTCATCGGAACGCTCGCCGCGGTCCTCATTCCCGCAACATCGGTGCTGGGGGCGGTGTCCACATCCCAAGACACTCTAATCGCGGTGGTTCGATCACCCGATTGCGGCTGTTGCGGAGCCTGGATCGATCACCTGCGAGACAGTGGTTTTGCCGTCGAAGAAACTCTGTCCGATGACGTCGAGGCCTTCAAGGATCAGCATGCCGTGCCCCAGCCTCTTCGGTCCTGCCACACCGCCCTTGTCGAGGGCTATGTGATCGAGGGCCATGTTCCGGCCGAGGCCATCCGCACCCTGCTGGATCAGCGCCCCGATGTCCTTGGTCTGGCAGTTCCGGGAATGCCGATCGGATCTCCCGGCATGGAGATGGGCGATCAAACGGAGCCGTTCGAAGTCATTCTCTGGAGCGATTCCGGCACAAACATATTCGCAAGCTATTAAGGGGGCCCCATGCCATCAGCATCGCCTGGAACCGCGACCCTCCATCGGATGGTCATGACCAAACACATGTGTCCCTACGGACTCAAGTCGCTCGATCTGCTCAAGCGCCAAGGCTTCCGCGTCGAGGACCATCATCTGACGACCCGCGGCGAGGTCGATGCCTTCAAGGAGCAGCATGACGTCCAGACCACGCCGCAGACCTTCATCGGCGGCCAGCGGATCGGCGGCTATGACGACCTGCGGCGTCATTTCGGCAAGACCGTTCGCGACAAGACCGCGACGACCTATCGGCCAGTGATCGCCCTGTTCGCCATGGCAGCCGCCATGGCCCTGGCCACCAGTTGGGCGGCGTTCGGCCAGCTCTTCACGGTGGCTGCGGCGGAATGGTTCGTGGCCTTCGCGATG
>ERZ1029858.174-NODE-174-length-16138-cov-121.378039_pt1 | contig 16138 bp, 14 predicted proteins | sample MGYA00519237_ERZ1029858 | MGnify/ENA primary metagenome ERZ1029858 (study PRJEB33666, sample SAMEA4610919) | skin metagenome | biome: Human-associated habitat; feature: Malodor aspect; material: skin | place: Philippines | collected 2015-08 ...
GCCGCCACGGCGCATACGCGTGCCAGACGCACCACGTCACACCGTGGCAACACGGCGGGCAGACCAACCTGGACAACCTCGCCCCGCTATGCCGCTACCACAACCGCGTCAACGACGACGACCCCACACGACGCAAACGCGGACGCATCACCATGGACCGCGGCGCACTCATATGGGCATCACCAACCGGACACCACCACACAAACACCAACCGAGGAGCACTCAACCAACTCTTCGGCCCCAACCGCTAACGCAAACACCCCAAAAACAGCAAACGCCGCCGCCCAAAAACGGACGACGGCGACTGTGGCACGCAGAAGCGATTAACGCTTGGAGTACTGCGGTGCGCGACGGGCCTTGTGCAGACCAGCCTTCTTGCGCTCCACGGCACGGGCGTCACGGGTGAGCAAGCCTGCCTTCTTCAGGGTCGGGCGCTCAGCCGGGTTGTAGATGTTCAGTGCACGGGCGATAGCCAGGCGCAGAGCACCGGACTGGCCGGTCGGGCCGCCACCGGAGATGTTGGCCTTGATGTCGAACTGGCCCTCGCGCTCGAGCAGGGTCAGCGGGGTGAGGATGTCCTGCTGGTGCAGCTTGTTCGGGAAGTACTCTTCGAACTCGCGGCCGTTGACGGTGATCTTGCCCTCGCCCTCGACGACGGTCACGCGAGCGATGGCGCGCTTACGGCGGCCAACGGTCTGGATGGGGCCCTCGTGCAGCGGGGCAACCTCAGCGGTCTCCTCAGTCGCGTCGACCTCGGGGGCGATCGCGTCGCCGATGGTGTAGTTGAACTCCTCGGTCGCGGCGGTTGCGGCGTCGACGTCGGTGCCCAGGTTCTCAGCGGCGGTGTTCTCGAAGTTGTTCGGCTCGGTCATTACTGTGCCACCTGCTTAAACTCGTAGGTTTCCGGCTGCTGGCCAGCGTACGGGTGCTCGGCACCGACGAAGACGTGCAGCTTCTTGATGGACTGACGGGAAAGCTTGTTGTGCGGCATCATGCCCTTGACAGCTTCCTCGATCACGCGATCCGGACGCTCGTCCAGTGCGCGACCCAGGGTCATGGACTTCAGACCACCCGGGTAACCGGAGTGGCGGTAACGCATCTCGCGGTCGCGCTTGTTGGAGGAGATGTGGATCTTGTCGGCGTTGATCACGATGACGTGGTCGCCGGTGTCAACGTTCGGCGCGTACTGCGGCTTGTGCTTTCCGCGCAGGATGTCTGCGACGGTGGAAGCAAGCTTGCCCAGCACCACGTCGGTTGCGTCGATGACGTACCACTTACGGGTGATGTCACCGCTTTTCGGGTGGTAAGTAGACATGCATGACTCCTTAAAGTCTGTCTAGATGGCTGCCGGCCAAACTTCGCCTGCCCCTCTGCGCATGCCGGCGGCCGGTGGAGACCCGAACAGCGCATCCAGCGGGACACACAAGGGTTACACCCTACGACACCTGCTTCTAAAAGCAAAAAAGCGCCGCCGCAGGTGATCCCCCATCACCTGCGGCGGCACGTCCCCCGTCCCCCTGTGTTGTTGCGCCGCCGGATGCGTGGCCGAGCCCGTCCCCCGATGAAAACGGCCCCGCACCCTGCGACGCAAGTCTTGTTGGCTAGCCCCAGCTGTTCGCGGCGGCGTTGTTGACGGCCAGCATGGTGGAGTTGCCGTCCTCAACCGTTTGCGCGATTTGGGTGAGGATCTGGTTGAGATCCTCCGCCGCCTGGTCCCACTTGGCCTGGTGCGCCTGGTAGGCCGCGGCGGCAGTACCTTCCCAGGTCTGCGCCATGGGCTGGAGCATCTGCTTGAGTTCTGCCAGGTCACCGTTGATGCGGGAGGCGGAGGCGCGCATGTCCTCGGCTGCGCCGGCGATCTGCGCGAAGTCGTACTTGATCTGCATGGTCTTCCCCTTAGAGTGCGAGCCCGCCGGCGAGCTGGCGGAGGCTGTCGGTGTTGGTGGCGTCGGTGGTTTCGTAGTGCTTGGCGTTGTCGCGGATGTTGACTGCGATGGCGCTCAGCGCCTCCGACAGCCTGCGCTGGGCGTCGTCGTACCTGGCCATCAAGTCGTCGAAGCTGCGCTGGGCGTTGCCCACCCAGTAGCTGCGTGTAGCCTCGGCGACCTGTTGGACGCGGTCGATTTCACGGTTGACGTCCGCGTTGGTGTCGTCGGTACGGTCTGCAGCGGCGCGCATGACTTCGGCTTCGGTTGCGAACTGCTCCATGTTTCCCCCTCGTTTCTGTGTTGGGACGGACAACTCTTTTCGCTGTCCGTATATCTGACTGGCGTAGGGCCGATTCGGTTCCCTCAGTTCCAAAAATTTTTTACGGCCCCACGTCAGCCCCCTTGTATGCGGCGGATTCCATGGCCATCCGGCAGGTGGCGCGTTGCACCACGGTGGGTTCGTGGCGTGTGTGGCAGCCGACGAACAGCTGCGCCGCACCGTCCGGCCATGTGCGCCAGAGTGACTGCGAGCCGTCGCCCGCGCGCTCGAGGTAGGTCACGGACACACCGTCGGTGTCCACGAGTTCGACTTCGGGGTCGGCCTCAATGTCGGCGAGCAGCTGCTCCGCCATCGTCTGCGACGGCAGCTGGTAGAGCTGTTCGACGGCGATCTGGAGCCGGAAGTTCGGGTCGTCGCCGGTTGCGCGCCACATGCCCTCGTCCGCTTCGAGCGCGAACCCCGCGGGCAGCTCCACGCTCAACCCGTCTTGTTCGATGCGAACGGTGGGGCTTTCGCCTATCGACGTCTGCTCCGCCTCCCCCGGCGGCGGAGCGTCATCGACAACCGGGGCGGGCGCCGCTGCAGGCGCCCCTTCCGCGGCGGGTTCTGCATCGTCGCCTCGCGTCTGCGCCCAGATCACCCCGGCGCACACCAGGGCTACGACGGCGACAACCGCGGCGATGATCCACGCGTTCGACCGGCTCTGTGGTTCATCGGGTACGGCTCGGAAAGTGTCCGTGGGCGGGTCGTGGAGTAGGAGCTCTTCGGTGGTCAGGTCGATGTCGTAGTCGGCGAGCGCGTGCGTGAGCTCGCGCAGCCGCTGCGGGTCGGCGGCGATGTGCACCTGCGCTCCGGCGGGGTCGGGGCCGAGCACGCTTCGCACGGTGCCGGCGATCTCGCGGCTGGTGGGCGCGTCAAAGCGGTGGACGTTGGCCGCGCCCGTGATCACGGTTGACGCGTCGGTGGCGGTGATGCGCAGGTCGGTCATGGTGCCTCCGGGAGTTGGACCGTGCCACGCGGCTCGCCGCGGACCCACGTGGCCCGGCCGGGTTGCTGCGGGCTTGGGCGCACGCCGAAGATCGCGCCTTCGTCGCGGGTGCCGTCCATGACCAGCACGTCCGGGTGCAGGTCTTTGAGTGCCGTGAGGAAGGGGCCGAACAGGGCGCGCGAGACCCCGCCGAACTTGCGCGCGGCCACCACGTGCAGGCCGATGTCGCGGGCGTGCGGCAACAGCTCCGCCAGCGGGCGCAGGGGGTCCTCGCCGACCAGTTCGTAGTCGTCGATGATGAGGTACAGCTCCGGGCCCTGCCACCACGAGCGCTCCTTGAGCTGCTGCGGCGTCACGTCCGCTCCCGGCAGCCGCGAACGCAGGGTGACGGCCAGCGATTTCGCTGCCTCGGTGATCGCGCTGGTAGACGCCGCGTAGGCGGCGACCATGTCCTCGCGGGCGCGGCCCAGGTGCGCCCGGCGCGGGTCCAAAATCACCATGCGGGCACGCTCACGGCCCATGTGCTCGACCGCGACGATGGTGCTCGCGATGAAGGTGGACTTGCCGCACCCGCCCGCGCCGATGGCCAGCACGTGTTCGGAGGCGTACACCGGCTCGAGGTTGGCGCCGCCGATGCCGAGGGGGACCCGGAGGCCGTCGAGAAGCGAGTGCACATCGACGGCCCCCGGCAGCACCCGCAGCTTCGGCACCGGCGCCTGGTCCGAGTGCGCTGCAAGGTGGGCGATATCCTCGCCGCTGGTGAATGCGAGCTGCACGGTCTTGCCGTCCGGGGTCAAGCCGCGGCCGGGGACGGCGGGGAGCTTCTCTTGCTGCTTGCGGTCGATGAGCGAGTCCATCGGCTCGGTCAGCCGCAGCTCGAGGCGGGTGCCGATGAGGTCGCGCACGTTCGGGCGGATCGCGCTCCAGCGCTGGGTGGTCGCCACCAGGTGGATGCCGGCGTCGGGGCCTTCGGAGGCGATGCGGGCCAGCGGCTCGCGCAGGTCGTCCTCGAGGGCGTGCCAGCCGTCGACGACCAGCATGGCGGGCCGCGGCGCGTCGAGAATCGAGGTGACCTCGTCGATCACCCGGCGCGTACGCTCGGTGTCTTTCATGCTTGCCACCCCGGCGACGTGGGGAAGGGACTCGAGCTCGGGCAACTCGCCGATGACGTAGACCGCAATCCCGCTGCCCAACTGGGTCGCCACAATCGAGCGCACCGCCATCGTCTTGCCCGTCTGCGGCCCACCCGCGATGGCGACGTGTCCGCCGGCGGCGGAAAGGTCGAGGTGAAACGGGGTTTGGCGCTGTTTGTAGGGCTCGTCAATGAGCCCGAGCGCGCCGGCAGTCTGCGATAGCGGGATGCGCTCGGGCAGCGGCGGCAGCCACACCTGGTGGGCGCCCATGCCGCGGGCGGCGGCCACCTCCGCCGCCTTGGCCACAACCTCGTCGAGAAGCGTGGTGGAGCTGTCCTCCTCCACGTAGGCGGTGGGGGCGAGCTCGAGCTCGGTGCCGGTGAAGATGCGGACCTGCTGGTCTCCCCGGTGCTCGACCACGGTGCGGGTGAGCGGGCCGGAGACGTATGCGGCGCGGAAGCGCACGAGGTCCATGCCGGCCTTCAGGTAGCCGGAACCTGGTTCACCGGGCAGCTCGTACGCGTCCGGCACGCCAAGTACCTGGCGTGACTCGCCGGCCGAGAACGTTTTCAATCCGATGCGGTAGGACAGGTGCGAGTCCAACCCCCGCAGCTTGCCCTCCTCCAATCGCTGCGACGCCAGCAGCAGGTGCACGCCGAGCGAGCGGCCGAGCCTACCCACCGCCACGAATAGGTCTGCGAAGTGCGGGTGCTGGGTGAGCAGCTCCGTGAACTCGTCCACGATGATCACCAGCGACGGCAACGTGTGCCCCGCCTTGGTGTACTCCGTGATGTTGGCGAAGTTGCCGGCGGCGCGCAGCAGTTCCTGGCGCCGGTGCATCTCGCCCGAGATGGCGTCAAACATGCGCTCCACCAGCACCGCTTCGTCCTCGAGGTTGGTAATCACGGCGGCCGTGTGCGGCAGGGATTCGCAGCCTAAAAACGTCGCGCCGCCTTTGAAGTCCACGAGCACAAAGTTCAGCTCGTCCGGCGAGTGCGTCGCCGCCAGCGCCACGACCAGCGTCCGCAAAAGCTCCGATTTACCGGAGCCCGTGGCGCCGATGCACAGCCCGTGCGGGCCCATCCCTCCCAGTGCGGCCTCCTTCAAATCCAGGTACACCGGATGCCCGTCCGGGGTTTCGCCGATGGGCACGGTGAGTTTGTTTCGCACCCCAGGCCACATGGTGTGGGCATCCAACGCGTCAATGTCCGGGACACCCAGCATGGACAGGAAATCCCCGCCGGTCTCCGCCGAGCCCTCCGGGCGGCAATAAAAGCCCAGGTGCCGTGCCACAAACTCCGCTTCCGGGTCCGAAAACGGGTCCGGGGTGCCGAGGGTCTCCACCCCCTGGGCTGTCACCGCCTCCAGGCGCTGTCCGCAGATGAGGTGGAACGCGTCCGGGTCGACAAAGAAGTCCGGGTCGTCGTGGATGGTCACCACGCAGTCGGCGTCGGTTGGGGTGGGGGACCTTTGGCCGTCGATAAGCGAGATGCGAAACGCCCCCTCGGAGCGTGCGTGCGGCAACCACTTCACCCACGCGAACGGCGCGTCGATGCTCACGTGCTCCGGGCCGTAGAAAAACGCCAGCTGGCAGACAATCGATCGCGCCACGTCGCGCGCGGCGGGGCCTGCGAGGGTGATTGCGGGAAACGCGTCGAGCTGCACCAGCATCGGCATGCCCGGCACGGTGCTCACGGCGGCGACGGTGCGTCGCAAGCTCACGGCACACACCGGGTCCAGGTCCTCAGGGCTGCCCGGGTCTTCCACCTCCACCGGTGTGCACAGCGCGCCCGCTCCGGTGCCCAGCCGCACCGTCGGCGCCCCCGCGCGCTCCCACACCCGCTCCACCGGCACAGCGGCGACCAGCTCGCCCGGCGCGGGGTGCAGCGTGGTGGCGTGCGTGCGCTGCTTGGCGGCATTGGCTCGCGCGGTCTTCGCCAGCGCGTCCAGGTGACGCAGGTACACGCGCCGCGTCTCGTCGATGTCGCCCTGCTTGTCCTGCGGGTTGATCATTCCGGCCAGGCCAAACAGCATCATCAGCGGGAAGATCAGCATCATGGGGCTCACGGCCCGGCCGGACATGGCCATGAGCACCATCACCGCGCCGAGTGCCACCACCATCACCACCGGCAGCAGGATCTTCATCACCGGTTGCGCTTGCTGCTTCTGCGCCGCGGGCACGGGCTCCGCGCGCAGGCTTCCGGCCGGCGGCGGCGGGATGTCTGGTGCGCCGACGGTCGGCGCGAGCACCTGGTCGTAGTCAAGGCCTAGCAATGCGATTCCCCCCTTGGAAATTGCGCCGCAGTTCCCCCGAACTGTGGACATGCTGCGGATTGTAGGCCATACTGTGTCCCGTTGCGCGGCGAATGGGGGCCGCGCCCAGACATCGGGGGAGATTTTCCGTTGGTTGCCACGTCTGCGCACCACGTTGTGCGCGTCACTGTCCGCGTGTCCGTTGTCGCATTCCACCGCGACATCGATGTCACATTGCCCACATCATCCACCCTGGCAGAGGTGTTGCCGGAGCTCGCGCGCCTGGTGGAGCTGCCGGAGGTGCACCGCCCGTGGCAAGCCACCACGGCAGGTGGGGCACCGCTGGACATGCACACGCCGCTGTACGCGCTGAAGCTTCACGACGGCGCTTCCGTCGCCCTCCACCCCGAGGAGCCCACCGCTCCGCCTGTCGTGCGCGACGCCGCGGATTCCCTCACCGGGGTGGCGCAGTCGGCGCGGCAGGTGCGCGGGCTGGACGCGGCGGCCACGTTTGCCGGGCTGGCTGCGGCCGTTCTTGTGGCTCGGGTGTACCTGCCGTGGCATCTGGCGCTGGGGGCGGTGGCACTCCTCGCGCTGGCCGTCGCCTCCGCGGGCCGGTCGCGCCCGGGATTCGCGGCGGTGCCGGTGCTGGCCGGGCTCGCTGCAGGGGTGTGGGTGGCTGGCTCGGGCGGCGACGCAGACAGCGTCGGCCTCGGTGTGCTGGCGGCCGCGCTGGCCGCCATCGTCGCGGTCGGGGTCGGCGTGGTGCTGCGGCTGGCTGGCCCCGCACTGGTGGCCTATGTCGTGGGCGTGAGCGCGCTTAGCGGCGTCGGCGCGCTGGGGGCGTGGCTTCCCGGTCCGCTGGCTGCCCCCGCCTTAACCGTGCTGGCCGGGGTCCTTGCTGTCATGGCGACGCCGGGCATTGCCACCCGCGCCGCAGGGCTGACGGTGCCGCGGGTGCCCACCGCCGGCGAGGAGTTCGACCGCTCCGACGACTACCAGCCAGACGTGGATACCCGAAGCGCGGACGCCGCCACGATCGCCTCCGCCATCTCCGCGGCGATCGCCACCTGCTGCGTGCCCGCCCTCCTCTGGGTTGGCCGCGCAGGCGGGGCGTGGCCGTTTGCGCTGTGCCTGACGGTGGCAGGGGCCCTGGTGGTTTACGCGTCGCGCCACCACTGGGCCGTCCCCCGGGTGTGCTTAACCTCAGTGGCGCTGGCCGCGGTGGTAGCCGCCGCGGCTGCCGCCGCTCACCTCGGCCACCCGGCCGCCGTCGCCCTGGCGCTTCTCGTCGCGCTGTCGGCCGCCGCCACCGTCGTGTGGGCACCGCGGGTACCGGACCTCGAACCCACCACGGTGGTGTGGTTCGAACGTGCCGAGATCGCCGCCACCATCGCGGTGATCCCTCTGGCGGTGCACCTTGCAGGCATCTTCGACATGATCCGGGGGCTGTAGCGATGCGTTGGTTACCGGCCCTCGCCGTGCTTGCCTTGTCGCTGACCCCCGCACCCGCCCGCGCCCAGGACGTGGCGTGCGCAGTGCCGGCGCTGGTGGAGAAGCCGCCCGCAAACGATGACATCGCGCAGCTGCGGCGCTTCGCCACCGGCGCCGGGGTACGGGTGGCCGTCATCGACACCGGGGTTTCACCCCACCCAGAGATCGCGCACTTGCGGCCGGGCCGCGATTTCGTGGCCGCGGACGCCCTCCATGACTGCGACAACCACGGCACCGCCGTCGCCGGCATCATCGCCGGGCGCACCCTCGGCATCGCGCCGGAGGCTGAGATCCTCTCCGTGCGCCAGACCTCGGCCCACTACCGCGACGCCCAGGCGGGCAACCTGGAGACACTCACCGATGCCATCCACAACGCACTCGACGAGGGCGCGGGCGTGCTCAATATCTCCGTCGTGTCGTGCCTGGACCCCGCGTTCGCCTCGCGTATCGACGCCTCCGGCATCACCGCCGCCCTGGCCCGCGCCGAAGCGCAAGGCGCTGTCGTGGTGGCCGCCGCGGGAAATACCGGCCCGGATTGCCAACCCGGCTACGAGGTGTTTCCCGCCCGCTTCCCCACCGTGCTTGCGGTGGCGGCGCGTGCCGACAACCACACCATTGCCCCCTACTCCCTGGCGGCGGAGCTATCCGCGCCCGGGGTGGTGCCAGCCGCTCTCGCACCCGGCGGCTGGGCCGAGGGCACGCTGGGAGACGACGGGGTTCGCCCCTACGCGGGCACGAGCTTCGCCACCCCTGTGGTCAGCGGTACTGCGGCCCTGCTGCAGTCGCGCTACCCCGGCATCAGCCCGTCCCACGTGCGCGCCCTGATCACCGCCTCCGCCCAGCCCGGCGGCGGGGCAGTCGATCCCCTGGCAGCGCTGACGCAACTGTCCCCGCAGGAGGTGGAGCCGCGGCCCGCATTACGGGTGCGCGCGGTGCACGGGAACGCAAACCCAGCCGTGTCCCGGCTGGGCCTCCTCGGCGGCAGCGCCCTGGTGCTCGTAGCGCTGGTCACCGCAGTGAGTTCGGGGCTTAGTACGTGGCGGTCAGGGCGGCGTCGCGAGTCAGCTCCGCACCTTCCGGCAGCAAGGCGATGATCTCCCACGGCACCTGCTCCACATGCGTCGCGCCCACCGTCTCCAAGACTGCGGCGTCCGGGGCGCTGTGGCGCAGCCCGTTAGCAGAAACCACATGGTAGCCGTGGCCCGAATCCACCCCCACCGAGCCGCTATCCAGACCCGCGAAGTGGGTGGCCACAGACGTGCCGGACAGCTCAATGCCTTCGGGGAGGTCGTCGACGAACGCGCCGCCGCGGCCCTGGTCCACACAGGCGCGGTGTGGCTCCACCCACCTCGGGCGCTCGCTGGGCAGGCGTAGGTCCTCTGCCCCGTCCGGGTACGCGGCCAACTCTGCACGGGCGGCTGTCGAGCTGCGCGCGCCGGCGTCGAGGAGTATCTCACGTTGCGTCGGGGTAATCGGCTGAATCCGACCGCTCAACAGCGCCCAGGACTGCCCCTCCGCGTCGATGATTCCCGGCAGCGGCGCGGGCAGAGCCGCCGGCGGAAGCTCCTTCAGCGCGCCGATGACCTGGGGCGGCGGGCTCCACCGCGGGGTGTCCGGGCCAATCCCGAGCGCGCGACGCATGACACGTCCCTCTGGCGTGGCGGCGTCCGGCAACAGGCGTCGACCCTCCGAAGTCACCAGCCACTCCCGGGTGGTGTCGGCGGCCAAGACGGCGGCGTCGGCAGGCAGCGGCTCCGGCGCGTCCCCCGCGACCACCGTGATGGTGTCGTCCACCCCGCACACGGACCAGCTGGCCTCGGGCGCGTCCTGGGGCGCGAACATGCCCGGTGCGGTGACAATGCCCACCGGAACACCGCGCGGCAGCGCGGCGAGGCGTGCGTCGCCGATGCGGGCGGGCTCCGCGGCCTCGCCCGCGATCAGGCGCGCGGACGCCAAGTTGGTCACCGGGTGCGCCGCCTCGCCCACCCGCACATACAGCGTGCCGTCCGCCGCACGGAAGATGGGGGCATCGCCCGGATCCGCGTTCGGCCGCATCCAGGCAAACAGCCCCATTACCCCTGCGATCATGGCCACGGCCGCCGTGCCAAAAATGGTTGCACGACGCCGCGCGGCAAGCGGATCGTGGATCATGCGGATATCGCCGAAGATCAGACCGTGCTCCATGCGCCGGCGCATGAACTTGTGCCCCGACACTTGGGCGCGCGTAGTTGGCAAAAGCTTCGCCATGACAATTCCCCTCCCCCGAGAACAACTGGCGCAAAGCCTACTGGGTAGCGCCCACCTCCGCGAGCGCAAACAGCTCGTCGGAGCCGTGCTCCTGGCCGTCCTCGACCATCTCCTGCAGCTCCGCCTCGCTGAACTGGCTGCTCACCGCAAAGATCACGGTTTTGCCCTTGCGGTAGACCGGCGTGACGCCCTCGGAGACCCAGAAGTCGCGCAGCATCTCGTACGGCGGATATTGGTAGTTCCAGAACGCGCCGGGGCTGAGCAGGAAGAACTTCACGTTCAGGTTCTCCACGGCCTCGTCCGCGATGTTGCGCTCCCCCTCGCCGATGAAGTCGGCGTTCCAGTACATGATGTCCGTGTTCGTGCCGCGCCCACCGTTGGGCCACAGGTAGTGGCGGTTCAGGGTCGGCACCCCGTTGTAGGCGTACATCCAGGAGTAGCCGTCCGCCGGGTCGCCGGCGGTGAGCCCCTCCCAGGCCGCGGGCTGGGTGGCCAGCCAGTCGAAGGCGGCCAGGTCGTCGGCGTCCACCATGCGGTCAGTCGTGCGGGCGGAGGCGTATGCCCGCTCCGCGCCGTGGTCGGTGTGCTGGCGGATCATCGGGATCGCCGCAAAGGCGACGACGCAGGCGAGGACGATGGAAGCGACAGCGGAGACACGCTGCCCTTTCGCGTACCGCTTAGCGACGGGCGCTGCGGCCACCAACCTGATCCCCGCAGCCACCGCGATGGCCGCTGCGGCTGTCACCGCCATCACCACCGGCATGATTAAGCGGTGGCCCGTGCTGTAGTGCAGGTTGCCCACATGCGCTAGAAGGTCGCCCCAAGCGTTGTCGAATGGGTCGAGCGCATTCGCGGTAACCGCCAGCGAGACCGCGTAAAACAGCACCGGCCACACCTGCCGCCGCCACAGCACGCACACTAGCGCCCCGGCACCCGCGAGCCAGAGCAGCACCGTCGGGTCATAGGCCGGGAAGAACTGCAGGACATGGCGGGTTTCCATGCGGAAGGCTGTACCCCACGCGCCACCGGCACTCAACGTCTCCTCCGGGCGCCAGGATGCGACTTCCTCAGCCTGCGCCGAACCAGCCAGCACCTGCGGGAGGAACATCACCACTCCGGCGATGGCGGGCAGGGCCAGCCACAGCGTGTCACCCAGCCGCGAACGGTCCGGCGCAACAAGTGTGGAGGTCAACCAATACAGCGCGACTGCTAGCACCACGATGGTCACCGCCGCCGGATGCACGCACAGTACCGATAAGAACGCGAAGGAGGCGGGCAACGCGCTGGACCGCCGACGCGGCACCGTGATCAGCGTCCATGCCACCGCTCCAGTCAACGCGACAGCAAACAGGTAGGGCCACATGCCCACGTAGTCGGGGATCCACAGCAGCTGCGGGGCAGCGTAACCCATCACTGCGGCCAACGCCGCGGCGATCTGCGCAGTCAACCCCGTTGAACGCATGAACGCAAAAACAAGGCAGGCCAGCGTGACTGACAGCGCAACGGCGGGTAGCACCGCGGTGGCGATGTTCAGCGCGGGGATGGGGTCCAGCCCCGCCGCTTCACCGAACAGCGCAATGCCCGCGTGGTAGGCGGACGGGTAAAACAGCTTCAGCTGGCTTTCCACGTTCTGTAACTCACCCATCCGGGTGGCGGACGCGATCCCGTCGTCCATGATGAAGCGAACCAGGTTGGCGTGCCACTGCACATCCCAGCCCTGCACGATGTTGGACACTCCGTTGGGCAGCCGCTCCAGCCAGCGCAACCTCTCCGCAGCGGCCATGTATGCACCGACCCCGACGCCGGCTGCTGGCAGGACCCAGTAGGGATCCGCGATACTGCCCTCGCGCGACAGCCCAGGAAACAGGGCACGGCGCCAACTCACTGCGCCCCGGCGCCGAGCCCGCCGTGCGAACGCGTAGCGCCACGCGCCAGCCACGAGGAGTGCGGCCACGACGCTGACGCCGAACGTCCACAGGTTGAACGGCGCACTTGTCAGCCCCCAAAACCATGAGGCCACGCCGATGATGCCGAACGTGACCGGGAGCGAGGCCGCAGCTGCCGCCGGGGCTTTCATGCCGGACACCCACGACACGAAGAAGCCGGGCAGCGTGAAGAACAGGACGGCAAACCACGCAGCTGCAGCTGTGCTCATGGCGCCTCCCTATGCAGATGCCGCTCGCTCTCTTGTGACCCAAGCATGCTACATCTCGCGCCTTGCTCTCGTTGCTTCGGCGCGCGCCGACAACTCTCCCTCGGGCGGATAATCCACCCCCACCAAGGTCAGTCCGCGTGCGGGTGCGAGGGGGACTTCGGCGGAGCGGGCGTCGAGAAGCAAAAGCTCCCGCGGCCACGTCCGGGCGCGCCTGCCCTCGCCCACCGTGAGGCAGGTGGCCACGAGCGCGCGGACCATATTCCAGCAGAACGCGTCCGCAGTGATGCGCGCTTCGTAGAGCATCGGCGCCACTTCAACCCAGGTGAAGCTGTGCACGTCGCGGATGGTGGTCGCGTGCTCCTTCGGACGGCAGAAGGCCGCGAAGTCGTGCAGCCCGACGAGTGCCTCAGCGCACGCTTGCACCGCGTCCAGCTCGATGGGTTTCGGCCAGACGGCAGTGTCCCTGGCGCGCGTGGGCAGCGCGCCTGCGGGATGGGTGGTCACCCGGTAGACGTACGTTCTGGTCAGCGCCGAAAACCGCGCGTCGAAGCCCGCGGGGGCCTCGCGCACGTCGACGACGCGGACGTCTTCAGGCAGCAGTTTTGCTAATCGACGCACCAACCGCCCCGGATCCCCCTCAATCGAGCGCTGATTGAGCGCCCCGGCCGGAATATCTGTGTGCGCCACCTGCCCGGAAGCGTGCACCCCCGCGTCGGTACGCCCGGCGACGGTGAGCCCCACCTGCGACCGCAGCACTAGGGACAGTGCGTCCTCGATGGTCTGCTGGACGGTGCGAAGATCCCCTTTCTGACGCGCCCAGCCGTGGAAGTCAGTGCCGTCGTAGGCGATGTCCAAGCGCAGGCGCAGCGTATCGTCCATGGCCACGCATTGTATCGACGGGTTTGACAGACACAGCACAGCGCCCGGTCGCACTGGTATAGCAGTGCAGCCGGGCGCTGTAAGCGGAGGTAGTGAGCGTCTACTTCTCCTCCGCGGTCTCCTCTGCCGGAGCCTCCACCTCAGCGTCAGCCGGGGTGGTCTCCTCGACAGCGGTCTCCTCTGCCGGAGCCTCCTCCGCCTGGGCCTGCTCGGCCTCGCGGGAAGCGGCGGCGCGGGCGGCGCGGGTTGCCTCGGTGGACACCGTCTCCTCGAGCACCAGGGAAATCTGGGTCATCGGAGCGTTGTCGCCGGCGCGGTTCTCCAGCTTGATGGAGCGGGTGTAGCCGCCGTCGCGGTTCGCGAACTTCGGCGCCAGCTCGTTGAACAGGTAGGTCACGACCTCCTTGTTCGGCAGCTCGGCGAGCACGGCGCGGCGGTCAGCCACGGTGCCCTTCTTCGCCTTGGTGATCAGCTTCTCAGCGTACGGACGCAGCAGGCGAGCCTTCGCGTCCGTCGTCTTGATAGCGCCGTGCTCGAACAGGGCCTGGGCCAGGTTGGACAGAATGTGCTTCTGGTGGCCGGCCGAGCCTCCGAGACGGGCGCCCTTCTTCGGGGTAGGCATTTTCGTACTCCTCGTGTGCGGTTAGTTGAGCGCGTGCTCTGTGGTGTTACTCGGTCTCGTCCGCGCTGGTGTCGACGTAGTCCCCAGTCTCGGCGTCGTAGCCCTCGATCTGGGTCGGGTCGAAATCTTCCGGAGCATCCTTGAGGGTCAGGCCAAGGCTTGCGAGCTTGATCTTCACCTCGTTGATGGACTTCTGGCCGAAGTTGCGGATATCCAGCAGGTCGCTCTCGGTGCACTCTGCGAGCTCACCGACGGTGTGGATGTCCTGACGCTTCAGGCAGTTGTAGGAGCGAACGGAGAAGTTCAGTTCCTCGATCGGCGTGGAGTACGCCGCGATGTACTCGGTCTCCTGCGCCGACGGGCCGATCTCGATGCCTTCCGCCGCGGTGTTCAGCTCGCGGGCAAGGCCAAAGAGCTCCACCAGGGTGGAACCGGCCGACGCGAGCGCGTCACGCGCGGTCATCGAGTTTTTGGTCTCTACGTCGATGATGAGCTTGTCAAAGTCGGTGCGCTGCTCAACACGGGTCGCCTCAACCTTGTAGGCGACGCGGGTCACCGGCGAGTAAATCTGGTCGACCGGGATACGGCCGGCCTCACCACCGGAGTTGGGCATGGCCGGGACGTAGCCGCGGCCGCGCTCGACGACGAGCTCCATCTCAAGGCGAGCCTGCTCGTTCAGGGACGCGATGTGCAGATCCGGGTTGTGGATCTCCACACCGGCCGGCGGCTCGATGTCGCCCGCCGTCACGTCGCCTGGGCCCTCAACAGCAAGCTGCATGACAACCGGCTCGTCCGAGTCGGAGGACAGCACCAAGTCCTTGATGTTGAGGATGATCTCCGAGACGTTCTCCTTCACACCGTTGATCGTGGTGAACTCGTGAAGCACACCATCGATCTTGATGGACGTCACCGCCGCGCCCGGGATGGACGACAGCAGCGTGCGGCGAAGGGAGTTGCCCAGGGTGTAGCCGAAACCAGGCTCGAGCGGCTCAATGATGAACTTCGAGCGGTTGGTGTCGATGTACTCCTCGGTCAATTCAGGACGCTGAGAGATGAGCATGAACTTCTCCTTTGTCGGCTCCCGCTATTTGAAGCCGGTAGGAATGGATGTTGGGAAAATTCCGAGCCCAGTTGACGCTGCAAGTGACGGTGACCAGCGTCGACAGTGCGCGGGGTGAAGCAAACGGCGAGTTTACTTCGAGTAGAGCTCGACGATGAGCTGCTCCTGCAGCGGCACGTCGATCTGAGCGCGCTCGGGCAGCTGGTGCACGAGAATGCGCAGGGTATCCGGAACGACCTGCAGCCATGCCGGGACGACGGCGTCAAGCAGGTTGTCCTGCGCCTCTTCGAACCAGAGCATGCTGCGGGACTTGTCGCGGACATCGATGATGTCGTACTGGGTCACAGCGAAGGACGGCACATCGATCTTCTTGCCGTTGACGGTGAAGTGGCCGTGGGAGACCAGCTGACGTGCCTGACGGCGGGTCTTGGCAAGACCAGCGCGGTAGATCACGTTATCCAGACGAGACTCCAGGAGGATGAGCAGGTTGTCGCCGGTCTTACCCTGGCGGCGGTTAGCTTCCTCGTAGTAGCGGCGGAACTGCTTCTCCATGATGCCGTAGGTGAAGCGAGCCTTCTGCTTCTCCTGCAGCTGCAGCAGGTACTCGGACTCCTTGATACGGGCGCGGCCAGCCTGCCCCGGGGGGTAGGGACGGCGCTCGAAGGACATGTCGCCGCCGACGAGGTCGACGCGGAGGCGACGGGACTTACGGGTAGCAGGGCCGGTGTAACGAGCCATGTTTCTTTACCTCTTTTCCTTTCAGCCTTAAACGCGACGACGCTTCGGCGGACGGCAGCCGTTGAACGGCTGCGGCGTCACGTCGGAGATCGAGGACACCTCCAGGCCGGCAGCCTGGAGCGAACGGATTGCGGTCTCACGGCCGGAGCCCGGACCCTTGACAAAGACGTCAACCTTCTTCATGCCGTGATCCATTGCCTTGCGGGCAGCGTTCTCAGCGGCCATCTGCGCGGCGAACGGCGTGGACTTACGGGAGCCCTTAAAGCCGACGTGGCCGGAGGATGCCCAGGAGATCACGTTGCCCTGCGGGTCCGTGATGGACACGATGGTGTTGTTGAAGGTGGACTTGATGTACGCGTGG
>ERZ1029858.177-NODE-177-length-15765-cov-14.205856_pt1 | contig 15765 bp, 15 predicted proteins | sample MGYA00519237_ERZ1029858 | MGnify/ENA primary metagenome ERZ1029858 (study PRJEB33666, sample SAMEA4610919) | skin metagenome | biome: Human-associated habitat; feature: Malodor aspect; material: skin | place: Philippines | collected 2015-08 ...
GCCTGGCGCAACGCCTATGAAGTCCCGGCCGAGATGAACGAGGCCACGGTCGCCGCCACCCTGGAACAGGACGCCGACAAGCGCGCCCAGATGTATATCGACATCCAGAAGCAGTATCAGGCCGAGGCCCCCATCGTGCCGCTGTTCCAGCGGGTCGAGAACACCGGCCTGCGCGACAACGTGCAGAACTGGAATTCCGGCGGGTCCGTGACCTCGGTCATGTATCGGCAGGTTACGAAGGGCGAATAAGGCTTGGCCGTTTCCGACACCGATGCCGCCGGCCGGGGGACAGCTTTGCCCCCCGCGCCGAATCCCGATGCGCCCAACCACCGCGCCGCCGCCCGGCGCCGCCGCGCCCGCAGCATCGGCGGCACGCTGCTGTCGCTGGTCCTGACCATGCTGGGTCTGCTGCTGGTCACCTTCATCATCGGCCGGGTCATGCCCATCGACCCGGTGCTGAAGGTGGTTGGCGACCGCGCGTCCCAGGCGCAATACGACGCCGCCTATCAGGCAATGGGGCTGGACCAGCCGCTGTATGTGCAGTTCGTGCGCTATCTGGGCGATGTGCTGACAGGCGATTTCGGACGGTCCATCTCCACCGGCCAGCTTGTCGTGGACGACATCAAGCGGGTCTTTCCTGCCACCTTCGAACTGGCGACCCTGGGCACCCTGATCGGCGTCCTGATCGGCGTGCCGCTGGGCGTGATCGCCGCCGCGCGCCGGGGCGGGATCATCGACCAGGTGGCCCGCGTGGTGGCGCTTGTGGGCTATTCCATGCCGATCTTCTGGCTGGGTCTGATGGGGCTTCTGGTCTTCTATGGCATCCTCGGCTGGGTCGGGGGGCCGGGGCGGCAGGGGATCATCTATGACGGGATGGTGCCGACTGTGACCGGGCTGATCCTTGTCGATTCGCTGATCGCGGGCGACTGGGGCGCCTTCAAGGACGCGTTTTCCCACATCATCCTGCCCGCCAGCCTTCTGGGCTATTTCAGCCTGGCCTATATCAGCCGCATGACGCGCAGCTTCATGCTGGAGCAGCTGTCGGCGGAATACATCACCACCGCCCGCGTCAAGGGCCTGTCCGAACGCGCCGTCATCTGGGGCCACGCCTTCCGCAACATCGCGATCCCGCTGGTGACGGTCATCGCGCTGTCCTTCGGCTCTCTGCTGGAAGGGTCGGTCCTGACCGAGATCATCTTCAGCTGGCCGGGCCTGGGCAGCTACATCACCCGCGGCCTTCTGTCGGGCGACATGAACGCGGTGCTGGGCGGCACGGTGGTCGTGGGGGTCTGCTTCGTCGTGCTGAACCTGTTCAGCGACATCCTCTATCGTTTCCTGGACCCGAGGTCGACATGAGCGCCATGACACGCCCCCCGGAAAGCCGGCGCGATTGGCTGCTGTCCGACGCGCCCCAGACCCGCCGCCAGGCGCGGCTTGGCGCGATCTATCAGGGCTGGCTGACCTTCCGCGCCAACAGGCTGGCGATGGTCGGGCTGATCATCCTGGTGCTGCTGATCGGCATGGCGATCCTGGCACCCTGGATCGCGCCGCAGGACCCCTATGCCCAGAACCTGGCTGACCGGCTGCAGCCGCCGTCTGCCGCGCATTGGCTGGGCACCGACGCCTTGGGGCGCGACATCCTCTCGCGGCTGATCCATGGCTCGCGCATCACGCTGTTCATCGTGGGCACGGTCGCGCTGATCGCGCCGGTCATCGGGCTCTTGATCGGCACGGTGGCGGGGTTCGCCGGGGGCTGGGTGGACCAGGTGCTGATGCGGGTGACCGACATCTTTCTGGCCTTCCCCAAGCTGATCCTGGCCCTGGCCTTCGTCGCGGCCCTTGGCGCCAGCATCGGCAACGCCGTGCTGGCGCTGGCCCAGGGCACCGTCGACATCGCGGCCAACCAGTGGACCAACGAGGACGACTCGACGCTCGCTCAGATGCTGACCAAGGGCATGCTGAAGAACGCCGACGGCTCGGCAATGAAGAAGGACGACTTCCGTATCATCAACAAGTCGTCGCCGATCATCAACGGCCCCTACGCCTACAACACCGACCTTCCGGAAGATCTGAAGGCGGCGATCGCCAAGGCCTTCTTCGACGCGCCGACCAAGGACAAGGCCGCCTTCGACCGTCTCTCCGACGGCCAGAAGAAGGGCTTCCATCCCGCTACGACCAAGGATTGGGACAGCACGATCGAGCTGATCAAGTTCGTCGACAGGCTGCGCAAGAAGGCGAGCTGATCGCCTCCCGGAAACGAACCGGGCCGGGTTTCAATAACCCGGCCCGTTGCATTTGACCTCCAGCCAAACCGACCAGAACGATGGCCACTGCCGTATCCATTCTTCCAGCCCAGCAATTGGCGGTGCTGGAAGACGCCTACCGCAAGGCGGTCGCGCGCAAGCGGCTGAAGGGCGCGCTGGCCACCGCGGCGTTTTGCATCGTTCTGGTCATCGCGGCCTTCGGCGCCGAAGTGAATTTGCGCACGCTGTTCACCTATTTCGGCAACTTCGTCAGCTATTTCGATCGTATTCTCACGCTCGATTCCGGCGCGCGGGTCTGGACCGATCCCGGCGAATGGTTCTGGGGCTGGCATAAATGGCTGAGGATGCTCGGCGAGACGATCCTGATCAGCTATGTCGGCACGCTGACCGGCGCGGTGCTCGCTTTCGCGCTGAATTTCTTCGCCGCCCAGAATACCTCACCCGGACCGTGGGTGCGCTTCGTCGTCCGCCGTCTGCTGGAATTCGCCCGCACCGTGCCGGGCATCGTATTCGCGCTGATCTTCGTGATCGCGTTCGGCCTCGGCCCGATGGCCGGTGTGCTCGCGATTGCGATCCACACCACCGGGGCTCTCGGCAAGCTGTTCGCCGAGATCGTCGAGAACGCCGACATGAAACCGGTAGAGGGCATCCGCTCCACCGGCGCAAGCTGGCTGTCCTGCATGCGCTTTGCCATCCTGCCGCAGGTGTCGGCGGGCTACGCCAGCTATGCGCTGCTGCGGTTCGAGATCAACGTCCGCGAAGCGTCGGTGATGGGCTTCGTCGGCGCCGGCGGCATCGGGCAGGAGCTCGTGGTCGCGATCCGCAAGTTCTACTATTCCGACGTCAGCGCCATCCTCGTCACCATCATCGTCACCGTCTTCATCATCGACATCTCGACCGGCTGGCTGCGCGGCCGGCTGTTCGGTAAGGAGACCCGCCGATGAGCCAGATGCCGAAGCCGGACGCTGCGGAGCTGCGGGCCAAATATCCCGGCGTGTTCGAGCGGCCCGCATCGGCGCGGCTGGCGATGCCGGCCATGATCGCGGCAGCGCTCGCGATCTTCGTCTACGGCCTGGTCGATCTCGACTTCTCGCCGACCAGGCTGATCGCGGGGATGAGCCAGCTCGGCTGGATCACCATGATGATGATCCCGCCGAATCCCGGTTCGTCGTTCCCGCTCTACATGCAGGCGCTCGGCGAGACGCTGTCGATCGCGCTGCTTGGTACCACGCTTGCCGCGCTGCTGGCGCTGCCGGTCAGCCTGCTCGCGGCGCGCAACATCATCCCGTCGAACCTGATCCGCTTTCCGGTGCGCCGCTTCCTCGACTCGATCCGCGGCGTCGATACGCTGATCTGGGCGCTGGTCTGGATCAACGTCGTCGGCCTCGGCCCGTTCGCCGGCGTGCTGGCGATCATGGTGTCGGACTTCGGCGCGTTCGGAAAGCTGTTCTCGGAGGCGATCGAGGCGGCGGATCGCAAGCAGGTCGAGGGTATCAGGGCCTCCGGCGGCAATGCGCTGCACGAGATCCGCTTCGGCCTGCTGCCGCAGGTCTTGCCTGTGATCGCCGGGCAGGTGCTCTACTTCATCGAGTCCAACACCCGTTCTGCCACCATCATCGGCATCGTCGGCGCCGGCGGCATCGGCCTGCAGCTCGCCGAGCAGATCCGCGTGCTGGAATGGCAGAAGGTGTCGTTCCTGATCCTGATGATCCTGATCGCGGTCGCCGCGATCGATTTCATCTCGAGCAAGCTGCGCTTTGCCATCATCGGCCAGCGCGCCGTCGTGTAGCGTCTCCTCTGCCTCTCCCCGCAACAGCGGGGCGAGCCAGAAGCACACTACGTCAGCCGTTCTCGACCAGAAACTCGACGCGCTCGGCGGCGAAGCGCGAGCGCTTGGTCACCAGCGGCTGGTCAGTCAGATCGACGTCGGTCGAATCGACCACGAGCACGGGCCGTCCCAGCGGCAGATCGAGCCGCGCCGCGTCGGTGGCGTCGGCGATCGCCGCGGTGATCCTTGTCGAGGAGCGCCGGTAATCGCGGACGCCATAATGCGCCAGCAGCTTGGTCATCGAGCGGACATCGGCGAACACGCTGCCGGCATCGGGAAATCGCTCCGCCGACAGCCAGGTGGTGGAGACGCAGATCGGAGTCCGATCCGCGAAGCGCACGGCCTCGATCCGGATCAGCGGCGCGCCGGTCTTCAGGCCGAGGTCGCGCGCGAGTTCGCGGTTGGCGAGGTCGCTGCTTGCCTCGATCAGCTGGCCGCGCGGTTCGTGACCTTCGGCGCCGACGATCTCCGAAAACCGCGTGCGTGAGCGCAGCGGATAAGCGAGGCGCTGGGCTTCGACATAGGTGCCGCTGCCGCGCTCGGCGCGCACCAGGCCGCGCTCCGCGAGTGCGGCGAGCGCCCGCCGCACGGTGTGGCGGTTGACCCGGTAAGTCTCGGCGATCTCCATCTCGCCCGGCAGTTTTTCACCGGCGGCAAAGCGGCCGTCAGCGATGCCGCGCTCGATGCCGTCGGCGACCTGCCGCCACAAGGCGACGCCGGAACTCTCCTGCATGCTCATCGCGCGGTGATACCAGAAATCTTCGGTTTGTCACGAAACAGTCATGGCGCTCGGCTATCAAGTTGTCTATTATCATAGACAACTTGATGCAAGCAAGGTTGCGCATGAGTTCGACCAATTCGACCGGACCAAACAGCAAGCAGGCGCAGCGCAAGGCCGCGATGTCGGTGCTGGCGCACTCCGCCGCTAGCGACATCGCAGGCCGGCTGGCGGCGATCACGTTGCCCGGGCATGAGAACCTGCGCGAGCCCGAGAACGGCCTCGTGATGATGCGCGGGCGGGTCGGCGGCGACGGCGCGCCGTTCAATCTCGGCGAGGCGACGGTGTCGCGCGCGGCGGTGCGGCTTGCGAGCGGCGAGGTCGGCTTCGGCTACACGCTCGGCCGCGATGCCGAGAAGGCACGGATGATCGCGCTGTGCGACGCCATGGTGCAGTCGGCGGAGTTGTCCGGCGAGGTGGAGGCCAAGGTGATCGCGCCGCTGCGGGCCGCCATGAATGCCGAGCGTAGCCGCAAGGCTGCCGAGACCGCGGCGACGCGGGTCGATTTCTACACGATGGTGCGCGGTGAGGGATGATGCAATGACGACGATTGCCGAAATGCCCGCAGGCTTTGCCGACAAGGTGCTGTCGGCGCAATCAACCTTCCGCTCCGTGATGGATGCGATGGCGCGCCCGGGCAGCGTGCAGCGCGTCGCCGCCAGCGTCGGAACGCCGGCCGGTCTGATGCGCGGCGCGGCCGCGATCGCGCTGACGCTGTTCGATCACGATACGCCGATCTGGCTCGACGCTGCGATGTCCGCAACGCCCGATGTCGCCCGCTGGCTCAAGTTTCACGCCAGCGCGCCGGTGGTCGAGGATTCTTCGATCGCAAGCTTTGCGCTGATCGGAGATGCCGCGAACCTGCCCGCACTGGAGTGCTTCGCGTTCGGCAGCGGCGAATATCCGGACCGCTCGACCACGCTGATCCTGCAGATCGACAGCCTGACGCAGGGGCCGGCCTTCGAGCTGAAGGGGCCCGGCATCGACGGCAGCGCGGTGCTGCAGGCGATGATCAAGCCGCGCGATTTGTTCCAGCGGCTGTCGATCAACGAGGCCCTGTTCCCGCGCGGCATCGATGTCGTGCTGGTCCATGACGACAATATTGTCGCGATCCCGCGCACCACGCGGCTGATCGCAAGCGGAGTGTGAGCGATGTATGTAGCGGTCAAGGGAGGCGAGCGCGCCATCGAGAACGCTCATCGGTTGCTTGCGCATGAGCGGCGCGGCGATCGCGATGTGCCCGAGGTGACGCTGGCGCAGATCTCCGAGCAACTCGCGCTCGGCGTCGACCGCGTGATGACCGAAGGTTCGCTCTACGATCGCGAGCTTGCGGCGCTCGCGATCAAGCAGGCACGCGGCGACATGATCGAGGCGATCTTCCTGGTCCGCGCCTTCCGCGCCACGCTGCCGCGCTTCGGCGCCACCGAGCCGGTCAATACCGGCGAGATGCAGGTGCGGCGGCGCATCTCCTCGACCTTCAAGGACGTCCCGGGCGGCCAGATCCTCGGGCCGACCTTCGACTACACCCATCGTCTGCTCGATCCGCAGCTCGCGGAAGGCTTTGTGCCGGAGCAGCCGGAGACGGCGGAGGCTTCGCAGGCAGCGACGCCGCGGGTGACCGACATCCTCGGTCGCGATGGTTTGATCGAAGCGTCGCCGCAGGCAGATGGCGACGCGCCGGTCGGCGACCTCACGCGCGAGCCGCTGAGCTTCCCGGCCGATCGCGACCTGCGGCTGCAGAACCTGGCGCGCGGCGACGAAGGCTTCCTGCTTGCGCTCGGCTATTCGACGCAGCGCGGCTACGGCCGCAACCATCCCTTTGCCGGCGAGATCCGCTTCGGCGAGGTCGAGGTCGAGTTCTTTGCCGAGGATGCGGGCTTCGCCGTGCCGCTCGGCTCGATCGAGCTGACCGAGTGCCAGATGGTCAACCAGTTCAAGGGTTCGACCACCGAGGCGCCGTGCTTCACGCGTGGCTATGGGCTGGCCTTCGGGCAGAGCGAGCGCAAGACCATGTCGATGGCGCTGGTCGATCGCGCGCTGCGTGCGCGCGAGCTCGGCGAGGAGGCGGTGGCGCCGGCACAGGACGAGGAATTCGTGATGTCGCACTCCGACAACGTCCAGTCGACCGGCTTCGTCGAACATCTCAAGCTGCCGCATTACGTCGACTTCCAGTCCGAACTCGGCCTGCTGCGCAAACTACGGCAGGAATTCGCCGAGGCCAATCAGGCGGTCGAACTGCAGGAGGCCGCGGAATGAACGCGCCGACGTATAATTTCGCCTATCTCGACGAGCAGACCAAGCGGATGATCCGCCGTGCGATCCTGAAGGCGATCGCGATTCCCGGTTATCAGGTGCCGTTTGCGAGCCGCGAGATGCCGATGCCCTATGGCTGGGGCACCGGCGGCGTGCAGGTGACGGCCGCGATCCTCGGCCCCGACGACGTGTTGAAGGTGATCGACCAGGGCTCGGACGACACCACCAACGCGATCTCGATCCGCAAGTTCTTCGGCAAGACCGCTGGAGTCGCGACCACGACCTCGACCGCCGACGCGACCGTGATCCAGACCCGGCACCGGATTCCCGAGGCGACGCTGCATGAGGGGCAGGTGATGGTCTATCAGGTTCCGATCCCGGAGCCGCTGCGTTTCCTCGAGCCGCGCGAAACCGAGACGCGGCGCATGCATGCGCTCGCCGAATACGGGTTGATGCACGTCAAGCTGTACGAGGACATCGCGCGCTTCGGCCATATCGCGACCGCCTACGCCTATCCGGTGAAGGTGAATGCGCGCTACGTGATGGACCCGTCGCCGACCCCGAAATTCGACAATCCGAAGATGGACAATTGCGCGGCGCTGCAGCTGTTCGGCGCCGGCCGCGAGAAGCGCATCTACGCGATCCCGCCCTACACCACTGTGGTCTCGCTGGATTTCGAGGACCATCCGTTCACGCGCTACCGCTTCAACGCGCCCTGCGCGCTGTGCGGCGCCGATAACTCATATCTCGACGAGATCGTCACCGACGACAAGGGCGGCCGGATGTTCGTCTGCTCCGATACCGACTTCTGCGAGCAGCGCCAGGCCGCCGGCCATCACGGCACCGAGAGCGCAGCACCGCACAAGGAGAAGGCGAATGTCTGAGCTTTCGAGCCTCGACACCGATCAGCCGCTGCTGGTGGCCGAGGGGCTTGCCAAGAATTACGGCCGGCTGCCGGCCTGCCGCGACGTCTCGTTCGCGCTGTATCCCGGCGAGGTGCTGGCGATCGTCGGTGAATCCGGTTCGGGCAAGTCGACCTTGCTGCAATTGCTCTCGGCGCAGCTCGCGCCGAGCGCAGGAAGGGTGTCCTACCGGATGCGCGACGGCGTGCTGCGCGATCTCGCCGAGCTCGGCGAGGCGGAGCGGCGTTTCCTGTTCCGCACCGACTGGGGCTTCGTGCATCAGGACCCGGCGCAGGGCCTGCGCATGGGCGTTTCGGCCGGCGCCAATGTCGGCGAGCGGCTGATGGCGGTCGGCTGGAACCACTACGGTCGAATCCGCGACACCGCGTCGACCTGGCTGGAACGGGTCGAGATCGATGTCGGCCGCATCGACGACGCGCCGAAGACCTATTCCGGCGGCATGCGGCAGCGGCTGCAAATCGCGCGCAACCTCGTCACCGAGCCGCGGCTGGTGTTCATGGATGAGCCGACCGGCGGCCTCGACGTCTCGGTGCAGGCGCGCCTGCTCGATTTGATGCGCAATCTGGTCAGCGAGCTTGGCCTTGCCGCCATCGTCGTGACCCACGACCTCGCCGTCGCGCGCCTGCTGTCGCATCGCGTGATGGTGATGAAGGGCGGCCGCGTCATCGAGACCGGCCTCACCGACCAGGTGCTCGACGATCCCCGCGAGCCCTATACCCAGCTGCTCGTTTCCTCGATTCTGCCGCCATGAGCTTGCCAATGACCGCGATGATCGAACTTGCCAATGCCGAGAAGACCTTCACCATGCATCTGCAGGGCGGCGTCGAGCTGCCCGTGGTGCGCGGCGTCTCGTTCCACGCCGATCCCGGCGAGTGCGTGGTGCTGTCGGGCCCGTCGGGCGCCGGCAAATCCTCGATCCTGAAGATGATCTTCGGCAATTACCGCTGCGACAGCGGCCGGATCGGCATCCGCCACAACGGCAGGGTTGTTGACCTTGCGACCGCCGAGCCGCGTCAGGTGCTGAGCATCCGCCGCTCGACGATCGGCTATGTCAGCCAGTTCCTGCGCGCGGTGCCGCGGGTGGCGACCATCGACGTCGTCGCCGAGCCGTTGATCGTCAACGGCGTGGCGCGCGAGGAAGCCCGCGAGCGTGCAGGCAAACTGCTGCGCCGGCTCAACATTCCGGAGCGGCTGTGGTCCTTGCCGCCGTCGACCTTCTCCGGCGGCGAGCAGCAGCGCGTCAACATTGCACGCGGATTCATCTCGGACCTGCCGATCCTGCTGCTGGACGAGCCGACCGCTTCGCTCGATGCGGCGAATCGCGCAGTGGTGGTCGAGCTGATTGCGGAAAAAAAGACCAGGGGCGTCGCGATGGTCGCCATTGTCCATGACGACGAAATCCGTCATCTGATTGCCGATCGCATCGTCGATGTGACCTCGTTCGCTGCTGCTGCCTGAAGGACCGTTTGAAATGACCACCAAGCAAGACGCCATCATCGGCAACGCCCGGCTGGTCCTCGCCGATCGCGTGGTCGAGCAAGGCTGGGTGGCTATCGTTGACGGCAAGATCGCCGAGTTCGGCGAGGGCAGGGCGCCCGGGGGCGCGGAGGACGCCGGCGGCGATCTCCTGATGCCGGGTCTGATCGAGCTGCACACCGACCATCTCGAGATGCACTACGTGCCGCGGCCGAAGGTGTTCTGGAACCCGGTCGCCGCCGTAATTTCCTATGACGGGCAGCTCGCAACCTCCGGCATCACCACGGTGCTGGATTCGCTGCGGGTCTGGCGCGAGGACGGCGCCGAGGACGTCGACGGCCGCGCCGGCGTGCTGGCGGCGGCGATCTCGGCAGCACGCGAGGAGGATCTGCTGCGCGCCGATCACTTCCTGCATCTGCGCTGCGAGGTACCGATGCCTGACGTCGTCGCCGAGGCCAAGGAGCTGATCGACCGGCCGGACGTGCGGCTGATGTCGCTGATGGATCATACGCCGGGCCAGCGCCAGTTCCGCGACGAGGTCAAGTTGCGCGATTATTACCGCGGCAAGGGCGGCGGCATGACCGACGCCCAGCTCGACGTGCTGTTCGCGCGGCGCTTCGCCTATCAGAAGGAATATGCGGTCGCGAACACCCGCGCGATCGTCGCGCTGGCGCATGAGTACAGGATCCCGCTGGCGAGCCACGACGACACCACCGACGAGAACGTGGTCGATGCCGTCAACGACAAGGTGGCGGTGGCGGAATTCCCGACCACGATGGAAGCCGCGCGGGGCCTGCACGCCGCCGGCATCGACATCCTGATGGGCGCGCCGAACGTGGTCCGCGGCGGCTCGCACTCCGGCAATATCGCGGCGGTCGATCTCGCCAATGAAGGCATGCTCGATATCCTGTCGTCGGATTACATCCCGTCCAGCCTGTTGATGGCGGCGTTGCAACTGCCGCGGCATGTGCCGGCGATCGACCTTGCCTCCGCCGTGCGCACCGTGACCAAGACGCCGGCCGAAGCGGTCGGTCTGTCAGATCGCGGCGAGGTCGCGGTCGGCCGGCGCGCCGATCTGATCCGCGTGCACGTCGCGCGCGACCTGCCGGTGGTGCGCAGCGTCTGGCGCGAGGGGAGGAGGGTCGCGTGACCGATGCGTCCGTGATCGCCGAACAGCGCGCTGCGATCGGGCCGGGCCGGTTGATCCTGGTGGTCGGCCCGAGCGGCGCCGGCAAGGATACGCTGCTTGGGTTCGCGAAGGCGGCCTGCGCCGATGATCATGACATCGTGTTTCCCCGCCGGCTGATCACCCGCCAGGCCTCGGCGTCGGAAGACAATGAGGAGATCGGCGCGGACGCGTTCCAGCGTGCGGCGGCCGCCGGTGACTACGCCATGCACTGGGAAGCGCATGGCCATCGCTATGCGCTGTCGCGGGCGATCAACGACGAGATCCGCGCCGGACGCACTGTGATCGCGAACGTCTCGCGCACGGTGATCGCGGCGGCCCGCCGCGACTATGCCAGTGCCACGGTCGTGCTGGTCACGGCGCCGCCGGACGTGCTGGCCGCCCGGCTCTCGATGCGGGCACGCAGCAGCGACGGTCTGCTCGCGCAGCGGCTGGCCCGCACCGTCGACGAGAGCACCGCGACACCCGACTTCACCATCGTCAATTCCGGCACCGCCGAATATCATGCGCGACAGCTCGTCCGCATCATCAGGGGCGAACGCTGGGACGCGTGACAACGGACGAGCAGCCACAAAGGAGAACAGCACTGATGTCGGTGATCTCTACGATCGAGCAGCTTGAGGCGATCTACGGCTTCCCGAACGACGCGTCGACCGTGAAGGTCGCCGATCACGTGACGCCGCTCTATCGTGTGCTCATCGAGAAATCACCGTTCGTGTCGCTGGCGACCTCGGGCCCCGAAGGGCTCGATTGCTCGCCGCGCGGTGACCTGCCGGGCTTCGTCCGCATCCATGATGCGAAGACGCTGATGATGCCGGATCGCCGCGGCAACAATCGCTGCGATTCGCTGCGCAACATCGTTCGCGATCCCCGCGTCGGGCTGCTGTTCCTGATCCCGGGATCGGGCAGCACGCTGCGCGTCAACGGCCGCGCCTTTGTCACGGCCGAGCCGGAGCTGCTGGCCTCGTTCAAGATGGAAGGCAAGGCGCCGCGCACGGTGATCGTGATGAATGTGGAGGAAATCTACTTCCAGTGCGCCCGCGCGATCGTGCGCTCTGATCTCTGGAATCCGGACAAGCGAATCGATCCGGCGGCCTTGCCGACGCCGGGCCAGATCCTTGCCGAGATGAGCGAGCACACGGTCGGCGGCGAGAAGTACGATCGGGAATGGCCGGAGCGCGCGCGCCAGACGATGTGGTGACGTCTTCCTCCCTCGCCCCGCTCTTCGCGGGGCGGTTGCAACGGCTGCGCCGAAGCTGCGATCAGCCCTTGGTCTGCTCCTCGAACGCCTTCAGCGACACCGCTGCGATCTCACGCAGCGTCTCGCGGTTCGCGCCCGAGGAGGCCATCACGCACATGCCCGATGTGACCGCGGAGAGATAGCGCGCAAGCGTGACCGGATCGACGCTTGCGCCGAGGTCACCGTCGGCCTTGGCGCGGACAAAACGTTCGCGCAGCTGGTCCTCGGTGCGGGTGCGGCGCGCCGCGAGTTCGAACGGAACGTTCTCCGAGCCGGTGCCGCAGGCAAGGCCGCCCTGGACCAGCAGACATCCGGGCGGGTTGGCGGGGTCGGTCTGGGCGTCCGCATGCTCCATCAGAAATCGTTCGGCCACCTCGTGCGCGGTCGGGGCACTGACCACCCGGTCCATCCAGGCGTCGCGCTTTTCGCTGTAACGGTCGAGCGCGGCCTTGAGCAGGCCTTCCTTGCTGCCGAAGGCGGCATAGAGGCTCGGAGGATTGATGCTCATCGCCTCGGTGAGCTGCGCGATCGTCGCGCCCTCGTATCCGTGGCGCCAGAACACGTCCATGGCCCGGTCCAAGGCGGCGTCCGCGTCGAAGGCGCGGGGGCGTCCCATTCCCATTTTTCGTTGCTCCGTAAGCGGGGTGCCGTTTCTCTGACGGACTGTCCCTAGCTTATCCTATTGTTGCACCGGATGTTTTTCCACGACTTCCCATTTCCCCATGAATGAGATAATAATTTCATAGTGCCTGATACATAAGTATCTTGCGAACCGGCGTCCAGCTCCACATTTGTAGCGAACACTACAGATATCTGGAGCGCGTGAATGCCCCCGTCAACCCAAAATCCCCGTTCCGGCCGGTTCCGACGCGTCGTCGGCGGCGTCGTGATCCTTGGCGCCGTGGCCGTCGCCGGTTCGGTCGCGACCGGCCATTATTTCCATGCCGCGCAGGCGACGGCCACCGCCGCCGCGCCCGAACCGGCAGTTCCGGTCACCGTCGCCGTGATCCAGCCGCGGTCGACCACCCTGTTCGATGACTTCTCGGGCCGGCTCGAGGCGGTCGACCGCGTCCAGCTGCGGCCGCGAGTGGCGGGCGCGATCCTGTCGACCAACTTCACCGAGGGCGCGCTGGTGAAGTCCGGCGACATCCTGTTCAAGATCGATCCCGCGCCCTACGCCGCCGAGGTCGACCGCGCCCAGGCCCAGCTCGAGGCGGCCAAGGCCCGCGTCGTGTTCACCACCAGCGAAGTCGAGCGCGGCGCGCAGCTGGTCGGCAACAACATCGTCACCAAGCGCGATTTCGACCAGCGCGACAACGCCAATCGTGAGGCGATCGCCAACGTCAAGGCTGCCGAAGCCGCGCTGCAGACCGCAAAGCTCAATCTCGACTACACCGAGGTCCGCGCCCCGGTCGACGGCCGGGTCGGCCGGATCGAGGTCACGGTCGGCAATCTCGTCGCGGCGGGCACCTCGTCGCCGGTGCTGACCTCGCTGGTCTCGGTCAATCCGATCTATGCGAGCTTCGATGCCGACGAGGAAGTCGTGCTGCGGGCGCTGAACTCGATCGCGGACGCCTCCGGCAAGCGCGGCAATCTTGATCAGATCCCGGTCGACATGGTCACCTCGGGCGGCCTCAGCGCCAAGGGGCACATCCAGCTGATCGACAACCAGGTCAACGGGCAGAGCGGCACGATCCGCGTCCGCGCCGTGTTCAAGAACGACGACGGCCGGCTGATCCCGGGGCAGTTCGCCCGCGTGCGGATGGGCCAGCCCAAGCAGCAGACGCTGGTGCTGATCGACGAGCGCGCGGTCGGCACCGACCAGGACAAGAAATTCGTCATGCTGGTCGGCGACGACAGCCGCGCGGTCTATCGCTCCGTCACGCTCGGCGGCGCGGTCGATGGCCTGCGGATCGTCACCGCCGGCCTGAAATCCGGCGACCGCATCGTCGTCAACGGCCTGCAGCGCGTGCGCCCCGGCGCACTTCTGAAGACGGAAGTCGCCGAGATGGGCGCGCGCGGCATGCAGCAGGCATCCACTGAAACCAACCAGCACGTCGTGCAGCGCTAGGCGCTGCACGCGGGGGCGGAGCCATGAATCTCTCAAAATTCTTCATTGACCGGCCGATCTTCGCCGGTGTGCTGTCGATCCTGATCTTCCTCGCCGGCCTCATTTCGCTGGTGGCGATGCCGATCTCGGAATATCCCGACGTGGTGCCGCCGTCGGTCGTGGTGCGGGCGACCTATCCCGGCGCCAATCCGAAGGTGATCGCCGAGACGGTGGCAACGCCGATCGAGGAACAGATCAACGGCGTCGAGGGCATGCTCTATATGTCGAGCCAGGCGACCACCGACGGCGCGATGACGCTGACGGTGACGTTCCGGCTCGGCACCGACCCCGACAAGGCGACCCAGCTGGTGCAGAACCGCGTGCAGCAGGCCGAGCCGCGCCTGCCGGCCGTGGTGCGTCAGCTCGGCATCATCACCAAGAAGAGCTCGCCCGACCTCACCATGGTCGTGCATCTGCTGTCGCCGAACAACCGCTACGACATGACGTATCTGCGCAACTACGCGGTGCTCAACGTCAAGGACCGGCTGGCGCGGATCGACGGCGTCGGCGACGTCCAGCTCTATGGCGCCGGCGACTATTCGATGCGGGTCTGGGTCGATCCGCAGAAAGCCGCAGAGCACTCGCTGACCGCGAGCGACGTGGTCCGGGCGATCCAGGCCCAGAACGTCGAGGCCGCGGCCGGCGTGGTCGGCTCCTCGCCCAGCGTCAAGGGCCTTGACCTGCAGCTCTCGGTCAACGCCGAGGGACGGTTGTCGACCGAGGAGCAGTTCGGCGACATTGTGGTCAAGACCGGCTCGGCCGGCGAGGTGGTCCGGCTGCGCGACGTCGCGCGGATCGAGCTCGGCGCATCCGAATACGGCCTGCGCTCGCTGCTCGACAACAAGCAGGCGGTTGCGATCCCGATCTTCCAGGCGCCGGGTTCGAACGCGCTGGAGATCTCCGACCATGTCCGCGCGACGATGGCGGAGATCAAGAAGAACATGCCGGAAGGCGTGTCGTACCAGATCGTCTACGATCCGACCCAGTTCGTGCGCTCCTCGATCGAGGCCGTCATCCATACGCTGCTGGAGGCGATCGCGCTCGTCGTGCTGGTCGTGATCCTGTTCCTGCAGACCTGGCGCGCCTCGATCATTCCGCTGATCGCGGTGCCTGTGTCGATCGTCGGCACCTTCGCGGTGATGCATGTGTTCGGCTTCTCGATCAACGCGCTCAGCCTGTTCGGCCTGGTGCTGGCGATCGGCGTGCTGGTGGTGATGTACGCCCACTACTACCTGTCGAAGGAGGACAGCGCGCCGCGCTTCTTCGGCTGCCTGCTGTTCTTCATGGGCTCGATGCTGGGCGTGGTCCTGGCCGGCAACCTCTCGACGGACGGCAGCTCCGGTGTGGTCCCGGCCATGGTGGCCGAGACCCTGGACCGGCCGATCCTGCCCCACGCCGAGGCGATCGCCATCACGGCCGAGGAGATCACCGGCACCGGTGAGCTGCCCGAGGACGGCGCCTTCGACGGCACCGGCGAGTGGCTGCCGCTCGTGGTCGACGGCGAGTCCCAGGTACCCGGCTTCACCGTCGAGGAGCCCTACGACAAGCTCGGCTGGCACGCCTCCGACACCCACCCGCTGTCCTTCTCCGACGCGCGGGTCCCCGAGTCCAACCTGCTCGGTGAGCGGGGTCGGGGCTACGCGGACTTCCTCGCGTACCTCGACGAGGGGCGCGTGGCGTTCGCCGCGCTGTGCACGGGCGCCGCCC
>ERZ1029858.179-NODE-179-length-15004-cov-12.199344_pt1 | contig 15004 bp, 15 predicted proteins | sample MGYA00519237_ERZ1029858 | MGnify/ENA primary metagenome ERZ1029858 (study PRJEB33666, sample SAMEA4610919) | skin metagenome | biome: Human-associated habitat; feature: Malodor aspect; material: skin | place: Philippines | collected 2015-08 ...
GCAACACCTCCAGTTGGAAGTGTTGCACTTCGTTTGTGAACTCAGGGGACCCATAACCGCAGGGTCGAGTTGTCGACGCAAGCTGTGGCCACAGCGTTGCAAGCCAACTTGCACTCGTGGTTATGGGTCTCGGGTCGCGCTTCGCTTGCCCGGGACGACGCGGCGGTCGATTCCGCTTCACATCGCAAGCAGCGATGAGAATGGGCGACCGCATCCTCGCGACGTAGATCGCGCGATCAGCCGCGCGGCCATCCCGTCGGCACGACCCAGACCAGCCCGCGCCAAGGCGCGCCGCGCGCCGACAGTGTCGTGAAATCACGCGCGGGATCGCGGACGAGATCGAGCCGCGCCATGACGGCCTGCGAGCGCGCGTTGTCTGCGCTGGTGTAGGACACGATCCCGCGCAGGCCGACGTCATCGATGGCATGCAATAACGCCGCCCTGGCGCTCTCGGTCACATAGCCATGCCCCCAGGCGTTGCGCGCAAAACGCCAGCCGATCTCGACATGCGCGCCAAGCGGGTGCTCCCGCGACGATCGCGGCATCACGCCAGCATAGCCGAGGAATGCACCATCGATGGTCTCGACCGCCCATCGCGAGATGCCGTGGTCACGCTGCGCGGCAACGTATCGCTCGAATTTCTCGTCGCTATCCGCACGACCGATCGGTCCGCCATAGTCGGCCATGACCTCGGGATCGGCATGCATCGCCGCGAACGCCTCGCGATGGCGGTCGTCCCATCTGTGAAGTCGAAGGCGCGGCGTTTTGATCATGCGCATGCCCTCGCCTGTTCCGGTCACATCAGCTTCAGCGGCGCATCGTGAACCAGCCGCAGGTCGATATTGCCGATCAGCCGCGCCCGGCGCGCCTCGGCGGTGCTGATGGCGGCCTCGGTCTGCCGCAAGGTGCTGACGTTCGATCCGAGCGACACGATGCCGCCGAGCACCAGCGCAATCGACCCGAGCGCCGCGGTCTCACCCGAACCGAACAAGCCAAGCAGTGCGGCAAGCAGCAATGCGAACCCGCCCGCGATTGCCACCTTCGACCCAAGAATGATCCGCCGGGACCGTTCGGCGCTCTCGGCCAGATCCTCGATCTGCGCCTCGATCTCGGAAATCTGGTCGGTCGGCGCGTCGTCGGCCATCGAATTCGAACCTGTAGGCGGGTCAGGTGGAAGCACGCAACCCACCGCGGATCGCGCGGAACGAAGTTGGTGGGTCTCGCTTGCGCTAACCCACCCTACGCTTCCCTCACAACGGCAGATTGTCGTGCTTCTTCGCCGGGATCTCGACCTTCTTGTCCTTCAACATCGCAAGCGCGCGCGCGATCCGCCGCCTCGTCGAATGCGGCATGATGACGTCGTCGATGTAGCCGCGCTCGGCGGCGATGAAGGGGGACAGGAAGCGGTCCTCGTATTCCTTGGTTCGCGCCGCGATCTTGTCGGGGTCGCCGATGTCGGAGCGGAAGATGATCTCCACCGCGCCCTTGGCGCCCATCACGGCGATCTGGGCGGTCGGCCAGGCATAGTTCATGTCGGCGCCGATCTCCTTCGAGGCCATGACGTCGAAGGCGCCGCCATAGGCCTTGCGGGTGATGATGGTGACGAGCGGAACCGTGCACTGCGAATAGGCGAACAGCAGTTTGGCGCCGTGCTTGATCAGGCCGCCATATTCCTGCGCGGTACCCGGCAGGAAGCCCGGCACGTCGACGAAGGTGACGATCGGGATGTTGAAGGCATCGCAGAACCGCACGAAGCGCGCGGCCTTGCGCGAGGCATCGCTGTCGAGCACACCCGCCAGCACCATCGGCTGGTTGGCGACGAAGCCGACGGTACGGCCAGCAATGCGGCCGAAGCCGGTGACGATGTTCCGGGCGAAGGTTTCCGAGATCTCGAAGAAGTCGCCCTCGTCGACGACCTTGAGGATCAGCTCCTTCATGTCGTAGGGCTTGTTCGGATTGTCGGGGATCAGCGTATCGAGCGACATGTCGACCCGGCCGATGTCGTCGAAGCTCGGCCATTCCGGCACGCCGTCGGTGTTGTTCGACGGCAGGAAGTCGATCAGCCGGCGCATCTGCAACAGCGCATCGACGTCGTTCTCGAAGGCGCCGTCGGCGATCGAGGAGCGCGTCGCATGCACCGAGGCACCGCCGAGCTCCTCCGCCGTGACCACCTCGTTGGTGACGGTCTTCACCACGTCGGGGCCGGTAACGAACATGTAGCTGGTGTTCTTCACCATGAAGATGAAGTCGGTCATCGCGGGCGAATAGACATCGCCACCGGCGCAGGGGCCCATGATGACGGAGATCTGCGGGATCACGCCCGAGGCCTGCACGTTGCGGCGGAACACGTAGGAATAGCCCGCCAAGGCAGCTACGCCCTCCTGGATGCGCGCGCCGCCGGCGTCATAGAGGCCGATGATCGGCGCCCTCGCCTTCATCGCCATGTCCTGCAGCTTCGTGATCTTCAGCGCGTGGGTCTCGGACAGCGAGCCGCCGAACACAGTAAAGTCCTTGGCGAAGACAAAGGTCTTGCGGCCGTTGACCGTGCCCCAGCCGGTGACGACGCCGTCGCCGGGAACCTTGGTCTTTTCCATCCCGAACTCGATCGAGCGGTGCTCGACGAACATGTCGAATTCCTCGAACGAGCCTTTGTCCAGCAAAAGCTCGATCCGCTCGCGGGCGGTCAATTTCCCGCGGGCGTGCTGCGCCTCGATGCGCTTTTCGCCGCCGCCCAATTTCGCGCCGGCGCGCCGCTCTTCGAGGGTGTCGAGGATATCTTTCATTTGTTTCCGCCCGTGTTAGCTACAGTCCGCGCCCCGGCCGAGGCCGGGACGCTTCGTTCGGAATGGCTTTAGCACGGCCATTTCGGAACCGGAAAGGCGCTTGTGAACGGGTTCGGGCGCCAAAACGGTAGGATTTTCCGACATCTGGGGAGACGGCAATGACCGACATGACGACTGAAGCGACTGGCGCCGCGACCGGCGGGGTGCGCACCCTGCTCCGGCTGGAGGGGCTGGTGCTGTTCGTCGGGATGACCGTGCTCTACTACAAGTGGGAGGGTTCCTGGCTGGTCTATGCCCTGCTGTTCCTGGTGCCGGACTTAAGCTTTGCCGCCTACCTGATCGGCCCGCGGATCGGCGCCATCGCCTACAACGCCGCCCACACCTATCTGGCGCCGGTGGCGCTGATGACACTGGGCTTTGCCGGTGAAGGACCCTTGGTGCTCTCGATCGCGATGATCTGGCTCGCCCATATCGGGATCGATCGGGCGCTCGGCTATGGGCTGAAATATCCGGCCGGTTTTGGCTTCACCCATCTCGGGCGGATCGGAAAGCTCAGCTGAACTCGACCCCGATCCGGCCTTTCCTGCGCCACACCACGCGACAGCGCCGCTCCATCGCTTCCATCTCCAGCACGAGACGGAAGCTGTCCGGGACTTCGGCGGGATTGCTCACCTCAATAGCGGCGCCCGTCGTGGAGAGGTTGCGGACGATGCAGGTCATGCTGCGCCGGGCAAAGCTCAGCCGCGCCGCGCGTGCGACGTTGCGACGGGACGCCCGGCGCTGGTCGCCGGCGGCCTCGCTGGTCGCGCCGGTCGAGAAACCGGAACGGATCCTGCCCTGCAGCCGCACGTCCGCCTGCATGTCGAAATGCTTGACAATGCGAGGCCTGCTTGCAACCGCCGTTAATTGCAGCGATGCGAGCAGATGCTCGACCTTCGCGCCGCCGCTGCCGAACGGCAGCAGCAGCCGCTCGCAATCGACCTGCTGGTCGTTGGCATCGATGGTGGAGAACACCATGTAGACCGCGCAGCCGCTCGCGGCGCAATCCTTCGCCGGCGTCAGCGTGATGCGCCGGAGCGACATCGGGACCACCTGCTCCATGGTCCTCCCGGCCCAGGCCGAATTGAACGCCTCGGCGACATTCTCGCCCTGATACATCGCGCGAAACTTGCGCAGCCGGCCCTCGCCTTCGACCGCCCATGCGACGAGCTGCCGGGGATCATGGACCGCAGGATCCGGCTTCAGCTCGGCGAGGGCGGGAAATGGCCGGCCGGCGGCCAGTTGATCCCACTGCGCCAGCAGTGCACGCTGGCTTGCCGACCGGATCGCGTCAGGCGCAATGAACCTCATCTGCCCCTCTGATGTCGCGTCAGCGCGCAAGGTGGGCAGCTCGGCTTAAGGATCACTGAAACCTGATCCGCAACAATGCGGGACCGCGCGGCGGACGGGATGAATTAGCACTTGGCATGGTTAGCGCGCGCTTTACACTTCGGCCAGGTCACAGGAGGAAATGATGCTCAGCTACGGTCGCCTGGCCGCATTTGGCGCGGTGCTTCTCAGCGCGCTGCTGTTCGCCTGCATCGAGACCAGCGCGCAGCAGATCCCGAAGGATATCGCGGCGCGCACCGAGATCTACGCCATCCCCTCGCTGACGATCTCCGACCACCAGTTCCTGACCGGCGACAGCAACGGCAAACCGGTCACCGTCGGCGGCGAATTCAAGATCGCGCAGGGAACCGGCCGGCTGCCGGTCGTGGTGCTGATGCACGGCTCGAGCGGGGTCGGCGCCGGCATGGACGGTTGGGTCCGCCACTTCAACGCGATGGGCATCTCGACTTTCGTGATCGACGGCTTCTCCGGCCGCGGCCTGACCGCGACCGGGCCGAACCAGGCCCTGCTCGGCCGGCTCAATTTCATCGTCGACATCTATCATTCGCTGGAGATCCTCGCGAAGCACCCGCGGGTCGATCCCGAGCGCATTGTGCTGATGGGATTCTCGCGCGGCGGCCAGGCCACGCTCTATGCGAGCCTCGATCGCTTCAACAAGTTCTGGAACAAGTCCGGCGTGCAGTTCGCGGCCTATATCCCGTTCTATCCGGATTGCTCGACGAGCTATCTCGCCGACACCGAGGTCGCGGCGCGGCCGATCCGGATCTTCCACGGCACGCCCGATGACTACAACCCGGTCGCAAGCTGCAAGGCCTATGTCACGCGCCTGCAAGAGGCCAAGCGTGACGTGGTGCTGACCGAATATCCCGACTCCGCGCACGGCTTCGACGCCGGCCTGATCGGCAACAACACGGTGGTGGAGGCGACGGGATCGCAGACCGTGCGCCGCTGCACGATCAAGGAAGCCGAAGGCGGCGTGCTGATGAACGCATCGACGCAGGCGCCGTTCAGCTACAAGGATGTCTGCGTCGAGCTCGGTCCGCATGTCGGCGGCAATCCGGCCACCGCGCTCGAGGCCCGCAAGGCGGTCAGCGACTTCCTGCAGGCGCTATTCAAGCTGGGCTAAAGCGCGATGAGATTTGGTTGAATCGTCATCGCGCTTGGTTCTTGTCTTAGCATGATCTTACTCGGAAAACCGCTTCGCACTTTTCCGGATCATGCTCTCAAGCGAAGCGTCGCGCGAACACCACGCAGACCACGACCAGCATGGTCGCCGCGATCATCGACCAGGCGACCGGCTCATGCAGCAAAAGCCCGGCGAGCGCGAGCCCGAAGAACGGCTGCAACAGCTGCAACTGGCCGACGCTGGCGATGCCGCCGAGCGCAAGCCCGCGGTACCAGAACACGAAGCCGACCAGCATGCTGAAGATCGAGACATAGCCGAGCCCGAGCCAGGCCGGCGCGCCGATACCCTGCCAGCTCGGCGGCAACGTCATGATGGTCATCAGCAGCGTCGCCGGCACCGAGAGCACCAGCGCCCAGGAGATCACCTGCCAGCCGCCCAGCCTGCGCGACAGCGCCGCACCCTCGGCGTAGCCGAGACCGCAGATGACGATGGCCGCGACCATCAGGAGGTCGCCGGTCAGCGAGGCCGATCCGTCGTTCGACAACGCAAACCCGGCCACCGTCGCACCGCCGATGCAGGAGAACAGCCAGAACAGCGGCTTCGGCCGCTCGCCGCCGCGCAGCACGCCGAACACCGCGGTCGACAGCGGCAGCAAGCCGATGAACACGATCGAATGCGCCGAGGTGATGTGCTGGAGCGCCAGCGCGGTCAGCAACGGAAAGCCGATCACGACACCGAGCGCGACAATGGTCAGCGACACCAGGTCGCGCCGTTCCGGCCAGGGCTGGCGCAGCACCGCGAGCAGCACGGCGCCGAGCAGCGCCGCGATCGCAGCCCGCGCAGCGGTCAGGAACAATGGCGAGAACCCGGCCACCGCAACGCGCGTCGCCGGCAACGAGCCGCTGAAAATGATCACGCCGAGCAGGCCGCTGCCCCAGCCCTCCAGCGACGCGCCGCCGGCCGCCTCGCCGGTCCAGGACTTCCCCGACAATGTCTTCGAATCGCGCATCGCGCACCTAGTCTTTCGCGAGCGAGGATAGCGGCGGCGGGCTGGCCAAGGCAGCTACGGATCAGTACAATATCGCCAAACTGTATGGGTGAAGGTAGGCATACACTTGCGACAGCCGTCCAATGCGCCGAAGGCGACCCGAACCACCGAGGTGATGAACGCGATTCGCGCCAGGATCGCGAGCCGCGCGCTCGCCGCCGACGACCGCCTGCCCTCGATCCGCAGCTTTGCCGCGACCATGGGCGTCTCGCCCTCGACCGTGGTCGAGGCCTATGACCGGCTCGCCGCCGAGGGCCTGATCCGGGCGCGACCGGGCTCCGGCTTCTATGTCTCGTCGGCGGCGCTGCCGCGGCTTTCGCTGGCCCAGGACCAGCCGCAGCGCGACCGCGCCGTCGATCCGTTCTGGGTGTCGCGGCAATCGCTCGACGCCGCGAGCGGCGCGCTGAAGCCGGGCTGCGGCTGGCTGCCCGCCGACTGGATGCCGACCGAGGCGCTGCGGCGCGCGTTCCGCGGCCTGGCGCGGGCCGAGGACGCCGTGCTCGCCGATTACGGCGCAACGCGCGGCTCACTCGCCCTGCGCCGCACGCTGATGGCGCGGTTCGCCGACGAGGGTCTCGACGCGTCGCCCGACCAGGTGCTGCTGACGATGTCCGGCACCCAGGCGATCGACCTGATCTGTCGCTTCCTGCTGCGGCCCGGCGACACGGTGCTGGTCGACGATCCCTGCTACTTCAATTTCCGGGCGCTGCTGCGAGCCCATCAGGTCAAGCTCGTCAGCGTGCCCTACACCCCGTCGGGGCCCGATGTCGCAAGCTTCGAGGCCGTGCTCGAAGCCGAGCGGCCGCGGCTCTACATCACCGTATCCGGGCTGCACAACCCGACAGGTGCGACGATGTCGCCGCAGACCGCGCACCGCGTGCTGAATGCCGCCACCGCCTGCGATCTCACCATCGTCGAGGACGACATCTTCGCCGATTTCGAGCCGGAGCCGTCGGCGCGGCTCGCGGCGCTCGACGGGCTGAACCGCGTGATCCGGATCGGCAGCTTCTCCAAGACGCTGTCGGCGTCGCTGCGCTGCGGCTTCATCGCGGCGCGCGCCGACTGGATCGAGCAGCTGGTCGACCTGCAGGTCGCGACCGGGTTCGGCGGCCCCTGCGCGGTTGCGACCGAAATCATCGCCAGCGTGCTCGCGACCGGCTTTTACCGCAAGCATGTCGAGGAGCTGCGCCGGCGGCTCGCGCGCGCCCGCCGCGACGTCGGCGAGAAGCTGCAGCGCATCGGCATCGAACCCTGGCTGATGCCGCGCGGCGGCTTCCAGCTCTGGTGCCGCCTGCCCGACGGCTGCGATTCCGCGGACGTGGCGCGCGCCGCGCTCGCCGACAACATCGTGCTGGCGCCGGGCAACGTCTTCAGCACCACGCAATCGGCCAGCGGCTTCATGCGCTTCAACGTCGCGCAATGCCGCGACCCGAAGCTGATGCCGGCATTGCAGCGGGCGCTCGGGCGCTGAGGCGCGAGACGGATCAATGGCGTCCACAACGGCGCTCTACTCCCTCGCCCCGTTCTTACGGGGCGAGGTGAAGTGGGGCAGCGCCCTACTTCTCGCCGACCTTGAACGGCTCCTCCTTGCCCGGCGGCACGGTCTCCTCGGCCATCGCCAGAATCATCGCGACCATCACGTAATTGCCGGCGAGTGCAGTAAGATCGACGATCTGCTGATCGTTGAAGATTGTCTTGGCCCGCGCATAGGTCGCGTCGGAGACCTTCTTGGTCGTGGTGAGCTCGGTGACGAAGTCGTACACGACGGCCTCGTCGTCGGTCATTTTCGACGGCCGGTTGCCGGCCTTCAACTCGGCGATCACGTCGGCAGACAGCCCGGCCTTGGCGGCGAGCGACGCGTGCGCGAACCATTCGACCTGCGAGCGCCACTGCCGGCCGATGATCAGGATCGCGAACTCGTTGAGCCTGGTCGGCACCGAGGTCTGCCAACGCAGATAATAGAACAGATCGTAGAGGCGCTGGCCGAGCACCGGGCTGCGGATGATCGGATTGTAGGGCCCGCCGATGCCGACGCTCGACACTTTCATGATCCGCTCGCCGAGCGGCCGCTGCTGGTCGTTGAGCTGATCCATGGTGAGCTGCGGGAAGCGCGGCTCCTTGCTGGTGGCGGGTGCGGAGAGCACCGTGGCGGCGAGCCAGCCGCCGGCTGCGGCCAGCGTGAGCGACGAAAGCCAGACAGTTGCCGAATGCATGATTTCCTCCGCTTTGGTTTGTCGGAGGATGCTAGTCGAGCTTCGCGGCGCTCACCAGCCGCGGCGCACGCAGGTCAGCTCGTCACAGCGCGACGATATCGGTGAGGCATTGCTGCGTGACGCTCATCCGCGCGTCGATCTGCGCCTGGGTCTTGCAGTCCATGTTCATCGCGAACACGGTGATCTCATTGCCCTTCTCGGACCAGCCGACCAGCCAGCCGAGCGAGCCGTGCTCCTTGTCGGTGAGGCCGGTCTTGGCGCGGATGACGGCGTCGCCGACTTTCGTCACCGGGAGAATATCGCACACCAGCTGCTGGCTGCGCTTGCCGACCGGCAGCACGCCGCGGCGCAGCCGGTCGAGGAAATCGATCTGCTGCACCGGATCGATGCGCAGATTGCCCGTCACCCAGAACTGGTCGATGCCGCCGCCGATGTCGCGATTGCCGTAGTCGATCGCGTCGAGATATTTCTTCATCCGCTCCTCGCCGATCCGGCGGGCGATCTCCTGGAATACCGGAAAAGCCGAGACCGCGATCGCCGAGCGCAGCGTGTGATCCTTGTTCCAGGCCTCGATGCTGCGGGTGACGCCGTCCCACTTGAAGACGTCCTTGTCCGGATCTTGCACCACGCCGGTGTCGAGCGCGATCAGCGCATTCGGGATCTTGAAGGTCGAGGCCGGCAGCCGGCCCTCGCCCGAGCGAACCTTGTCGCTGGCGATGATCAGATAGTCGTCGATCTTGTAGCCGACGAAGGTGCCCTCGGTACCGAGATCGAAGAACCGCTTTTGCAGATCCTCGCGAAACTCGCTGCGTTGGTAGGACACATTTGCAAAACTGCGCGACGGCAGGATGGCGGCGGCAGCAAACAGACCGAGCGCATGGCGGCGATGGATCACGACAGGACCTGAACCGTTTCGGGTTGACGACGATGGATGCCATCGTGGTGAAAGGATGGCAACAGAGTCTTCGGTTGAAAACGCTCAGCGCGCCCGGCCCGACATCCGCAGCACGAACACCAGCACCTCCGCGACGGCCTTGTAGAGCTCGGCCGGGATCTCGTCGCCGAGCTCGACATTGGAGAGCGCACCGGCCAAGACCTCGTTCTCCTCGATCGGGATGTCGTTGGCCTTGGCGACCTCGATGATCTTGGCGCCGATCGCGCCCTTGCCTTTTGCCACGACGCGTGGCGCGCCGGCATGGTCGTAGTGCAGCGCGACCGCGAGCTGGTTCTGCGTCTCGCTCATGATGCGCGGTCCAGGAAATGGCCGGCGCGCGCGGGCGCAGGTTGCGGCGGACTGCCGTCGCGGATCTCGATGTCACCGGGCGTGAGCTCGGCCCTGGTCAGCGCCTGGCTCAGCTCGGCGGCCCCGGCGCGCAGCTGCGCGGCGGTCGAAGACCGCTCGGCCCACATCCGCACCGAGGTCCGCTCGCCGCTCAGCGAGACCAGCGCGTGCACCGGGCCGGCCGGCTCGACGTCGAGCGTGAAGCGCGCCCGCCACACCCGCTTGGCGGCCTCGACTTCGTTGCCGCCGCCGTCCCGCGAAATCTCGAACTGCGCCATCGCCGTGCCCTGCTGGGTCAGGAACGGGATCTCGAAATTCCAGCGCGGCACCATGGCGTCGAGCTGCGCGCGTGCAGCATCGTTGTGGCCCGGCAGCGAGGCGACCTGCAGCAGCGTCTGCCGCGCCAGCGCCGCGTCGGTGTTTTCCAGCAGGCGGTGTGCCGTGGTTGCAAGCGGCGCACCCGGCGCGATCGTAGCCTCGGCGACGGCCTGGGCCGACGGCAGCGCCCCGGGGAACGGCGGCGGCGGGCTGCCGCGCGCGGGCACATCGCCGGGCAGCATCTCCCGCGGTGCGGCGCCCTGCCGTGCGGGGTTGCCGAGCTCATGCAGCGCTTCCTGAATGAGATTGAGCGCGCCGCCCGCTGACGGCCCGGCATCGAGCGCATCCGCGAGCGCGCCGGCGAGCCGCGTGGCGCCACGCGTGAGATCCTCGGTAACCGGCACCCGCGCCTGCGGCAGCAGGATCTCCTGGACGTCGAGGCTGGGCGTGCCTGATGGCACGAGGCTCGGTGCCGCTCCGGCGCTGGGCAACGCCGGTTGCTGCAGCGGCGTGGACGCGGGCCGCGCAGCCTCGCCGGCACCGAGCGCGGTCAGCGCCTGGCGCAGCACGATCAGCGCGGCCTTCAGGTCGGGCGCGCTGCCGCTCGCCGGCGCGACACCCGTCGCCAGCGTTGCCTCCAGCAACAGGCCGGACTTCTGGAAGCCGGCCTTGACGGCATCGCCGCTCAAATTCTCGTCGAGGCCGGTCTGCTGCGCCAGCACCTGCGCGATCGCAGCCTGCAGCCTTGGCGGCAGATTCGCGGAGGCCACCGCGGTGAGGTTGGCAAACAGCGGCGCCTGGCTGCCCTGCACCGCCGCCGCATGCTGGGCCGCAGCAGTGATGGTGATGCGCTCCAGCGGCGTCAGCGCAGCCTTCGGCGCCGTGGCGGCGGGTTGCGGCGCGGCGGTGGCGTTGGCCGCGCCCGGCGACAGTTGCACCGCATCGCCGGTGTCCGCGCCCGATCCAACCAGTTGCAAGCGGATGCCGCCACTGCTCTGCGACACCGCAAGCTGCAGGTTCTGGCCCTGCTGCAGCGGCACCTCGGTCTGGACATCGATCGTCAGGCTCGCGATCGCGATCCGCACCAGGTCGGCGGACAGCACCTTCAGGACCTGGGCATTGACGACGCTGCCGGCCTCGAGCGTGAGGTCCGGCGCAACGCTGTCCGCCTCCTTCGAGGCGATCACCGGCAGCACGGGATTGACGGCAAGTGCCATGTCGGAGGACTCTGCCAGGCGGCGGGAACGTGCCGCAGGCTAGCCCGGCGCCGTAAAGGTCTCGTTAACCCGACCTGAACTCCCCGAGGACGGCGGCGACGGCCTTGAAATCGACCTGCCGGGCGGCACGGCCTCCTCGTCGACGCCCCATTTCCCGATATTCCAGTCCTCGTCGACATGGGCCGCAGCCCGGACCTGGTCATTGTGACGGACGTCATGCGTCAGCGCGAGCAGCGCTCGGATCATCCGTTAACTAGCTGGTACCGAACCCGTTGCCCGCCCCGGAAATGCAATGGTAGCGTTACGCCATTTCAGGACTGATTTTTATGATCAATTTGACCGCCACAGATTCGTGGCTCGCCCGATCGTCGATGGCTATTCCAACGTTCGCCGTCAGCCTGTTTCTCAGCGCCGGCCTGATGTTTTTCGTCGAGCCGATGATCGCCAAGATGGTGTTGCCAAAGCTCGGCGGCGCAGCGGCGGTCTGGAGCACCTGCCTGGTCTTCTTCCAGACTGTACTGCTCCTCGGCTACGGCTACGCGCATCTGCTGACGAGACTATCGTCGCGAGTTGCCCAGGTTGTCGTTCACATCTGCATCCTGATGCCGATGTCGGCCCTGATGCTCCCGCTGTCACTCGGTTCGGATGGACCGTCAGCGGAACAGTCCCCGATCCTTTGGCTCTTGCTGCGCCTCACCTTGGCGTGCGGCGTCCCGCTGTTCGCTATCTCGGCGACGGCCCCTCTTCTGCAGCATTGGTTTTCCGGCGCCGACCACAAGCGGGCACGCGATCCATACTTCCTGTACGCCGTGAGCAACACTGGCAGTCTTCTGGCGCTGCTTGCCTATCCGCTCGTCGTCGAGCCGGAGCTGCCGCTCGACCTGCAGGCGACACTGTGGTCAGCCGGCTTCGCCGCGCTGGCTCTCGGCATCGCCGCGTGTGGCACGATCATGTTGTCCCGCAAGCGGGCGGACGCGCCGGACCCGATCACCGAAGCAACCGCGACGATTGGCCCGCGAGATCGCTTGATATGGATGGCGCTCGCCTTCATCCCGTCATCGCTGCTGCTCGGCGTCACCCAACATATCGCGACGGACATTGCGTCTGCGCCGCTGCTGTGGGTGCTGCCGCTAACCCTGTATCTTTTGACATTCATTCTCGCCTTCGCCCGCCGTCCTCCCCTCCCTCATGCGATGATGTCGCGCGCAATGCCGGTGACGCTGATCGTGGTCGTGGTGACCAGCGGCGGCATCGGCAACCTGCTTCCCCTTACAATCGCACTCGCCCTGCACCTCGGGTGCTTTTTTGTCATCGGCATGGTCTGCCATGGCGAACTGGCGAAACGGCGGCCGCCGACAGCGCGGCTTACCGAGTTCTATTTCTTCGTCTCGTTGAGCGGCGTTGTCGGTGGAATCTTCAACGCGCTGATTGCTCCTGTGGTCTTCACCAGCGTGTGGGAATATCCACTCGCCTTGATCGCGGCATGCCTGGCGAGGCCCCGCATGCCAGCGGACGACCGTTCCAACCTGATGATGGATATCGTGCTGCCGCTGCTGCTCGCTGCCGCCCTGCTGGCCGGTCGAGCAATCCTGATCGAAGGTGCGGTTCCCGGCCCGCTATCGATGGCGCTGCTTTACATGCTGTACCTGCTGCCGGCGCTGGTGCTGGTCAAATTCTCGCAACGACGCTGGCGGTTCGGCATCGCCGTCGCGCTCCTCCTGCTGTTTCAATTGATGCCTCAGAAATCAGGAAAGCAGGTCGCCGCCGAACGAAGCTTTTTCGGCGTACACAAGGTCGAGTTGATCGATGATGCGGAGGCGCCGGCCCTCCTCCTCATGAACGGCACTACGCTGCACGGAGCCAAAAGCTTGCGGCCGAACGAGGCCACCCAACCGCTGACCTATTACAGCAAGGAAGGCCCATTCGGACGCTTCTTCGCCGTTTTATCGCCGGTCAAACTGCGGCAAGTCGCGGTTATCGGATTAGGCACCGGCGCCCTCGCCTGTTACGCCGGCGACGGACAGGATTGGACGTTCTACGAGATCGATGCCGCGGTCGAGCACCTGGCGAGAGAGCATTTCCAGTTCCTGCAAAATTGCGCTCCGCGCGCCCATGTCGTCCTCGGCGACGCGCGAATGACGATCGAGAACGCACCGGATGGGACTTATGACGCGCTCATTGTCGACGCGTTCAGTTCAGACAGCGTTCCGATGCATCTGATCACGCGCGAGGCCTTGGCCATTTACCTGCGGAAACTGGCACCGGGCGGGCACCTCCTGCTCCACATCAGCAGCCGGAGGCTGGATCTCACTCCGGTTGTCGCAGCCTTGACGGCGGATGCAGTCCTGCCGGCACGCATTCTCTTTGACGATCCGACGCCAGGAACCCCGGTCTGGCGACGTTCGCCCGCGCTGGTCGTCATTGTCGTCAGACAGGAAATCGATCTGGACGCTTTCACGAGCCGGGACGGCTGGGCGCCGCTTCCAAAGCCGGAATCCCGGCATCTTTGGACGGATCAGCGCGCCGACCTTCTGCGGGTGATCAGATATTAGTCGCATCCAAGAACGAACTTGGGTCTTGAAACGACAAGAAATCCTCGTATCCCGGCTCGCATCGATACACGCGTCACATGCTTGGACGGTATGCGTGTTACCCCCTCGTTAACCGGCAGCCGGCCTGAACTCCCTCAGGATCCCGGCGGCGGCCTTGAAATCGACCTGGCGGGCGGCGCGGCGCGCCGCGACCTCCTCGTCGACGCCCCACTTCTCGATATTCCAGTCCTCGTCGACATGGGCGGCGGCCCAGACCTGGTCCTCGTCGCGCACCCCGTGCGCCAGCGCCAGCGCCAGCAGCTCGGCCCGCGCGCGCTTGGTGGGGCGCGACGGATCGCCGGTCCAGTCCATGCCGGGCGTGCCCGCGACCCAGAGGATCGCCGATTGAGCGGTGTGCAGTTCGCGCTCGCGCACGAAGGTCGCGTCGGACCGGGCCGAGCGGCGCCAGTCGATGGATCGGGCGGTATCGCCGGGCCCGGCGGGGCGATACTGCCAGAAATCCTCGCCCGGACCGCCCCGACGCAACCCGTGGGCGCCGGGCGCGATCATCGCGGCCAGGCGTTCGGCGGACAGGATCAGCGCGGGCAGGTGTCCGCTTGCCGTCTGCGCCCTGGCGCGGAGGTCGGCGGGCGACGCGGTCATGCGGCCTGGCGCGCCCCGAGCCGGTCGTCCAGCAACTGACCGATCACGCCGTCCACCGTCTCGCCCCGCGCGCGGGCCGAGAAGGACAGCGCCATGCGGTGGCGCAGGACGGGGGCGGCCATCGCCTCGACATCCTCCAGCGTGGGGGCGAAGCGGCCGTTCAGCACGGCGCGGGCCCGCGTGACTAGCATCAGGGCCTGCGCGGCGGACACGATCGCCTGCGCGCCCGACCCGCACAGGCGGTTCACGTTCATCGCGGGCGTGGTGTGCGGGATGCCCGCCTCCAGCATGGCCACGCGGGACAGGTACATGTCGCGGGGTTCGGTGTTGATCACATGGCCGAAGACCACCTGTCCGATCCGGTCGGGGGCGACGCCCGCGCGATCCAGCGCGGCGCGGGTGACGGTGGCGGCCAGCTAGATCGGAAGAGCACA